>Ga0213865_10000188_pt1 | contig 40852 bp, 27 predicted proteins | sample PICome_6_FD_160100 | JGI IMG/M metagenome (GOLD analysis project Ga0213865, IMG submission 160100) | Coastal seawater microbial communities near Pivers Island, North Carolina, United States - PICO282 | ecosystem: Environmental > Aquatic > Marine > Coastal | place: USA: North Carolina...
TGGAACCAGGGCATCATTCATGGGGATAATGCGCACCTGTTCGGGCGCCAGCCAAGTTGGGAAATTACCACCGAAGTGCTCGATGAGTAGCCCGACAAAGCGCTCCATCGAGCCAAAGGGGGCCCGGTGAATCATGACAGGACGGTGTTTTTCGTTATCGGAGCCAATATAGCTTAGGTCGAAGCGTTCGGGTAGGTTGTAGTCGACTTGTACTGTGCCCAGTTGCCATTCACGCCCGATCACATCTTTGACCACAAAGTCGATCTTGGGACCATAAAAGGCCGCCTCGCCGGGCTCTTCGATATAATCAGCCCCTAAACGCTGTGCCTCGTCACGCAGCGCGGCTTCTGCCTTGTCCCATTGGGCGGCATCGCCCACATATTTGGAGGAGTCGGGATCGCGCAAGCCAATGCGTACGCGGTAATCGAGCATCCCTAAGGTGTGAAAAACCAATTTGACTAAGTCCAAACAGCCGCGAATTTCTTCACCAATTTGATCTTCGGTACAAAAAAGATGGGCATCATCTTGGGTGAAGCCACGCACCCGGGTCATCCCGTTGAGTTCACCAGATTGCTCCCAGCGATAGACGGTGCCAAATTCGGCTAGACGTACTGGCAGATCACGGTAGGAGTGCGGTTGACTATCAAAAATTTTGATATGCATCGGGCAATTCATGGGCCGCAGCAAGAAGCCGTCTACGGCACCCGATTCTAGTTGTTGTGAGAACTCTGCACAGGTGAAAGCGTTTTCAGCCATGTTTTCCAGCGTTCCTGGCTCAACAATTGGAGGAAACTGTGAATCCTTGTAATACGGAAAGTGTCCCGAGGTGCGGAAGAGGTCGAGTTTGCCAATGTGGGGGGTGAACACCTGTTCGTAGCCAGTCTTGCGTAGTTCATCCAAAATGAAATCCTGCAAGGCTTGACGAATAATGCTGCCCTTGGGTGTCCAGAGTACCATGCCCGAGCCGACCGCCTCTTCGATGTGAAAGAGCTTTAGTTCTTTGCCCAACTTGCGGTGATCTCGAGCACGCGCTTGCTCGAGTTGTTCCAAATAATCGGCCAGCTCTTGCTTGCTGGCAAAGGCGGTGCCGTAAATGCGCTGGAGTTGTTTGTTGTTTTCGTCGCCCCGGTGGTAGGCTCCTGCGATGGAGAGTAATTTAAAGGCTTTTATTTTTTTGGTGTAATTGACATGCGGACCCGCACACAGGTCGCTAAACTCACCGTTTTGGTAGAAGCTGACGGCCTCGTTGTCGGGAATATCTGCGAGTCGCCCTAGTTTGTAACGACTTTGACCGCTCGCTTGAATCTTTTCATGGGCCTCCTCACGTGAGCATTCGATTCGGGTGAAGCGCTGATTTTCTTTAATGATGCGCTGCATCTCAGCCTCGATTTTTTCGAGGTCGCTGGCATCCAGTTGGTGGTCGAGGTCGACGTCGTAATAAAATCCCTGCTCGGTGGGCGGTCCAATGTCGAGCTGGGTGTCTGGATATAGGCGCAACAGAGCGGCAGCCAGCACGTGCGAGCAGGAGTGGCGCAGTTCCTCAATCGGTGACATAGTTTTCATAATGGCAAAAGTTGTAGTCAGATCGCTGTATCGGCAGAGTCAATCCTGGAGTGCTTTGCGGGATGCGCGCGCTTAAATGATGGCTGCCATTCCAATAGTCTGCGATAGAATGGCCAGTATTGATACAGTGTACAAGCGAGGATGGCGCCCATGCTGTCGGCGATCCAGTCGGCCCATTCCACCTGACGACCCGGCGTGAAGGATTGGCGCCATTCGTCGAGCCCGCCTAAGCAGCTGATTAAAAGAATGGTGATCAGGGGGGCATAGCCACCGCTTTTTAGCACTCGTGGACTGCGCAACACGAGCGTGGCTAAAAGCCCAAAAATACAAAAATGGGCAACCTTATCGCTGGTAAGGAGCCAGTCAAATTTGGGACTCGCGAGAGTGGTTTGGCCGGATGCAAAATAAATGCTGAGCATCAGTGCGCCTGGGTAGAAGGTGCGCCACTTGCTAGGGCTAGCGGTCAATTGTGGGGAATGAGCCATTAATTTTGAATCGGTTGGCTGACCGGGAGCCAGGCGCGAAAACAGCTGCCATTCTGATCGGATTGGATGAGCTCGATATTGCCGCGATGACCGCGCATGATGCGCTTACTAATCGAAAGTCCCAATCCGGTGCCATCAGCACGATTGGTCAGAAAAGATTCAAAGATGGAGGACTGGATGGCCTTAGGAATGCCGGGGCCACTATCCTGTACAGTAAAGGCGGCCATATCAGGTTCTGCTTGAGTGCTGATATAGATGCGCCCTCCGTCCGGCATCGCTTGGACGGCATTGAGGATGAGGTTGAGGGCAACTTGTTGAATTTGACCCTTATGCACATCGACAAAAATGGGTGCGGTATGGGGTGTGTACTCCAAACCAATCTTCTGTTGCTGCAACTTATGGCGTACCAAGCGCAGGGTATCTTCCAGCAAGGCATTCAGGTCATAGCGGGCATGTAGACCATCGCGGTTGCGACCAAAGTTCAGGACTCGGCCCACAATTTCTTCTAGATGATCCAACTTTTCACCGATCACCTCGACGTCGCGCTGGCGCGCATCGTCGAGAGAAAATTCAAGATCTAGTGAGTCAAAAAGTAGTTTGATAACGGTGAGCGGATTGCGGATCTCGTGGGCAATCTCTGCTGCCAACATGCCGAGCGTCGTCAGTTTTTCGTTGCGGCGCAGTGCCTCTTCCGAACTGAAAATACGGGAGTAGAGTCGGGCATTTTGAATAGCAATTGCTCCCAGTCGAGATAGGGTAGTAAAGATTTTTTTCTCGTCATTATTGAAGCGCTGTTGTCGATCAGTGTAGGCATTCAGCACGCCTACGACACGCTCTTTGTAAATAATGGGCGATGCCAACATCGAGATCAGTCCTTGTTGTTGGATGACGTGCTGGAAGTCATTTTCCTCGGTAAAAGCCAAATTACTCACCTCAATTTGCTTACGCCGCACAATGGCGGTGCCCATCGCGCTGGTGTTGATTGCCAGGCGGTTGATAACGTCCACGGGACCTTGTCGGCCAACCATGGAGTGCAGTTCTAGGTGCGTCTGGTCGGGATCGAGCAGAAATACTGCGCAGCATTGGCAATCCATTAACTTGCGGCCCTCTTTGGCCAGTCCGCGCAGAATATCGTCGCTAGCAAGTTCGCCCACAATGTTTTGACTCACGTTGACCAAGGTTTCGAGTTGGTTGGCCTTGGTTCGGAGTTGTCGGATCAGCCACAGTTGAGTCACCACGCGCGTGGCCTCGTTGGTGAGGAGTTTGAGGATTTTATGAGATTGCGCATCAAAGGCCCCCAATTGTTCACTGTTGACGTTGACAACACCGATGATGCTGCCGCGGTCGATCATTGGCACCACCATTTCTGAGCGAATACTGTCTTTGATACAGACGTAGCGTTTGTCCTTGCGGACATCTGGTACGATCAGGGTTTCGCCATGTAGTGCCACCCAACCAGTCAGTCCTTGCCCAATTTCTAAGGCCACATTGGCCGCACTAGCGGGCAAGCCCTCGGTCACTTCCAGCTCTAAGCGCTGGCTATCAGGGTTCAGCAGAGAGATGGAAGCAGTGTTAGGACGTAGGACGCGTACGATTTCTTTGACGATGAAATTCAGCGCAACTTTGGGATCATCGGTATCCGAGAGTAAGCTACTAATGCGATAGAGAGAGTCAATCGCGGTGCTTTCACTGCTGGTATCGGGATTGAGTTCAGGCATGGGAATGATCGGTTCGTCGATTCCATTTTAAACAGTCCGCATAGGCAATCTGTGTGCCTCCGAACAGATCCAACGCGCTGCCGATACTCAGATCGACTCGCCCCTGACTTAAACGTTCCACAGTGGCGAGGTCTTCAATTGAGCGTGCCCCACCCGCGTAGGTACAGACAATCGGGCAGTGTGTCCCCAAATAGGCGACCAGCTCGGTGTCGATACCTTGACATTTTCCTTCCACATCTGCTGCGTGGATTAAAAATTCATCACAGGATTGAGCCAGCGAGTGCAAAGTCTCTGGGGTAATAGACAATTCTGTCGGTTTTTGCCAGCGATTCATCGCAACAGTCCATCCGTTTTCATTGCGGCGGCAGCTCAGATCGATGATCAGCTTATCTTTTCCAATCTCGGAGACCAGTTTTTCCAATCGATCCACTAAAAAGTGACCCTCGGCATCGAACAAGTAAGAGGTCACAATGACATGGCTGGCACCGGCGGTGAGCCAATCTGCCGCATTTTGTAGCTGAATGCCGCCGCCGATTTGCAATCCTTGGGGGTAGGCCGCCAGTGCCGTGCGCGCTGCCGCAGTATTGCCAGGGCCAAGCTGAATTACGTGTCCACCGCCGAGTTGGTCCGTAAAATAGCGCTCTGCAAAGTAACTAGCAGGATGGCTGCTGACGTGGTTGGTTTGGAGTGTGGCAGTCGGATGCTCCAGACTGCCGCCAACGATTTGTTTGACTTGGCCCGCGTGGAGGTCGATGCAGGGACGAAATTGAGTCATAGCTAAATTTGAGTTAAAGCGTCATTCAGTCGAGATCTCAAGGGGCTAGCAAGCTTCAAGCGTAGTTTATTCGTCTCGGTACGGTCAGCGCAGCCTAGTTTTTAAGTCCAGATTACGCCAACTGCATTTTTAGGAATTTGGGATTATCCGCAGTCGCTGTATTTGTAAGTGAGAGAACACTTGTATCCTTGCCAGTAAATAAACAATAGGCTTGAATTGCGCGTGATGAAAAAGGCTCAATCATGTTGTACCCCGGCTCGTAAAGTTGGCAACCAGGCGGTTGAAAGAGGCGCTACACGCGAGTCGCCTGGCATCGTTGAGACGACCCAAGAAACGCGATTAGACGGGATGTTGCGGGTGGAATCAGGTTCCTTTTTTATGGGTTATGAGGGCAAGGAGGCAATCTCAGCGGATGGCGAGGGCCCAGTACGTCAGGTGCAGGTAGATGCATTTTATTTGGATGCAACGACGGTGACCAATGCTCAGTTTCAGCAATTTGTAGATGCGACTGGGTATCGAACAGATTCCGAGCGCTTTGGTTGGTCACATGTTTTTATGCAGCAATTGCCCGCTTCCAAAAAACGAAAATTAAAAATGGAGCGTTCCGTACACGATTTACAATGGTGGTATGCCGCGGAGGGAGCCTATTGGCGTAAGCCCGAGGGGCCGGGTTCGAATATTGTCAAGCGCATGCAGCATCCAGTGGTGCATGTCTCATGGAATGATGCGGCTGCATACGCGGACTGGGCGGGTAAACGCTTGCCAAGCGAGGCGGAGTGGGAGCGAGCTGCCCGCGGGACGGCAGCGGCGAATCAGCTTTTTCCATGGGGGGATCGATTGGAGCCAGCTGGGAAGCACTATTGCAATGTCTGGCAAGGGCACTTCCCTGATAAAAATACCGCGGCAGATGGTTATGAATGGACTGCGCCCGCGAAATCTTTTCGGCGCTATGAGCTGGGATTTTACAATTTATTGGGAAACGTTTGGGAATGGTGTGCCGATTGGTTTAGTCCACATTGGCATCGGGAAGCGAGCACGAAGACGCGGGACAATCCCATTGGGCCACCGACGGGCTCGAAGCGCGTCATGAAAGGCGGCTCATTTTTGTGTCATCATAGTTATTGCAATCGTTACCGGCTAGGTGCACGAACGTCGAATCCCCCAGATTCGGCCGCCAGTAACCTTGGCTTTCGTTGCGCCCGTGACGTGGCTCCTGGAGCTGGGGCCTGATCGTGGGCGGACTGCCTTGACAAGGATGTCATTATACGGCATTTTAATGTGGTCGATGGGCTATTCGCCCTCTGCTTACCCCATTCCCAACCCCTCCTCAAATTATGTTACGATCTGTTCGCCTCTGGAGCTGGCTACTGCTCGCTTGTCTTATCAACCAAAATTTCGTTGTTTTCGCTGCAGACCGAGACCGATTGCAGCAGCTTTTGCATCGTTTTCCAGAGGCGGATTTGAATCAAGATGGTCAGCTGAGCCTGCAAGAAGCCAAAGCTTTCCGTGATCGTAAACGGGGAACGAAGACTGAGCCGGCGGATCGTCAAAGGGCTTTTCAAAAGAGCGGCTTAAAAACGTCCACGAGTAGTCAGGCGGCTAGCTTGCAAGCGCCTGTTGTTGGTTTAAATGGCTTGTATATGGGGCATAGCTTTTTCAATCCGGTGGCGCAAGAACTGGTCAATCGAATTCCTGATTCCACCATTGTCGACCATCAAGCCTACATTGTGGCTGCTGGGGGGATCCATGGCTCTCCCAAGTATCTGTGGGACGCGGCTGCGAAACGCAGCCAAGGTCTGCAACATTTGCAAGCAGGTGGCGTGGATGTGCTGGCCTTGACCTATCACTCGCCAGAAACTAGCTCCTTACAAGATTACCAGCGCTGGATGGATGCGGCTTTGCAGCAAAACCCTGACATTCGCTTGGTATTGGGGGTGCCATGGGGGAGTTATATTCATGATGCAGATTTGGCCAAATTATCGGAAATGGATGCCAAGATGGATTTCTTTTTTGAACAAGTGATTGAGCCATTACGTGCAGCTTATCCCAAAAATCAGGTTGTATTTTGTCCCTACGGTCTCGGCGTGAACGAACTGGTGCGCCGTTTACTGCAAGATGATCTGCCGGGCGTCCAGTATGTCATGCATCCTGATCCCGGCGCGCGCGCCGCGAGCAAGCGTTCTGGCGAACAATTGGTGAATGACCAGATTGGTCATGGTGGGGAATTGGTGATTCGACTGAGTGCCTTGATTATGCTAGCCGTTATCTATGATTATGATTTGGCGCTACTTCGTCCGCAAAAAATTCAAAAACTTCCTGAAATTGATCTCGTCGCTATCGCCGAAAAAATTGTGCAGCGGATCCGGCCCTACAATGAGCTGTATCATTAAGCCAATTGGATTTCAGGGCGCGGCAGGCTAAAGTTAGCTTTTCAGTTGCCATTCCTCATCTGCCGAATTATAAACGAGTGTCCCCTGCGGTGTTCGAGCTTAAACGGATTTCTGTCCTTTACTCTTCTTAAACCCGGGTGCTGATCGCTGATTGTTGGCTGTCCAGCCGTAAACCGGAAGACAAATGACGATCCGCAGGTGCCCACTTTAAACGCAAAAGGCTTAAGAAATCCCACTTATACGGCACATGCGGGGGACTCACCTCTTTGTATATCAACAAAAAAGCCCGGCATAAATGCCGGGCTTTGTGATGCTAAGATCTTACATGTAGCTTATAAGCTGCCTGCATAAAGTGCGGTATCTCCCAATTCTTCTTCGATACGTAGTAGCTGGTTGTACTTCGCAATCCGATCAGATCGACTCATGGAGCCAGTCTTAATTTGTCCTGCATTGACGGCTACGGCGATGTCCGCGATGGTGGTATCTTCGGTTTCGCCGGAGCGGTGGGAGATGACGGAGTTGTAGCCATTAACTTTGCCGAGCTCAATTGCCTGCAGGGTTTCGGTCAGTGTGCCAATTTGATTAACCTTGATCAGGATGGAGTTGGCCACGCCGAGGTCGATTCCTTTTTGTAAAAAGCTGACATTGGTCACAAACAAATCGTCTCCAACTAATTGAACGCGTTCGCCAATCTTATCAGTCAGTGCTTTCCAGCCATCCCAGTCATTTTCGTCGCATCCATCTTCGATAGAATCGATTGGATATTTTTCGGACAGTTCGGCCAGATAGTTGGCTTGCTCTTCCGAGTTGCGTTGAGCGCCGGCGTCTCCTTCGAATTTTGAGTAGTCGTAGACACCGTTACTGAAGAATTCAGATGCGGCGCAGTCGAGGGCGAAAGTGATATCTTTACCGACTTGGTAGCCAGCCTTTTCAACCGCAAGGCACAGGGTGTCGAGTGCGTCTTCTGTGCCCTCAAACTCCGGAGCAAAGCCGCCTTCATCGCCAACGGCTGTGCTGAGTCCGCGCGATTTGAGGACCTTTTTCAAGCTGTGAAAGCACTCAGCGCCCATTCGAATGGCTTCACTGAAACTGGCAGCGCCAATAGGACGAATCATAAACTCTTGGAAGGCGATCGGTGCATCTGAATGCGAGCCGCCATTGATGACGTTCATCATGGGGACGGGTAGAATGCGTGCGTTGGGGCCACCTAAATACTTGTATAAGGGGAGGCCCAAGGCATCAGAGGCTGCATGAGCGCAGGCTAGAGAGACACCAAGGATAGCATTGGCTCCTAATTTCCCTTTGTTGGGAGTCCCATCGAGATCCAACATGGCTTGATCGATGCTAATTTGATCGCAGGCATCCAGTCCAATCAGTTCCGGTGCAATGACACTGTCTACATTTTCAACTGCTTGCAGAACGCCTTTGCCTAAGAAGCGTTCAGCATCGCCATCACGTAGCTCGACGGCCTCATGTTCGCCGGTGCTGGCTCCAGAGGGGACAGCAGCGCGACCGATGACGCCGGATTCGAGTTCGACGTCGACCTCTACAGTTGGGTTGCCACGGGAATCAATGATTTCTCGTGCGCGAATGTCGGTGATAATGGTACTCATAATAGTCAACTTTTGCAGTTTGATTTTTTTACTGATTTGGAAAAAACAGCTACGTATATCCTTCAGCTAGGCCGTTGTGCAGTCAATGGCATGACTGTCAATCATTCCTTAGAATTATTTATGCCTGCAATTAGAGCAGCTTAATTGCAGCGCTTGTTGTAAGGATCTTTTGGCCATTTACTGGGCACTGTGCCCAGCAGTCATTCGCCTAGGGAGCGCTCTGTCGTTGATAGTAAGCCAGTCTTTGCTGCCATTGGCTCGCGAGCTCTAGTGATTGGATTTGCGATTGATAATTTTCAAATGCGCTGGCATCTCCGCTGAGGTCCGCCTCAACGGCTAAGTGATAGGCAGCTTCCGCCCGTGCGGACTCGGCTAAAGCGCTGTCGGCGGTGAGGCTACGCAGTAGGCTGAGTCCTTTTGCTTTGTCGCCCTGATAATACTGGGCAAAGGCTTCACCTAAGCGGGCGCGTCCTTCTAATAAGTGGTCTTTGAGTCCCGTCGCCGCTGCAGTATAATAGTCAGTTGCGCGCGAAAAATCTTTGTCTTGGTAGGCTTGATCGGCAACTGTGAGAGCGGCAAAGGCGCCCAGTTTGTGTTGGCTATGAGCATCCGCGAATTCTGCGAGTGTTCCGTTAGCTTGCGCTTCTGAGTAGCTGGCTTGTAATTGCTCCACTTTATAGTTTTGGTAGAGCTTTGCGCCGTTATAGCCAATGATGGCGATGATGACAAGCGCGAGAAGGCCAACGACGCTTTGTTTATTTTGCATCCAGAAAAGATTAATCTTTTCTTCAACGGATAATTCAACGGCTTCTTCTAAGTCGATCAGATTGCGCTCGTCGACGCTGTCTTCTGCAGCGGCTGTAACTGTCTTTTTTTTGTTTTTTGCGGGATGGTTCATGATATTTAAACAGTAATTTGGGTAATTTTCAGAGGTGCCCTTTAGTCAAAGACGACGGTTTTGTTGTTATATACCAAGATGCGACTGTCCAAGTGCAAGCGAATCGCTTGCGCAAAGACCGATTTTTCCAAGTCTTTGCCCTTGCGCACTAATTCTGGGATCGAGTTACGATGGTTTATGCGGGTAACGTCTTGATGAATAATGGGCCCTTCGTCCAAGTCGGGGGTGGCGTAGTGCGCTGTCGCCCCAATTAATTTCACGCCGCGCTCATAAGCTTGATGGTAGGGCTTGCCGCCCGCAAAGGCGGGAAGGAAAGAGTGGTGGATATTGATCACTGGGCGCTCTAATTGACGTAAAAAGTCGTCTGAAAGAATTTGCATATAGCGCGCCATCACCACCAAGTCCACCTGATAGCTGCGCAGCCAATCGAGTTGGGTGGCTTCAGCGCTGCTTTTGTTGGCTGCCTGCACTGGGCAATAGTGAAAGGGAATCGAATAGGCCTGGGTGGCAGCCTCTAGATCTGGATGATTGGAAAGCACGCACACCAGTTCGCCCGCCAGTTCGCCTGATTTGAAGCGCAGAATGGTGTCGTGAAAGCAGTGATCAATTTTTGAGACCATCAGCGCGACTTTTGGACGCTGGGAGGAGACCTTGATACTCACCTGCATGCCCAGTTCATTGGCCGCAAATTCCTGGAAGTCCGCAGCCTCTGCGGGCGCATCCTCTTGGGGAGTCCATTCCACGCGCTGAAAAAAGATATTGGCTGCCACATCCATGTGCTGGTCCGCATGGTGAATGTTGCCTTTTCGCTGGTAAATCCAGCCAGCAACACGCGCGACTAGGCCCGGTTTGTCGGGGCCAAAAAGACGAGCGATCAGTGTGGGAGCAGCCATAAGGAGCGAGGCCTAGCGAGCAGTGCCAGCCGTAGGATTGGCCTCTTGGCTATAGGATTGAATCGAACGCACTTGGTAGCCCTTGTTGCGCAGTGAGTGAATGCCATCGACACCTGCTGAAGCGGCCGAAATCGTCGTCATGATACAAATGTTGTGTTTGACGGCCTCGGTTCGAATTAAGTTTTCATTCTGACGCGGCACGGTGCCTTGGGGTGTATTGATAATCAAACTCACTTGGCCATTCTTTATTAAGTCAATAACGTTGGGCCGCCCTTCACTCAAGCGGCAAACGTTTTTGACGGCAATTCCGTTTTCCTGTAGCAGGGCACCTGTCCCGGCGGTGGCAATAATACCGAAGCCGAGTTGACTCAAGCGGCGGGCAATATCGACAGCACGTGCTTTGTCGCCATCTTTGACACTGATAAAGGCATCACCGCAATCCGGCAAGCTGGGCTTAGCGGCCATCTGTGATTTGGCAAAGGCCACACCGAGATCCTTATCCAAGCCCATAACTTCCCCTGTACTGCGCATTTCTGGACTGAGCATAATGGGGGCCCCTGGAAAGCGGTTGAAGGGAAAGACCGATTCTTTGACCGCCCAGTAGGGAGGGATGATCTCTTGGGTAAAGCCGAGTTCGCTCAATTTTTCACCTGCCATCACCCGCGCGGCGAGTTTGGCCAGCGGGACTCCAATCGCCTTCGATACGAAGGGGATGGTCCGCGAGGCTCGCGGATTGACTTCAATGATGAATAATTCGTCATTTTTAATCGCATATTGGATATTCATCAAGCCCACCACTTGCAGCTCGCGCGCCAGGTCATAACTCGCCGTGCGCACTTTTTCTAAGATTGCTTCGCTCAGGGTGTGCGGGGGCATCACCATTGCGGCGTCTCCTGAATGCACACCAGCAAATTCAACATGCTGGAGCATGCCGCCAATCAGCGTGGTTTCCCCATCGGAGATGCAGTCGACATCCAGTTCGTAGGCATCTTCCAAAAATTGATCTAATAGAACAGGCTTTCCGGGTGCGACGTCGAAAACTTCGCGGATGATCTGCTTCATTTCCTGCATATCATATACGATAAACATTCCGCGACCGCCTAGTACAAAGGAGGGGCGCAAGAGGATGGGGAAGCCAATCTCACCCGCGAGTTCGTAGGCCTCCTCTTGTGAATTGGCGATGCGGTTTTTTGGCTGCTGGAGCCCGATCTTATCAAGAATGTTGCGGAATAAGTTACGGTCTTCTGCCGCATCGATCATTGAGGGAGAGGTCCCGATGATGTTCACGCCGTGCGCCTCTAATTGAGAGGCTAAGTTCAGCGGTGTCTGTCCTCCAAATTGTACGATGACCCCATCGCAACCCGACTGATAGTAAATTTCGAGCACGTCTTCCAGTGTGAGTGGCTCAAAGAAGAGTTTATCTGAGGTGTCGTAGTCGGTCGATACGGTTTCGGGGTTGGAGTTGACCATGATGGTCTCGTAACCGGCTTCTCTAAGTGCGAAGGAGGCGTGAACACAGCAGTAGTCAAATTCAATGCCCTGACCAATGCGATTGGGACCCCCGCCCAAAATCATTATTTTTTTGCGTTCGTTTTGCTGAATTTCATTTTCAGCGCCGTATGAGGAGTAGTAGTAGGGGGTGAAGGCTTCAAACTCGGCGGCGCAGGTGTCCACCAAGCGAAATTGGGTGTGTACCCCAAGCTTTTCCCGCTTTTTACGTACGGGCTGACGCTGGGAACCGATCAATTTAGCGATCAGTGCATCACTGAAGCCGGCCTCTTTGGCAGTGCGCATCAAGGGTGCCTCGATGCGACCAAGACTCGTTTCGGATAGCTCTGTTTCGATGGCAACAATTTGCTCTAATTGCACCAAAAACCAGCGATCAATTTTGCAGATGTCAAAAATCTCGTCGACGCTCAGACCGTTGAGAAAACCATGGCGCAGCCAGAAGACACGTTCCGCAGTGGGGATGGCGATCCCCTGACGCACTTGTTGTAAATCTTCGATTTTTTGTTGGAACTTATCGGGGCCAATCAGTCCCATTGCATTGATCTCGAGTGAGCGCAGGGCTTTTTGAAAGGATTCCTTAAAGGTGCGTCCGATGGCCATCGCCTCCCCGACGGATTTCATGGCAGAGGTCAGTGTATTGTCGGCACCGGGGAATTTCTCAAAAGTAAAGCGCGGTATCTTGGTGACCACGTAGTCAATGGTCGGCTCAAAGCTGGCAGGCGTTTCGCGGGTAATGTCGTTTTGTAATTCGTCTAGGCTGTAGCCGATGGCTAGTTTGGCAGCAATTTTAGCAATGGGAAAACCGGTTGCCTTGGATGCGAGTGCCGAACTGCGTGAAACGCGGGGATTCATTTCAATCACCACCATACGCCCATTTTTAGGGTTGACGGAGAATTGAATGTTAGAGCCACCGGTTTCCACTCCGACTTCTCGAATGCAGGCAAAGGAGGCATCCCGCATAAGTTGATACTCTTTTTCGGTCAATGTCATCGCTGGTGCGATCGTGATCGAGTCGCCAGTATGGACGCCCATGGGGTCAAAGTTTTCGATCGAGCAGATGACCACGCACTGATCCTTGTGGTCGCGCATTACCTCCATCTCGTACTCTTTCCAGCCCAGTAAGCACTCTTCCACCAACACTTCGGAGGTGGGTGAAATGTCCAAGCCATTTTGGATCATTTTTTCGAACTCCTCGCGATTGTAGGCAATGCCACCGCCGGCCCCGCCGAGTGTAAAGCTAGGCCGGATGATGATGGGGAATTCACCGATCAAGTTGTCGGCGGCATCCAGAGCTTCTGCCAAGCTATGAATGGTAGCTGAACGGGCGACGTCTAAGCCAATTTTGAGCATGGCTTGTTTGAAAATGTCGCGCGCTTCTCCCTTTTCAATCGCCGCCGGATTCGCGCCGATCATTTGTACCTGGTACTTGTCTAGGATTCCTGCAGCATGCAGATCCATTGACAGATTAAGCCCGGTTTGGCCTCCCAAAGTTGGTAGCAGCGCATCTGGGCGTTCAGCCGCGATGATTTTCTCTAATGCATCCACCGTCAAAGGTTCGATGTAGGTCACATCTGCAAATTCCGGATCGGTCATAATGGTGGCCGGATTGCTGTTGACCAAGACCACTTTAAAGCCCTCTTCGCGCAGTGCTTTACAAGCTTGTGTGCCCGAGTAATCGAATTCACAGGCTTGGCCGATGACGATCGGACCCGATCCAATGATGAGAATAGTATGAATGTCGCTGCGTTTTGGCATAAAATTAGCCACAGATTTGGACGAATTGTGGGACCATGCAAGCACTAAGCGCTTCAAAATGATGGGTGGAGCTGTGCTCAAAACAATTGCCAAACGCCCGCGATCTCGAATGCCAGACTTCCTTCTTAGCGGCACCGACTGCCAGCGAACAATAGACAGACGTGTTGAGCTGGATCTGATTTTATTTGACCGATCCTCAGCAGTGGTATTGCCTGCCACAAATCAGCTGGTCAAAGCTCCCGTAGTTCAATGGATAGAGCAGTGGTCTCCGAAGCCGCAAATCTGAGTTCGAATCTCAGCGGGAGCACCAGTTAGCACCCTTTAGCCTTTTTTTGAGTTTAGAGGGTCTCGGACGCTTTGAGTGCGGATTCAATCGTGGTCAAGCGCTTGCGTTTGGCGCCTAGGCGCGGGATGCAGGCGATTAGAGCTCGGGTGTAGGGGTGCTGCGCATTTTCCAGCACGCTGTCTACCGTTCCTTGTTCGACGATTTCACCGCGATAGAGTACCATCACGCGGTCGGCAAAGCCTTTGACAATGCCAAAGTTGTGGGTGATCAGGAGGATACTCATGCCCAGTTTACGACGCAATTCCCTGAGCAGATCGATGATCTGAGCTTGGATGGTGACGTCAAGCGCGGTGGTCGGCTCATCAGCCACTAAGATCTTGGGCTCACAGGCTAGGGCCATCGCAATCATGACACGCTGTTGCATTCCGCCACTGAGTTCATGAGGATACGCTTTAAATCGTCGAGCCGCATCGCGGATGCCGACGAGTTCTAAGAGCTCAATGACACGGGCTTGCGGGTCGACAATGTCGGGACGGTGCAGACGTACCGCCTCCGCGATTTGAAAGCCAATCGAAAATACTGGATTTAATGAAGCGGAGGGTTCCTGAAAGATATAGGCAATCCCCGCACCTCTAAGCTTGCGCACCCTGCGTTCGGGTAATTCCAGCACGGACTGTCCGTCAAAGGTGATTTGGCCGCGGATGGTGCAGGTCGGTTCCGCGGGCAATAGGCGAGTCAAGGCCAGTGCACTGACACTCTTGCCACTGCCACTCTCACCTAAGATTGCAAGGGTCTCGCCACCACCATTTAAGGAAAAGTTAATGCCTTTGACTACGCGCTGCGGCTGCTCCGCTGCGGCGAAACTAATCTCTAGATTTTCAACGCTTAATAGGGCACTCATTTAAACCGTCGCTCCCATTTCAACTTTTAGGTCGCGCAGCATCAAGCTCTTCAAGGCATCCTGTGCGGATTTTTGCTGATACAAAACCTCGTGGATTTGTCCTAAAATGGGTGCTTGAATCGCTTGTTTTTGGCAGAGGGCATGCATGCTTTCGCAGGCCCGGTAGCCCTCGACCACCGTTTTTTGTTGGCTCAAAAGCTCACTGGCGCTTGTTCCGCTGACGAGGGTTTGGCCAAAGCGACGATTGCGACTCCAGTCTCCAGAACAAGTTGCCACGAGGTCCCCGAATCCGCTGAGCCCATAGAATGTGGCAGCCTGTCCCCCTAAGGCGGTGCCCAAACGTACCATTTCATTTAAACTGCGCGTCAATAGTGCGGCCTTGGCATTATCGCCTAACTGCAAGCCATCGCAGAATCCAGCCGCGATGGCATAGATATTTTTCAGGGTGGCAGCCAGTTCCACTCCCCGAACATCGTCGCTCAAATACAGGCGTAAAGATTGATTGCTGAGGGCGTGTTGATAGTGGGCTGCCTGTGCAGTTGGCAGTGCAAAAGTGACCGCCGTCGGTTGGCCTGCCGCCACTTCAGCTGCGTAGGTGGGTCCAGATAAGGCGGCGCAGCTATAGTCGGGGAGGACTTCTTGCACAATTTCAGCGGGTGTTTTGAAAGTTGAAAGTTCGATTCCCTTGGCCATCACAACAAAGAGTCGCAATTGCCAAGCGCCCTCGATGGCTTGATGGATGGCTTCGCATAAGCCGCGAATCGCATGAGAGGGGCAGGCCAAGAAAACGACCTCAGCTTCCATCAAAACCGGCGCGAGTTCATGTCCAATTTGGATCCGGTGCGGTAGCTGGATTCCGGGTAAATAATCCGTATTTTCTCGCTTAGAGGCGAGGGCTAAAGCTGCTTCCATGCGGCGGGGTACCAAGGTGACTGCATGTCCACAGCGATCAAGGTGCAGTGCCATTGCGGTGCCCCAAGCACCCGCTCCAAGTATACAACAATTCATGATGGAAATTTCTGTTCATGGACCTCCGCAACATAAGCTTTTAAAGCCTTTGTCGCCTGATCCGCAAGGTTGGTATATTTCTTAACAAATGGGGGGACTTTCTGAGTGCTGAATCCTAGCAGGTCATTCGAAACTAAAATTTGTCCATCGCACAGAGGGCCGCTACCGATCCCAATCAAAGGAATTTTCAAGGATTCTGCAATCGTTCCAGCCAGGCTGGCGTCTATCATCTCGCATACCAGCGCAAAACAGCCAGCCGCTTGCAGCGCTTCAGCATCTGCTTGCAGCTGCACTTTTTCAGCTTCACTGAGTCCAAATTTGCGGTAGCCGCCTAGTTGATGGTAATTTTGGGGTAACAAGCCAATGTGTCCTAAGACTGGAATCCCAGCCTGTGTTAGTCGTTCAATTTTGGGTGCCATCTGGGCACCCCCTTCAATTTTGATCGCCTCAGCGCCAGCCGTTTGCATCAGTTCGCGCCCCGCATTCAGTAAGCTGGAGAACGAGTCATGAGCCACGGCAAATGGGATGTCGGCGACAACCAGCGCGTCCACCCGAGCGCGCGCCACTGCTGCGGTATGGTGTAGCATCATTTCCAGCCGAACGGGAACGGTGGTATCAAAGCCCAACTGCACGGTGCCAACCGAATCTCCCACCAAAATCAAGTCTACGCCGGCAGCATCTGCCAAACGAGCCATCACCGTATCGTAAGCGGTGACCGCAACGATGGGGCGTGAGCCTTTCAGGGCGAGCAGCTGGGTAATATTTTTTTTCACAAGATCAATTTTGTTTTGCTGAACTTGAACTGAGATCAAGCTTGTGACAATCCTTGTATTGAATAATCCTATTTTGTAAAAGTAACAAAGCACCCGACTCACTCGACGAAACTAAAATGGATTCCAGCTTATTCTCATGGCGAAAGCGCCAAGTAGCCCGAAAACGTAGTTATCAACTATTAGCTTCGCTCAATCGCAGTCCGCGTAAATACCAACATTTTGCCAGTTACCTGCAGCAGGACTCCGTTCGGGGGACTTTGCAGGTAGTTCGATTTCCCAAAATTTGGATTAAATTCCTTGGTATCGGATTCGTTGTGTTGGCGGCCTTATGGGCTGTCATATGGATGGTCCTAGAAAGTCTGGCGGCCTTTGCTTTGTTCTCTGCTTGAGAGTGGTGGATCAAGGCCCTTAGTGCCAGATTTTGCGGCTAGCTGGCTGGCATTGTGAGATTTGCGTCGCACTGTTGCTTTAAATGGCTGTAATTTAATATTTAAGATCTCCATGGAACCTACCGCACAGTCCTTCACGGCCGTCCTTAAGCGTATTCTTTATTACGATGAGGCGAATGGTTACTGTGTTGCTGAGGTCCGAACTGCCGAAGAAGCGCAGGCCATTACAATCCAGGGTAAATTACCGGGGGTTCAATGCGGGGAAACTTTGGCGCTGAAGGGAAGCTGGACGCAGCATAAAAAACACGGAGATCAATTTAAAGTTAGCCAGTTTAAATCGCAACTGCCTGCCAGCATCCATGGTATTCGTAATTACTTGGGCAGCGGCTTAATCCCTGGAATTGGGCCTTCGTATGCTAAGAAAATTGTCGATCATTTCGGGACGCAGACATTAGACATTATTCGGCAAGATTCTGGGCGCCTGGGTGAAGTTCCGGGGATTGGTAAAAATCGGGCGCGCTCGATTAAACAGGCTTGGGAGGCGCAAACGGCGGTCCGAGATGTCATGATCTTCCTCCAAACTTATGGCATCTCTCCTGCCCAATGCCTCAAACTTGTCAATAAATATGGGACCGACACCAAGCGCATCATTCAAGATCAGCCCTATAAAATTGTGGGTGAAATTGAGCGTATTGGCTTTAAGGCGGCAGATAAAATCGCCTTGAATTTAGGCTTTCCTAGTAACTCGGAGGCACGATTGCAGGCAGGTATTTTGCATGCACTGACGCAATTGCAGTCAAGCGGACACACGCTAGGGATCGAGTCGCAACTCGCTGCGGAAGCGCAGACATTGCTGGCTGTGGATGCGGCCACCATTCAACAGGCGCTTGCTCAGCTCCAAGGTCAGCAAGTTCTGCGCACAGTTCAGTTGCAGGATCCACTGAGTGGGTGTCATGAAAGGGCTTACCAACTACCGATCATGGCGGCCGCGGAGCGTCAGATTGCGGAGTCTATTCAAGCCCTCGCGCAGGCGCCCTCTGCCTTACCACCTTTGCAAATCGAGGCAGCAGTTGACTGGGCCCAAAAGCGGGCGGGCTTTGTCTTTGCGGCCCAACAGACCGCTGCGTTGAAGGGGGCGCTAAAGAGCAAAATCAGTATTATTACCGGAGGTCCTGGTACGGGGAAGACCACGCTACTGCGGGCCTTGGTCGACATTTTAAGTGCGAAGAAAGTCAAGCTCTGTTTGGCTTCCCCCACTGGACGTGCCGCTCAAAGGCTTGCGGATGCGGCCGGCACGCATGCCAGTACCATTCACCGCTTACTCAAGTATGAAGGACAAAGCCGTAAGTTTGTTCACAATAAGCACCAACCCTTGCACTGTGAGCTCCTAATTCTGGACGAGGCAAGTATGTTGGATACCCAACTGGCGGCGCAGCTCTTCCAAGCGATTCCGCAGACGGCTCATTTAGTGCTTGTCGGGGATGCGGATCAACTGCCCTCGGTCGGCGCTGGCAATGTATTGGCCGATTTGATTCAATCGGCGCCAGCGCATTTGACTCGATTGGACACCATCTTTCGTCAAGGCAAACAGAGCGAAATCGTCACCACTGCGCACGCTATTTTACGTGGCGAACAAAGGCCAAGCCGGATTTATAACAGTTTGCGGATGCTACAAAAAGAGGATGATTTGAATTTTATTCAGGCGGAGAGCCCGGAGCAGAGCTTTCAGGCCATTCGCTACTTGGTCAAAGAAGTCATTCCCAAACAGCAGGGTTTCGATCCGATTCGCGAGCTGCAGGTCATGGCACCCATGCATCGGGGTTCAGCCGGTATTCAAGCGCTCAATGGCGAGCTGCAAGCTGTGCTCAATCCGATCAAAAAGGCGCGCGCTCGGCAAATATCTACGCCCGATTACCGTCCTTCCCAGCAAATTCATTTTAAAGAGCAGACCCACAAACAGCTGCCGGTTGAGCTGACTTACGGCAGCACCATTTTTCGGATTGGAGATAAAGTGATCCAAATGCGAAACAACTACGATAAAAATATTTTCAATGGCGATACGGGTATCATTTCCAGTATCGCTGCCGACAGCTCGACGCTGTCGATTCAATTTGGACAAGAGTCTATCGAGTATACGAAGTCGGAACTGTCAGAGCTGCAGTTGGCCTACTGCATCTCGATTCATAAGAGCCAAGGCAGTGAATACCCGGTGGTGATCATCCCCATCTTAAAGCAACACTTTTTATTACTCCAAAGAAATCTTGTGTACACCGGCATTACCCGGGCGCGAAAAAAAGTGTATCTAGTCGGCTGCTTGGATGCTTATGCAATGGCCGTTAAAAATAACAAACAACAAGTGCGCCAGACGTACCTGCGTCACCAGCTGAAAAAACTGGCAGGCAAGGCTGGCGGATGAGGCTTGTGCGTACACCGCTGAGTCGAGCCCACGCTTTATAGGCTGTATTAGGGCTTATTGGGTGGATACAAAAAAGCCCTTCACTGATTGGAAGGGCTTTTGGGAAAAATTGGTGCTAAAAATTAAGCACCGATTTGGAAGCGTGCGAAGCGTTTGATCGCCATGTTTTCACCCATCTTGGCAATCATCGCAGTCAATAGCTCCTGCACCGTTTGATCTGGATCTTTCACAAAGGCCTGCTCCAATAAGCAGGATTCGCTGAGGAACTTATTGAGCTTACCCTCCACAATTTGCTCAATCGCACGAGCGGGTTTGCCTTCAGCTTGTGATTCAGCAACTTTACGCTCAGCAGCAACGATTTCGGGATCAACCTCTTCGCGAGAAACACAGACGGGATTGGTGGCCGCAATATGCATCGCGATGTCGCGCACGAAGCTCTTGAAGTCATCCGTCTTTGCGACGAAGTCACTCTCACAGCTCACTTCAACCAAGACACCGACTTTACCGCCAAGGTGAATGTAGGCATCCACTAGACCATCACTGGCATCGCGGCCAGCCTTTTTGGCTGCAGTCGCCATGCCCTTTTTGCGCAATAGCTCAACTGCTTGGTCAAAGTCGCCCTCTGCTTCGACCAATACTTTTTTACAATCCATAAGGCCGGCTCCGGTACTTTCACGAAGTTGGCCTACCATTTTTGCATTAATTTGCACGCTCATACTGATTTCCTAAATAATTCTAAATTGCTGGACTGATGTTAGCTCTCGGCCGTGTCTGTAGCCGCTTCTTCGGATTCACCGTAACCTGCAGGTAGGGTGACTTCCACATCAGCTTGTTGTTCGAAAACTTGTTCCCGAACGATGGGTTCGGCTTGTTTTTGTACACGCTTCGCTTCCCGTTGAGCTAGGCCAGCTTCTGCAGCCTCAACGATGGTGGATACGATAATGTTAATGGACTTTACGGCATCGTCATTCCCTGGGATCGGGTGCGTTACAACCGTGGGGTCTGAATTGGTGTCAACCAAACCGATGACTGGGATGCCCAGGCGATTGGCTTCGGCTACCGCGATTTCCTCGTTCTTGGTATCGACCACGAAAATCGCTGCTGGGAGCTCGCTAACCTCCAGCATGCCTTCAAAGTTACGATTCATCCGGCTCATCTGACGACGGATCATAGCTTCTTCCTTGCCGGGCAGCTTGGCCAGTTCGCCATCACGATCCATTTTCAGAAACTTGCGGTACTTGGCTAGGGATGACTTAATCGTGGTAAAATTTGTGAGACCTCCACCCATCCAGCGATTGGCACAAAAGGGCATTTGACAAGCGTTTGCGCCCTCGCGGATGATTTCTTGGGCTTGTTTTTTTGTGCCGACAAACAGGACCTCTTTTCCGGAAGAAACGACGGATTGAATCACTTCGCATGCCTCAGCCAGTAACTTGTGGGTTTTCTCCAAGTCAATGATCGATATGCCATTGCGGTTATCATAGATGTAGGGTTTCGACTTGGGGTTCCAGCGACGAAGTTGGTGTCCAAAATGGACGCCTGCATCCAGTAAATCTTGTGGTGTCGTATTCATAATGTGTTCAAAGCCCCAGCAGGGGAGAAACGAAGTTTCTTTTGGTGATAGTTTGGTTTTAGTGGTGAAGTGTCGCTGGGCGTTATTTCCAGCTCACGAAAAGAGTGCAGTGATAGAGGCTCACCACCGCATAGCAAGCCAGAAATCAAAAAAATGCTGGTTCCAGGCCAGCCAGCAACTGCGTTCAAAGTCGATGGAATGGGATTCTATGAAATCAATGGAAGTGATCTTAGGGCTTAGCCATTCTTTGCACAACTAGATGTTGGACATCGATAAGATCCGTGGTAAAACCTGCTTCACAGTACGCTAAATAGTAATTCCATTTGCGGCAAAAGGCAGCATCAAATCCCATATTGTGTATCTGGGTACTGGCGGCATTGAAGCGCTGAAACCACTGTCGTAAGGTGCGGGCATAATCATGACCAAATCCGACTGCACTCTTCCAGTGCAGGCAACCCGTGCGGGCAACACTCTGCTGTAATGCGCCAGGCGAGGGGAGGTGCCCGCCGGGGAAAATGTGTTTTTGGATCCAATCACATTGTCGGCAGTAGGCGGCGTAACGCTCATCTGGAATGGTGATCGCTTGGATGACTGCTTTGGCTGTCGGCTTTAGGCAGGCCGCAATGACTTCAAAATAACTGTCTAGGTACTCTTTGCCGACCGCTTCAATCATTTCGCAGGAAACGACAGCATCATACTGCCCGGTCAGCGTCCGATAGTCTTGCAATTGTAGGTCGATAGCATCCCTGTGCCCAGCATTTGTAAAACTTTGCCGGGCATAGTCGTATTGTGCTTGGGATAAGGTGATGGTTTTGACTCGGTATCCGCGCTCAGCTGCCCTTAGCGCGAGCGCGCCCCAGCCAGTTCCAATCTCTAAAATCGAACCCCCCGCTGGGACTTCGGCTAAGTCCAGCATACGATCAATCTTGCTCATTTGCGCCGCCTCCAGACTCTGCGCCTTGTCGGTAAACAGAGCACTGGAGTAGGTCATGCTGGCATCCAAAAAACACTGATAGAAATCATTGCTCAGATCGTAGTGCGCTTGGATGTTTTCTCGACTCTTGTGCAGCGTATTTTTGCGAGCTTGATGGTACAGGCGATTGATCCGCTGCTGTAGCCAAGAAAATCCCTTGCGGATGCGCCCTAGGTCCTGCTGATTTCGGGCGATTAGGGTGAGGAGCGCCGGCAAATCATTGGTCGTCCAGTGCCCTGCTTGATAAGCCTCTCCAAAAGCAACGCTCCCGCCAGCAAAGACTTCTGGATAAAAATCTGCATGCTGCACGTGCAGTTCGACTGCCTTAAATTGGGCTTCGCCTAGCAACTGGATTCGACCACTTGGGCCGGTAAATTGAATACACCCGCCCCGTAGTTTGGCGAGTTGTCGCACAAAGATGGTTTCTAGCAGACGCTCCAAGAGCGAAAGCTGGTTGGGCGTCGTTTGGGGTGAATTTAGTTCTTTAGCATGTGTGGCTTCCATGGGAAAAATAAGTTGGTGGTATTTTGGTACTGACGATAGGCCTCGCCGCGGCGCGCCAGTGAGGCTCGCTCAGTGTGAGGAATGCCCGTCAAGTAGCGTAGAAAAATATACATGAATAGGGGGCCAATGAGGCTGACTGCCCAAGTGGAACTGCCGACTGCTAGGCAGACGTAGCCCCACCAATGCAGCCATTCAAAAAAGTAGTTGGGATGGCGAGAATAACGCCAGAGGCCAGTATTGCAAACGGCTATTGGGCTCTTGGCTTGCTGTTTAAAGACTTTTAGTTGTTGGTCCGATAAGTATTCGCCGCCAATGCCAAGCAATGCTGATGTCAGGCCCGCGAATAGCCAAGCTGGTGTGGCTTGATGCGAGAGGGCCGTTTGGATGGGCAGTAAAAATAAGGCCGCCAAGGGCACTTGCAACAAAAAGAGTCCGTAAAATTTGCGGGTAGCCTTAGCGCCCCAATAAGCTTTCAAATGCGCATAGCGCGCATCTTCACGTCCGCTCATAATTCGATCTCGCAGCAGAAAGAGACTTAAGCGTAGCGACCATAGCAATGCGATTGCCAGTCCACAAGTAGCTGTCGTACCTTGGTCTGAAGCAATCATGTAATAGGCCAATGCACCCAGCCCCACTCCGAGCGACCAAATTAAATCGACCCAGGCCATAATACGCATCTTCACCGCCAAGCAGTAGAGCATTGTGGCCGCTAAAAAACCGATTAAAAAAAATAACAGCCAATAGAGTTTCACCACTGTGGTTTAGTTAGCAGATTGCTCTGCTTCAGTGTAGAGCTGTTTCGGATATACTTTCACATCCCAAATGAGACCTATCTTTTCCAAAGCCTTCAGAAATGAGTAGGTTAAATCGAATTCCCACCAATACATGCCTTGGCGAGCGGATAAAGGCCAGCGATGGTGATTGTTGTGCCAGCCCTCGCCAAAAGTCAAAAGTGCAACCCAGAAGCTGTTGCGGCTTTCATCGTTGGTTTTAAAACGTTTTTTGCCAACGACATGCGTGACTGAATTCACGCAGAAAGTGACGTGGTAAACTGCGATCGTGCTCACGAAAAAGCCCCACATCACCATTTGCAGTCCATTTGTACCCAGCTGTGGAGCAAAGTGTTGAAGGGCAACTCCCAGTGCAAACAGCGTCCCAATCAAGGATATGACTGGTAGAATATGAAAGCGGTCAATGAAGCGCAGTTCCGGGAATTTGCTGAGGTCCTTGATACGATCAAATTGAATTGCGCTGTATGCGCGGCACATGACCCAGCCAATGTGTGCCCAAAATAAATTTTTGGTGACTGGCGAATGAATGTCTTCTGGCTGATCTGAATGTTGATGGTGGTGGCGATGATTGGCCGCCCACCACATAGGACCTAGCTGGGCAGAGGATGCGCCGACCCAGGCCAATACGAATTGAAAGCTGCGACTGGTCTTAAATGAGCGATGCGAGAAATAGCGATGATAGCCTGCCGTGAGCGCAAAGACGCGCGTTACGTAGGTGAGTAGTGCGATGGCGAGTGCCACCCAACTAAAGCCCACAAAAAACACACCTAAACTGAGGATATGCATCAACACAATGGGTGAAGATGCCATTATTAGCCGATTGTCGGTATCTCGAAATAGGTGAACGAGCATGTGCTTGAGCGTTTGCATGGAACAATTATTTCGTTAAGGATGCCGATAACTTACAACAAATCAAAATCGGTAAGTTGCTGAAGGCCACGATCGATTAGTTGTTATGAATAAGCTGTATCGAATCGAGCGCGCGCAAATCATCAACACTAATTTACAGACTGCTTGGGATTTTCTGAGCAATCCGAGTAATTTAAATCGGATCACGCCTGAATCTATGCAGTTTGAAGTGTGCAGCGAATTGCCGGCCGAGATATTTGCGGGTTTACTGATTGAATACAAAATTCAGCTGCCACTACTCGGCCGGCAGACTTGGTTGTCCGAGATCAAGTATGTCAATTCTGGGCACTCCTTTGTGGATGAGCAGCGAATGGGTCCCTACAAATTTTGGTACCACTACCACGGCATTGAGGCAGTTGACCAGGGCGTGTGTTTTAAAGATCAGATCAGCTATCAACTACCCGGAGCACCCTTCGATCGTTTGGTGCATGCCTTGTATGTAAAAAAACAGCTGGCAACTGTTTTCGATTATCGCTGCCAGCGTTTAGCCGAATTATTGGAAGTGTAGCGCATGTTTAGACCTTGTAGCTAAATTCCCTCATAGAGTGCTATTTGTCCAAGAAGGGTCTGTCGTTGATCCATTCTGGGGTACTTGCAGATGCTTTAAATTTAATGCCTTAGAGTAATCGTGACCCTTGACTTGCCATCGGCAGTCCAGAATAAAAAAAGCCCAATCGCGCGGTGCACGATTGGGCTTTTTGAGACGTTAGAAATTACTGCGCGACAAAGGCGCCCAATTTACGAGCTGCCTTGACGCGTTTCAATTGCACCAGTGCAGGTACGCCATTTTCAAAGGGGACCTGAACTTCACCCTGAATGAGCGGGAGTGCGTATTTATAAAAGTTATAACTCATGCTGACACCATCTTCGTTGATCCAGTCTTGAGGTAATTTTTTGACGCCGTTGGCGATTTCGGCCAAGTCGGCCAGTCCCGTTTCGCAGCTGTAGTTATCGCCTTCGCCACGGAGTAAGGTGACCATTTTATCGGTCTCGCCGTTTATGGCTGCTTGTACCGCTGCTTTTCCTGCTAGGAAGGCTTCATCATTGTCGGTTTGAGAGGAGCAGTGAACAGCGGCTCGTTGCGCCATGCCCAGTTTGACGGAGCGTGCTTTCACTTGCAGCGACTCCTCTGCCAGTGCGCGTAGATAATCACCCACGCCGCCGAGTTGAGAGTGCCCAAAAGCATCTGAAGAACTGCCATCCGTTGAAATATGGTTGCCGTCGGCATCCACTAAGCCCTCACCGACCACAACGACACAGTACTTTTCCTTTTGCAGGACGTGCTGTACATCTGCGATGAATTTTTCGGGAGAAAAAGCGACCTCGGGTAGGTAAATCAAGTGGGGAGCCGCATTGGGTTGGTCGCGGTATTTCGCGAGCGCAGCACCGGCAGCAATCCAGCCTGCGCTGCGTCCCATGACTTCAACGATTTGGACGAGGTTGTGTTGCCCCATGGCCGCATTGTCGCAGGCGATTTCCTTAACGGTGCTGGCGATATACTTGATCACACTGCCATAGCCTGGCGTGTGGTCCGTCGTCACTAGGTCGTTGTCAATCGTTTTGGGGATGCCGATAACGCGTAACTCGTAGCCGCGTTCCTGCGCTAATTTAGAAATTTTGTTGGCGGTGTCCTGAGAGTCATTGCCGCCAGCGTAAAAAAAGTAGCGGATGTTGTGGGCCTCGAAAACTTCTAACACGCGGTCGAAGTCAGATTGTAACTTGAGTTTGTAGCGGCACGTTCCCAAGGCTGCTCCTGGGGTGTAGCGTAGGCCACGAATGGTTTGCTGAGACTCGGCTGCTAGGTCGATCAGCTGTTCATCCAAAATGCCCATGACGCCATTTAAGCCCCCATAAATCTCTTCAATGCACTCATAGTTGAGCGCCTCAGAGACGACGCCTGCTAGGCTCGCATTGATTACTGATGTGGGGCCGCCCGATTGGGCCACCAAACAATTTCCTTCTAATTCTTTCGCCATAAGTTTTATATCCGTTTCGTTGTTAAAAATCTGTCTAGTTTTGTTGCGTATAAAAGCAATCTTAAAGAATGGAGCTCGCGTTAAAGTCGCGTGCTTGAGGCCGCTGCTGCATTTCTGAGTCCACTTGTTGGCAGAAAGCGTCTACTTGCTCAATGGCGCGTCCGATAGCGGCTTGGGCCCCTACCATGATTGCATTCACTTGATCCTTACTCAAATGCAGACGATCGTCGTTTGCTAATCTTTGGGGGAGGTCATTTTCATGAATGCGACCACTGCGCAAATCACGTACAACTTGTACGGCATGCTCTTTAATAGCCTCGTGGGCTTGCTCTCGGCCCGCGCCTGCCCGCACGGCTTCCATTAGGACGGTTGTGGTGGCCAAAAAAGGTCCGTAGCGCTGATTTTCTTGTTCGATCATCGCAGGGTAGAGCTCCATTTGATCGAGGATGGTGATAAAAGTTTCGAGCAAGCCATCGATGGCGAAAAAGCTGTCTGGCAGGCATACGCGCCGAACGACTGAGCAAGAGACGTCGCCCTCATTCCACTGATCGCCGCTGAGTTCTGCGGCCATGCTGAGATAACCTTTGAGGATGACGGCAAATCCATTTAAGCGTTCGCAACTGCGGCTATTCATCTTGTGGGGCATGGCGGAGGAGCCAACTTGCCCCTTAGCAAAGCCTTCACTCGCGAGCTCATGGCCGGCCATGATGCGCAGTGTTTTGGCAAAGCTAGAGGGTCCAGAGGCTAGGCGAACTAGCACCGAGAGCACTTCGAAATCGAGCCCACGCGGATATACTTGGCCGACGGAAGCCAGCGCAGCATCGGCGCCCAAGTAGTGCAAAATTGATCGCTCCAATTGACTGACCTTTTCGGCGTCACCGTCAAACAAAGTGAGCAAGTCCAGTTGGGTGCCAACCGGGCCTTTGAGTCCCCGCACGGGATAGTTTTGCACCAAGTTTTTGAGGGCCCCAAGACTCAGCAGGAGATCTTCACCAAACATCGCTAGCCGTTTGCCGAGGGTGGTGGGTTGCGCTGGCACATTGTGGGTTCGGGCAGTAATGACTTGACCTTTCCATTCAGCCGCACGCTGGGCTAACTTACCTAGGGCGGCCACCACTTTAGTCTGGATTAATTCCAGTGACTGAATGACTTGCAGCTGCTCGACATTTTCTGTGAGATCGCGGCTGGTCAGACCTTTGTGGATGTGTTCGCAGCCTGCCAGTGCGCAAAATTCTTCGATTCGGGCTTTCACATCGTGACGCGTGACTGCCTCTCGGGTATGGATCGAATTCAAATCAATCTGATCTTTAACGCGTTCATAGGCGTCGATTGCCGATTGAGGTATCTCCAGACCGAGGTCTTTTTGGGCCTTTAAAACCGCGATCCAATAATTACGTTCGAGTGCAATGCGTCCTTCCGCGCCCCAGATGGCTCGCATCGCTGAGGTCGCATAGCGCGCAGCCAGTACATTTGGTATCCGTTCCATAGTGTTTCCGTGTTATCAAAAAAACCTTTATGGATACACGCATTAGGGCGACAGGCCATCATAAAATTGGAAAAGTCGCAATCCTACTCAGGTGCAGGAATCTTGTAAGCACTGGGAGTGTACAATGGGGGGCTTTTAGGCTGGCTTGCTCGGGGGAGTGAGAATCAAGCGAATGGCATCTAGTCGGAATTGTGCGTCTTCGAGGTAGCCCTGCACCTGAGCTGGGGCTTGCGCAGCCAGTTGTAATTCGTCCGGGTGGACGCTATTATGGGCGCTTTGTAGGGCCTGTAGGCGATGATATTCTGCGCTTAACTCTGAAGTCGCTCGATGAATGGCTGCAGCGACTAACTTTTGCCTTTGCTGCTGCCCAAGTGGATGGGCATGTGCCATCATCTGCCGAATGATCGCTTTCAGGGCTGGTAACTTTGCTGGCAAGCCCAGTGCGAGCTCCTCATCCGTCTGGGCATTGATCGAAGCATGGGACAGTTGCTGGCTCAAATCTTGGCCATCTTGATCCACGACGATTCGGATGGGGCTGGGGGCTAAAAAGCGTTCAATATACAGTGCTTTGGGGGCCACGCATTCCACCTGATAGAGCGCTTCTAAGGCCACCAATGCAGGTGCTGACGCTGGATGCCTCCAAGTCGTCAGGGCAGCATTGCCCTCTTGTGTGCTCAACATTAACTCAATCGCACCGTGGACTAGAGGATGGTCCCAGGTTATAAAGGTGATCTCTTCTCGCTTCAGCGCTACCTGCCGATCAAAGGTAACCCAAGTGCCCTCGGGCTTCAATCCGGGGAGATTGTCGGTGAACATATGCTGCCCAGACAAAAAATAAGTACGCGCTCCTAGCTCTTCAACAGTGACTCCAAAATGATCAAATATTTGATGCATATACGCTTCCAGATCAGGAGATGCGTCCAATGCTTGAATAGATGCAATCAGCTTTTCTGCGATCGGTGCGCACATGGAATTGTAGGCTAAAAGACTGGCTTGCCCCTTTTGAAGACTTGTCTCCAGCACACTACGCTGTGTCTGAGTATCTTGGATTAAGCGCTGGATTGCAGACTCATCACGCTCCGTATCCAGGAATGTATTTGGGCCAAGTTGTAGTAATCGATCTTTAAATTGAGCTAAGTAGTCGCGACCGCCTCTAAGTTGGTTTTCAATGCCTTGTAGCCCTTCGTGATGCCAGCGTAGCATCAAATGAGTCCAGCTATTTTCTAAATAGGGGATGTGAATTTGGATGGTCTCGGTTTGACCAATACGATCTAAGCGCCCAATTCGTTGTTCCAGCAGCTCTGGATTCATGGGAAGATCAAACAAAACTAAATGATGGGCAAATTGAAAATTACGGCCCTCACTGCCAATTTCGGAGCAGATGAGTATGCGTGCTCCATCCGGTTCGCTAAACCAAGCGGCATTGCGGTCTCGCTGGATGAGGCTAAGGGACTCGTGGAATAGGGCCAGTTTAATGTTTGCTTGAGCCAGTAGTGCCTCTTTGAGGGCCAAAACCTTTTCGATACGACTACAAATTAGGAGTATTTTTTCTTCGGGATTTAGCCGCTCCAAAAGCGAAATCAGCCAGTGTACACGGGGGCCGTCGTGGAAATCAAAATCAACTTGGCTATCCGGATGCGTGACGTCGGCCCGGAACTCTTGCTGCATGCGAGCCGTTAATGCTTTTCGGGAAAGTTTGGCGCGTGGGATTAGGGCAACAGGATGGGCCTGACGTTGCGGAAAGCCAGTTAGTGCTTCACGCGTATTTCTAAAGATGACGCGCCCTGTCCCATTGCGATCCACTAAGTCGCTCAGCAATTGTTGCGGTTTTTGCATGCGATGCGCAAATTCCTGATCATCCAGCTCGCAGTAAAGCTTACGTAAAGCCTGAATCTGCGCTTTCTTTAAAGGCTTTTTACTTGTTAAATACCGTGCCAAATTGGCTACAGTCCCGTATTGACTTTGTTCTACGGTGAATTCAGCCAAAGAAGCGTAGCGTGCAGGATCAAGTAGGCGTAAGCGAGCAAAATGACCTTCCAAGCCTAATTGAGCTGGTGTTGCGGTTAGCAGTAAAAGTCCGCGGCACTTGGCAGCCAGTGCCTCCACAATGGCATATTCGGGACTTGCTCGCTGGGGAGTCCAGTCCAAGTGATGCGCTTCATCAACGACGACGAGATCCCAGTTGACTGTGATTGCTTGAGCAGCCAAACGTGGAGCTGTTGACAGCTCTTTTAAACTACAAAGGATCATTTGCTGCTCGAAAAATGGATTCTGCTCTGGGGCGGTATTCGTCGAGTCTAACAAATGGAAAATTAAGTTAAATCTCCGCATCAATTCGATGAACCATTGGTGGACCAACGCATCTGGGACGATGATCAAAATACGATCCGCGCGTCCTGTTAGATGGAGGCGATGTAGGATCAAGCAAGCTTCTATGGTTTTACCGAGACCCACTTCATCGGCTAACAGGACGCGTGGTAGCTGACGCGCCGCGACTGTGTTTGCGATGTAGAGTTGATGGGGGATTAAGTCGACTCGACCACCAACAAATCCCGTTAAGTTTGACTGCAATCGTTTGGACTGCATGCGCATGGATTGGTAGCGTAGGGTAAAGCTATGGCTGCTGTCGACTTGTCCATTCAATAGTCGGTCTTCTGGTTGATGGAGACTTGCACAGGTAGCAAGCTCGCTTTCTGGTATGTTTTGATTTTGCCCAAGGTAGTGCAAAATTCCGTTTCGCTCAGTTATCGACTCCACTTTAAGCTCGGCCCCAGATTGTGAGCGGATCTGATCTCCGGGCTTAAATTCGACACGTTTAAGGGGTGCACCGGCTACAGAATATATGCGGCGTTCGTCCGATCCAGGAAAGTAGCAACTTAATTGATGCCGGTCAACGGATTCAATTAAGCCGAGGCCCAATTCGGGTTCGGAATCACTCATCCAGCGCTGTCCTACAATAAAATGTGCCATCTGTTTAGTCAGCCAAATCGAACGCAGGACTCAAATATTTTCTTTAATCGTACCCGTATCGTTGGCTTGAGCTTTGTGGCGATTCGATCCGCATCCAATTCGCAAAGAGACAGATGGCGTAGGTGCACTCGTGAGAACTAAAGCAATGTGGATTCGTTAAAGCTTTCAGTTTTGGCAGCAGGTTTAATTCTGATTCAGGCGAAAATCATTTCGTTCGAGACAGCTAATAAAATATGAGCACGAAATCATCAATTTCATTGCTGGAACTCAAGGCCTGCATGTGTTCGAGTACGCGCGGAGAGATCGTCTTATGGCTGCTGACTAAAAGTTGTCCATCTGTTTTTTTGACGTCGGAAGCGAGCGTGAGTCCACTGCGCAGTTGATTGATTTTCAGCTCTTGTACTTTGGGCGGTAAAGCTTTGTTTTCGACCAAATGCATATAGGCCTCGACCGCTTCAGAGGCAAATCGCTTGCCCTTTAGCTGCTGGATTTTGAAATTAAGCTCCTCTTTGTAGTGGTTGGATTCAGCATAATAGCAGGCAAGTGCCAAAAATTGGGCCACACGCGGAATCATGTGGCTGCTTAAGCCATCCGGGTAGCCACTCCCATCCCAGTTTTCATGATGGGCCCGTATGATCTCCTTAAGCTCGTGTAAGTCCCCCACCAGAGGTAGAAGCGAATCTATTTGGCATGGATGTCGTTCGATAAGAGATTGTTCTTTAGTCGTTAATTGTTGAGGCTTAACAAACGATTTTCGGATCATGGCCCGACTGGCTGACATCAAGCCAACGTTGTTGAAGATTGCAGCAAAACCAAGCAGCTTTTGTTCACTAGGGTTTAGGAAACCAGTCTTATTCAGAGCCTCACAAAGGTCAATCGTTACTTGGGTAATAGCGCCTAAAATAGGGGAGTATGCGCTCAATAAGTTAATGTACAACTTACTTAAGAATTCAAAATTTTCCTGAGAAAATTGGTTTTTTTGCGCCAGTTCTTGATTGTCGGCAACTAAAGCTAGTTTGCGCTCGTGCTTACTTTGTTCATCATAAGTGTGAGTGGAGGCTGCTGCCACAACACCCAATAGCGTACTCATCTGCCAGGGTTTTACCATAAAGCGGAAGATTTGGCCTTCGTTAATGGCCGACATGGCCATGTCAAGATCAGCTTGACCGCTAATCATGATGCGAGCCATAAGTGGCTTGTGCTCTTGCGCCAATTTCAATAGCGATAATCCACTCATTGTGGGCATGTTGCGGTCGACAATTATACAAGAAAAATTCCTATTTTTATCCATCACAACTTGGCTAGCTTCCACAGGATCCGAATAATCCTCCACCAAGTAACCCGCATTTACCAGTTGCTGACTCAACAAGAAGAGCACCTCTTTATTATCGTCTACAATCAATACTGGGCGGTTTACTGCTGAAATTTGTGACGTCATAAGGAAAAGTAGTTATTTTCTTATAGGTATGGGTTCATAGGAACACGAAGATACGGAGCTTGCGAGTAAAAGTTTAGGGAAAAAGGTAAGTCCATCGTTCTAATAGACAGCTTAAACCTGGAAGTTCACATATAGGACAGCTCTGGAAATCAGAGAGGAAACTGTCTTGGGAGTCCTAGAGTTTTTCGGGGTCAATGAGACTAGTTAATATGACTAGCGAATGGTTCAGCCTGAAGTATGCAAACGAACTTTTTAAGCATTAGGATTATCATTTTAAGCAACTTTGTAGCAGCCATATTTCTAATGCATCGCATTGGAAATGTGATCACCAAAAGGGTGCTTAAAATCCCTCAGGCGACAAAGGCACATGGCTGCCTATCAGATCATCAGTCACACATGTTTTCGCTGACTCGGCCTGCATTTGCCGAGCACCTTGCTCAACAGAGTGCATCATCCGAGTTCAAAACACGTGCCTGAAAACGGCTTACCTGTGAGCAAGGTTATATTTTTAGCGGGTGGCATTGCTTCGACAAAATCAATGTTCCGCAATCATCTCAAATTTTGTGCTGAGGCCTGTCGCCCATGCGAACTCTATCTGCTTATTGAGCTGACTCGGGTTCTGTCCATTTGTTGTGTTCTTTAATCAGAGCAATCAATTTTTTGAGGGCGGAGGCTTCGGGAACGTTATATTGGACACAGTCTTTGCCGACGTAGAGGTTCACTTTCCCGGGAGCGCCGCCGACGTAGCCGAAGTCGGCGTCGGCCATTTCACCTGGTCCGTTCACGATGCAGCCCATGATGGCGATTGTGACGCCCTTAAGGTGTTCGGTTTGGGCGCGGATTCTTTGGGTGACGGATTGCAAGTCAAATAGGGTGCGCCCACAGCTGGGACAGGCCACAAATTCTGTCTTGGAGATTCTGGCGCGAGCACCTTGCAAAATGTTGTAGCCGAGAGTACTGGCCTGCTCGGTCTGCGGTTCGGCTTCGATGCTAATCAGGTCGCCAATCCCTTCGCAGAGTAGGGCTCCGCTCAGCACGCTGTATTCCAGTGTGCGATCTGAATACTGATCTTGGGGATCGAGCGCGTTGTACGGATGATTGCGAATCCAAATTGGGCTTGCGGGCAATTGTTGGTCGATCACCTGTGCCAGTTGACGATAGGCACCCACGGCATGCTCGCTCGCGCTAGTCGGTGCTATATTGGGGCAGTAGGTAAAGATTAAATGCTCGGATCCCATTGGAGCCAGTTGGGCAGCGATTTCTGCCTCCAGCGCTTGCGGGCTACAGTTGAGCGCGCAGTTGAAGCCTTTTTGGCGACAAAAATTTAGCAGTTGGGCCGCGTAATGAGCATCTTCGCCTTGCATGCTTTGTAGCAGGGTGAGGGGGCAAAGCGCGCTTTCGGGCCATGTGTAGGCTTCTAAGTCACTAAGATCTATGCTGGCGCTCAGCTCAAGGATGCAGGCGGGCACTGCCGTTTGGAGCGCCTCGTACAGCGGGGTGAAATGCGCCAAGTCAGCAGGAGTTTCAATCTTGAGCAATAGGGCCTCAATTTTGCATTTGTTGGGCTGCAGTTGGCTCCGGCAAACAGCTTGAATGATCGCCTCGGTCTCACTGATAGGCTTAGCCGCATCAACGACAACGGCAGGGACGTTTTGGGCTCCAATGCTACAGCCTTTGCCTAGTTGTAATGCGCGACTGGGGCGGCGAACGCCTTGTTCGGGAATGCGGCAGGTTTCTGGGGGCTGTACTTTTGCCTGCGCCTGTGCTGCAGCTTGCCAGGCTTGCTGGGCTTTGCTGGCAAGCGCTTGCGCAACAGGGATTTCGTTGACCGGGTCTTCGGTCAGTGAGACTCGAATGGTATCCCCCAAACCATCGCACAGCAATGAGCCAATGCCGATGGCACTCTTGATGCGAGCGTCTTCACCATCGCCGGCCTCGGTAACCCCCAAATGGAGTGGGTAGTGCATGTCTTCGGCCTGCATGCGCGCCACCGCTAGTCGATAAGCGGCAATCATCACTTTGGGATTGCTCGCCTTCATCGAGAGACAGATATTGTGAAATTGGTGACTTTCGGCGATCCGTATAAATTCCAGCGCACTTTCAACCATGCCCAAGGGCGTATCGCCAAAGCGATTTAGGATGCGATCGGAGAGCGAGCCATGGTTGGTGCCAATCCGTAGCGCCCGTCCGTATTCCTTGCAGCGCAGCACAAGGGGCGTGAAGGCTTGATGTAGGCGCTCCAATTCGATTTGATAATCGGACTCACTATACTCCTTGATCGCAAACTTCTTTTTGTCGGCATAGTTGCCTGGATTGATGCGGACCTTTTCCACATACTTGGCCGCCTCCATCGCTGCTGCAGGTAAAAAGTGAATGTCGGCTACCAGTGGAACCTCACATTTGGCGGCCCGTAGCTGTTCGGAGATGGTTTTCAGTGCGCTGGCTGCTGCTTTATTGGGGGCTGTTATGCGAATGATCTCGCAGCCTGCTTCGGCCAATTCCAGACATTGGGCCACCGTGGCTGACACATCTTGAGTGACGGTGGTGGTCATGGATTGGATGCGAATGGGCTGATCGCCGCCCACGGCGACTGGGCCCACTTGAATGCAGCGCGTGTGACGGCGGATGGCCTGTGAGCGGGAGGGGCAGTAGGGCAGCTCAACTTGCTGGCTGGAAATGGAGGCCGTCATACAGACTATTCTTGAGGCTGGGTCGCGGGTTCTGAATCCACTGTTACAGGTGTCGGGGGCTGCTGGGAGAGGGTGTTACCGAGGATTCCCACATCTTCTCCAACCCGTCGGACATCAAAGAAGGTGACATAGACCATGAAGGAGAGCAGCACGACAATGCAGCCGGTGTAACTCAATTCCATGATCTTTTTGGGAACGGGGCGTCCCATGAGCTTGCCCAGGGTGGCAAAGAGCATGTGGCCACCGTCGAGTACTGGAATCGGGAGTAGATTGAGAATGGCAAGGTTGACATTGATCAAAGCGGTGAACCAAATCAAATCGACAAAGCTGTAGCGGGCCATGGTCGTTAATCCATGCACGATCCCCACGGGGCCACTCATGTTGCGGACTTTGACATCCGATTGATGATTGACTAGTGCTAGCAGCGTCATCCGCATGGTATTGGCCATAATGGATAATTGCTCGATTGGATTTAAGTGGACGCGTTCTTTGATCAGCGCATAGTTGTAAGCAAAGCCAAATCGGGGGCTCTGTTCACCCGCTGCGATTTTGGGTTGAATGGGCAAAATAAGTTCTGTTCCGGCACGCAGTACGTGCAGGTTAATGAGTCGATGGCCGTTGTTTTTGAGGTAGATATTGAGAAAGGCTGCCGATTCAATCAGTTGACCATCGAGTGCATGTAGCTGATCGCCAACCTGTAAGCCCGCATCCATCGCAGGCATCCCGGATTGTAGCATTGAGACAACCAACTCGGTACCCGGTTGAATACCAATACTGCGGATGGCTTCAGAACTGGTTAGCTGTGGGTAGACGGTTACGGTTTGAGACTCACCAGCTCGCAGGAATTCGATTTCCGCGTAAGCCTGTCCCTGATCGTTGCGCCCGAGGCCTGTCATCACCGCATTTTGAATTTGCATCCAATCGCCGACTGCTTGTCCATCCACGCTCAGGATGGTGTCGCCAGGGAGAATGCCGGCTTTGTAAGCAGGGCCCGGGACGACGTCCCCTTCAGTATTGACGACGGCCTCTTGGACAACATCCACCACGGTTGATTTAACAATCTCGCGGCCCACTCCCCAAAGAATCAGAGAAATGGCAAAAGCGAAGATGATGTTAAACACGGCGCCCATCACCGCGACGATCATTTTGTCGGTATAGCTAATCGGTGGGAGTGGCGTGCTGGGAGTATCTTCACCTCCCTCGATGCGACCCATGTCCGCCAATTGCGGCAGGGAAACGTAGCCGCCCAAGGGGAGCAGTGATAGTCGGAAATCGGTTCCCTTCCAGTGCCAGCCGAAGAGTCGCGGGCCAAAGCCGATCGAAAAGCGATCCGCAATGAGGCCGCGTTTACGAGCTGCTATAAAATGACCCAGTTCGTGAATGAAAATTGAAAAACCGAGCGCTGCCAGCGCAATGGCGATGTAAAAAAAGTTCATGAACATGCTTGCAGGCTGATTGAGTGAATTGAATACCGAATGAATAGACGCAATTATAGCTCTAAAATGCAAGCGTTGACGTATTTGGCAAGCATGCGCTATGAAAAGTGTGCGGAAGCTTAATTAGTGAGACTGGGATTGAAATGATGAGGATGTGTTCTTTGTATTTAACGGTTCGGTGGCGGTTATTTGTTGCCAGCCTGATTGGGCTCAATGCCTGGTTGGGATCGCAGAACTTGGTGGCCCAATATCGGCCATTAGAAATCCCTCAAGACTACAAATTTTTGCGAGCGACCCCAGCTTATAAAATGCAGCCACCGTACGCAAAAATGGGTGATTTTCGTGCGGGGCTGTCGGTAGAGGTATTGGAGGAACATGCCGCGACTGGTCAGTGGTCGGTGCGCTACAAACGTTATGGGGCAGCTGCCATTCATTGTTTGATCGATCCGCCAAATTTGGCATTGGATCGAGCTGCCGAATTTGAGCGCGTGCGGGAATTGATTGCTGCCTTTCCGCTGCTGCAGCTTCAGCTGGAGGCGCGTCAACCGTGGCCTCAGGTGCGAATGGCTCTCATTCAGCAACTCTTTGGTCGTTCAGAAAATTATTCTATTATCTCGGGCACGCCCGATGAGCCTGGTGTGATTGCCCTTAAAAAATCCACCACCATTGCGAAAGTGTGGGGGATTCAGCCGGTTACGACTTTTCTAGAGTTCAATCAAGCCCAAAGGCCTCGCTTAGTGTTTGAATTGTGGAGTAAAGGAGACGCTTATCAAACGCAACTCAATCCCTCGCGGGCGGTGACGGCCATTCGGCAGCGACTTGAGCAATTAGACAGTGTTTTTCGACAAACTTTATCGGCCCAACAAGGTACATCTGGGGCGGCCATCGCTGCGCTTGATTTGCATCAAGAACGAACTTTACTGCCGAACCAAGTACAAGTCGTCCTCCGTTATAAAAAGGGAGAGTATTTGATCGTGGAAATCCAGCCAGTCGAATCTCCTAGAGCCTCCGATGAACAGACTTTGCTGACCATTAAAGATCGAGATGCCTTACGGAATTCCGTGACAGTATCCCAGCAGGGGCACGTTTATGTCGCAAATATTCCGATGATTGACCAGGGTAAAAAGGGTTATTGCGCTGCGGCGACGCTTGCGCGCGTTTTACAATACTATGGTTATGTGGTGGATCAACATGCTTTGGCAGAATTGGCCGAGACGGAAGGCCAAGCGAGCGAGGGTGCACAAGGTGGGACGCATCGAAAAAATATTATTCGTGCTATGCAACGCGTCTGTAATGGGACGCCATTTAGGCTTAAGTCAATTCGTAAGCCTAAGCCACAAGTGCTGCTGGCGGTTATAGAGCAGGGACTGCCGATCATTTGGTTTATTCCGGGACATGCGCGATTATTAACAGGCATCCATCCAAGTAATAATGAGATTATTTTTTCGGATACTTGGGGGGCAGCTTACAATCATCAGATTGGTACATGGGATTATTTTTGTAACCATAACGTCGAATTGTGGTATCTTGAGCCTTAAGGACATCTCTTAAAATGCTTGTCTTTTATGCATGGCGGCATAGCAAAGTGAAGGACATGTTATCACAAAGCCGTATCGTGAAATCTCTTCTTGTCTGCTTGATCACATTGCACGGACTCTGTGCGGCTTCTGATGAGTGGGTGACGCTGCAAAATAACAGTGGCCAGAGCATTACGGTGAAGTTATTGCGCATGCAGGGGGATTCTGTACTCATTGAGATGGCAGGTGGGCGAAGTATGAAAACGTCGCTGTCAGTGTACAATGAAGCAAGCCAGTCACTCATTCGTCAGCACTTTTACCAGCTGTTGCTGGTTCCAGAAAATTTTGAATGTAAACTCTCTGAAGTGCGCCTTCCGGGCAAAAATAAGCGCTTAAATTCTGAGGGTTCGATTGAAATAACCGAGTCTAAGCGGGCCTACAGTATTGGCCTGAGTAGTCGGATTTCTGAATCCTTGCACGACATTCGGCTAGAGTATTTGATTTTTCATTTTGTCGACGCGATTGGAGGTGAAAAGCGCTCAGAGGGGAGCGTAAAACGCATCAAAGGGAAACTGAATTTAGCAGTGCTGGAGGGCTATGCGAATCAGAAGTTGCAAACCGAGTCTGTTGAATTTAGAGAAACGCGATTGATGCCGGGCTGGGTTTGGTCAAAAGGCAGTGGCGCTCGCGATAGTAAAGATCGTCTCGACGGAATTTGGATCAAGTTGTTTGTGGGGGATCAACTCGTGTTGCAGCAGTCGCGTCCGGCTAGCCTCGCAAGCAAAGAAGCTTGGTGAGCGGTTTGTCAGCCTACTCAGGCAAGCCTGTTGATAAATTTCTGTGGTCTAGCTCGTGCGTATCGAGACGCACTTTGATCGGCCTTGAGTCTATGGCCTCATGTATATCCTTTCTTGACGATAGCATCCGAAAACAGTGCCAGAGCTGCTGCCCGATCGATTTAGTTTGAGGATCGCAGTACTATTTTCTAGGGATGTACATGAGGGTATGGCTCAAGTGTCGAAACCTGCTTTCGATACCTGAAGCACCTGCTCGCTTGGATTTTTGCGCTCTAACCATTCAATCCAATCCGCCATAATGCGTGTAGTCTCACGTAAATGAATGTCGTAGGGGGGTTCTTCCTCTTTTGCAGCCGCGTCTGTCTGCTCTTCGTCGGCGCTAGTTTGGGCACGCTCAAGATTTTTGCGCGATGCCTCCGCTTGAATTTCGGCAATGCGGACCTGGAAATTCTGCTGTTTGTAGGGGTGTTGACTGAGGCTATCGTAGAACGCATCAAGCTCATCAACATGTGCTTGCTCACTTATTTTTTTTTCGATGCGCTGGGCTAAGTTTAGCGAGACCGACTTCTGGTCGATTTGCGCTTTGCGCCAAGCAATTTGCTTTTTTAGATAATGAAATTCCTCTAAGGATTCAATCCGTTGTTGATTTTTGTGTTGCAGGGATGCCAGCAGTTCGGAGTTGTTGACTGCATCAATGCCGAGCTTGGGCCAATTGTTGATCCAATCAACCGCCTGAATGCGATTCCAAGGCAGCGCATGGGGTAGGTCGGCCTCCCCAATGGGCAGGTACTCATTGACCGAGGGCAGTACGATGTCTGAAAGCACGCCCTTCAACTGGGTCGATCGACCAGAGGGTAAATAAAATTGTTTGATGGTAATTTTACTGGCAACCGAGCGAGGTGGCTGTTGTTGCGTAAATTGATTGAGCCAAGAGAAGCGGTTGGCCGGATTCATGTGGTAGACTTCTTGTACGGTACCTTTGCCATGTGTGGATGTGTTGCCGACAATGAGCGCCCTTTGATGATCCTGCAGCGCTCCAGCTACAATCTCCGAGGCGGAAGCACTGAAGCGTGAAGTGAGGATGATTATGGGCCCATCCCATTTCAGTTTGGAGTTTCTGTCTGCGAGCACTTCAACTTTCCCGGCACTGTTATGAATTTGAACGACAGGACCGACGGGTATAAACAGACCGGCGAGGCGAACTGCTTCACTCAAAAGGCCTCCTCCGTTGCTACGTAAATCCAAAATGAGACCCTGAGCACCCGCCCCTGACAACTTCTCAATCAACTCTTCCACATCATCGGTGGTGGTGGTGAGCGTATTGCCCGCTCCAATGTTTCCATAGAAAGAAGGTAGGTCAATCACACCCACCGCCACGGATTGTCCACGATCATTCGGCACCTCAATCAGCTGGGCTGATGCCAAGTTGGCCGTTAGTTTAACTTCGTCGCGTTGAATGAGAATATCTTTACGTACGGAAGGGTCTGCCGCGTCGCTAGGGTGAATGCGCAGGCGGACATAGCTACCTTTCTTGCCTTTTATTTTTCGCACAATGTAGCGCAATTGCATGTCAACGACATCTTCGAAAATGCCGTCTTGGCCTTGGGCTACAGCAAGAATTTGGTCTTCGGCATTCAGTAGGTTCGAGCGTTCAGCAGGCCCGCCAGCAATCAGTTCTTTGATGGTGCAGATACCATCTTCATCTTGAAGTAGTGCGCCAATCCCAACAAACGAATTTTGTACCGCGGTGTTAAAACTTTCTAGGGTGTCTGCTGAGAGAAAAGAGGAGTGTGGGTCAAAGAGTTGCGTCATCGCGTTGATGAAGGCCTCCTGAATTTCGGCTGCCTCACGATTCTGAACATAATTTAAATTTCGCTGGTAACGCCGGCGCACCTTCTGGCGCGCTTCTTCCAGCATTTCAGTAAAAAAATCAGGGTCCTCTAGTAACCTGTTCAGCTTGCGGGGGTCGAAGGTGGTATCTGCACTTTCGCTTATGTCTGCATCCATCTCCGCCGCGTTGGGTGCTGGATTTTCTGTAGCCAGTGGGGCTTCGCTAGCCAGTGAGAGTAATTCGTTTAAAAGCTCATATTCTAGGCGCTGTTCCCACAGTTGATTGGCGGCTTTCGCATTTTCCGGCCAGTTACTTTCACTGCGATCTGGGATGAAATTCGCTGCCGACGTAAAGGTAAAATCATGCTCAATTCTCTGGTTTATCCACTCGGTTCGTTGAACATATTGCTCTTTGTAAGCAGCATAAATTTCGAATGCCGCGTAAAGATTGCCCTTGCTCAAAAAGGCTTCCACAGCTGAGCCAAATCGAAATGAAAAACGGTCGATAGCTTGTTGGTTGAAGAACATGTGTCGGTAGTCAAAACTCTCGATGTAAGCTTCTATGACAGCTCGACCGTCAAGATCTTGGA
>Ga0213865_10000189_pt1 | contig 40749 bp, 33 predicted proteins | sample PICome_6_FD_160100 | JGI IMG/M metagenome (GOLD analysis project Ga0213865, IMG submission 160100) | Coastal seawater microbial communities near Pivers Island, North Carolina, United States - PICO282 | ecosystem: Environmental > Aquatic > Marine > Coastal | place: USA: North Carolina...
ACCAACATCTACGACGCAAAGAAGGGTGAATTTACCTTCAAGCCAGGACCTTTGTTCTGTAACCTTCTCCTTGCGGACGAGATTAACCGTGCTCCTCCAAAGACACAAGCTGCTTTGCTTGAAGCTATGCAAGAGAAGCAAGTTACTATCGGTACTGTTACTCACAAACTTCCTGCACCGTTCATTGTTATGGCAACACAAAACCCTGTCGAACAAGAAGGTACATACCCACTTCCTGAAGCACAACTTGACCGTTTCATGTTCAAGATGAGTGTCGGTTACCCTGACCGTGCTGATGAAGACGAAATCCTTGCCCGACGTATCGCTCGTGGAAAGGACGCAGTCGATGTTGACGTTATTACTGACCCACAACGTGTTATTGCAATGCAACAAGCGTGTGAAGATGTATACGTTGATCCTGCAATTCGTATGTACATGGTCGAAGTCGTGGCAAGAACCCGTGAAGATCCACGTGTTCTCGTTGGTGCTTCTCCTCGTGGTTCCCAAGCTCTCTTGAAGACTTCTCGTGCTGCTGCAGCAATGCGTGGTCGCGACTTCGTCACACCTGATGATGTCAAGGCTATTGCAGAACTTGCTATCGCTCACAGAATCATCCTCAAGCCAGAACATCAAATCAAGGGTCTCGAGGCTGGCGAGGTTATGCAAAGCATTCTTCGCGAAGTACCTGTCCCTACTGTTTGAGATCGACTTGAATAATCACGAAATGGAGGTTTCTGTATGTGGAGTCGTAAATCAGCATTGCTAGGAAGCATGGCAGTTGCCATGTATCTTCTTGGCCTTACGCTACGTAACTCTCAGTTGGTCACAATTGCTGTGGTCATCTTTGTGTTCCTAACGTGGGCTGCCTTATTTGGCGGACATGCTGACGTGGCTTCTAGTGGACGCCGGGCCGATGAATGGACTGGAGAAGAAGGTGCTGCCCTTGGCAGCGTTCTTGCCATGAGGAAACTTTCAGGTTCTCGAATATTCGAAGATGGAGAACTCACCGTTACGTTACGTATGCAGAATAATTCAGGTCTTGCAAAGATTCTCGAGGTTCGAGATCGAGTTCCTGAAGTCATGCGTATTAAGGAAGGATCAAATTACATTTTGATGGAATTAGGTCCTCGCCGTGAAACCTACATCGAGTATACAGTTGAATGCCCTCTGAGAGGATTCTACAGTGTTGGTCCTGTTGCGGTGCGTATACAGGATCCATTCGGATTGTTCCACAAGGAAAAGGAATTGCATGTCTACAACGACTTCCTTGTGTTCCCGAAGATGGAAGACCTCAAAGATACATTCGTTAAATCTCGAGTACCAAAGATTTTCACTGGTGCTGTTAACATCCGACAACCAGGTCCCGGTTCTGAATTCTACTCTCTTAGAGAGTATTTTGAAGGAGACTCTTTCAGAGCGATTAACTGGAGTGCTTATGCACGATCTGGCAAACTTATGGTAAACGAACGTGAGCGTGACGCTGTTTCAGATGTCATCATCATTATCGACTCAAGAGCTGTGAGTGAAACAGGTCCTGTAAGTCGAAATGCCCTTGTATATTCTACCAGAGCAGCAGCATCCCTTGCTAAGTACTTCCTTGGAAGACGTGACTCAGTCGGTGTTGTGGTTTATGGTGATGAAGTGGTCAGTGTCGACCGAGACACTGGTAAGAAGCAACTCTATGTCATTCTGACAAAACTTGCAGGTGCAGTTGCACGTGGAAATATTCCACTTCAAGTCGTTGTTAACAGAATTCTACCTCACATCAACAAAGGCAGCCCAATCATCTTCTTGTCAAATCTTGAAGACGATCCAACTATCGTAAGTGCTTTGAGAGATTTCCGTGCTCGTGACTTTGATGTTACAGTACTCTCTCCTTCTTCTCTTGAGTTTGAATTCGATGCACGTCGACTTGACAGAACCGGATATGAGGTCATGAAGACCGAACGAGATGTTCTGATGGGAGAATTACGTGGATTAGGTGTCAACATAATGGACTGGGAACCGGATATGCTCCTTTCCACTGCTCTTGCAGGAGCAAGAGGATTCTGAGGTGATACGATGACAATGAGAAAAGCATCCTCCGACACATCCCACTTGTATGATGGAAAAACAGTCCGCTCATCTGCGCCGAGTCGTAAGAAACTAGCAGGGCAAACAGGCATTGGTTCGGAAATCCCAACAGATGCTATTCCAGAATTGGAAATGCCTTCATTCATAGAAAGCCTCATCGGTGGCCCAATTGTTCCAAAGATGAAATTCCTTCCTCCAGATAAATTCGTTCAGAATATGCAACTTGGAGTTTATGTTATTCTAATTGGACTTGCCTTACTCACTTACATTATCTCTCCTCCAGAAGGTACGATTTGGTTCATGCTTTTAGGAAGTTCAGACCTTGCACTTATCTTCCAAATCGGAATAATTGCTGGAGCTACTGGACTCGGTTTCTGGGGCGCATATCAACGTGATGCACGGTATATGCTCGGTTCATATTCGCTATTCATTCTCGCAATCATGCGCTTTGCGTCCTCTAAGACAAGCGTAAACGATCTCTTTGGACTAGCAGATTCCCCAACTCTTCTGGCATCATTGGTTGTTATTTACTCAGTTTTGTTGATTATGTACTTTGAATTATCAAACGGCGTCATGCGTTACTCAATGCTTGACACAAGCATTCGAACAAATGAAGTCTACGTCATGAATCCAAAGAAGATTGTTGGTAAGTATCATCGTTCCCTTATCATAAATCCAATCATTGCGACTGTACTTGCTACAATTGTCCTTTCAGCAAACACGATCTTACCATGGTTTGTTAGTATTCTTTCAGAGGATACGGCGACCCGACTTCGAGAATCTGTAGAACTTGGTTCTGTTTACGGTGTTGCGCTTGGAACGCTCTTTGTGTTCTTGGTTGTTGGAGCACTCTTCGCTTTGGATTTGCCAACATACATCCAAAAGAAGAGAGAATCGAGTGACGAATAAATCACGAATGCTCGATCATAGGTTGACTTGAATCAACTTGTTGAATCATTATTTTGTTCAATACTTCCAGAGCAATCGCTAATTCCTCTCCATCGAGGGCAACTCTTGCTGAATGAGAGGTTTTACTCAACCATGTTAGGCTAAAATCAGCCTTTTCAAGGGTGCTATCTATTCTTTCCAACATCTTTTCATCACAGCCAATGAGGGAAATTAGGCCAAGATGTTGATGGATTTCTGGAGAAATATTGGATTTTGTAAACACTTCCTTTGCTCGATGCATATCGTGTTGTGATACAATGAGCCTGGAATCTCCCATTCTTGATTCCAATCCCCACCAGTTAATGCCCTCTTTGGCTAACTTGCCTAAAATCTCGACAAGGTGGCGCTGATGAGCATCAACTTGGTTGTGAGAAAATCCCAAACTCATTACATTTGGTAGGCAACCAATGCCTTTGAGGTACGCGTTTTGCTTTTTTGGACCAATTGTTGTGAAATTTGAATTGTTTTTGCCATGCAGACGTTTGACATGGAGAGGTATTCCAAATTCTATGAGTGGCTCAATTGTCGAAGGATGCAAAATAGGTGTGTCCATGAGAGAGAGTTCAATCGCTTCTTGATATCCGAGATATCGAATCGTATCGGAACGAACACCCCATCTTGGGTTGATCGAAAAAATTCCCTCAACGTCTTTCCAAAGAATGACTTCATCTGCTTCTACAAGGTGTGCTATTGCGGTAGCAGAGTGATCAGAACCCCCTCGACTTAGCACTGCGAGTTCTCCATTATGCCCTTCACCAAACCATCCTGTGATAACAGGTGTACCTTTCAGAGTGTCTCGATTTAATTTCGTACTCGATGCTTGTAAATCGACATGTGTTGCAGAATAATTCCCATCGAGAGTTATTCCAATGTCCTCAGCGCCGAGCGGATATGCGTCAATACCTTTCTGTTGTAGACGATGTGCTACAACAAGTGCACTTAGTCGTTCGCCAGAGGCTAACAACCGATTCAATGCTGCCTGATCTTTGGGTCTTTGAGCAAGTTCTCGTAAAGAATCTTTGATGCTGTGTAAGACTAAGGAAAAAAGGTGGGCATTGCTCGATGTATCCAATCCAGGTGCAAAACGAAGATGCTGTGCAGAAAGGTCATGAACAAGTCTGCTTGCATATCGTGGTTCTTTAGCAGCTCGATACAGTCGATCAGTTGTTCCCCAAAGCGCTGAAACGATTACAATTGATTGATGATCACCTTGAATCACTTCGGCAATTCGATCAAGATCGGTTGAATCTCGAAGGCAGGAACCTCCAAATTTGTGAACAATTCGATAAGTCAAACGACATCCCTTTTCCTCAAAATGAGATCAGCAAGGACAATTTTTGTCATAGCAATCGCCACACTTACGCCTCTCGGTCCTAGCACGGGGTCGTGTCTTCCCTTTACAACCAGTTGTTTTTGAGCATCTTCTTCTAAGTCAAGAGTCGTTTGTTCCTGAGCGATGCTTGATGGAGGTTTCAGGGCGATTCGAGCATGAATATCCGAACCTGAGGTCATTCCTGCAAGGCTTCCATCAGGGCGTTCTCCCGTTTGCATGGGATTTGACGATGAGCCACCCCATGGGCTATTGTGCTCAATACCAGTCATGGAAACCGCAGAAAATCCTCTTCCAAATTCGACACCCCTGCATGCAGGTATTGCGAAATATGCTCTACCTAGAGCAGGCTCTATCCCATCGAACCATGGTTCTCCGATTCCAATTGGGAGATTCGTTACGCGCAGATCAATCCGGCTTCCAATCGAGTTCCGTTCACTTCGAACTTTCTCAATGCATTCTTTCATTAATTCAACAGCGGATGGGTCTCTACATCTCAATGACTTGCAGAGATCGTTTTCCCATTCTGGTGGGCATATTTCGATTGGTTTTGCTTCAATATCCCCAATTGCCCCAACATGTGCATCGATTTGTATCTCTCCAAGAAGTGGGCTTATGATAGCAGCAGCAGCCACAAGGCCTGCTGTTAATCGAGCAGAAGAAGATCCACCGCCCCTTAGGTCAGCATGGCCATCTGTTCGAATGTTCATGACCATATCTTGATGTCCAGGCCGTGGATGATTTGGAATGAAACTGTAATCAGAAGAACGGGCATCATTGTTACGGATAACCAGTAGGATTGGCTGTCCTGTTGAAACCCCTTCATAGACACCAGTTGAGACTTCTACGATGTCACTTTCCTTCCGCTTACTTGCAAAATGACCTCCTGGTCTTCTCATATCCATGCATTGTTGAATATAATCCTCATCGATAGGTAAGCCTGGAGGGATTCCTTCAATCAATGCGCCAACCATGGCCCCATGGCTTTCGCCAAAGAGGGTTACAGTCAATAATTTACCAAGGCGCATATGCATTGGACTCAGTCTGTCCGACTTGTCCTTTATTCAAGAACTTGGGGTTTCGTCCTCTTTATGTTCATTCTGCGGATTTAGGAAATTTGTTTCGATAAGTTCCACTCCTGGATATTTACTTTCATACCAGTTTTTCAGGCGTTCTAAAACTCCTTGCAGCAACTTGGGTACAACGATTACAATCGCAGTTCCAGACCCAGTGATTCCAGCAGCACGGGCACTGTTGACAAGGGCATCATTTGTCATAATTCGCCCCTTGATGTCACCCGTTGCCCCAATAACACCTCTGCCATTCATAGTTAACGCCACAAGTTCATTTTCTTCCTGTAATGCGTTGAGGGCTTGGATGAAGTGTTGTTGATGTGGAATAAAATCTTCTAGTGCAGGTCTCTTTTCGCGTGGCCCTCTCGAGACGATAAGAACGTCCCAATCATCACGCTTTGGACCACTTCCTTCGAGCAAGATTCCTTGACGTACATCTGGCTGGTTCGCATCAATGAGTTTCCATCCAGGTGTTGCACAGGCCCACGTGTCATCGACACTTCCAGTCAATGTAATTCCGGATTCTAGTTGGGCATCGACCGCTATCGATACAATATCTGCTAATTCGAGATTTGTTTCTGTTGCATCACAAAGCGCACGAACTGCTGCAACACATAATGCCGATGAGGATTTCAGACCTTGAGCTATTGGAATCCTCGATTGGACTGCCCAATTGATGTCTTCTTCAGGAATTGGTAATTTATGTCCAGCCTTTTTCCATGATTGAATCACAAACGAGAGTATTTGATCACCGTCATCAAGATCTCTTTTGCTTGGTTTATCCAGTAAACGGATTGCTAGTGGCAGGTCAAGAGACATGCTGGCACCATATCCAGTGCCTGCAGCATGTAGTAAGCTACAAGCACCATGTGCATGCCCTCTCCCTAAAACTGCCATCTTTAGCGCTCCTCAGACGATGCCGAGACGCTTACGCCAATGTGACGGGTTTCATTGGTGTTGTAGGCAATTATTACATCACCTGTACGAAGTTCTGTAACTGAACACGCACCACCGTTGTTATTGAGCACCCTGACCGTCTCCGCTTGTTGCATGAGTACATGTGCTTCATTATGCTTTTCATCTACATACCTCAATAAAATGAACGGGCGAGTCTCTATTTTTAAACGACCAATTGTACAAATACGCGTATTTCCATGTTTTGATACAATCAAAACTTCATCACCCGATGTTAATTCACTAAGATATTTTGTTTTGCCATCCGCCATCAGTGTGTATGCTTCGACACTTCCTGCATTGATGCGGAACGGGCGTTTTGGGACGTAGGTGGACTCAATAGTTTCACCATGTACCAAGACCAGACTTCGAGCGGTCGAACCAATGAGCATGCCCTCTCCAATTTCAAGGAGAGAGGTTAAGTCAATACAGACTCGATCTCCATTTTGTCCAGATTCGATAGAAGTTATCTTGACTTCACTCAAGTAGAGGACGTCGTTTCCTTCATCTGGTTTTATCGGGTTAATTTCTACGTTAGAAGATCGTATGGATTTAACGATTAAAGCTGCTTCAAGTTCGTTTTCAGAACAGACGAGAGCATCGACGCCTATTTCGAGAGCAAATCCTGCTCCGTGTGCTTGTAATGGTTCACTAATTTCAGCTGCTATGAGTGTTGGTGTCCGGTCACATGCAGCGACGATGTTTTCGATAGGAATCATCGACCAGTCTTCAAATGTAAGATATATCCATTCAACGGTTCCTGCAAGCGAACGAGCATATTCTTGGCGTTCTTCCGAATCGATGTGAACATGAGCACCAATTTTTGAATTCTTCTTGTAAAGAAAACCATCTCGGATGGAGATCGAGGATTCAGAGTGTTCTGTTGAAAAATAAAAATCTACATCGCTGTTAATTGATGTAGAGTTGGATTTAAGCCAGACTTCCATGTTCTTACCTCAAAAATCGAATTCATCTGCTGCTTCAGTTGCCGTAGATCCATCGTGGATAATTCGACGCAAAGCCGTTGCCATCTTGAATGGATCTTGATGAGCAAAAACTTGACGCCCCATGCAAACCCCAGAAGCACCTGCCTCCATTGCTTTCTCAACCATGAGTAACACGCTGCGAGTGTCACCGTTGTTTGGCCCTCCTGCTACAAGCATTGGGATTGGTGCGGCAGAGGTTACTTGCTTGAATGACTCAGAGTCACCTGTCCAAGTGGTTTTAGCGACATCGCAACCAATCTCAAAAGCCACACGTGCCGCTTGAGCAACACCTTGAGTTTTATCCCCTGGTACAGGATTTAAATTTGGTCCACGGGCATAAACCATCCCAAGAACAGGCAGTCCGATGTGATGTGAATCCGTTGTTACTTTACCCAGTGCTTCCAACATCTCTGCCTCCCCGGGAGTTCCAATATTGACTTGGGCAGAGGCTCCAATTCCTCCACGATTCAAAATTTCAGATGCATCTCCAACAAGAACCTTTCTCGATGAATCGCCACCGCCATGCCGAGTGGATGCTGAAAGATGGATGACCATGCTTGTTTGAGTTCCTTCACAAAGGTGAGAAAAATGACTTACAAGCCCTTTTTGAGCAACAATAACATCCACCTTTGCATCGATAAGTTCTCTGATAAGAGATTCTGTGTTTTCTAATCCAGGATTGGGATAGTCCGACAACCCATGATCGATTGGAATCCACAAGCCCTTTCCGTTTGGGAGCATTTTCTCCAGGCGTGACGCTTTGTCCATATCATGGCCAATCCTCCCTGCAATTCAATGCTTTGCATATGTTCAGTGAACTATGCGGATGAAGGGAATGATAAAAGAAGAACTATGCATAGGGTTGTTTATGGAGACTGGTGCTTGGCTCATGGTTGGAATCCTTGCAGGTGGGTTTTTTGTCGGCCTTTGGTATATCCTTATCCGTGGCGATGCTGATCTTGACATGCGACGTGGAATTGTTGCAGATGGATTAAGAAAGCCTGCGCAGAGTTCATCTTTCTCCAGTGCTCGAAGTGAATTTGAGCGTAAGTTGCTGCAAATTGAAGCCGAGCGCCGTCGAAGAAATCTTTCTGGCGGGAACATCAATCTCCTAGGAAATGCAACGCTCTTGCAACAACCCGTTGAAGAACAACCCGTCATGGCTGTAGTTCCTGAAGTTTCTGAGGTTGATGATAATGACGACGGTGAAGAGACTGAGGAACAGATGCTCGAACGCCGTAGACTTCGGGATGAGGAATGGGCACGCCAAGAAAGTGAAAAAGATCGTCGCCAATTGGAAGAGGAAGAGGCTGCACTCAAAGAACAACAAGAACGTCTCCAGAAAGAGCAAGAAGCACAACAAGAAAAAGATCGTTTGGAAGCTGAACAAGCAGCTGAAGCAGCACGCCTTGCTGCAGAACGTGATGCTGCTGCTCAATCTGAACGTGATGCAGAAGAGGCAGCACGTCAAGCCGAACTTGCAGCTGCTGAGGAACAACGCTTGGCTGAAATCCAAGCTGCCCAAGAGAAAGACGCTCTCGAACGCCGAAAAGCAGCTAACAGGGCACTTGATGAACTACGCGCACGACTTGAGAGAGAAGGTGCACGGTCCTCCGATGTTCAAGTTTCATTGATGTGGAACAACTACAACGATCTCGATCTTCACGTTGTTTGTCCATCCGGTGAGCGAATTCACGGTGGTAATCGTAAGTCAGCCTGCAACGGAGAACTCGACGTTGACGCAAACGTACGGCCTGACTCTCGCAAACCAATTGAAAACGTTGTATGGCCAGAAGGACAGGCTCCTGCTGGGACCTACCAGGTATTCGTCCATTACTACAAGAAGCACAAGAAGCGACGCTCTAAAGATCCAACCAAATTCCAAGTTATTGCCAATGCTTACGGCGATCTTTTGGAATACTCTGGTGAACTTACCTTTGGTGAAGAGATTCAACTCGTCTGCAGTTTCAACGTTCCAACAATGGAAGAGCGAGAAGAAATTAAGCGTCAATTAGAGCAACAAGTACGTCTTGCTGAGACAGGCGAAATTACAGCAGATAAGATTCTTGAAGACGAATCAACTCCTAAGGAACTTGAATTCGGAGAATTAGTAGATGAGATTGAAAGCGAATTAGTTGATGACGTTGAAGACGATGGCTCAGGTGTTCCACCTGCTCCTGATTTAGGCTGAAACTGCTCAAGATAGAATGTCATCAAGACGTTCGTTCTTTAATGCGTTTTTGATGCTGCGTGCGATACGTCGTCCGGTTGACATACGAGTTTCATTGATGTCGGAGTATGGCGAGCCGCCAACAAACGGATTTGAACCAGCGACAATTCGTGCACTGATCTCAAAGACCTTGAATTCCAAAGCGTCGGTTACGATTGTTTCTAAGCAGAAAGGTCCGATCATTCCTCGTGCTTCTTCTTCGAGTTCGTAGGATGCAGCGACAGTACCTTCAGCCATCTCAAAGGCTCTTGGCAACAGTGATTCTCGAATGACAACAGGTTGGTTTCCAGTGACAACAAACGACGGTTCCATACCTGCTTCTCTAAGATCTCTCAATGAACCAAGTTTGTAGAATTCATCGACATTCGACTCATCTCTTCGATCCATGGAGAGGAGTTCTAAGCGGCCGAGATTTTTTCCAGCATACTTTCCTTTTCCTTGAACTTGGAATCCATCAGTCGCAAGTGGGTCAAAGAAAAAATGCAGATAGTATCTGCAACCAAGAACGTATTCTTGAATCGTGAATTCTTCTTCAATATCGACGTTTCTTCTGAAATCACGATAGTCGCGAGCGATGAAATACCCTCTTCCACCCTTAGCTCCAGCGTATTTTACGATAACTGGACCATCGATATCGTGCGGATCTTCGAGAACCTTTGGCATTGTGCATCCTCCTGACAGGAGCCAGTCTCGTTGCTTTGCACGGCTGCTTTCCCATCGAAGAATATCTCGATTACCAAAGGTTGGGACTTCCAAATTGCGGAAATTTTCACTCCCAAGATATTCAACAAGTGAACCATGGGGGACGATTACAACATTCTTACTTTTGAGCCAATCTGCATGATCTAACAATTCACGATAATCATCAAGCATTAACCATTCATCAGGTTCTGCCCCAGGGAATGCCTTGTAGAATCGTCTTCGGTTTTCGCCTACTGCAATTCCAAGAGTTCTGAAACCTTCCTGACGTGCTCCATGAAGAATTTGAAGGGAGGAATGGGATGCTACGACACCTATCGTAATGTTCTCCTTGTCGTAGTCCGCGAGCCAGGAGATAAGTGAGGAGTGGTCTACGCCCATGTCGAGGGGTTTAGTATGCACTCTATGACTGTTATCCCAATATCCAACTGTGATTCAGTAAACTTTGATACTGTGGTAATGAAGACTTCAAGTGCCGAATGCATATCAAAGAACATGGCGAGTTCTCGTGCCCCCGCTAGCCGGATGACATATTCTGGATATTTACAACTGGATAATCTTCTGAAATTGCAAGATGGTCCACTAGGTCACTCGCCACCTCCATCCAACGATGAGATGCATTTTATCATCACACACCAAACGTTTGAGCTCTGGTTCAAGCAAATTCGAATCGAACTCAATGAAGTACATGGGCACCTCTCAAAAGAATTAGTTCGTGAAGAGACCTTGCCAACAATGGTCGAGCATCTTGAACGCGTGATTGAGATCTTCCGTCTTCTGGCAAATCAATGGAAGGTTATGGAAACTCTAAGTCCACAAGGCTTCCTTGCGTTCAGAGATCGTTTAGGCACATCCTCGGGCTTCGAATCGTGGCAAATGCGGGCACTAGAGATGCGTCTTGGTTTGGAACAAGAGCAACGCGTTGCAGATATGGACCCAATGGCACATATGAAAAAATTGCACGATGAGAACAAGATTTCCGATGATGCGTTTGAGGTATTGAAAACGATTGCAAGTGAAAAGACATTGAATGATTTGGTCTCTGAATGGCTTTCACGTACACCAATCAATGGTTCTGTACCCTCGAATGATGATGATTCAACTGTGGTCGAGCAATTCGTTTCAACTCATTTAGCCGCAATGAAATCTCATGCCGATCAAGTCGTCGACCACATGGTCTCCATTGGTCATGGAACTGAAGAATCATTACGTCCACGAATGGACGCAAATCACGATTCAGTTCGGGATTTCTTATCGCCAAATGGTGTTGTTAACCGTTCACGAGCAGGATTGCTGTTCATTGAGTCATATCCAGAATTACCTCTTCTTTCTTGGCCTCGTCGATTTGTTGACACAGTTGTTCAACTTGAACAATCAATGCTTCTCTTCCGTCACTCACACGCTCGAATGGTTGAACGTATGATTGGGCGAAGAATGGGCACAGGCGGTTCAAGCGGCGTTGATTATCTTGACAAAACTGCAACTTACAGGATTTTCAAAGATTTATGGGCCGTTCGAACAATGCTTCTGCCCAGGAAAAACCTAGCAGATGTTGTTTCTTCTGATTATTACGGATTTAATTCCGATTAATCTTCATGTGGATCGATGTCGATTGGAATAAGTTCGTTATCATATTCGTACACAGCAATCTTTAGTGGGTCAAGGACGAAGCGGACGCTCGCTTCTTCGAGCCCGTAGAGGGAGATAAGTTCAGCCTTGAACTCTTCTCGGAGTTCGTTTTCATTGGCATAAAGTGGAGCGCCCATTCCGATTTGGAGTGCTCTAGCACCAATGATTCTTGCTCGTTCGAAACGTGTGTGGAGACGTGCTGGCTTGACCATTTTTTACACCTACGACAAAACCGTCGTAGCGTTTCGACTGAGGCCTCGTTCTTCAACCCATCGGAAGAACATCATTCTGATTCATCACTTAAAATGGGTTCAGTTCGAACGATTCGGGCATACATAATGAGCGCAGGGATGAGTGCTGCTATCGATAAACCAAATACGGCAATAGCCATGTCATATTCGCGTCCTTGCTTAGCGATCTCGAGACCACTTTCATCTGAATCTTCATCGATTAAAGCATACCCTTGAGACGACAACGTAGAAGCGCTCGTTAATTCAAAACGACCAGGTGATTCAAGCGTGACAACAATGTTTGTTGTGTTTTCATTGACAAATCCAGATATGTCAAGAGTCTGATTACTCATTCCTACAGCAATATGACGGGTTACGACATTGGGTTGATTTTGATCACTGAATTCATGAACTCGGTTTTCAGTAATCCATACATGAACCTCATCACCATCATCAGAAATCCATGAAAGAGTTCCGTTATTGAGAGAAATCGAAGTAAATCCATTCCATTCTCGAGAAAAATTGTCCAGTACAAGGCCCAATTCCTGAGCTTGTGAAGGTCCAGTGAGGAGGCCTTCACCGTTTAGGACAAGATCGGGGACGCCCCAAAAACCGTAAGTTGTCTCAAAGCGAAATTTAGAATCGCTTAGGAAATGTAGATCAGCAGGAGATGGATGATGTTGCAGAACAGTAACATCGGTTCGATTTAATGCATCCAGTTCAGCTGAAACAAGATCGCATGGTTCACACCAATCTGCGGAGAAATATTCAATCAAATGAGTTGTTGAAGAAGCGATGCATGTCTCGTTTGTTAAAGCACACTGAACATCAAATGTTTTCACATCGTGAATTGATGCACTCTCATCATCACTTTCGTTGCCATGTCCGGTTGACGTTGGGATAAGTACGATAAGTATCATGACACAAACGAAGGCCTTTCTGAATCTCATCATGGTTCTTGGACACAGGGTCTTGTTAAAAGAGGGCCGCCTTCACGGACGACCATGGACCAACCTTGGTGGAAGCGACCTTCCACTCTGCCACTTGTCCTTACTGCGATGGCCATACTCATCATCATCGTAGGGGGGACAATTCGAATTAATGACGCTGGTGAGTCTTGTCCTGATTGGCCTCAATGCTTCGGAACCTGGGGCTTTACAGTCGATGAGGCAGAACAAACTGCATACTGGGAAGAACATCCAGATCAAGTCGATAGTCGTGGACCTGATCACCGCTACACGATGTTCGAAATATTCGTTGAATGGTTCCATCGAATGCTTGTGGGCATTATTGCTGTTCCAATTCTGTTGAACGTTTATGTTGCTAATAAAAAGAAGAAAACGTATGGAGATGGGCTGAGAAATCTTACCATTGTCTCCGCTGTTTTACTTGTCGTTCAAGCGATTGCGGGCGCAGTAACCGTTCATTTTGATAATGCAGATTGGACCGTAGCACTGCACTTGTCTTTAGCGAGTATCTTCACTTCTCTCTTGGTGTGGCAATACATGGCTATGCGGGTTACTGAGGGTACTGATTGGAAGTTTATTCATACATCGAAGGCCTTCCTCGATAAACAGAAGAAGCGTTTTATTGGAATCACAAGTTCAGTTTTCATTCTGCTTATTTTAGGTGCTTGGGTCTCAAGCACTGCTGGTGGGCAATACAATCAAGGCTGCTCAATCGGCTTCCCTAACGGATGGCCTCAGTGTCAAGGGAAATTTTTCCCTAGTATTGATGGTCCAGGCATTTTAGTTCAAATGCTTCACCGATTTGGTGCCGGAGTCGTTGGTGTGGTTCTAATTCTCAGTTCTGCTCGAGTCCGTGTCGACTCAAGAGATTTCAATGAGGGTGAAGGGTTTTCAAAGGCAGCTGAGGCTGTTACTGGTTTGTGGATTTTGAATGTCTTTGTTGGAGGCATGTACATTGTTTTCGCAAATGCAAACGAATTCCCAGAATCCTTTTCTCTTCTTCATCTAGTCTTCGGAGTTGCTTCCTTCATAGCTGCAGCGGTAACTCTGATGATGCTGAGGCTCGCTACTCTTGCACAGCCTGATGTAACTGAGGAAGAATAATGCAACAAATAGAGAATTCTCCTTCGATGTTTTCTCTGTTCATCAAACTGATGAAACTGAGGGTAATTGTCCTGCTCCAAATCACTGCTCTATGTGCAATTCTTGTGCATGATTCGCTTGCCCGTTTTGATTTAATCGATATCGAAAGAACTTGGCTTGATACCCTTTGGACCTCTGTCATCACCGTCATTGGAGGTACGTTGAGCGCAGGTGGTTCAAATGCGATTAATATGTGGTATGATCGAGATATTGACACATTGATGCGTCGCACTCAACACAGACCATTGCCTCAAGGTCATCTTTCGCCAAACACAGTTCTCTTATTCGGTATTACAATATCTGTCTTAGGCTCTTCTTTGTTTTTCTTACTTCACTGGAAGGCTGCTTTTTGGTCATTCTTTTCCGTATTTTTCTATGTGTTCATCTACACGATGTGGCTCAAGAGAAGAACTCCCCAAAACATCGTCATTGGAGGTGCTGCTGGTGCAACTCCTCCTTTGATTGGATGGGCCGGGGCAGCAGCGAGTTCGATTGATTCCATGAATCCGTTCGATCTTGGCTCACCAGTGCCCTGGATGCTCTTTGCGCTCATTTTCTTTTGGACGCCACCGCATTTCTGGGCGCTCGCTTTGTATCGGTCTGGGGAGTATGCCAAAGCAAAAGTGCCAATGATGAATGAGGTCAAGGGAGCTAAACGAACTGTTACAGAGTCAAAATTCTATTGTGTAGGATTGTTTTTACTCGGTTCTGTGCCTTGCTTTTGGCCGGATTCAGGCCTTCCGTTGTTGTGGGCATTTATTGCGGGAGGCCTCACAGTCTGGTATTCAATCTCGGTATGGGGTATTGACATCAACGAACCGTTAGATGAGAATGGAAGAATGCCAAAGGCTGCTAAGAGTTTCTTTCGCTCCCTCTACTATTTGGGATACATGTTCCTATCGCTTGTAATCATCTCTTTTATTCCACCACAATGGCTTGGAATACTCGGTCCCCTCAGTTGAGAATGTGGCGCGGTGAGGGAGATTCGAACTCCCGAGGGTAGAACCCACTGGATTAGCAATCCAGCGCAATGGCCAGGCTATGCGATCACCGCAGTAAAGCAAGCCACCGACCTTTCCGACATGAATATGACGGTTGAGAATCCACCAAATTAAAGGCTCTCAGTCAAAGAACTCTTCGAACTCTTCTGCCATATTTGCAGTACCTAATCGGCGATTTCGAGCAGCCATTACACGCTTGAGTCTTCTTCGACGCTTGATCATCATTGGTATGAGTAAAGCGTTTACAACAACCAAGATTAGCGCTCCAATACCAGCGTATTGGAATTCCTTAACTTCCATTGAATCTTCTAAATCTCCAAGCCAGTCAATACCGAGTGGAGGCTCTGGAGGTTCTGGTTCCTCTGGAATGATGTGTTGGTTGTAATCCCACCACTTATTTTCGATTTCAACACGCTCCGTGTTCTCGCTTGGATATTCAGCAATGGTCATTGCATTTCCTCTTCCATCTACAGGGGAGAGGACGTAGTAATATGTCCTGTCGGGTCGTATTCCATCTGCTTCTAGGCCAGATTGATTGAATGTACCAGTTTCTCCTTGTTCTCCAGCCAAACCTGTCGCAATTGGATTTACATATTTCAATTCAATCGCATTAGGGCGCGTATCTAGGCGATACAGATTCCATGTGACTTCACCATCAATTTCGTTTTCAGGCCATGTCCATGTCAGATTCAATTCATAGCAAGAGTTCCAGTTACGCTGTAAATCAAAACAGGTTGTAGAATTGGTGAATCTGTATGAATGAGAAAATGCGCTTACTGTACTTGAAGGAGCGATAGCATCTCCGCACAACATAGAATTGCCATCATCGTTCATGAAGACGTTAATGCGTGATAGGTCCGGCACGTTCGCACGATTTGCAGGAATGAGCGCATATGATGCACATGTCCCTGTAAGGAGCGGCTCAGGATCGACCCAATTGGTCGTGGATATTGTCACCATCTCGACAAATCGTTCATCGATTAGTTGAGTCCAGAGGTTCGTATTGTCTTCTTGGCTGGGGTCTGGGAAAATCGTTCCTCCAGTTTCAGCAACAGGCAGTTTGTATATTCTCCAACCTCCTAGGTATGGATTGGAAACATCACCTTCTGGAGACCATTCTAATTCGATAGAGCCGCCTTGAAGTTGACTGTATGTCGTATTATTCGCAGTGACGTCAGCTTCTGGTAACGACCCTATGAAGAGCAAAACAGTATTGCTGCTTAAGCTTAAGGAAATGTTTTCAAATTCATCAAACGTATAATAATCAGGAGATTCAAGGTAATCCCAGTAGGTCTCTGAGGCATCAGGTAGTTCAAGAATTTCAACGGATTCAAATGGAATCATATCAGGTAAAAGCGCAGATAAGTTCACAGTTACATCGATTGATTGAATGTCAGCGGGTTGAGTATTATCCTCCAGTTGCATAACCTCAAGTTCAAGGATCATGAGAGGTTCTTTCCCACCTGCGATGTTGTATTCTGAACCCTGTACTGGTAAGAAGTAATTGTAGGAAAACATGGCTTTGTCCAGAGATACCACCGATCCAGTTAACAGTGGTTCTTCTTCAATGATGACTTCATCTATAAGTTGAATCGTTCTGTAAGCATATTCTGTGTTGCCAAGGGCATCACGAACTTCCAGCCCAACAATGTAAGATTTTAGAGGGAATGTCGAAGCATTAATGCTCAGGAATTGGCCATGTCCAAGTTGAATCACCGTGTCAAGTGTCCAAGTGTAGTTGAGTGGGTTTGCTGCAATGTTGCTTGTTTGTGCACTGAGTTCTATTGTATCTGCAGTTGTGAATGTACCTGAAACCGTATTGAGTCCTATTGATGGAGAGATTTCGCCTGCAGTAATGTCGGCATATTCGATCAGAGTGTTATCCGATGGGGCCGTATCTGCTCGGCCGTCATATGAAGTTGGCATGTACACTCGTAATTCTTTTCCATCTCCAATCTCAACAATGTCGAATGTACATGTCGTGAATTGAGAAGGTCCAAGCACGTCAATATCACATCTCTCGAGGTGTTCAGATTCTCCTTGTGCATCAAACATCTCGAATGTTACAGAGGTATTTACAATGGTGAAATTACCAATATTCTCAATTTTCGTCGAAATCATATCCTCGCCGTAATAGTAAGATGGTGAATTTTGGTCATGAGAGGGAAACATGCTTGCGATTCGCAGGTCCAGTGTATTGTCGAGAACGATTTCGATTTGTGCTAAGTCATTGAATGCGTTGAGATCTCCATCATAGTCACTTGTGCTGTGTATGAGTCCAAATTCGAAAATAAATCTGCCAGGTATTGAATAATTTAATGCTGGGAGAGCAGTTGTAAACGGTTGTTCATATCCCCCAGCTGGAAGATTTGTTACACTACGGGTCGCATTAGCAACAATTGTTCCATCAAGTGTCTTTAGATTCCATCCAATATGAGCCACAAGGTTGCACGTTCCGCATGTATTCGAGAGGCCATAGATGTCCATTTCATAATCGACTTCTGTGTTCAATACTGCTTCGCCGTTGTATGTGTGGAGTCCAGAGAGTGTTTCCCGTGGATCCTGTTCAGTATCGACGGATATATCGCTGAATTCTGCTGTTAAATTGATGTTGTAAGATAAGACGTCATCACTCGTATCAACATCAGCGAAATCGAATTTGAAAACAACTGTGAATGTGCCACTGGCTCCAGAGGGGAACCATCTGTTTGAATCTGAAAAGTTGCTGGCCTCTCCGCTAAGTAGTCCGTTAACGTTTATACTTCCAGATTCAATGTTGTTGGAAACGCATGAGATGGCTGTTCGAGGGCCATCGCAAATGTACCATTTCATCGCACGCGTGTTGGTTAGAGGGCTAAGCGCTTGATTTTCAACTTCTGCGGTGAATGTAATTGGATCGAATGCTGAATAAAAACGATCTTCTACAGGCGACTGGCCTTGGATAATGGCAAGATCCACCTGTTCGACGGCGGTTGCATTTGGCACATATGCTAGCATTGAACATGCTGAAAAAAGCATAATGAAAACCAAGCTAATGCTCGTCTTTTTCTTGCCGACGGTCATGCTATCCGCTCCTGTCATCATACGGTGGTCGCATAGATGATTCAAAGACTCATCGCTTCAATTGGGGTTTAATTAACGTAAATTCACCCTCTTATGGTTCGGCAACGTTCATGACATCGTTTGTGTTGGTAGGGTCATGGAGGAGTCTGAGCACCGATGCATACGCTCGGATGAAAGAGGATTAACAGCAGTTATTGAATTCCTCTCTGCATTTACTCTTTTCTTGATGATTTTGACTGCCTTTATGTCACTGGCTCAACTTGAAATGGGGTCAAACGACACCGAAATCGATCAAGTCGATCAAGCAACAGTCTCTGCTTTGGATTACCTCGTTGGCGGTCCTGGTTGGTACGTCCCTGCAATGGGCAATGGTGATCTTGACTATCAGAATGCAACCGCAGAATGGGACGCAGTAAGTGCTGAAGATTTGAACACAGGGCGTGTGCAAACGGGTCTTGTGCTTTCAGGAGAACTTGATGAAAACCGTCTCAATGCTTTATCAAATGTGACGCTTGAATCTTTTTCTGAAGGACTTGGTCTTGCTGAAGATCTGAGTGCTTATCTCCACATCAGCGTCCAAACTTCCACAAATAATACCCGCATTGGCTTAGTTCTTTTCGAAGGAGGCTCTGATATCAACTCGGCACGAATGGCTTCTACGGCTTCTAGCATCGTGCGAATGTCTGGAGAGATCGTGATTGTAACCTTACAGGTACACGATGCAGGAAGGCAAAGTGAGAATCTACTCATGACTGAAGTGATGGCTCGACCAATAGGCGGTGGCCCTGAATGGATTGAAATTTACAACGATAATTCGTTTGCTACAAGCCTTTATGGATGGTCTCTTAACGTGACATCTCCAAGTTCCAGTAACGATGTCTTATTCCAAAGTGGCGTGATAAGTGGTCAATCTGTGGCGCTATTTACAGGCTCAATTTCATCTCAAATTATTGGAAACGCATCTCAAGTCATCGATTTAGGTACATATGGCATTCTCGGGACTGGATCTATGAATCTCCTCAACGACGGAAGCAGCACTCTTGAATTACGATTTACTCGTCCTGGCCAAACAAAACCACTCCCCAATTCCCGTGCTGAATGGGGCGGCCAAACAGGGTTGTTACTCGGGTTAAATAGCGCCCTTGTATGGGATGGAGGAAACTCGTTGAACTCCAATACATGGAGTGTTAATCAAGCCGCTACACCTGGTGAAGTGCCCTCTAGCATAACAAATGCTTCATGAACTCGGTGGCACTGGCATAGATGATACCCGTGCAAGCCGCTTCCACTTATTCACGAGACCGTTGTGTTACAGGCATCCATGGATTGGATGAAATTTTGCGAGGTGGCATCCCGTATGGTTCCACGGTTTTGGCTTCCGGAACCTGTGGTTCTGGAAAAACCACGTTGGCTATGGAATTTCTCGTTCGCGGGGCTCTTGCCAACGAAGCATGCGCTCACTTTACTGCAACCGAGCCGTCAGTAAAACTGCTTGAAAATATTCGTCAATATGCATTCTTCGACATGAATATGGTCGACACAGGATTGATCAATGTTTTTGACATGGACGTTCTTTATTCTTGGCTTGGTCTAGACAAATCGACCTTTGATTTAGACGATGTTCACGCACTGATTAAATCCATCACTGATATCGTCAACACAATAGGTGTAACTCGATTGGTGATTGATTCAGTGACCACTCTTTGTTACAAGATTAAATCAGAACAGCTGATTCGAGATTTCTTATTCACTCTTGGGAAGAAACTTGCGACTCTTGGTTGCACAACCATCCTCATCTCTGAAATCACCTCGGCGACAGAAAATGCTCATTGGTCTTCATTTGGTGTTGAAGAAGCAATAGCCGACGGGATTGTTGTCATGGGCGATGTAGAACGAATGGGCCATTTGCTCAGATTCTTACAGGTCGTTAAGATGCGCGGCACATCTCATAGTCGTGCCAAACACGCCATCGAATTGACACCGCTAGGTGTCATGTTGACGCCGATGTTGAAATGGGGCTCTCAAACCGACAGCGCCAACTGGGGGGCATAATTATGTTTGAACTCGACCAAAGAATTGCTGAACAATTATCGACAATTTCTTTGAACAGTTCCGTACAAGTTCGTTGTGGAAATTCAAATGCATTCATGGTCACTGCAAGTACCATGCTTCCATTGATGCAAATGTTCGAAATGGGCGGCGTCTACATTACTGCAAGTCGAGGTGCAGTTGAAATTATTCAAGCCTTTGAGTCAATCGGTGTTGATGTTTCAAACATTCAGTTCATCGACCTTGTTTCATCGGGTATTTTGGGAGGTACCGACGTTCCTTACTCAAACATTCACTTTGTTGACAGTCCCATCATGCTTGAATCGGTACTGCTTCGAACACTCTACATTCTAAGAACAACATCATCTGCAAGAAATTTCGTCTTCATTGACAGCGTCAATGCCCTTGCAATCTACAACGAGGATAGAATGCTTGCTGAATATCTTCACACGTTCATTAATACATTCAGACAAAGGGAAATTCTTTCAATTATTCTAAATGTCCCAGACCAAACACCCCCACTTGTACTTTCGAACCTTGATCTGTACTGTACGGACCTTGTTGATCGTGGACAAGTGGTTATTCACTGAGGAGGCATGGTGATGAAGAAGAAGATTACATTCGACCAAGAAGATGAAGAATTCTTCGGACAAGTTGGCTCGTTCGGAGTACCAAAGTTCGATAATGAGATGAACGGAGGAGTTCCTCGCGGATTTACAATGGTTGCATTTACTGAAACTGGTTCAGGGGCTGAATTATTCGCAAAGCAATACGTTTCTCCAGCTGAAGAATCGGAAAACACACTTTACATATCAACAAACGAAGGACAACCAGAGATTGTCCGTGTCTTCAAGAAATATGGATGGCCACTTGACGTTAACGTTCGTACAATTGGTGAAGAATACAATTCCAATGTTCTAGAACGGGAACTTTTAGCGAGCCGATATCGGCTAGAAGGTTTTCGCCTTGAAGACATTCAACGACTCGCTCAGACACGGTTCGTCGATGAAAACAACCAAGATTATCTTACTGAAGTAACCAACGAAATTATGGCGCTTGGCCCATACTTTAGAGCAGCCATTGACAGTCTTGATTTCTTCCTGCAACGTGATGATCCTGGCCGAGTTATTGCCATGATACGTATGCTTCAAGCCCACACACAAATGTACCGTGGCCTTCTCTTAATCAGCGTTTCAGTAAATGGTTTGTCACCCGCAATTCGACAAGAACTTGCGAGTATTGCAGACATGGTCCTTACATTTGGAGTACGTACCATTGGTTCTGATTTCGAAACCTCGATGATCGTTTCGAAGTTCCGAAACGCTCCAGAGAATCTGAAAATGTTGGTGTTCCGTGTTACCCCTGAAGAGGGTATTACGCCAGAAACTGTCGAGCGTATTGCTTGAAGTTGTTTGCTGGTCGAAGCGACACCTCCAAAGAGGGCGGAGCCTGCGCACAACCATGTCCAGTCGAGCAGCAACGGGTGGTTACGACCCATCTGGTATTGATTTGGATGCTTGGACAGAGTTGGAAGAACAACTAGAGGCCACCATCCCAGATTATGATCGAGTGAATCGATTGATGACCTTCGGTCAGGACAAGCGTTGGAGGCGAAACGTTCGCAACCATGCTACACAAGGGATGAAAATTCTTGAGGTTGGATGTGGCCCAGGAAGCTTCGCAGAGGATCTTGTAGGGTTGGACGTAACTTGCCTCGACCCATCTGAAGAAATGCTCAAAGTTGCAAAAAAACGAGTCGATTCAGCTCGAAAAGAACGAGGCGAGAAGCCAGCAGCATATGTGCAAGCAATCGCTGAAGAGATACCTTTAGAGGACAATTCCTTTGACATGGTATTCTGTCTTTTCTCATTCCGTGATTTCCAAGATAAGAAGAAGGGACTTCAAGAAATATACCGTGTTCTCAAGCCTGGTGGCCAACTTGTGATGTGTGATGCAGGAAAGGCAAATGCGCTTCACGGTTTGGCTGGTAGAATCTGGATGAGTACTGTGGTTCAATGGATGGCTCGCTGGGTCACAAAAACCAAAGATCATCCGTGGAAAGGCTTAGCTCGCTCTTACACTCATTATGGCACAAACAAATATTATCGCAAGATGATGATAGAAGTCGGCTTTGAAAATGTTTCAGGCCGACTTCTGTACCCGTTCCTAATGTCAAGCCGATTCCGTGGAACAAAACCGTTGTAACGTTGCTTTTCTTCAACTGGCTATTCCATTACCCTCATAAACCCCCTCTCGGTGGTCGAAGCATAGTGGTTCTTATGGGTATGGAAAAAGTCCTCCAAAGCATCAAAAAAGCCGAGCAGGCTGCTGAAAAGACTCTCTCTGATGCTCAGAGCGAATCCAGTCGAATACTCAGCGATGCTCGACGTGATGCAGCAGATATGGTCTCAAAGGCTGCAGAGGATGCCCAGGCAACAATCAAGACAACGCTTGACTCTGCACGTGAAGCAGCAATGAAGAACGTGACAAAGGTTCAGAAAGAAGGCTCAAAATCCGTAGAAACTGTTCAGAAAGATGCCGCTAAGAATCAAGATGCAGCAGTTTCTCTCATCGTGGAAAGACTCCTCAATCAATGAAGTGATACCATGTTCTCAACCGTCGACATGTCCCGCCTCACGTTGGCGGCGCCTGTTGATGCTATGCATGATATTGTTCGCAAGTGCTCTGACTTGGGATGTGTGCACATCGAAGACTATACTCAATTCGAGGAAGGAATTGGTGTAGGCCGTGCAATACAAAGCGAAGACGCTGACATGATCAGTGCTCTGTTACTCAAAGTCCGTGCTGTTCGTAGCGCAGTTTCAGTTCACAATTCAAAAGGATCTATCTCAAGTTCAAAAGCAAAAAAACTCGCAGAAGATATGTCTTCAAAAGTTGATGCTGCTTTAGAAAACATCGAAGCAATCCGAGAAGCAGAATCGGACATATCATCGCTGAATGACCAACTTCGTGTCTTCGAGCGTCTTGCTCCACTCAACATTTCTCTCGACCTTCTCTCCGGATACCAAGGCGTTGAAATCTACGTCGCAGAAACTCCAAACTCTTCCAAGGCACACAAGGCCTTTGAAGACATGGCATCTCGAATCGAGTACCTTTGCCCAGCAGGTCTTGTCGCAGTAGCTTGTGCCCCAAGCGATGCTGCAGCAGTTCAAATCGCACTCGCCGAATTGAATGCTAAGGCAATCCAACTTCCATCAGGTAAGGGAACTCCTTCGCAAAGAGTGTCGGAAACAATGGATGCAATCACAGCTGCTGAATCATCTGTAGAATCAAACCAGAAATCACTCGACGCTTGGGCGAATGAGAACGGATCTAATCTTGTCATCCTCGAGGAATATCTCCAGAGAGAGGACGCCATCTATACTTCACCAACTTCTCTAGCAGTATCGAACCAAGCATTTGCTCTCGATGCTTGGGTTCCTACTGAAAACGCAGAAAAAGCACGTAGTTCACTGAAAGGAATCGTCTCTCACATTGAGATTGAGGCTCACGTTGATGATCATCACGGCCATGATGATCATGATGGCCATCACGAACCTGAACCGCCAGTTGCATACAAGAACTCAGGTGCGGCAGAACCATTCGAACTCGTTGTTGATCTTGTAGGCCGCCCTAAGTATGGCACCTTCGACCCAACAACCTTCATTATGCTCACTCTCCCTATGCTCTACGGTCTTATTCTTGGAGACTTTGGATACGGATTTGTCATTGTTTTGCTTGCATTGTGGCTCCGTTCACTGCCATTTGCAAAGGAACCGATGGGCAAAAACGCAACGACTGTTTTGATGTCTATGGGTATCTGGTGCATGATTTGGGGCTTCCTCTTTGCGGAAGGATTTGGTTTCGTTTGGGATGGAACTGGCCACATCATGGGCGACGCATCACCTCTCGTTGGCTTGTATGACTGGACTGGCGATTTGACTGGCAGTTTCAAGAAGAGTTCCATTGCAGATGCATTGGGGCTTGGCCACACCTATGTCCCATTCCATCGTGCGAGCACTGCACTCACAGACTATGTTTTGATTTCAGTCTATGTAGGTGCTCTTCACCTTCTCATCGGATATGTTATTGGATTCTTCAACGTAATGAAAGCACACGGAATTGTTGCAGCATTCTTTGAAAAGGGAAGCTGGATGATGATTCTTCTCGGTGGTTTCTTCCACATTTACGGATACATGAACAATGACAACGAAGTCCTTGCAGCAACAGTACCTGCGATGATTATGATCGCTGGAGTGTTCATCCTCATCATCGCATTGGCGCTCTTTGAAGGATTTGGATGGGCTGGTGGCGTCATCATGGGTCCAATCGAAACCTTCGGACTCCTCGCTAACACGCTCTCTTATCTTCGAATTATGGCTGTTGGTGTTGCTGGTGTCAAAATCGCTGAGATTGGAAACGACATGGGCTTTGCTTCCATGGCAGATGCAATTTCAGCAGGTGATTACATGCTTGTCCCACTCTTCTTCCTCCTTTGGATTGGCGTCCAAGTGTTTGCAATAGCACTCGGTCTCCTCTCACCTTCTATTCACGCAGCCCGTCTCCACTTTGTGGAATGGATGGGCAAGTTTTACGATGGCTCGGGCAGGGCATTTACCCCGCTTGGTGGCCAACCCCTACATGTTGAGGGGAATTCATAGTCCACTGGACGTTAAGGAGGTAGAAAATATGAACAAGAATACCCTAAAGAAAAGCCTACGAATGATGATCGTGCTCGGTGCACTCGTCCTGATTGCTCAGGGCGTATCCGCTCAAGCGGACGCTGACACAGAGACAACCGAAAGCTGGGGCAAGGACATGGGAGCAGGTATTGCTCTCGGTCTTGCTGGTCTCGGCGCTGGGTTCTCCCAGGGAAGCATCGGCAGCGCAGCTGTCGGCATGCTCGCTGAAGACTCAAGCAAATTCGGTCCTGCACTCATTTTCACGGCTCTTCCTGAGTCGATTGTAATTCTCGGTGCATTGCCACTCTTCCTATGAAGTTGTGGCGTTACAACAGGCACTCGTCTGTTGATTCGCTGGAGATAATGATATGACACTTGAAACACTTGCTAAAGACATCGCTGCATCTGCTGAGGCGCAAGCCAAAGCTATGCTCAAAGAAGCGAAAGCAGAAGCAGATGCAATTGTCGGTGAAGCAGAAACCAAGGCAGCGTCCATCTCGGATGAAGCAAGTGCCCGTGCTGGGCGTGAAGCTGAACAAATCTCGCAAGAAATGGTCGCCAGTGCGAGACAAGGAAATCAGAAAGAACTGCTTATTGCACGTCGTGGCGTCCTAGACGCAACATATGATGCTGCAAAGGCGCAACTCGCCGATCCTGGTATGAAGGGAAGAGCGACTCTACTGAAGTCTTTGTTGAAGCACGCTGGCGATATTTCTGGAAAGGATTTCGTTCTAAGGCCAGTTACTGTTGATGCGGCTGCATTGAAGAAAGAAGCAGGTTCTCGTACCATTGGAGACGAAATAGATGGACTTGGTGGCTTCATGATGGAAGCTGCAGATGGTTCAGTTTCATTCGACTTCCGATTCGATACACTTCTCGATAGAACATGGAACGATGAGCGCGCTGCGATTAATGAAACACTTTTTGGATGAGGGATGAATGATGCTATCGGGTAATACACCATATGTTGCTGCACGAGCCAAGGCTCGTCGTCAAGCATTAATGGACAAAGCCCGACTGCGTCAATTGATCAATCAATCACCCGACCAACTCACTAATGCCGTAGCAGAAAGTGGGTATCAAAACGAAATCAACCTCTATGCGTCCAGATATACTGGTGGCGATTTGGTTGAGGCTGCACTTACTCACAATCTAGAGTATGAATTGTCAAAGATTCTATCCTATTGTAACGGAAGAGTACGAAAGATCGTTGAAATTTACACGGGTCGATATGAATACCAAAATGCCAAAGCAGTATTGCGAGCAGTTGTAAATGATATTGACTCTGAAAAACTCGGAAAGGACATCCTGCCCGATTTGAATGAGATTAATACTCCATGGATTAAAATCTTGGAGAATGCAGATGATTTGCCATCTGCTGCGTTGCAAATGCGCCGGAAATCATTCGGTTCTGCACTTACAAGTTTGCCAGAAACTGCAAGTCTTGCGCAATATGAGGATGCTTTAGATAGGCATTATTTCTCATCTGCAATGGCTTCACTTTCTCACAGCAGTAACGATGCAAGATATTTGCGAAATGTCTTGTCCACAGAAATTGATCATCGAAACATACTGAACGTTTTGGAAGCGTCTGCTTTTGGAATTGAAGGAAATGATCTACTCGATGAACTCTTGACCGGAGGGCGCTTGTTACCAAAGCGTGCATTGTCCTCTGTTGCCAATGGTGGCAAGGATGCAATGATGGATCTTCTTCGAAGCAATTCACGCTTCGATATCGCAGGATTTGAAGGTGCGTTGGAAACCGCAGAAAAAGAACGCTCGTTAGACGCTGTTGTCACATGGCTTCACGCACGAGAATACCAGCAAATGCAGAGGATGAGCTACCTCCATCCAGTATCTGCATTGCCCATTGTTCATTATGTTGCTATGAAAGTCAAAGAAGTTACAGATCTTCGAATGATTGTCCGTGGACGTCTAGCAGGTTTACCGCCCGAGTTACTCGAGGCACACGTACTATGAGGTGAGATGATGGAAATTGCAGTAGTCGGTTCACCAGAATTCACCTTAGGATTCCAGCTTGCTGGTATCTCAACACTATTCAACCCAGAAGATGAAGAAGAGCGAATCAAGGTCTTCCGTAATCTTCTGAATTCAAAGGATGTAGGAATCGTCGTGGTTGACTCCGCGGTTCTTGCTTCCTTGCCAGATCGTTTGCGCATGCAACTTTCTGGTTCTGTCTCTCCGACCGTTCTTGGTATCGGTACGGAAGAAGACAACACGCTCAGAGAAACAATTCGAAGAGCAATTGGAGTCGACCTATGGAAATGATATTCCAAAAAGGAGGAAATAAACATGAGTAATGAAGGAGTAATTTACCGAATTTCGGGACCTGTGGTCACCGCGACGGGAATGAGCGCAGGAATGTATGACGTTGTCCGAGTGGGTAACGAAGGATTGATGGGAGAAGTTATCGAATTACACGGTGACAAAGCTGTTATCCAAGTATACGAAGATACATCGGGTATGCGACCAGGTGAACCAGTTATCAACACTGGAGAAACCTTGTCTGTATCTCTCGGACCAGGTCTGCTAACTCAGATTTATGACGGGATTCAACGACCACTCCCAACCCTCGAGGAAGTCATGGGTGTTTTCATCACTCGTGGTGTTGATGCTGATGCATTTGACCTCGAAAAGAAGTGGACTTTTGAGCCAGTTGTCGAAAAGGGCGCTGCAGTTGAAGGTGGACAAGTGATTGGACACGTTCAAGAAACCGAAACCATCGTTCACAAAATTATGGTTCCTCCAACCATGAGTGGCGTTATCAAAAACATCAAGTCAGGCGATTTCAACGTAACAGAAACTGTTTGCGTTCTCGAAGACGGCGGAGAAATTCAAATGATGCAAAAGTGGCCTGTACGAACACCTCGTCCATATCGCCAAAAGTACGCACCTGACACACCTCTAGTCACAGGAATGCGTATTCTGGACTTCCTCTTCCCACTCGCAAAGGGTGGTGCAGCGGGTATTCCAGGTCCATTCGGATCTGGTAAGACCGTTACACAACAATCACTTGCAAAGTACTCTGACGCACAAATTGTTGTTTACATTGGATGCGGAGAGCGTGGAAACGAGATGACTGAAGTATTGGACGAGTTCCCTCACTTGATTGATCCTAACACCGGCAAGCCTCTGATGAACCGTACTGTCATGATCGCAAACACATCCAACATGCCTGTTGCCGCTCGAGAAGCATCTGTGTACACAGGAATTACCATTGCGGAATACTTCCGTGACATGGGATACGACGTAGCACTCATGGCTGATTCAACATCTCGTTGGGCTGAAGCAATGCGTGAAATTTCATCCCGTCTGGAAGAAATGCCTGGTGAAGAAGGATACCCTGCGTACCTTTCATCTCGTATTGCAGAATTTTACGAGCGTGCTGGCCGTGTTGAAACCAAGAATGGTGACGATGGGTCAGTGACCGTTATTGGTGCAGTAAGTCCCCCTGGTGGAGACATTTCTGAACCAGTTTCCCAAGGAACTCTTCGTATCGTTAAGGTATTCTGGGGATTGGACGCAGGTCTTGCAAGACAACGTCACTTCCCAGCGATTAACTGGCTGAACTCGTACTCTTTGTACCCACAAAGTTTGAATCAATGGTTCAGAGACAACATCGCTCAAGATTTCCCTGAGGTACGAACACAAATCAGTGGTTTGTTACAAGTTGAATCCGAACTTCAAGAAATCGTTCAACTCGTTGGTTCCGACGCTTTGCCTGTCGACCAACAATTGACCCTTGAAGTTGCACGTATGATCCGTGAATACTTCTTGCAACAGAACGGTTTCCACGATGTGGATGCATTCTGTGACATCAACCTACAATACTCCATGTCGAAAGCAATTCTCAGCTTCCAAGAAGCTGCGAAGAATGCTATGGCAGCAGGCGCACAACTCAACGATGTTGTCAACGTACCTGCTCGTACTGCGCTCATGCGTGGTCGATTCGAAAAGGGCTATGTTGATACAATCGATTCTATGGTGAAAGACATGATCGATGAAATCGCTGCTACCGTGGAGGAAAACTGAGGACGTGAAACTATGACAGGAAAAGAATATCGAACCATTACAGACGTAAAAGGGCCGCTCGTGTTCTTGAACAAGACTGAACCCGTAGCATTTGGTGAAATTGTCAGCCTACGACTTGCTGATGGAAGCATCAAGAACGGACAAGTTCTTGATACATCAGACGATTTGGTTATTGTCCAAGTATTCGAAGGAACTGCTAAAATCGACAGAACTGCTGGTGTTACTTTCATGGGAGACGTTTTCAAACTCCCAGTAAGCACTGACCTTGTTGGAAGAATTCTCGATGGAGCAGGTCGCCCAAGAGACGGTGGACCAGATATCGTAGCAGAAGAAAATGCTGACATTATCGGTGCTGCTATCAATCCATTCAGTCGACAAAGCCCTCACGATTTCATTCAAACTGGAATCTCAGCTATCGACTGTTGTACTACACTTGTTCGTGGACAAAAGTTGCCAATTTTCTCGGCTTCAGGTCTTCCACACAACGATATTGCATTACAGATCGCTCGACAAGCAAAACTTCCAGGCAGTGATGAACAATTTATTGTTGTCTTCTGCGCAATGGGTATCACTGCTGAAGAATACAACTTCTTCCGTTCTGACCTAGAACGAACTGGTGCTCTTGAAAATGCGGTATTGTTCGTTAATCTTGCTGACGACCCAGCTGTTGAGAGAATCATTACACCTCGTCTTGCTTTGACAGCTGCTGAATACTTGGCATTCGAACACGATTACCACGTACTTGTTATCTACACTGACATGACCAACTACTGTGATGCACTCCGTCAGATTGGTGCAGCACGTGAAGAAGTTCCTGGACGACGTGGATACCCTGGTTACATGTACACTGACCTTGCAATGCTTTACGAGCGTGCAGGTATTGTAAAAGGAAAGAAGGGTTCTATTACTCAGTTCCCAATTCTAACCATGCCTGGTGACGATATTACGCACCCGATTCCTGATTTGTCTGGATACATTACCGAAGGACAGATTGTTATCTCTCGTGAATTACATCAGCAAGGTATCTATCCGCCGATCAACGTTCTTCCATCTCTCTCTCGATTGATGGGTTCCTGTATCGGTGCAAAGACCACCCGTGAAGACCACAAGTCTGTATCTGACCAGATGTATGCAGCATATGCTCAAGGCCGTGAACTTCGTGGTCTTGTCGCCATTGTCGGTGAAGATGCACTCAATGAGCGTGACAAGCAACTGCTTGACTTCTCTGGTGTTTTCGAAGACCGTTTCCTACGTCAATCTCGTGATGAAGATCGTTCAATCGAAGAAACTCTCGACCTATGTTGGGAACTTATGTCTGAAATTGACACCAAGTATCTCGTCCGTCTTGACCAAGATTGGATTGACAAGTACCATCCTGAGAACCGCTCCTGAATACTGAGGTGAAGAAATGGCGCTTGACATCAAACCAACCCGAAGTGAGTTGATTAAACTCAAGGGTCGCATCAAGCAGACCAAAAACGGGTACAAACTTCTGAAAATGAAGCGAGATGGTCTATTCCATGAATTCCGTCAACTTCTTTCAGTTATGATCGAAGCGAAGAAGGAAATTACTGAAGCATATAGGCTTGCAAAACAACGTATTGATCTTGCCAATGCAATTGAAGGCGGTCTTGCAGTTCGTGCAGCAGCAATCGCGAATAGCGCCCATCCAGAAGTTGAAGTCGAACGAAGAAACATCATGGGTGTTGTTGTTCCTTCAGTTAGTGGAACAAACCTAAAATCAACATTTGCAGAACGTGGTGTTGGTTTCATCGGCTCATCTCCATACATTGATGAAGCAAGCGACACATTCAGCGAATTGATCGAAAAAATTGTTACTGCAGCAGAAATGGAAGCAACTCTCAAGCGACTTCTTGAAGAAATTGAAGCAACAAAGCGGCGTGTTAATGCACTCGAGTTCAAGGTAATTCCAGAACTTGAAGAAGCCAAGGTTTTCATCCAACTCAGACTTGAAGAAATGGAGCGAGAAGAAACGTTCCGTTTGAAGCGGTTCAAGAATAAGTGATTCTTCCTTTTGCCTGTCTAAAGGGCATGATTGATGGGGGAGTTATGACCAGCAGTGAACATAAGGGGGGTGTTCCATCGTATGTCTGAATCAAAAGATACTGATTTATTACCCCTTTCTGCTCATAAAAATACGTGGACTCAACGTGATTTACTTGCCAGTATAATCGGTCGATACATGACTGTAAAATCCCATCTTGGTGGCCTATGGCCAACATGGGATGTTGAAGCGGAACATCTCGACAAGCGCCTGATTGAATTGAATGCCTATCTTGAGAAATTAGGCTGGATGGCACGTCTACGTCGTGGCGATCATAACCAACTTACTGCGCTTCCACTCCCTCATGGGCAGTTTCCTGGGAAAAGAATTCATATGTACATGTGGATTGCTTCGATCATTACTGTTCTTTTCTCTGGTGTTCGTTGGATGGACTCTGGTAGGCCAGAAGGTGGTTGGTTCCTTGAATCAATCTATCTTGATGCACTTATAGGATATGTCTTACCAATTCTCTTCACATTGGGCCTTGCTTCCTATGTGCAATTGAGAGTATCAGCACATTATGGTGTGCGTAGCGGGCATATTTTGCCAATTCCGGACCCCTCGATTCTGCTTTGGCTTTTCTCCGGTCTTTCTGCATCTTACTTCATATGGCCATTTGGTGTTTTCTTCATACCCACCTTGCCAAGAATGGATGCTCGTCCATGGCCAGATCGGAAATCGTTAGCTTACGCTTCACTCAGCGTCCCTTTAGTGATGTTGTTGAGTGGATTTATCCTATGGACAAGTGGAATAATCCTTTCATCGGATCCATTCACACTTTCAAGTGAACCGATAAGGCTCAATGCTCCATTCTTGGTTGAACTCTTTGGTTCCGGATTTGACCAATCCTTTGATATTCATTTAGATTGGAGCCACCCTTTCCTTTTCGCAGCAGCATTTTTGACATTAGTTGGTTGGCTTCTTTTGCTCCCGATTCCTACTTTCCCAGGTGGTAGGTTACTTGTCTCGCGAATGGGAATATACGAAGCAAGAAGTTCTGGAACTCAAATTCTCATGTTCATGATCCTCATCACTGCAGGATTTTTCATCTTCAATGCGTTCGAAGGATTCACAATTTGGATACCAATCCTTGCGGTAGTCCTTCCGCTGTTATTGTTTATTGGAGGTGATCCAAGGATTCCAGTTCTTCTTGACGGAGATGTTCCATTGGATGAGGAATCTCACCGTAGCCTTGGAATCATTCTCTTTGTTGCACTTCTATTTGCCATCCCTCCGGAATTCCCTGTTGAACCAGTTGACCGATGGGATTCGGATTTAGAATACTCAATCGAAGATTTAGGATATGCACAATTGGATGGCGATTTTTGGAACTCAACACAAACCATTGTTTTGACCAACCCTTCAATGACAGCTCAGGCCTACACAATTTCTTTCTCCACTTCTGAAAATTCTGATTGGACTTCCGAACTGTCCTGTGCACCCACGAATTGTGAAGGAGTTCTTGAATCTGATGAATTGTTATCGATTGCACTAGACTTCAGTTACCCGAACTCATCTACAATGCCTACATACCTTGTATATGATCTGGAGTTCACTCTTGATGATGAGCAATTCATTGAATCTTTTACGCTTTATCCTGAACTTAATTCATCTGTAGGTTCCCAATGGAGTTATCTTCGAGATGAATCGGGTGTGCTCACCTGCTTACCAGTCTTCGTTCTTGAGGGCATGAGTGGAGTTGCTTCAATACCGAATCTTGATTCTCAATGGGCTTCTTATCTCTGGTTTGATGGTGAAGCGGGCTTGGAGACAGAAGTCGATTCCCAATCAGAATTAATATGCCTGGAGAGTAACGACGACGCAATAACCCATTCTCTTACAACGGAACTGAGTGTTGTTGAACTTGATGGAAATCAGTTCAATGTAGGGTTTGACAAGACGTGGCCGCATGTTGTTTCCGCATCAGAATCAGGTTGGTTAATTTCGGATGAACTTGGATGGGGTACTCCATTTGAAAACGATACAGGTTCGCTTTACAGAGAAAATAGCAGCACATGTACAGGTGATGAATTCCTTAGCACACCTCGTCATTCAAATACAACAAATTGGACTTGGGACTTAGGTCTCTGGCCTGTTCATAAGATTCCGGAGATTGCAGAGAATGAATCCGTAAATGTACTCTTGCCAAGCGCTCAGTATTACCACTGCAATCTTGAAACCTTAAATCAAACGAAATTCGAAATCCAAGAAGGGCCAGATCTTGTGCTGAGGATTGGAGATCAAAACATGAGACTTTGGGATGCTCCATTTGAATTAAATTCTGACAGAGTAGTCTTCTCGCTTTACAACAGCAATAATGAATCCATTCTATTACGTCATGAGACGAATGGGAATGCTTTGTGGGACCTCTCTTCCTTACCAGATGCTTTACCATATGGTTGGACAGACATCGATATCCCCATGCCTGTTGGTGGGTTAAGTACAGTTCAATTGATCCATCAAGATGGAGCAATGATGGTTCATTTTGGTAACTATGCGGAGGATTAGTATGCGGATCGCAATCATTGGAACTGGTTCAATTGGTTCCCTTGTTGCAGGTTGTCTTGCTTCATCAGGTTGCGATCTTTTGCTTTATGGGAGGGGACTCCATGCAGCAGAATTAATGGTGAATGGATTAACCCTTTCTGGTGTAAAGAATAACCAAATCGATGGAAAAAGATGGGAGGTTATCCCCTCCGAGCATCCTCTTCCTTCTTCAGTACATTCCTCTTGTGATGTGGTTATTTTCTCAGGAAAACCCTCCACGGAAATGGAGTTTCTCGAGGTCGGTGGAAACTTGTTGAAACCTCATGGAATAACATTTTCACTTTCAAATGGAATGGGGTTTGAAGAAAAGATGGTTCATGCTTTTGGTGCTAATCGAGTTCTTTCTGCAACGACAACTCATGGTGCCTACAGGCCAAAACCAGGCCATGTTGAATGGGCAGGTAAAGGTCAAATTATGCTTGGTTCCTTTATCCATCCTTTTTCATTCGAGGATTTCAAGCCTCTCTTATCTATTTTGAATGAATCAGAATTGGCTCCTCTATGGGTTGATGATGGAAGAGTTGCATTATGGAATAAAATGCTCCTCAATATTGCAATCAACCCTGTTGCTGCCGTAATTGGGAAAGAAAATTCCGCTCTCCTAGAACCAATAATATTCGATTCTGTGGCGGCTTTGATGCTTGAAGGAAGCACAATTGCACGAATGGAGGGGATTCAACTCGAATCTGACGAGCGTCTCATCGATATGTTGCGAGAAGTTCTCGTTCAAACAGGTTCCAATTATTGTTCTATGCTGCAAGATGTTCGTGCTGGAAGGCCGACAGAGATTGAAATCTTAAATGCTGAAATCTGTAGACGGGGAGAGCGGTTAGGCATTGCAACTCCTCTAAACCAACTCATGACATCCCTTATTCGTCAGTTGCGATAAGATCCTTGTTGAAATGAAGTCCTTTGTTCTCAGTTCGTGCGTTTGCATCCTCTGCTACAAGGCGCCCAACCAGAACCATATTCCTTAGTTCTACAATTTCACGAGTAGGGATGCTTGATTCCCAAATGGCATCTATCTCTTGTTCTAAGAGGCTCAAGCGACGAATGGCTCGTTGAAGGCGTGAATATTTTCGCGATACACCGACTTCAAATCGCATGGTTTGATTCAATGTTGTTCGGTCGTGAGCGATTGGACCATGCTCTGATAACATGTCTAATCCTTCTGATCTCCACTCAGGAAGACTTTGATGTTCTGATGAAGGAAGGTTTTCAATAAGATACTCTGATGTTTGGTGAGCAAAAACAACTGCTTCAAGCAAACTATTCGAGGCAAGCCTATTCGCTCCATGCATGCCTGTACAAGCCACTTCACCAATAGCAAAAAGTCCAGGAATCGTTTGATTATCTGAGGCCAGAAAAACTCTTCCATGAAGATCAACTTTCAGTCCACCGACCATGTAATGTGCTGCTGGACCGACTGGTAATGGGTCGGTCCCAAGCGTTAATCCATATGTTTTCAGGCGTTTAGCAATCATCGGGAATCGTTGTTTTAATTTATCACCGTCTAGGTGTTCAGTAACAAGCCAAACGTGAGATTTTCCAGTTTCTGCAAGCCTTTGATCAATCGATCTGGCGACGATATCTCTTGTTGCCATCGACCCTTGTTTCGATGCAGTTAGTGTGAAGGAGAGGTTTGCTGGGTCTTGCAATTTATTTTTGCACCATTTCCTGTATCCTTCATGATCGAGAAGTACAGCTCCTTCTCCACGAAGAGCCTCTGTGATCAAGAATGGTCTCTTTCCTTCCATCATCAACGCAGTCGGATGGAATTGTACATATGCCATATTTTCAATGCAAGCCCCTGTTCTATAGGCCATGGCAACACCGTCTCCTGTTGCAACTGAGGGATTTGTTGTCTTGTCCCATAATTGTCCAGCTCCACCTGTTGCAAGAAGAACTGCTCCACCAGGAATCGTCTCGACCTTTCCTGAATCTTGGTTGAGTGCCCAAACGCCACAAATTCCTTTGATTGGATTTTTATGCTCTCTTTGAATAAGGTCAATTGCTAATGTGTTGGGCTTCAATAAAATGTTCGGATGTCGTTGAGCAGCATCGTTTAGAGCACGTTCGATCTCTCTACCAGTTGCGTCTTTAGCGTGTAGAATACGACGGGATGAGTGGCCACCTTCTTGTGCTAATTGGAATTCACCTTCAGTAGTTTTCTCAAAGTTGACGCCAATTTCAAGTAAATCTTGAATGCGGTCTCCTGCCTCTTCTACAACCATTTGTACAACCGATTTGTTGCACATTCCAGCGCCTGCCCGCAATGTATCTGCGACATGCCCCTCGATTTCCTGAACATCGGTTTTGTCAAGAATTGCTGCAATCCCGCCTTGGGCCCAATTTGTCGAAGAATCTTTTGGACGTTGTTTTGTAAGAACAGTAACCTTGAGTCCAGCGTTGGCAAGTCGTAATGCTGCAAAGAGCCCCGCGATGCCCGTACCGATGATGAGTACCCTTGGCATTGTTTGCGCCTAGTGGTCGTGGTTCTTGACAACATCGGTTTGTTCCTGCGATACTCTAATTTGTTCCCGTCTCTAGCCTTGCTATATGTTGCGTAAGTTGATCGGTCTTCTGGGCTTGTTAACTCTCGTTTTTGTAATTGCAAATGTACACTTTGGGGTTGTAACTCCGTATGTCATTGAGGGGGCGCCTAATTCAAGGCTTGATGTTCTTCGGTTGGCAGATCCAGGCTGTACAATTCCGGAAATGGAAAAAGAAATTTCAGAGACTGGCAGTGCTTTTTGTCTTTCAGAATCAGGTACTTGGGGAACTGCTGACATTATGCTGTTATGTTGGGGTTTGTTGATCGTAACAGCAGGCCGATTCCGAATGCCATCGAATCCTAAGCTTGCTCGAAGAATACGTCGGGTTATGATGATTTCAGGCTCCATGTTGTTCGGTTTAGCAATCCTCGATCGGTTCGAATTATTGCCTACTAGTGCAAATTCAGACACACTTTCAGATTTGGTTCCATTGCCTCTATCTGCATGGCAACTACAAATCATCATGGCTGTAATTGGGGCATTGCTCCTCAGAGGCCCAAAATATCACATCTCTGAATTCGAAGAGAATTACCGTTCACTTGAGTCGGAACGTGAGAAGGAATTGAGGATGCAACAAGTCTTCAATGAAAAGGCAAGAGCGATGGCTGCTTCCAAAGAAGGTGTTGCAAAGAGAAGTCGGTTGTTGGATAGAGATGCGAGCCTTGTTCCATTCAGGACGCGAACCTCACCTCGGGTGCGTGCAACCTGCCCATACTGCAAAGGTGGCGGTTGCAAAGAGTGTAGAATGGCTGGTGTAGTCTGATTGCGGCACTATTTTTACTGCCCTCAAACGTGTGCCATAGACGCATAATCAACCGATTGTTTAAATCCCCTCGATGAACGGTGTTCGCGTTAAGGTCAGTGAAATATCTGGCAGAGGGATTGGGATGTTTCTAAAAGCACTTGAAATGGAGAACTTCAAATCGTTTCGTGGAGAGGTAGTCATACCTCTCGATCGGGGTTTTTCAGCTATTACTGGTCCTAATGGATCTGGCAAATCTAATTGTGGTGACGCCATCCAATTCGTGTTAGGTCCTAAATCAACACGTACGATACGTGCTCAAAACACAAAACAACTGATGTTCAATGGTGCAGAAGGTTACAAGCCTGCTCGAAATTGCACTGTGACTTTGGTTTTTGGTAATCCGGTTCTCTCCAGTGGAAAACGCCGTCTACCTATTGAAAACGACGAAGTACGCATGACGCGTTCAATCCGATTAACCGCCTCAGACAATGTTGTTTCGTCCTACTTGCTTGATGGAGAGGAAAGTTCTCAGAAATCGTTTCATCGTCTTCTCAACGCAGCCAATGCTCGTCCAGACGGTTACAACATTGTCCTTCAAGGCGACGTTACAGGTCTGGCACGAATGACTCCAATCGAACGGAGAAAGGTCCTAGATGGAGTTGCCGGAGTTACATCCTATGATGATGAAATACGTAAAGCGAAGAAACAACAAGACAATGTTGATTCGTATCTAGAACGCATTGGGATGCTCCAAGAAGAACAACAAGTTCGGCTTAAGGAACTCTCCGAAGAGCGCAAGATTGCAGTTAAAGCACAATCGATTACGGATGAACTCACCCTTTCACGTTCCCAACGCTTTCAGGCGATGTATGCCAGTTTACAATTTGAACTCCAACACCAAATCGAAGAGCAACTTCGATACGTAGAAGAAGCTGCACTCCTTGAAACAGAAGTCAAAGAAGGAAGTAAAACACTTGTAAAGTTAGATGATCGTATTGGTGAAATCCAAAAACAAATCGATGCATTGCTTGGAGGTGATGGGAACGCGCTTTCTCAAGCAATTCATAATTTACGAGTTCAAGTTGACAGAGATAAAGATCGCATTGAAGACGCGAAACAAGCCGATATCGAAGATAAAGAAGAACTCGAGACCTCACTCGAACGTTATCATGAAGCAACAGCAGCTCTCGCTTCATTACTCACTGAAGTACAAACCAGTAAAAAACAACTTGAAGAAAGCGAACGAATGTTATCAGAAGCCCAATCTGAAGAAAATGAAGTTCGTTCACTTCTGGAAGGTTCTGGGAAAACCAATGCAGAACTCAACAGGGCTCTTGGGGATGCGATCGGAACTCTTGAGGAAGCAAAAAAGGCAGTTGCATCAGCCCAATCAGAAGTTGATAGGACTGCAGCCAAGGTCGAACTCATCACTACTTCTCTTGGAAAGGTGGAAGAAAAATTCCAAGAATCACGTCTTGAACTCGAAGAGAAAGAGGCAGAATTCAAAGCAGTTAGTGGAAATGGGAAGAAAGTTGATCGCTCATCACTGACTCAAGGGATCATCGATTCAGAAAAGGCTGAATCAAGACTTCTTGGAGAAAATGCCGCAATTGAACGAAGAATGACCGAAACTGAACGACAACTCCGCTCTGCTCGAGCGGAACTTGAATCCAAATCGAATTCTAAAGGAATGGCAGGTGGTGCAGCAGCAGTAATAGGTGCTCGTGACCGTGGCGAACTTACTGGCGTGATTGGTACGATCGCTGAATTGTGTGGGCCAATTAACGCCGAACATGAAACCGCTCTTGCAACAGCATTCGGTGGAGCCATGACCTCAGTTGTGGTTGATTCAGACCAAGTTGCTGCTGAAGCAATTCGCTGGCTTGCTCAACGAAAAGCAGGGAGGGCAACATTCCTTCCACTGAACAAATTAACTGCAAATAGAGCCGGTGGAAAGGCTATGATGGTTGCAAGAAAGCCAGGTGTCATTGGATTCGCTTACGAACTATTGGAATACGATCCAAGAATTGATGCAGCCATAAAATTCGCTCTTCGAAACACGCTTATTGTAGAGAGTATGGAAATAGCCCGACAAAACATGGGTGGAGTTCGACTTGTAACGATGAGAGGCGATGTAACTGAAGCAGGAGGTGCAATGGTTGGTGGTTCACGTGCACGCATGTCCGTTGGATTTGGTGGAGGAATTGCAGGTGCAAAGGAAGTCGAGCGCCTCTCATCTGAAATTGAACGCCTTCGACTTATGTCGGATACTGTATCTGCTGCGCTTGTTGACGTGCGTGCGGAGCAGAAATCATTACGAACACAGATCAACGAACTCGCCAATGAAGAAGGCACTCTCAAGCGAGAGACGCTACGGGCAGAACTTTCAACATTCAAGAAAGCTCATGCAACAATTGTTGGCGAAGTAAGTCAATTGAAGGAGCAACTTCAATCACTTGAAACGTTAGGAAGCGAACAACTTGAAGCCCTTGATTCTGCAGAATGCGATGTGGCTGATGCAGAGATCATTCGCAAGAATGCTCACAACGCACTCGAAGATGCGAGTCCTCAACACTTGAAAGATCGATTGCATGAATGTACTGTTAAACGAACTAAGGCTGAAGGAATTCGTTCGAATGCAGAGGTAACACTCCAAGGAGCCTCAGATCGTAAAGATTTACTTACAAACAGTGCTGATGGTGAGAAGGAACGGATTTCACAGCTCGAGACAGCCCTTTCAACAAGGTCAGAGACTGTCATTAAGTTGAACGAATCAATTCGAACAAATGGGCTTATTCTAGCCGAAAAGGAAGCAGAAAGGGCTCAATATCTCGAAGAGAATAAAGGACTTGAAGATGAACGATTAGAGTTGGTTGAAGAGAGAGCAGGTCTTAATTCCTCTTTGACACAAAAGGCAAACCAAGCAAGAAGCCATCGTAATCTCTCTTCTGAATTCGAACGTACTATTCAACTAAAGCGACAGGAACTTCATGGTGTGGAAATGGACATGGGGGCAACTGGAATTGAGCCTGCTGAAGAAGGAGCAGTACTCGACAGTGTTGCCGATATTGATCGAAGAATTCGAAGACTCGAGCGACGGTTGGAAGAGTTTGGAATGGTCAACATGCGTGCTATTGAGCAGTATGATTCTGTGGAAGAACGATTGAAGGCTATGGAAGGAGACTTCAAGAAATTGAGAGATCGAAAGAAGCAATTAATCGAAGTTGCAGAACGATTAGAAGAACAACGTAAGGTACGATTGATTGCAGTACTCGAAAAGGTAAATGAGAATTTCAAGAAGGTGTACAAAGCAGTTAGTAACGGCGGCCGAGGTGAATTGTATCTCGAAAACAAGGATGAGCCTTTCAAGGGCGGCCTGGAACTCTGGGCTCAACCCAAAGGAAAGTCATCGAATGTCACTCGACATCAGTTATCAGGAGGCGAGCAATCAGTTGCTGCATTAGCGCTCATTTTTGCAATTCAAGATTATGATCCTAGCCCATTCTATTACTTCGATGAAGTAGACCAAAACTTGGACAGTGTCAATGCTGAATGTATTGCAAAGATGTGTCGGGAACGCAGTAAGCGTGCGCAATTCATCATGGTCACACTAAGGAAGGTTTCACTTCAACTTGCAGATCACCATATTGGAATTACCCACGGTGGAGATGGATGCAGCCGTAGAATCGTTGATTTCGACCAAGAACAAGCAATTGCTCTGGGAGA
>Ga0213865_10000191_pt1 | contig 40304 bp, 35 predicted proteins | sample PICome_6_FD_160100 | JGI IMG/M metagenome (GOLD analysis project Ga0213865, IMG submission 160100) | Coastal seawater microbial communities near Pivers Island, North Carolina, United States - PICO282 | ecosystem: Environmental > Aquatic > Marine > Coastal | place: USA: North Carolina...
TGACGCAACTTCTGCTGCGTTGTATGTCCAAAACTCTACCGATACCGGAAAAATTGCCTCGTTTAGGAGTAACGGCTCGATTGCTAACGGCGGGGATGAAGTTTTAGGTGTTACTGCTAACCGCGTAGACGTAACAGGTACGGTTGCCATAACAGACCCTAACCCAAAACTAATCTTAAAAGACTCTAGTGATGCTGACGACCATCAGATTATCTTTCGTGACTCAAATGATGCAGACAAGCTGCAAATAACAAGCGCAAACAGTAATCTAAACTTTATTACTGCCGATAGTGACCAAAGTATACTAATGAGACCTAATAGCACAACAGTGCTGGAAGTTGATACTACAGGTATAGACGTAACAGGTGATGTTGCAGCTACTACAGTAACAGTGGGAGATGGAACATCTACAGATTTAAAACTTTATAAAGACGGTAGTAATAACTGCTTTATTGAGCAGCGAGGCTCTGGCGGTTTAGAAATATCGGGCATATATGGCAAGTTATCTAACGAATCGAATCAAGAACTAATTTCTTGGGATACCGATAATGCGGCTTTATCTTGGCGTGGTGCTTCTGGCGCAGGGCTTAAACTCACAACCACAGAAACAGGAATAGCCGTTACAGGTACAGTTACTGCTGATGCTATTAAATTTACTACTGATCCTACTGATGACGCTAAGATATTCACAGAATTAACCGGCGCCACCACGGCGCTAGTAATTCAATCTAAAGATGATGGAGACGACAGTATAGTTCTTCGGAGTCATAATGCTGGCGTAGGGCAAGTAGACGTACTTGTAGCAACAAAAACAGGCATAGACGTAACAGGTAGAGTAGCCGCTGAATCGTTTAAAGGGACGAGTGCCACTACCATTACCGACTTCGTTACTAACGTAGGTGTCGACCCTAGCAATACAACGGTACCTACTTCGGGTGCTGTTAAGGCTTATGTAGATGCTGCTAGCGGCGGGGGTGTAAGTCTAGCAGACACTCTGGCGCTTGGTAACACTACTGGCGCTAACGACATAAACGTAACTGGCACCCAAAAAATCAACTTTGGTGGTACTACAGGCGACTACTTGCGAATATACGAGGCTGGTGGGGGCGATGGGTATATTGAACAGCTAGGTGCTGGCAATCTTGTAATTCAAGGTCAAGAAACTAGCCTGAGAAATGATGCTGGTGCAATACTAATAAAAACCATACAAAACACTGTGCAACTTTTTTCCCGTGGCGAAAGTACCCCGGGCATAAAGTTATCGACTACAAATGATGGCATACAAGTAACGGGTACAACTACTGGCAATAATTTTAGACACAACAACAATAATGTTACAACCGAACAGTGGTCTTCGTTTGCCCGTGACGGAGGGAGTAACGCTCTTTATGTACAGCAAGGGTCAAACTCCCACCCTATAGCTACTTTTAATAAAGGTAGTACGCAAGCTGGGACAGGTACTACAGTATTAGCGGTTACTCCAGACGGTATAACTGTAACAGGGGCCGTAACAGGGGACGTATCAGGGGACGTAACAGGGAACGTAACAGGTAATCTAACTGGTAGTGTGACTGTCCCTAACGGGGGGAATATCTCTCTTGGAGACGGCGAGAAAATAAACTTCGGTGATGCTAATGACCTCCAAATATATTTTAACGCCGCTGACAGCTTTATAGACTACCGGGGGGGTAGTGCCGGTAACATGTACGTGATTGGGGATACTTTCCGCCTACGAAACAGCAACTCAAAAGATGTATTTGTCCAAGACGCGAACGATATAACTATAAGACGTTGGACAACTGGAGCGTCCAACCCGATAAACCGTCTTAGCACTAATTCCTCGGGGGTAAATTTATATTCGGAAATTTCTGGGAGTGCGGTAACACGTTTACTCACAACCTCAACTGGTCTCAATATTAGAAAAAATAACGGGTCTAGTAATAGTTTTTCTATCACTGACACACAAGCAACGTTTTCTACCCCACTAAGCGTACAAGGTATATTGACCGCAGACGTACAAATGGGTATTCAGGCGCTTAGTAGTGAGTCGAATGGTAATGTCGATGCGTCGTTAGTCATAACCGCAGACGGCACCGATAAGTACGCCAAAGTAGAGATGTTAGGCGATAATGGTTCCTACATAGACCTTAAAAACATCGGGGGAAATGCAAACTACGGATTACGGCTAGACCACGATGTTACGAGTAACGGCCACAGTACAGTAAAGTCCTCGACTGGAGACTTGCGGTTAACAACTGACGTGGATGCCGGCGCTGTAAATATCCAACACGAGCAAAAAAATAGGCTAATAACGAGCGACACGGGAGTATCTTTTTACGGTGCTATAAACAGTACCGCTACTCCCGGTGCAAAAATTACTATAAACAACAACGACGTTAATTTGTACTCCGCATACGTGACTAACAACGCGACTATCGGCGGGACTTTAGGTGTAACAGGATTAGCTACATTCGACGATCTTACCGTCACGGGGACGCTCAACGCATCAGTAGCTTCTGCTAGTTTCGCAAATTTTGCTACTAACGCTACTAACGCCACTAACGCTGACAATATAAAGTTAGAAGTATATTCGGGCACGGGCACTAACATGAGAGTGCTTTTTAGTAACAGTACTGCCGGAAATGCTACTGTTTTCACCGATCCGGGAATCAAGTACAACCCTATAAATGACGTTCTTACGACCACGACAGAGAAGGTACGCCTAAACATTACAACTTCTACTTCCGCGCTTCTAATACCTTTCTCAGGGACATCAAGCGGAACAGCTACCAGTAACGCGAATTTATACAAAGACACCGGTTTTAGCTACCAACCCTCAGCAGGCACACTAAGGGTGCCGAAGGTACGAGTTAACGCTAGCGGGCTAGTTATATCCGGCACAGCCGTAACTGCGACCGCCGCAGAGTTAAACAGATGCGACATAACCACGGCAGGGTTAGTACAAGCAAACAAAGTAGTGACGTCTGATTCCTCGGGAGACGTGCGATTCCCTAGTGGAATATCCTTAGGCTTCGGGAATCCCGATGACGCTACCTTTGAGCAAGTCGGTAATGATTTTCGATTAGGGTTAGCAGCAGGGACTAACAACTTCTTAATTCGGGATTTAGCATCTCCTACTTCAGCAAGGCACCAGTTTACCAAAGACGGCGCTTACGTTGCTTCAGGAAATATAACCGCGTTTTCTGACCGTAGGATAAAAGAAAATATCGAGGTGATCCCCGACGCACTAGATAAAGTGTCTAAACTGAGCGGGTACACGTACGACCGTACAGATAAAGACGGCCCGCGGGAAACAGGCTGCATAGCTCAAGAAATCCTAGAAGTGCTACCAGAAGCAGTTATGGGGTCAGAAGATGAGACCTACAGCGTGGCTTACGGAAACATGGTTGGCTTGTTAGTTGAAGCGATAAAAGAACTCAAGTCTGAAGTAGAAGACTTAAAAGCTAAATTGGAGGACTAGTATGGGCTATTTTGCTTTTCCCAACGCTATATCGGCAGGGGGGGACTCGCTCTCAGCGTCGGATTTTAACACCGCCACAAACCCGGGAAATGAGGGTGGTGGCAAGGTGTCTCTTGGGGATACAATTATTAGCGGTATCGTACAAAAATCCCCGGGCGACACAATATCATTTAGTGACTTTGCGGGGTACACCGCCGCACACTTCCAAGTAAACGTAGGCCAAAGAAACAATGACCCGTACTACGGTTTTAGCGTCGGCGGCCCCGGTACTTTTGGGAACATATATAACCAAGGTACCCCAGTTGTTTCCCCCAATAGGCAAAATAACTACTACTTTACCCAAGGATCCACAGGAACAGCACTCCCTGAAGAAGGATTTATGATGGATATTACTAGTTGTTTTTGGCGAGAATTTCCTACTAACACTTATGAATTTTATGTGCAGGGTACAGACGCGGTAACGCCCGAGCCGCAGTACAGCCGCGGGGGAATCTTAGATAACCCAAGCCCTCCACCTGACTATATAGATGTCCCTCACAGTTTTTGGAGGTGGCACCGTTTGTCTGTTGGGCCTAGAGCTTCGCAGTTGGGTACGTCGTACCCTCCGCCACCCCTCCCGTATACGACTCGGCCCAACAATGATATTGACTTTTCATCAGGAGGTATGCCGTGGAGAATATCAGCTTCAGCGGGAACCAACCCTTTTGGCACAACCGTAGGCGCCCGAGTAGAGGTAGTTTTCTCTACAAATAGAAACGACCTTAGCTCGCTAGTATAGGTGCCGTAGCACTTATTTACATGTAAACTAACAACACACAACCAAGAGGCAGTACTTATGAAATATTTAATTCTTATCGCAGCGTGTATCCCAGCTTTAGCTCTGGGCCAAAGTCTAGAGGAGACCGGCACATTGCACCGCTGGGACTACGTTGACCTAATTATGGGCGTATTGTCTACAATGGGCGGTGGCGCAGCATTAGCAGCGTATGTGCCTGTAAAGGTACAAAAAGCTATTCCCGGCGTCCGAATGCTGATTAACTTCGTTGGGCAAAACTTCCGTAACGCGAAGAATAAGGACGATTAGTATGGATCTGACAGAAGTAGTTGGCATGGCGACAGCCATAGTTGTCGCTCTTTCAGGAGGCATGATCGTGCTTTGGAGGAACAACCACGAGACCGTACAGGCTAGGATTAAACGCGCTGAAGAGAAGTTAGATGCGTGCGAGACTAACCACAAAGAGGCTAACACGGCGCTAATTCAGCTCTCGGAACGTGTCGGTAATCTTGAAGGTATGGCAAAACGAATCCGAGAAGTCCCGAGTGCCTAAGCGTGGCGAAGCAGTTGTAATTGCTAGGCGTAACAAATCAATAGCGGAGCAGATTGATGAAATCAAAAATAGCCGTGAGCTTGGTATGCGTAGGGCTTACCATAGCTCTGTTCTCGCCGAACTTGAGCGCCGAAACAAATACAAAACTACTGTTTACGTACACCCCTCCGACGACGAGGATTGACGGAACTCCTCTACCAGCGGATGAAATTGCTGGCTACGAGTTAAGTGGTGGCGGGTTGTTCGCTGAAATATCAAAGGATGTTACCGAATATGAAGCGTTGGACTACACGCTACCGAGTGAAGGCGCTTGTTTTTCGTTGGTTACGAAAGACACGTCGGGCAGTCGAAGTGATCCTGCTGAAGCGTGTATCCCCGCGCTACCAAACCCGCCGGTACAATTTACTGTGGAGATCAGGCAGTAACATGATAGTAGACAAGAACCGATTATCGAAGCAGTTAGTTAAACACGAAGGTATGGTGCTAATGCCATACCGATGCACTTCTAACAAATTAACCATAGGTGTGGGGCGCAATCTAGACGATAACGGCGTGACAGAAGCCGAAGCTATGTATCTGCTTGGTAACGACATAACTAGGGCAGTAGAAGATTGCTCGAACCACTTTGATTGGTTTCATGACATGCCCATACACGTACGCGAAGCTGTTGTTAACCTTGTATTTAACATGGGGGTATCACGATTTAGCAAATTTAAGAAAACGATAGCTTTTTTAAAGGCCGAAGAGTGGGAGCGTGCAGGAGTCGAACTTTTAGACAGCCGATATGCGGAACAAACTAAAGGTCGTGCAGTTGAGATTGCAAACCAAATAGCGGGTACGTAGACAATGTCGCTTAAAAAGATACAGCTCAAAGCGGGAGTTAACAAAGAACGAACTCGGTACTCTGATGAAGATGGTTGGTTCGATAGCGACAAGGTACGTTTTCGCCAGTCCCTTCCAGAAAAAATTGGTGGGTGGCGGCAAATATCGGTAAATACGTTCCTAGGTGTTTGTCGGTCGTTACACAACTGGATAACTCTAAACGGTACAAACTACATGGGGGTGGGTACCCACCTTAAATTCTATGTAGAGACTTCTGGGGCGTATAACGACATTACCCCGTTACGAGAGGTAACACACCAACTAAGCAACCCCTTTGCCACAACGTCAGGATCAAATACAGTAACTGTCTCTGACACCGATATTGTCTACAAAGCAGGGGACTCGGTGCGGTTTAGTGGGGTAGATACCAACGTAGGGGGTATTCCTGCTAGCGAGATGAACGCGGCGTTCGTCATAGTGTCAGTTGGGACAGGAACGTACACTATCAATACTACTACCGCGGCAAACACCACTACCTCAACCGCAGGGGGCACTGTATCCGCAGGGTACACCGACATATTGCTAGGTAACAACCCAATAGCTACCGCAAGCGGTTCTAACGTACTAACCATTACAGACACCGCCGGAGGATACAAAAACGCTGATTTTGTAACGATTAGTGGCGCCACAGCGTTTAACGGTATCCCAGCTACTGAAATAAACAAGGAACACGAGATAACGTATAACCCTATCGGTGGAGGGAGCACGTACACAATTACAGTCACTTCAAATGCTTCAAGTACGGGCGCTGGAGGAGGTAATGCGGTCGTTGCGGAGTACCAGATAAACACTGGAGCAGAGGTAGCAGTTCCTGTATCGGGGTGGGGTAGTGGCGCATACGGCGCGGGACAATGGGGGATCGGACAGGCTACCCAACTACAACTCCGTGCGTGGAGCCAGTCTAATTTTGGGGAGGACTTAATATTCGGGCCTCGTAGTGGGCCAATATACTACTGGGACGCTAGTGCGGGGGCGAATTACCGAGCCAAACTACTCGCAAGTTTGCCCGGGGCTTCCGAAGTACCTATCCAACAAAATATCTTATTAGTGTCAGACGTAAGCAGGTTTGTGTTCGCTTTCGGGACTAATGATGTGTTTACAACAATCGTTGACCCTATGTTGGTTCGTTGGGCGAAACAAGAGGATGCTGTTAACTGGAGACCCGAAGCGACTAACCAAGCGGGTAGTATTCGTTTATCCAGAGGCAGTGAGATATTTGCTGTGCAACAAGCTCGGCAGGAGATACTTGTTTGGACAGACGCCGCGTTGTACTCGCTACAATACGTAGGCGCCCCCGTGGTTTGGTCATCTCAACTCGTCGGAGAGAACATATCCACCGCGTCGCAAAACTGCATAGCGTATGCAAACGGTGTCGCCTATTGGATGGGTAGGGATAAGTTTTTCCAGTACGACGGACGAACTGCCCCTATACGTTGCGACCTTCGCAGGTATATATTTGAAGATCTCAATGAAGATCAGTACGCTCAAGTAACTGCCGGAACCAACGAAGGGTTTCATGAAGTGTGGTGGTTCTATTGCTCAAAAAGTTCAAGCACCAATGATAGGTACGTCATATACAACTACGCGGAGGACATCTGGTATCACGGTAGCTTAGGACGAACCGCGTGGATAGACTCAGGACTTAGACAGTACCCAACAGCAGCGACATACTCCAACAACTTGGTATACCACGAAGACGGGTTAGATGACGGGGAAACAGCACTCCCCGGAAGCCCAATAGTATCTAAAATTACTTCCACACAATTTGATTTAGATGATGGGGAACGTTTTATGTTTGTTTGGAGAGTATTGCCAGATCTGACTTTTGACGGGTCGGCTCCGGGATCTACTCCTGCAATGAAAATAACCTTATACCCGTCAAAGAGTTCAGGGTCAGGGAGAAATTCCCCCGCGTCTGAAGGTGGGTCAAACGAATATACTGTGTCAAGAAGTAGTGTTGATGCAAATACTGGAGTAGAAAAATACACCCCACAAATAAACACTCGTGTACGCGGTCGCCAACTAGCAATAGAGCTATCTTCAAACACTACAGGCGTACAATGGCAACTAGGTACTCCGCGCATTGATATGCGCCCAGATGGACGGCGGGGGTAACTATGCCGGGAGATAACACAGAATACGATATAGGGTTCCGCGCTCCGGCACTACCCTACCCCCCTAACGAGTATAATAGCGCGGTTTTTGAGCAATTTAATAACGTATTACGTCTGTATTTCAACAATATAGACAACGCACTACGGAGTAATATGATCGTGTCAGAACCCTATGAATTACGGGTGTCTCGTGGGTTAGTTGTCGGGGCCAGCACTGTAAACAAGTTTGGGTCGAACTCAGACGTAGGTGGGGCAGAAGAGACTATCTGGACAAACGGGGGGAACATAACGTGGCCTGCGACTGCGTTTACCGCTTACATAGTTAGTACTGACGCAGCAGACGCAAGTGCAGGTACGGGCGCAAGAGTAGTGACAGTACAAGGACTTGATTCAGACTACAATTTCCAAACCGTGAGCGTAACCCTTAACGGTACGACGGCGGTAACTATCAGCGGCGCTAATCCTTGGCTACGTATAAACCGAGCGTTTGTAACATCTTCAGGTACAGGCGGCGGGGCTGCGGGCACTATAACGATACAAAACGGGGGAGCTACGGTCGTATATGCTAACCTCGGTTTGGGCAACCAGACGCAGATGGCGGTGTACACAGTCCCTGCGGGACATACGCTATACGTAGACCAGATAACGTTCACTGCCGCAATATCTACAGGCAGTAATTCCGCCACTGTTAAGTTGAGTACCCGAGATTTCGGCTCCAACACGTTCCGCACAAGGTATACAGCCGATTTACAGAGCGGGGAGTTGATAAACTCGCTACAATACCCACTAGCGTTACCGGAAAAAACGGACATAGAAGCTAGAGCAGTAATGTCTGCCGGAGCTGCATCTATATCGGCATTTTTTGAGGGGGTGCTAATTGCAAATTAAACCTGCGTACGTAGATGGCAGAAAGAAAATGCTCCCTAACCCTGAAATAATCATGGGTTCTCTTACTGTACACACTCCTGATAAAGAACCTTCTGACGAAGAACAAAATGGTTTATTCGCCGCGGCGCTTTCTCCAGATCAGCAAATGGTGCAAATATATAACACTGTGTTTGCTTTTAACGCTAAACAAAAAAACGAAGATGTAGTTGCGTTAACTAGAATATTTAATGTAGATACGCCAAAAAACTTTGCCAAGAACCTATTGGAGTTTATAGGTGTGGCTCAACGCAGAGAAATTACTCTCATATTAGCCCCCATCCCTACGTACACAAGAGCGGATTTAACTATCGTAAACAACGCCGTGCACGAAGTTGACAAGACCGCAAAAAAACTAGGGTTAGATGTTAAAATTGATTTAGGTAGAAGTAAGAATGGGCTATTTATGCTTTACGCTAAACCCGGCACTAAACCTATACTAGAAACTATGGGTCTATTATGAGTTGGTGGTCTGAAAACATTACTGACCCGTGGAAAAGTTCAATTTTCTATAATGCGTGGGACTCTATAAGAGAAGAAGTTTTTGACGAATTTCTTGGTCTAGACTCCGTGGTGGAGTTTACATTAGGCGGCGGGTTTGAGGAAGAGATCGGGCGTCTTGGTAGTTGGATTGACGATGAGATAATTCAGCCTGTATACGAGTTCCAAAAAGGGTTCTTCCAATCCCTAGCCGACGACCCGCTTTACGCAATAGCGATGGTAGTAGCTATAGTCTTTTCGCCTGTATTTCCCGCCGGCCCAGCTTTAGTAGCAGGAATTAAGACTAAGTCCGACGGCGGTACTTGGGGGGAAGCTATTATAGCAGGAGTCGCTACCTACGCAGGTGCGCAAGTAGGCGCTGGGGTTGGCGAATACGTTGGAGGAGCAGCAGGTAATGCTGCCGGAGCAGTAGGCCTTTCGGCGTCTACAGCGGCTTCTATAGGTTCGGTAGTAGGGGACGTAATAGGTACGGGAGTCTCCGCCGGAACAACTGAAGTAATTAGAGGCGGCAGTTTTCAAGATGCTTTTGAGAACGGCGCGCTAACCGCTGGGCTAACTATGGCTGTAGGGTACGGCTTAGGAAGATTAGAAGATGCTTCAGGGATAAGACTAAGTAAAGATGTTAGATCGAGTGAGCTTGATGACGGAGCAATGGGGCCACCTGAACCACTGCCGCAAAGAGACGTCGCGGGCATACCCACTAATTTAAAATTCGTGCCTAGAGTTGTGCAAGAGGTTTTAGGCGCCACACTAGCCGCAGAACTACAGAATAAAGAACTAGACAGCGAGTTTTTTGCTAACGTAATTACTAAGTCGGTAATAACCACAGAAGTTATTGGTAACGTAGTCGGCAAAATGAGGTTTGACAATACCGTTGAAGATAGTTGGTTTGATAGTGAGCAGGGTGCTCGCTTCATGGTTGCAATTACTCCGTCGATACAAAATACAATAGCTACAATAGCTGTTGAGGGGTTAAACGAAGAGTCCGGGCGGATTGCTGGGGAAAACGTATATAAAGCGTTAGATGCTTTTGGTCAAGCAGAGATAGCTAACCAAATAAGCGGCTTCATGGAAACCACGGGCAAAGATTTAATTGATGACGCATTGGCTATAGTAGGTGCCGGATACGGAAAACTAAAAGACGCTATAACGGGACAGGAAAAGTTATCAGATGAGGTAAACGTATTTATAAATCAACGCAACGAAATAATGGCCCCGCTAGAAGAACAACTTAGGTTGCTACAAGAACAACAAGATCTGTTAGGTAAATCAATAGGAGTAAACGATTTAAAACTTAACCAAGGTCGTTTTAATGATTCTATAGACAAGATGGGGTATATATACAGCGACAACGCTGAGTACTTTAAGGGAGACCGGGTTGATATAATAGGGATAAAAGGTGATTTTCCAACAGACGAGAATAGATTAGGTGGGGCGTATTACTATCTAAAAGACGACGACGGGGATGGCGAGTCTGATAACGGCGGATTCGATCAATACTTTATAGACTTTATGGAGTACCAAGCAGACCCTGCTGGTGATATTTCTACATACGAGTTTGATTACAAAAATAAAATACGCCAAGCGGTCGATAACAATTTTGAAGGTAGGGAATCTTACGATGCGATAGATAGTTTAGGAAACCCAATTAAAGCCTACGTGATACCAGTTTGGCAGACCTCTGGTACAGGTGGGGGGTCTCGCGGCAACGAAGGACTAGAAAAAAACTATATACACGTCTCTGAAGACGGACAGTTGTTGGGGGGCCAACTAGGATACAGCACAAATGGTATTACTAGCACAGCAGACCCTATAGAAGGCGCGGTATTCAGAGTAACTGCACGGGATACTCTAGACCAAATAAATAGTTTTAACGAGGCACAAGATAAATTTAACCTTGATTGGGGAAACATAAAAGACGATATAGCGGAGCTGGACGTGCAGATAGACGCGTTCAGCCCAGATGTGTTATCGGGGTTCGACACTATACAGACACTCATGGACGAGTACACAGTAGCAACCGACAGTTTAGGGGAGGTACTAAAACCTTTCCAAGACCAAACAAACTCCGCCTTTATAAGTGCGTTAGACCCTAACTTTAACTCTGCTCAATACAAAGAAATTAACCAACTACCTAGCAGCTTATCTGATGAAGAAGCTAGGGAGCATTTCTTATCTGTGGGTATAAAAGAAGACCTCAACACTAATTTTGAGTCTTGGCAAGCAGAGCAGGCGCAAGCGAAAACCGCGTATAAAGATGCGGTATACAATTCTTTAGGAATAGACCCGAGCGTTCTGTCGGCGGAAGAAGCAAAAGCGTTTAACAAAGTGTTAAACGACAAAATAAGTTCGGAGTTTACAGACGACCTTGGCAACGTTAACTCCGCTGCTGTGGCGGCATTGCTCAACACCCCAGAGTTTTACGATAGCGCCCCCGCGTTGTTTAGAGACTTTAGAAACGAATTACGACCGGAAACCCCAGACTTATCGGATACCCTCGTTGCCCCTGCACCCACCATTGAGGATGTACAAGAACGTCCTGTATGGACACCAGACAATGCTTTCATAGCAGAAGGACAGCCAGAACCTGAAGTGCCATTTTATTTACGCCCCCCAAATGATGACATATCGTGGACGGACGTGGTTCAAGGAAATGCTGCGGTCACTTACAACGAAGACACAGGGCGCAAAGAATTTGTAAGCGCCCCTAAAAATGATGCCGGCGAGTATATTACTAAGTTTGATTTACTTGGCGATGGCGCGACGACGGTTAACAGCGGGCAAACTCTTAAAGATTATCAAACGACTGACCCACTAGGGTTCTTTAGCATAATGCAAGGGGCCATAGCTCAGGAAGTGCACAACGCCACTAGTGATGACGTTTGGGTGCCGGACAACTTCTTTATAGAAGGCGGTACCGATTGGAGGCCCGACAATGCGTTTATGGACAGCGAATTTACTAAAACAGTAGACAAGGAGTTCGGGGACGGGGCATTTACTTTTATAGACAACACCCTGCAAAGACTCGAATCCAGTGGCATGGATCAACGCAGCATAGACTCTATAACTAACACTGCTGCTAATGTGCTTAGGGCGGGCGGGGAGTTGTTAAACTCATGGAATAGCGCGACTGCTCTTATAGGTATAGAGCCTAATTCAACCGCGGCGGCGTTCTTCACCCAGTTAGAGGACGTAGGTACTGGGTATTTAACAGAAGACTACGCCGAGGGGCTAGTAGAACTTAGCAAAATTATGGATAGGGATATAGACCCTAACTTGTCGTGGTACCAACAAGGCATAGAGAAGGCTAAAAACATAGGAGAGGCGGCGCTAAGTGACCCCGGACTTTTCGCAGCGGAGTTTATTGGTAAAGAAGGTATACAAGAACTGCCTTCAATACTCTTTGGGGGTTTGCTCGGCAAAGCAGCCGACGTAGGTGTAGGTTTTGCCCAAAAAACCTTCGGCAAAGAAATGCTAGAAAACACAATAACTGAGAAGATACTAGACGTCGCGGGGGATGCGGTTACGTACACGGGTTCCGGATTCCTTGATGCTATGGAAGCTGGAGGCGGAGCGTACGATGCCGCATATGAAGAGGCTTACGCAGTTGAAAAAGCGAGACTTAATAAATTAGCTGACCAAGGACTAGTCTTAACTAACGCCCAAATAGAGGTTCAGGCTGAACAAGTCGCCTCTGCGATAGCTTTCGAGAACGGTTGGGTATCGGCTACCATGTCCGGCATTACGAGTGCTTGGTTCGGTAACTTAGCTGCGGAACGTGCTATACGACAAGGTGGTAGCAAGACCGCAGTAGAGGTACTCGACAGAGGGAAAGCGTTACTAGAAGATGGGATGAGTGTAGCTCAAGTAATGCTAAAAGAAGGGGTAAGTGAGGGTTTTGAAGAAGGTGCCGTACAAACGCATTTAGAGTCACTGTTATACTCTATAGACCCAACGCGCCCCGCTGCTGCGAATGTTGTGGGCGCGTCGTTATTAGGGACTATAGCAGGAGGGCCGATAGCCGGGGGCGCTCAGGTAATAAACGCTACGAGTAGTATAGGTAACAATATACTTGGAGCTACTAAAAACGCTGTTTCTGGGGCTATGAACTCAACTGCGCAGCTCCTAACTACGTTTAACCCTATAGTGAAACAAGCTATAGACAACGCGAAAGTAAAAGGTACCGAGGCAATAATAAATTTAGGGCTGATGTTCCAACGAGCGGGAATCAGCGACCAAGCTGCTGCTGACATGCTCGACTTAGCGGCCCCAGAATTGTTTATCTCTAGCAGCGATGTAGTAGACGCGTTTAGTATGCAAGGGTATGTGCCAACAGGCGCGGAGATTGTTAATTTTACTGGGATGGATAGAGCCGCTGCGGGGCTAGACGAAAACTTTCAGCCTGTTAACCAACAGATCGTAGACTATTTATTTACTCTACCTGACAAAGGCGCAGGTGGAGGTGTTGGTGGTACCGGCCTACCTATAAACGAGGATACTGGAGAACCCGAGTATAACTTACCTACTTCTAATGAAGAAGCTGGCCCAGCGCCTGTGGACGCAGACGGCAACCCAATACTTGTCGATAGGAACGGTAATCCGCTTTACGACACGAACGGCAACCCCATACTCGCTAACGAAGACAACAAACCTGTCTTTGACCCAGACGGCAATCCAATATCGTACGACGATAACGGCAATCCAATATCGTACGACGAGTTTGGCAACCCTGTGTACGTAGATAACCCTTGGGGAACGTTAGATGACGACACTGCGTCAGACGACCCTGTGGAAGATCCTGAACCAACCGGTTTAGGGCCAGACGATATAGAACCTACAGGTGAAGATGATCCGGTACAAGAAGACCTCTTCCCCGACATGCCTGTGGCAGAGTTTCCTAACCAGCCTTGGGCGGATCCCGAACCTGAAACACCTAGGGAAGACGCACCGATATACGACCCTGCTAATCCAGAACTAGGCCCGGAGGATGGGGATAACCCGACCGACGATGAATCGCTGCTCCCGGTACAAGAACAACTTCCTCTAGATGACCCTGATGTAGGTGATGTCGTTCCTGACATTGATCCAAGTGTAGATTTAGACACGGATACTGATGGAGATGGTATCCCCGACTATGCGGACGAGACTCCCTACGGAGATCCTGAGCCAGAACCAGAACCTGAGCCAGAACCAGAACCTGAGCCAGAACCAGAACCTGAGCCTGAGCCAGAACCAGAGCCTGAGCCAGAACCAGAACCTGAGCCAGAACCTGAGCCTGAGCCAGAACCAGAACCTGAGCCTGAGCCTGAGCCTGAGCCTGAGCCAGAACCAGAACCTGAGCCAGAACCAGAACCTGAGCCTGAGCCAGAACCAGAACCTGAGCCTGAGCCAGAACCTGAGCCAGAACCTGAGCCAGAACCTGAGCCTGAGCCAGAACCTGAGCCAGAACCTGAGCCAGAACCTGAGCCAGAACCTGAGCCAGAACTAGATCCGACCTCCAATGCAGACCTCCAAAGCCTGACAGACTTAATGATGCAGTTTGAAAGTGAGGGGATGGCGCGGGACGAGGCGTTCCAAGCGGCTATTGATGCACTAGCTGAAGCGTTAAATACTACGGAACGGGACATAGTAAACCAAATCCAACTTTCTCAAGCAGAAACCTTTGGAGCGTTAGGAGACGTTCGTAGCGAGCTAGATGCTATTAGCGAGCTTATGGGTAAGCCTGCAAGAGAGGTAACGCTCGATGACACGGAACTTGTTGCCGAAATAATCGCACAGCAAAATGTGCTTGACGACCCTACATCGTTTGTTTATACCGCAGAGCAGTTAGGGTATGATGTGTCGGGGGACGGCGTAGTAGACGCTACTGACCTTAACCTACTAAACTTAGCGTTATCTGGGGAACAAACATTTTTTGCCCCCAGTTCAGATTTCGCTGCTACAGGGTACTTTGGCGAACTAGAAGCAGAAAGATACGCTCGGCAGCAAGACGAGATAGCGAGACAAAGACAACGACAGGCAGATTTAGACGCTCAAGCAGCCTTAGATGCTCAAGCAGCTTTAGATGCCCAAACAGCTCTAGACACCCAAACAGCCCGAGATTTAGCGATTGCCACAGAAACTGCAAACAGACAGGCTTTAGAGCAAGGGCAGCAAATGTACAACACCCTTACCGCGACCGACACTGTTAGGGTAGACACGCCAGACGTAGCGGAGATAGACTATCTATACGACTTTGAGGATATATTCGCCAACCCAGAACAAGCAAGATTGTTTGGGCGGGATTACGGAGATAAGAAAAAATCCGCAGCGGGCGGCCTAATTAACAACGACACAGATGAAATACTACGCATTTTAGGTAAGAGGTAACACATGGCTTTATATGACGATATAATGGATTTTGGCTCTTCCGTATATGGTTCGGCTAACGACATCTACCAAAACGTTGCCGGTGATCGTGATTTAAAAGACGACGCAACAAGGCTATTTAATTTTGCCACAAACGACGATACCGGAAAAGCGCTTACGGCTTTAGGACTATCTGCTCTTGTAGATAGTAAGGGGTGGAACAAACCTGAAGTTCCTAAGACAGGGTACCAAGGTAAAATCCCTAGATACACCGCCGTGCGGGAACGTGTAAATAAAGACGATCGTCCTAATTCTCAATATGGGCAGCGTTACTTTTCCGACGTTACTTATGTCCCTACTTCGGATGCCGCAGCGGTAGACGCCGCTCGCCAAGCTGCACAAGCACAAAACGCTCAGATTATAGCCGATGAAGACAGGCGCGCAACGCCAATGGATTACGCCTCTGCGACTGCTCCTATAAGCGGGGCAGCGGCGCCGAGTAGCAACCTGTCATTAGTAGACCCTGACGGCCCAGTTTCAAGTGGTATCTACTCTCCTCCTCCGCTGACGGTTGGGAATTACGTAAGAGGTGGGCAAGTGCAGAACAACCGAGACGGTCGATATGCTACGGGTGGGGGCGTTACCCAGTTATCGGGCGGGCGATACCTAGACGGTATGTCTGATGGTATGGCCGATGAAGTTCCGGCTAACATAGAAGGACGACAAGAAGCTGCATTAAGCGATGGGGAGTTTGTTATTCCTGCCGACGTGGTTAGTCATTTGGGTAACGGCAGCTCTAATGCCGGAGCTGATGTACTCAACAACATGATGACTAAAGTACGTACAGAACGTACTGGCAATCCAAAACAAGGTAAACAAATAAACCCAGAACAACTTCTGGCTAAAGGAGGTATTGCGGGTCTCCCGGGGCGATACGCTAGTGGGGGTACCGTAAAGTACTTACAGGAAGGTGGCCCAACAGGAATAATGACGCAACCGGGGATTACCGCTGACAACGCTGCTCCTGCTGATGGCACTGCTCCTGCTGATGGCACTGCTGACGGTACCAACCCTACGGGTACTGGGGTAGGTGAAGACTTCACAATCGGGAATCAGGGTGCTGGCGGAGTTGCGACGGGGAAAGAATCCTCACTCTCTAACTGGGCGGGCGACTACGTTACTGACATGTTAGGTAGAGGTTGGGCGCTAGCAGATTTGCCTTTTGAGGCTTATCAAGGACAAAGAACAGCCGGAGCGTCGGACTTACAAAACCAAGCCTTTTCAAGTATTGGGAGTTTAGGACAGCCTACTAGCGCGCAAACTGACTATACTGCGGGAACTTTCGACACTGCGGCGCAAGAACAATACATGAGTCCCTACCTACAAGGTGCCCTAGAACCCCAACTTGCAGAGGCGCGGCGCCAAGCAAACATCTCTCGACTAGCTGATGCAGGACGTATGACGCAAGCGGGGGCATTTGGTGGGTCGCGGGGGGCTATTATGGATGCTGAAAACTCTCGCAACTTACAACGTAACCTTTCTGACATTACTGGGAAGGGGTACCAAACAGCATACGAGCAGGCTAGGGATCAGTTCAACGCGGAGCAAAACAGGGGCATGGACTCTGCGGAGCAGTATCGCCGTTACGGACTTGATGTGTTAGGTGCGCAGGCCGACGCTGGTTCTGTACAGAGAGATATAGAGCAGCAGAAACTTACGGCTGATGAAGAAGCGTACTACAAAGAACTGGATTTCCCGTACAAACAAGTACAGTATCTGCAATCTTTATTGCAAGGAATGCCACTAGCGGCGCAGTCCTATCAGTACAGTTCGCCGTCTGCTATAAACCAAACTTCTGGGGACGTGGCAGGGATTATGTCTTTGTTTGAAAACTATCTCAAGAAGCCCGCTGGGGACACCGCTGGTGACACCCCTGTAGTAGACCCAGATATAGGCGGAGCGTCGCCAGCCCCTACAGTAGACCCAGCCGCAGGCGGATCGTCGCCAGCCCCTACAGTAGACCCAGCTACAGGCGCAACAGCGTCGCCAGCTCCGGGCGTCAATGATGAAGACTTTTTTGTTTAGCGAGAATATACAATGGCCGGCATAGAACAACTGATTCAACAGAAAGAAGACGTTTACCGCAGTAACCCGCAAGCGTTAACGCAGAAGTACAATAAGGACAAGCAACTTATTGATCTGTTAGCCATGCAAAAATTAAAGTCTGAGAAAGAGTCGGCTGCTCGTGACATGCAGCTACAGATGCAACAAAACCCTCAGACTATAGCGCAACAACTCGAACAAGAGTTAATGACTCGGACTAAAGAAGAAGCCGTCCAACAAATTGGCGACCTTGCAAAACAAAACCAAAGTAAGAAACAGAACAACCTAAACAAGGTAGCCGCGCAAGGGATACCTTCAATTAAACCTCCAACTCCTCGTGCGGCGCCTACTGCCCCTCAACAGGCTCCGGCTAGACCCCAACAAGCTCCCCCAGTACGGGCGGCGCAAGGAGGAATCATGCGGTACTCGGGTGGAGGTTTAACGTCAGTGACAGTGACTCCCGAAGAGATTGCGGCGTACAGAAAACGCGGTGACCCTAGAACTAGCCAGTCGATGGCTAAGTTGTCAGACGCCGCTATAAAAGAGCGTATTCTTGACCAACGCCGCGTAGTGCTTGCCCGAAAGAGTAACCAAGGCGCACTGTCTCGTTCGGGTGGGCCGAGAGCAATACCCGTCAGTGCCGAACTAGCTGCTTTTGATAAGGCAAGAGCGACCGGAGAAACTACAACACCAGAAGCCCCTCGTGCGCCAGAAGCTGGCCCTTCAGTCGGCCCAATAAACGCAGCGGGGATACCGTCGCTTTTAGCAAAACCGCAACCTGAAGTAGAAGAAGTATCGGTAGATGAAGCATCCGTAGAGCAAGCGGTGAATACAGGGGGAGTTCCTATAGATAGGACTACCACTACTTCTTCTACTGTCACCGTTCCGCAGGGAGGAGACAGCACGCAGATAAGTGCGCAGCAGGGTATTTCCAAATACTCCCCAGCGGCTACCGCTAGTCCTAACACAGGTGAGGGTAGCTACATACAAGAGATGCTTGAAAATTTCGGCGGCCCAGATGCACAAGCCCGAGGTAAAGCCCAGCAAGAAGCGTACGGTAAGGACGTCGATAGAAAAGGGCTTGAGGCACTCTACGCCAAACAACGCGGTAGGTTAGCGGACTACGATAAAGCGGCGGGTTCTGAAGAGAACAACCGTGCAGCTAGACAGAGAGCAACCTTGTTGGGTATCGCCCAAGGCGGTTTACGTGGTGGGGCAGCGGCTGATGCTAACTTACGAAGCGCGCAACAACGCAACCAAAGAAAGGTATTTAAAGACGATCTAGATATGGAAATGGCCGCTAAGGTTAAGGACATTGAGCTAGCGCAAAAAGGTATGGACTTCGGGCAGAAAGCAGAACAACAACAAACTACCGCCAACAACGCGTTACTGCAAGCCGCTACGTCGTTGGGTAGAGATGAAACGAACCGAATAGAAAATCAAGCCAATCGTGAAAATCAGGCTATGCTTACTCGGTTGAAGATAGAGAACGACAAAGCTATAGCAGAGATGTCGAGAGTAGATACTACCTCCGCAAACGCTAGTAAAGACAAACAAACCAACGCGTACCTGCTCAACGATATAGGAGATCGGCTAAAAGAAGCAAGGGCAGACATCAATGCGGCGGTGTTAGCATCCGTTGCACAGGAAGAGTTTGATGACGCACTTCAAGACGCGAAGGGGAAAGCTAAAGGCACTCCAGAAGATTTGACGTTACAGAGAGCGTCGAACATGTTAGCTATCTATCGCGCAGCATTAGAACAAGGTTCAGGACTTGCGCAACTTGCAAACCAATATGCCGAAATATCTAAAAAACTTGGCTTATCTACACCTGATGGTGGTGGAGAACCCCCTAAAGTTAATATTGACGAAGTGCTTGGCTCTAAACTACTAACTGGCGAAAACATACCGAGATAAGTTAAATGGCTTTGCATGAAATATCTCTTAAAGACGGGTCTAAACTACGTGTAGAAGGCCCAGAAAATGCTACTGTGGAACAACTCCTACGCATACACAACGCCCCTAAACTATCGCCAGAACGCAAATTCGCAGAACAATATAGATCCACATACGAGGGTTACAAACCAGAAAGCGGGATCTTAGAAGACGTAACTAAGGGACTCGCCGCGGGAGCAGTGGGTACATATGAGTCCGCCGCACTTGGTGCAGCCGCGGCTCTCGATGAAGAAACAGAGTTAAAAGCCAGAAGTAAAATTAAAAACGTCGCAGAAGCAATCCGCCCTGACGGGGGCGACCCCGACTCCGTGTCTTACAAACTTGCTTCGGGCATAGGATCTATCTTAGCTTTTGCCCCTACCGCCGTGTTAGGGCCAGCCGCATTACCCGCCGCGGGCATATTAGGTATTGGCGCAGGTGCAGGGGAAGCAACTGAGCGTGCGCGAGCCGCAGGTGCTACTGAAGACGAACGCGGTGCTGCTACCTTGCGGGGTGCCGCTATAGGTGCGACCGAGATACTCCCTCTTGGGCGTATATTCAAACAGTTAGAGCTACCTATACTTAAAGACATGGAGAAGGCGCTCGGCACTGATGTAGTAGAAGGGTTTGGCGACCGTATAAAAAACGCCGCGATTACTGGTGGGGCAGAAGGCGCGCAAGAAGCGACTGCCGCTGTTTTGCAGAACATGAACGAACGTGGGTATAACCTCGAACAGGAGATACTCGATTCTGGGGTCAGCGAAGAAGCTCTTATCGGCGGCGGTGCGGGTGCGATACTACAATTCGTTGCTGATCTTGTTGCTCCTAAACGCCGGGGAGCCACCACAGAGGACACTCCACCAGAAGAAACTCCACCAGAAGAAACTTTAGCGTTACCTCCACCAACACCTGAACCCCCACAAGTCACACCCGAAGGGCAAGTACTTACTCCAGAACAGGCAGAAGCACGAATCGCTGCCAACGAACAAGCTCGGCTAGACGCTATGCGTCAACCTGCTGACCAGCCTAAGCTACCCAAACCTTCTGATGCTATACCTGTTACTCCTGAAGGGGAAGTATTGCCCTCTGCGGAGGCTGATCGTCGGGCGCTAGATGAGGGCAATAAGCAAAGAGAAGAGCGCGACAAAAAAACCGTTGCAGATAAAGCTAGTGCAGCGGCTGTAGCAGATATGCCCGCGCAAAGCGTGTTAAGTAAGCGTGAGAAAGACGAGGCAAAGCGGATAGAAGACACAGCGCGGGACAAGCGTAAAGACGCCCAACCCGATATGTTTTCGGCAGAGTTAGAAGCCGCAGAGACTTTACAGAGGCGCAGTGCTGCTAGTCCTGCCGACGTTATAACAGCGCAAACATTGGATCAGTTGAATGTTCCTAAAAGCAGTAAGTTACGTAAAGCAGTTGTAGGTAAGCCGGTCAATTCTCCTGAAGTACAGACCGCTCTCGATGAGGTCAAATTAAAAAACCCCGTTGCCCGTGAGCGAGTAGATTCCTTACGAACAGAACGCCCATCGGAGAAGGTAACTAAGAAAACTCTAGACGACTTAGGAGTAAACCCCCAAGCTGGCATACGTAAAGCAGTTATAGGTAAAGAGTTAGGCGACCCTGAAGTGCGTAAGAAGTTAGTTAGTTTCGCCAACAACCCAGTAGTGCCACGCGAGACGAGACAAAAAGTAGCGAATTTATTAGAAGGCGTACCACAAGAACAACAAAACCTAACTCCAACTGACAAACAAGGTGCGGCAAATGGAAGAGGACAAGTGGGACAGGCTACTGGAACTACAGGTAGAGCACGTAGAGCAAGCGTTCCACCAACTGACGGTGGGGTGGAATCGGCCCCAACGACAAGTACCGCCCAGCCTCCAGTACCTAAGTCAAAAGGATTGGGAGAAACTAGCGGACTTCCAACTAGCCCTGATAGCGGAGCGTTATTCTCAAAAGTTACATTAGCAGACTCAGTAACTACTCCAATAGCTCCAGTGGGGGCCATGCCGGCGCAAACTGCTGAGACAGTAGCGCAAGTTAAGAGCGCGCCACTTACTAAACAGACCGCAGAGAAAGCGATTAAATCCGCGGCTGAAAAAGCTCCTACTAAGAAACTGGTCTCAGAAGAAACTCCCGCTAAGAAAGCTGTGGTCAAGAAGAAAGTCGTAGCTAAGAAAGCTGTGGTCAAGAAGAAAGTCGTAGCTAAGAAAGCTGTGGCCAAGAAGAAAGTCGTAGCTAAGAAAGCTGTGGTCTCAGAAGAAACTCCCGCTAAGAAAGCTGTGGTCAAGAAGAAAGTCGTAGCTAAGAAAGCTGTGGTCTCAGAAGAAACTCCCGCTAAGAAAGCTGTGGTCAAGAAGAAAGTCGTGGGTGAGGACGGTACGTTACCCCCAGATATCGGCATATCTACCAAAGCGCAGGATAAGAACCTAGCCCGCAACGAAAAGGGGTACATAAACACGACCCCTAAAAGAAAAAATCCAGTGACCGACGCCGACGAAACTCTTGTATACACCGAAGTTGCCGCAAAGGTAGATTCAAACGCAGGGCGTCGCACCAAAAAAGAAAAAATACGAGTGGGGGTGCAAGCCTATTTTGGTAAGGGGCAGCGTATTGCAGACGCCCTAGCGGATTTGGCGTACGACATAGGGACGGGCACACCAAAATTTAGAGCTAGCCCTGAGTACAGTTCTAAGGTAGCGGAACAACTTGCTGGTCGTGGGGGCGATAGTGCTGTAAATACAAACGATTGGGTACTCAATAGTAACTTATCTGCCGAAACGAAAGAGTATTACGAAGCCCAAGTAGAGTATTACAAGAATTTAGAATCCAGAACGAGAAAAGAGATAACGCAACGAGACCAAGACCTAGTTACCAAACGCGAGACGGATGCTGCGGAAGCTGCGCTAATAGACTCGTACGTAGCGCCTAAAGGTAACGAAGGCAGCGTCCGACAAGAAGCAGATATTACCGCGGCTACCACGCAGGTACATCCAAGTGTCATGGCTAATCTGCGTGCTGGAGATTTGAAAACCGCTCTGTTCGCCTTAGCAGCTACCACTAACAATCCAAGACTACGTCAAATAGCTATGGCGCTAGCTCCACTCACAGGGACAACTTCTGTACGGGTTGCAGATGCGGGGGATAAGGTCGCCCAACGCGCTATACGCATGGACGCTAAAAAAGATGGGTCGGATCCAAAAAATATAATAGGGCTGTACGTACCTAGCGATTACGGACTTACAAACACCATCATACTAAATGCCGAAAGTGTAGAGGGGGTTACTCCAGAAGTACTCCTGCACGAAATGACGCACGCTGCCACGCTAGAAGCTATTAACAATAACCCCAATTCTTCGGTTGTTAAACAACTAAACCAATTGTACGAACTAGCAAAGACGCGATTAGGAACGAATAACGGAACTAAAAACCTAAAAGAGTTTGTCGCAGAGGCGTACGGTAATCCTAAGTTCCGAGCAGAGTTAGCGGACATATACCCCGATGCACGGGACGTAAGTGTATGGGAACGCTTTAAAAATATAATTACAAACTGGTTACGTTCGTTACCGACCCCAATGAAACGCGCCAAGATAGACATAGACGCTGTAGCCCGAGGGCAGTCTGTTGCGGATGCCACCGACGTGTTGATCGCCCGTATACTATCTCCCGCACCTAACACTAACACTGCACCGCTTAATGGTTCACAAGAGTCGGTTAGAAAAGTGCTAAACGATATGGGGGACTCGCAGCAAGAACCCGCGTTTACTGGCAAACAGCGAACTGCTTTTATCGACAAGGTAATGGACTTCCTTAGTACCGCCCCAGATAAGGCTGCAAGAACGTTATTTGGTTTTGCCCAAGCATGGTCATTAGCAGATATAGCTAATCGCATAGACCCTACACTAGGTAAGTTAGGGAAAAAGCTGCACACCGCATTGGACAACGTGCGTGCGGAGTTGCAGAAAGTCGATGATAACCTAAAAGCCACGCAACTAAGAGCTGCTCGATGGGCGGAAAATAACCCCGACCAACTGGCTAGGTTCAACAACATAGTGTACAAGAGCACTACTGAGAAAGTTGATCCAACAAAGCCAGCGAGTAAGTACAAGAGCGAGCGGCGAGCTAGAATATATAAAGAACTTAGGGAGGAGTGGGAAAAGCTCGACCCTGAAGGGCGACGAGTCTACATAGACATGCGTGACTCCTACAAAGCCCTGTTCGACCGCCTTAAAGCGGTAATACTGACTGAAGCAGGGGACACTGTAGTAGAGAAAGGCGAGGGTAAGGGGGAGAAGTTAGGGGACATACTTACCAAGAAGTTGTTTGCCAAGTCGGGGTTAGAGCCTTATTTCCCACTACTGCGGGAAGGTGGGTACAAACTTGTGTACCGCATAAAGACAGAGGCGCTAGAAGCACAAGGTCTCGATGAAGCGGGCATGGAGCGCGATAAGAAGCCCGTAGAGATGTTTAACACTAAACGCGAGCGGGACAGACGCATAAAAGAGCTTGAGTCCAATCCTGATATAGAACGTAGGCCGGATGGCTCTTTGTGGATAACAGAGTCGCAAGAATCAGTCCTAGACCTGACTAAGGGGGATGTTCTACCACCTACGGGGTTTGTTAGACAGACCTTAGAGGTAATGACTAACGCTAAGGTAGACAAGGAAGTAACCAACCAGATATTAACGTTGTATCTCGACGCCTTACCAGAATCAGCAGCGGCTAAATCCTTACAGCAACGGGTGGGAACGCCGGGGTACATCCCTGACGCGCTGTACACGTTTAACAGAAAAGGAGCTGACTTGGGAAGGCAGGTTGCTCGCATAGAGACGAACAACAAGCTACGGGGAATTCGTTTAGAGATAGCCGACCACAAGAAGGTCATTGAAGATCGTATGGACAACGACCCCGAATTTAAGAAGAAAATGAGGCATTTTAGCGCGGTATCGGACGATCTACTTTTACGTGCCGACTACGGCATGAACCCTGAAACGACGTACCAAAAGTACTCCCAAGGGGCTAACCGAATAGCGTTCATGTTCACCATAGGGCTTAACGCCTCTTCTGCGCTGGTCAACGCCTCGCAGATTCCTCTATTTGTGCTCCCGTACTACGGCGCTGAATATGGTTACGGTAAAGCAACCGCGGCTATAAAAGACGCTGCTTCCATAGTGTCCTCGAGCGGCACTACTCGTAAGTTGCGTGGGTTGGCCGGCGGCAAGCTGATAGACACTAAGAGTATGCCTAGCTTAGAGAACTACTTCACCCCCGATGCAGACGGGGTTTTACAACTCCGCACTGATCTCGATGTAGACGCTAGTGTAAAGTCGCAGTTGCGAGAGTTACAACCATTGGTGCAGTTGGCGCTAGACCGTAATCAGTTAAGTCAATCTATTATTAGCGACCAATTAGACATAAACCAAGCGGGTAAAAAACGTACTTTGATGGATAAGGTTACGTACTACTCCGCGTTTATGTTCCACAACGTAGAGCGATACAACAGACAGGTAGCACTCACCTCGGCCTATTTATTAGAAACTAATCGTATGAAAGCCGCCAAGAATGGGGCTGCCTTATCTAGAGCAGAGTTAGAAGCCGCAGCGGATACCGCAATGCAGCTCACTCAGAAGACTAACGGGGGTTCTGTATCTGAGACCGGCGCACGTTGGGGGCAGGGGGACGTTGGTAGAGTGGCGCTGATGTACAAACAGTTTGGCCTGAACATGTACTACACCATGCTAACAACTTCTAGGGATGCGTTTAGTGAGATACTCGGCAAGAAAGAAGGGTACACAGCGTTTAAGCAGATGCTAGGCATACATGCCACGGCCATATTTTTCGCAGGTATTCAGGGTGTACCTCTCTACGGCGCGTTCCGAATGATCGCTAATCTGTTCCTAGATGACGATGAGGAAGATATAGATACGCTTGTACGGAACTATATCGGTGAAGGGTGGTACAAAGGCGCCGTTACTGCTGCAACAGGGGCAGACGTGTCTCAACGCCTAGCCTTAACAGGACTACTTATACAGATGAACCGGTATAACCAAGGTGCATCCCCAGAGGAGAACATCCTGCATTACTTGGGCGGCCCTGCTTGGAGTACGATGAAAGGGTTCTATCGTGGGGCAGTTGACATACAACGCGGGGAATACGAACGAGGGTTCGAGTCTTTTGTACCTGCCGCTGTACGTAACGCATACAAAGGATTAAACAGGTACCCTCGGGACGGTGGGGCGCTAACTCGTCGTGGCGACCCAATATTCGATGATATGACTACAGGCGACCTAGCCGCACAGATCGTGGGGTTCGCTCCGAAAGAATATACGATGAACCAAGAACGAAACATGGTCAGTAAGCGTATTGAGCGGGCAGTTGTAGAGGAGCGAAGTGGGTTACTGAAGAAGTACTACGTAGCCCGCCGGATGCGTAACTACGCCGAGGCGCGAGAAATACGTAAGGAAATGCGAGAGTTTAGTCGGCGACATCGTGGGGCTAAGATAACCTCTGAGAGTATAGATCGGTCAATGGCACAACACATGCGTACTTCCGACAAGATGTACAACGGAGTTACGATTAACCCGCTAATGCGTAAGGCTCTAGAAGAGCAGCGAGACAAATGGGAATAGGGAACTTCTAAGACCCTACCGCTAGGTTGGAGAGGGGGGAGACCTAGCGGTAGGGGAACTACTTAGGAGAAAAACAGACGTTACCGTGTGGTAAGCGCCTAGGCGATATACTACACCATCCGCCACAGACGTACACCAATTTTATTGTTCTCGACCCGAACAACACTGCGACATGTGTACTCGTTATCGTTGGTTATGACTTCTAATTGCTTTATCGCTAGCTTAGTATTTATACAAGGTATAAAAATAGATGCGCCCACTACGAACGCACCCCAATTTATAACAATCCGAACCCCGTCGGGGTCTATGTCAGTCGCTCGTAGTATCCCCTGAGTCATCAATGTCCCCCACAGCGCAGTCAACTATTATCACGTCCTGTGCTCGTAACTCTACATAAGTACCCCTAGTTATACGTACCTTACGCTTCGTTGCGCCCATCTTACTAAATAACTCCTTTACAAAAGACGAGTAGTTTATCTGCTGTTTACCACACCACTCCCGCAGAGGTTTCGGTATCAGGTATGCCCGCTTAATATCTGTCTCGTACCTACCGACAATTTCTGTCACGGGCATCATATCAGGTATAACTAGTTCATCTAACCCATTGCCGTTCACCTTACGTAGATCCTGTGTGCTTTTTAGTTTAAGTATACGCCCCCAATGCTCCAAAATATAAAGCGATAGTACCTCTTCTACCCCACTGTCTAGGTCTAACATATCTTTCTGGTTGTTCTTTATTTGTCCAACTATCCATTTTTGGACACGTTTGACGGGGTAATCCACAAGCCCTAAGTTACGTGCTATGAGTAGTCCTGCTAGGGAGTTAGCCGCGTGTAACGACCACAGAATATCCTGCGGCGACAACGTACACAGCTCCTCTATGCGAGCGCGTATGTTGACCACTAACGCTCTACATTCGGCAATATTTTGCATGACATACTGTACGAATATAGGGCCGGCCCAACCGTAATTCTTAGTCAGCCCTAGGTTGTACTCAATAGCTTCTTCCGTGGTGCCAAAGTCTACCTTAAACGCCTCCACATCTAACACCCTACGTGCTTCTGCGGCGGGTGCGTTTTTATACATAGATATGCGCTCTACGAACGCGGTGTTTCCTGTACCTGCGGACAACATGGCCCAAGGCATCCCTCTAACACGTTCCTCGTTAGCCGAACCCTTCATTCGGTTACGCTGCTTACCCCCTGTTAGTTGGTAACACAGTACCGATAGCTCCTTGCCCGTAGAGTTAGTGAGTTCGTCTAACAGCAACGGTATGTTGTGGTATACCTCACCCCTATTCATGCGGGTGTTGTGCGTGTCGCTCTCATGGATCACTAACCCAGCGGGCTTTCCCCATATACTCGCGGCTCCTTTAAGGGCGGTTGTCTTGCCATAAGACCCCTTCTTAGAGAATATGTGCATGTGCGCGCAGTTCTCTGAAGTTACTAGCGGCATGAGTATCGAGCCGAAGCCCATACCCACAAGATACTGCTGTAGCTCTAACCCTTCCTTGTTTAGAAACTGCATGTTGTCTTTCCACCCCTGCAAAGAACCTCTTGGTTCTAGGTCAGGGAATAGCCCCGCAGTGGGTTTAGATGGCGGGTTAAAGTCTATCGTTGTCGCCGTTATTGATTGGTTCCCCAGAATAAAAGTGTCAAAATTATCGTCAGTCCATCCGAACTGGCGGTGTGCAAGTGTTGCCACAGAAGTCTCCTGTAATTCATTGACCCAAGTAGTTACGTACGTCATTAGTTTGTCCATCTTCATTACAGCTACGCCCTGTTTGGACATCTCTTTGCGAAACTCCTCCCTAGAAGTAACTGCCGTGAGAGGAATGTTAAACTCCCTAACACCGTCTTGCGGAAGATGTAGCCGCATCACGACAGACTCCCCAATTTCCGCATCCGTCAGCCTACCCACCACGTACAAGTCGTTGTGGTAAACGGACTCTTCTTCAACATCTCCGTCAGCATTGGACGAGCGTACGTACACTCCACCATTTGCCCCACGGAAATAAGGTTTCGGGTAAGTAGGGATGGTGTATGTATTGGTAGGAGCGTTCGGTAGCGTCAAAGATATTTCTTCTACTACAACGGCTTCCTGCGATTCCTTGAACTTAGCGCCTAACGATATAGGGGATTTTACTTTCCCCCAATTAGGGCAGTCGGTGCATACCCCCTCGTAATTAGAATCAAACGTACTGCACAGGTACGGCCCCTTTATGCGGTCGAACTTTTCTGCGGTACTTTCTTCGTCGTACTCAGGATGCCTACGAGATATGAGCTTTGCGGCTTTCTTACCGTCGGCGCAGAACTTGGCGATAGACAACCCAGCCCGCCACATAGGTTCACTGGTGTTTTCTTGGTCAGTGACGATTATCTCTAACTGCTTACACCCCCTGCCCTCCGCCGTCTTATCAAGTATGGCCTTGAAACTACTTTCTCTATCGCGTATCAGCGCATCAAGAAACGCACTAGTCGCGTCTTGTTCGACCTTAGTGGGAACAGGTATCGAGTCTATTCCTAACTTCGCAACGAACGAATCAAAGTCAATCCAATCCCCTTGCGTAACTACGGCAACTTCTTTAGGTGTATCTTGTTTGTGGTTGTGCGTTGACGGTATACGAAGTACTCGGGCGCAATCAGCAGTTACGGCAGGGTCGGCACGCAGGCCATACTCCGCCATTACTTTCTTAAATTGCGTAGCCGCGCATGACCAATCGTGTTTGGTAACGTATTCCTTGAGCATCCAGTATACGTGTACCCCGTAACCGGAATTAACTATCGTAGGCTTAGGTAGCCCCAACTGCTTACAGAACTTACGTAGTCCAGCTATGGCCTCTGACACATTGACATACTTTTTAGGGTCGTCCCCAATATCTAGGTCTACAAAGAACGCCTTGACGTTCTGCACTTCTTCAGCGGTTCGACTACCTGCGTCTGCGAAAGATCCTAACGCAAAGAAAGTATCCCACCCCCGTGAATCCCATATTGCAGCGGCGTCTACCAACTTCGCCCTACTACTAAAAAATACTTGTCGTCGATTTTCTTTTTCTTTTCCCCCGTCTTTCAACGCGAGCAGGCAATAGAAGTTCCCCTCCGCTAATGCCCCTCTCAAAAATGATAACGCGTCCATAATCCCCCCATGAAAGTAAAATAACTACGGTAGAGGAATCCCCCTACCGTAGCACAGAGGTAGACTATTCGTCGTCCCAATCACTCACTAGGTTTTGTAGGTCGGAGGCATCTGCTTTCTCGCCTTTGGGGGGAGCTTTTTTCTTAGCGGCTTTTTTTGGCGGGGCTTCGGCTGGTTCTTCGTCGTCGCCAAACAGATCGTCAGATCCGTCGTCAGGCAACTCCTTAGCCTTACCACCATCGCCTTTAGTGGCGAAAGGATTGTCGCTACCCTCGTCTTGGTCAAACCCTTCAACTTCCCCGAATGGGTTGTCAGCTTTCATCTCCGCGTACTGCACAACTTGCACAGCTTTCAAACGTAGAGATACACCGTGGTCACGCATGTTGTAAGGCACAAAAATAACTGCGAGGTTACACGTACTGCCGGTGGTTAGCTGAAAGTCTTCTGGTAGCTCCTTACCTTTAGCATCTACTTGCAGTGGCTTCTTAGTAGCTTCTGCACCGTACGCGCCCTTGAGTTTAGCCTTACCAATATACCGCCCGTCGTCGTGCTTCTCGAAAGGCATGTCTAACTTCTCAGGCCATTTCTTTTCACGCTTCTCGGCGTACGCTTCGGCCATGCACTTGAACAGCGCCTTAGCTTGCTCCTTGGTCATCAAGAACTTAGTCTCGTACGCAGCGTTTTCGGCCAGCGCGTCACACGGTACAGAACGGTTCTCTGCTTGGTCAAAGTGGTACGTACGGTTAATACGTGGGTATAACATTTCTACATTGTCGATCATTTGCATTGCTCATTCTCCTAAGAATGGTTGGTTGGATGTTCGTACCCTTCGACAATTCCAAAGGGTGACGAGGTTGCGCTTCGCTCATTGCTGGGCAAAGTTATTGCTTCGATTGTATCGGGGTGGCTAACCAAACCCGTAACAAGGTTTAAATCTGCTTCTTCAAGAGGACGTACTGGTTTGAAAAAGACTTTTGGTACCGGCGCGGATTCGTCGAAGTATATTTTTGTTACCACCGCTATAGCGGTTGTATTATGTTCGGATAAAAACTTAGCGTATTCCTTCAACGGCATATTGCCGCGAACAGTTTTACCAAAAATAGAAGTAGCTGGCAACTGAATTTGATAAACCACTTCTAAATCGTCCAACATAACAACAGCTATTCGCTGCGAAAACCTACATGCCCTACCGTTCCCCGACGAACCACGTACGTTCTGCGGGCAGTCCATACACCGACGACTCTGTACCTGATCCTCCGGCACGTCAGCGTCAGGGGTTTGTGTGGTGCTAGACCAACAAGTTGGTGCAGCTAACTTATCGGGATCAAACTCGCCAGAGAAGTAAGCGCGTGAAACTTTCGCCGCGTTGACAATAACACACTCGATAGCCGCCTCATTGTTAGAGAACATGCTGTCGCGTAAGCTAATCCTACGCATTACATATCCTCGTCAGGGTCAATTTCTACGGCGATAACATTATCGGCGGGGCCACGAATGTCCAGTTTAGGGGCATCTTCCGCGCCTGTTAGGGCTTGTTCTACGGCGCGTAAGTTAAACCGATAAGTTTGCCCTGCTTTTACATACGTCCATCTTGGAATATTCCCTGTCTTAACCCACTTCTGTAAAGTAGTTACTGCTAACCCAAAATGTTCGGCTAGTTTGTCTATGGTTACGTACGTTGTTTCGCTCATTACTTTTTCCTCACTGCTAGTGTGTATTCTGAATCGACGTTAAGCCCCATTGGGACTTTGTCGGGGTTTTCTTCTAGGTACTCTCGAACGTTCTTCTGATTCAAACGCTTATCGAGAAACTCAGGAACTTCATTCTCCATGATGAACTTGTGCATCGACTCCCAATCGCTCGTCCAATACCTAGTCTTGACCGAGCGATAGAATGTACCTTCGCCAGTGCGAATGCTCTCTATCCCGTTGTCGCCCAAGTACTCGAGTAACGCGTCTCGAACTGCGTCAAGCTGTGTCGCAAGCGCGCCGTCCGCTTCCTTAAACTCCTTACTTAACTCCGCACGTTTAGCCTTTATCTTATGGTGTACGCGCACCAACTGTTCCAAATCTATGTCTGTCATTACTTTTACCCCTCATTTTAGTGGAGTCTAAGTTTAACTACTTGGTTCTAGTTAGTCAACTACTTCACTGTACAAGTCTATCATTTTCGAGTGTACATCTATCCTATTATCCAGTAACGCGTATATACGTTGCTCCACGGCAGATCCTTGTAGCTGCACCACCGTACATTTATGTGTCTGCCCTGAACGATGTACCCGTGCATTGGCTTGTGCGTAGGTTTCCAGTGAGCTAGTTGGCGACCACCACACCACCGTGTTCGCTGCGGTAAGTGTCACCCCGTGCGCTGCGGATTGTGGTTGTATAACAAGTACTTTTGGGTTATCCGTTTCTTGGAACTGCTTAAATATCTCAGTTCGTTTTCTAGCGGGTACGTCGCCGCGTATAATGTCAGTCGTTATACCGTCAGCCCGTAACTTGTCTGTGAGTATGTCGATAGCATGTCTAAAAGGAACGAACACTAATATCTTTTTGCTAGACTCGTCGATTACTTCGCGCAGTACTTTGTACCTATGAGTAATGTCGAACTCTAGGGAATCTCCTGCGTCGGTGTACACTGCTCCGGCGCTTATCTGTAGTAACTTGTTCATCGCTACCGCTGCATTCACGGCGGTTATCTCTTCCCCCGCTGCTTGCATAACTAATTTCTCTTTAAGTATTTTGTAATACTTTTTCTGTTGTCGAGTCATCTCGACCTGTCGCTTCACATACACCATCGGCGGTAAGTCTAAGCACTCTTCCTTAGTGAAACGTATGGCTGGTTGCAGTGCCCTGAACACTGTCTCGGTAGCGTCGTGTTTCGGCACCCACCGAAACTGTGTCATTTTAATCATTACCATGTCGCGGAAAGAACTTGCAAAACGCGGAACTGTTTTGGGGTTTACCAACTTGGCGAGGCCATACGCATCCACTGGGCTTTGTGCGGCTGGCGTACCCGTCATTAGCCACAACCAAGTGTCAGGCGTGACTAACTTGTTAAGGGTCTTCCATCGTTTAGTCTGCGGGTTTTTATAATGCGTAGCTTCGTCGATGATAATGCAGTCAAACCCACCGGCTGCTATAACATCTTGCACTATCTCCACGCCGTCGTAGTTAATGATGACAAAGTCCGCGCCACCCTCGATTATCTTTCGGCGTTTTTCTTTTGCCCCATGCGCTACGTCAACCGTTCGGTGCATTGCAAACGTAAACAAGTCTGCTCGCCATGCGCTGTCCATAATAGACAAAGGGCATATCACTAACACGCGGTTGATCTTCCCTTGCTTCATCAAGTAGTCTGCTGCCCATATAGCACTGGCGGTCTTACCCGTACCCTGCTCGTTGAAGCAGAACGACTTCCTATTCATAGTAAGAAAACCGGCTGTCTTCTTTTGATGCTCAAACGGCTCGTACTTACCTGTCCACTTATACCTACCCTCTATAGGGGACGGCGCTTTTATGTCCATGTTGCGTAACGCCTTCGCTTCGTCTAAACCCCAATGTACAGCAACGTCTTTGTCTACCACCTTACTCTTTGGTATTACCGACGTTACTTTTTCTGGGTTACGCAGCCTAAGCAGTAGGGCTTTGTTTTCAAATATTCTCATTTTTTCTTCTTGTAGTTGCGTTTACGGTTAGCAGAAGAACTCTCTACCTTATACCCATCTTTGTTCGACCCACCTTTAGACAAGGCTTTGTTGTGCGAGACATCTTTGCCCTCACGTTTATCGGCACGCCCGTCACCGTTCTTGTCACCGCCATTCTTCTTGGCTTTTTTATCTAACGCACGCCTAGCTCGTTGGCGTTCCATCCTTGCTGCGTGTTCTTTCGTGCCCACGGCGGGGTTCTTCTGTGACTTGCGGTCTGCTGGATTCTTGTACGGCATTTTTAGTTACCTCGTTGTGTTTAAATATGCGATCAAACTCTGCGTTAAATCGCTCTAAGTTTGCTGGTCTTTGTCTACTACCCTTACTCATTTATTTCTCCCGTTGTGCGGACATTCTAAGACATCGCAATGCCTGTAACACAGCCCACTTGTTTTAGCGTTCCAAACGTCGTTATCGAGCGCTTCTTTCATCTGTAGGAACTCGTTGTTCCACTTATACCACTTGTCCCCGACCCGGGTAGAACTAACCTCATTAGTGATAAGTTCTTTTGCTACTAGGAACAGTAAGCCCCCCTTCACTCGCTCAACTTCTGGAAAGTGTTTGAATACTGCAAGAGCCATCAACTCCAGTTGCCCCTTGTCAGCGTACTTGGTGTTCTTCCCTGTTTTGTAGTCAACAACCCACGCTAACTTGTCTTCCCTGTTCAAGATAATAAGGTCAGCGATACCTCTGAACCACGCTTCGTCATCTTTGAACCCACACGGGCGGCGATCTTCAGTCAGCCCTAGTTCGTACTCACACAACTTCTCACCCTTAATATCTTTGAGGGCTTCGAGCGCAGGGATAACGTACTCGTACTTTTTAGGTACGGGTTTGTCATCGCGTATGTACTCCTCGCAGGCAAGGTGAACGTCTGTCCCGTAACGCATCGCTTCTGTTTCAACAGTCGGATATTGCTGCAATATCTTTGTGTGGTAGAACTGCTTAGGGCATTGTTGAAACGCCTTTATCTTACTGAACGACCACGGGACGATGTTACCTTTACTTGCCATTTTCAAACTCCCATACTGTTTTTAGTTTACGGTAGTTATTTCGAGCAGCATCACAAGCATCGGCAGCAATAGCAGCAACATGGGCAGCGTCATAAGCTGCCTTATCAGCAACATAAGCTGCATACTGGCTGGAGACTAACTCCTCCTTTGCCTCGTCAACTTCTTTCTTGGTTACCATCACTCTCTCCACTTTCATTTTCAAACACCCGCTTTAGTTTTTGGTATTTGACCCAAGCAGCATCAACAACAGCATCAGTAGCCTTAGCAGCAGCAGCAGCCTCATCAGCAGCATAAAGAGCCTTCCAAGCAGCAGCACAAGCCTTATCAACATCTTCTTGAGTTACATTCGAGCTATAATGATGATCCCCCATATTTAACCACCTGCGTAATTCATCACCCTTCATGATTTATCTCCTTTTGTTTCATCGTACTTGCGGTCTGCGTCAATTTCTTCTTGGCACGTTACGCATGTTAGTGGGTTCGGCATAGGGTCTAGTGAGACCAGATCCCCACAGTGTTGGCAGTCAAAGTGATCTTCCATTATTCGCAATCTCCATAAGCTCTAGCCGCACCGCTCTCACATTCTAACGGCAACCCTTCACACCATGCAGGTACATGACGCATACACTGCTCCACATACGCTTGCCCCTCGGACAACTCGTCGTCAGGTACGGCAACGATAAGACTATCGTGTACTGTCATAAGTACTCGGTACCGCTTCTCGATAAGTAAAAACTGCTCGCCGATAATAACGCGTGCAAGTGCTTGGCAGATGTTCTCTGTCATCGAGCCACCATAGATGCGCGCTCGGCCTTTACGTGTTTTATAACTGAACTCCTTACCCTTCTCGCCTTGCTCGTAGTCCAGTTCGTCGTACCGTATAGCAAGACCGTTGGGTAACATGACATTAGTCCCGTCTACGGTAATGAGGTTGTTCTTACCTATGGCGCAAGGCTCCCGATTAAACATTTTCACTAACATGTTCTGGCAGTCACGCCAAAACTGTACGATCTTCCAATTCTCCTCACGATAGATTTTTATAGTGCGTTGTGCTTCTGGTAAGTCTATGACAACTCCTGTCTGTGCGCGTAGTTGTTCTTTAAAGCGTGGCGCTCCCATACCATACCCCGCGCCCAGTATCGTAGTCTTGCCGACGAAACGCTGCTCCTTGGTAACGTCTTTCTCGTCCGCCGCGTATATCTTGGTGGACATCTTTTTATATACGTCTTTCTTATCACGGAACGCTTGGACTAAATCTTCTTGCCCTGCTAACCACGCCAACACTCGCGCCTCTATCTGCGACGAGTCACAGTCAACTAATGTGTATCCTTTGGGAGCGAGTATACCTTTCTTGAGTTTCTTGCCGTCCTTACCACGACTCGGTAAGTTCTGTAGGTTTATCTTATCATCACCACCCCACCGCCCAGTATGTGCGGCGTAGTACTTAATAGGTACAGGAAGTAGTCCTCGTTTGGATATACCGATAAACCTCTCGGTACGAGTTTCTTCTAACGTAGACTTAGTACCCAGCCTTGCAGCGACTAACGCTTGTACTTGTGGGTTAGGGTGTTCGGCTAAGGCAAGAAACCCTTTATCGGTTTTCGCAAACGCGAACGTTTCTTTACCCGTACTAGGGCTAATCTTTAACGGCGGGGCTACGCCCTGCTCGGCCAACAATGCAGCAAACTTAGGGTTACTCATAAGTTCTTTCTTGTCAGTGGCGCAGTTCTGTAGCAGTTCTTCTTTGCGAGTCTTAACGTCCTGCAAGTGCAGGTTAAGCATAGTGCCGTCAAGTTCTAGTACTGGCTCGACAAACATACGCAGGGTAGCGTGTATAAGCCTTAGCTCAGACTTGGGGAAATCTTTGCCCATGAGTCTAAACAAATCAAAACATATCTCAACGTCATCTACGCAGTAGTCACCGTATGCAGATAGTTCTTCTACGGTAAAATCTTCTCGGTGTTTTCCCTTGGCGTCCGCAACGGCTGTACCCTTGGGGCGTAACCTATACTTCGTAGCAAGTGCCGCGAGAGACCCACCAACTTCCACCCCATGAATAGCACGGGCAATACACAAAGTGCAGGAATAGCGGCGAGGATAGATATTGTAATGCCAACCAAGAACAGCGCCATCGAACATATAATTGTGAGCGACAACCAAACTATTTTGCCAATCGAAACTATCGAGGAATTGTTTTGTCTCTTCATAAGTACCACTCGCCCATTGTGTTGGTTGGTTGTTTACTTTCACGCCTACGCCGATAACTTCAAACCGTTCGTCGCGTATGTATTCTTCCGTGGTCATCTTAAATAACGAGAAGTCCTTATCGTAGTACGTCTCGAAGTCTAGGGTTATCAAGTCCATCACAAGACCCCCCGCGTTTTGGCAGCAGCTTCGCCACTTAATGCAAAATACGCAGCACCGTCTTCGTAGTTATCTTGTCTATATCCGCCTTGTTGGCTACGTACAGCCTTCAACAAGGTCATGAATAACCACCCACGTTCTTCTGTATCTATGCGACCGTCGCCAGTAACAGCGTTGAATGCAGCCACTGTAGCAGCCATAGAACGTTCACCTTCAGGTTGATCGTACGTATCCGCACGATCTTGCATATGCGCTGCGGCTGCCGAAAGAAATTCGTGTGCCTGCGGGTTTTTTGAGACCTGTTCCTCGCGTCTAGTAACGACGCGATCAGGTATTGTTTTGCCTGTAGTAGCTTTCATGTCATTCTCCCAAATGATGATTATAAGTTTTCTAAATTAAAATCAAACTCCAGTTGGTTAGGGTCTACATACTCACCGTTAAGCATAGCTTTCACGTCGTGCATGTTCTCCTCGTTGACTACCTCCGATACTCCCCCGCTCACGAGTATGTGGTACAAGTTCTTCTCTTGCAGTGCGGTTGGTTTGTTCTTCCCCGCCTTGCATTCAAACGCAAAGAACTTCCCCTCGTAGCACCCAACTATGTCCGGCACTCCGCTCTTACCATACCCGCCAGTGGCAGGGTAGAAGTAGTAACAATCCAACTCCTTTAGGTAGCTAGTTACTACCTTTTTTACTTTCGCTTCCGGTGTCATCGCCATCTACAGCCTCCGATAATATTTTATGGACTTCTTCTAACGCTACAGCAATACGGTATAGAGAGTTTTCCGCACGAAGTATTGCCTTTAACGCTGCGTGTTCATCGCCGTTATTTTTCATTTACATCCTCTCCCTCAATCGCTAGCCAATAACAATCACGCGAGGAGCGTCTACCTACTCGCGAGATATAATCACAACTACCGTCCTCGGGGTGCATAACTTTGAGCACAGCAATTTTCCTTTGTGCCCACTCGGGCAGTTCATCAAAGGAATCGTATGCCGCTTCAAGGGGTATGTCAATACCTTTGCGCGTCGCCTCGTTTGCCATCAAGACACAATTGATCTTGCCATCAAAATACGACACTACCCAGAAGTTATTATAGAGTAACATCCGGTTCGGTAGTTCGCGTCTCATTACTTCCCTCCCCACGGGCGGGTGTTATCCCGCTCCCGTTTGTTTTGGTTTTCGATGATGATACGAAGATGCGTAATGTCTTCACTGAGTTCGTGCAGTTGCAGTGAACGTTGTTGGTGTAGCCCATCGACGTACCACATACCAAAGCTAACACCCACCACGATAACAACGATCACTATTGCGTCTAGTACCTTAAACATTTTTGCATACCTCCGGCTTAACATTGTGCAAGTAGTAGTTCTTGTAGGCACACTGCATACCTACCATGTGGACGTAGTCTCCAACCCCTACTACTTCTAACACCGCTAACTTGGCGCGGAGTTCTTCTGGTAGAGTCTCCGCGTCGTAACAGTACGTGCCCTCGGTACCGTATACCATAAACTGTTGTTCCTTAGTTATGGGGCTTACGAACGGGCGTACAAAGATAGGATCTTCGGCCAACGTTTCGTGCTCCAATATGCGTGCGTATACATCTTCCCACTTCTGTAATTCGGCGTGCATATAGCGATCGTCTGGCACGACAGTTCTTCGCAGGTGTGCAAGTGTTTCTTTCCATATCGTTTTCTTGCGATCCCACAGGTCAAGTACGTCGTACAACTCCGTGTTCCGCCACTCGCGTTTAAGGTCGTCAAAGTGGTCAATCGCCTCTAGTCTAAATTCCTTTATCTCGACGCTGGCGTTCATATCTTCCGTATAGGGTAGTAGCGTTTCTTTAGCTATCTTAACGGCGGTTTTTAGGATCTTACTTTGGCGACGGTGTTTGTCTATGCCCAAGCGTCTAACCGAACAAATACTAGGAGCGGTTACAGTAAACCGTGGTTCCTTTCCGCCTTCGTCGAACTTGCGGTAGTCTTTATACGAAAGCCTACCCCTACAAAAAGTCTCCCCCTCAACAGCTACCCATACGAGATCTTCTCCCCCTCCAAACGACGATCTAATTAGCAAGTACGAGTTAGGGATAGCTCTTTGTACTGCTATAGCGAATTGACGCAGCTCGGGTTTTGTATCTGGCAGGAAGTTCGGCTGAGAAAAGTCCACTCTTTTTAAGGTGTCTTCGTGTACCCACTGGTTTGGGTAGTCCTGAACTTTGCTTGTGTTAAATAAAGTCATAATGATTTCCTTACAGTTTAAGTTTAGTTTGTGGGGTACATGTACCCTATTTTTTGTAGTGTTTGGCTACCAAGTTCTTGGTGTACCTTGCACGTTCTGCTAAAGCGCACTTGTCATGCGCGGTAAACAACTTAGTGTAGTCACTAGGCTTACCGCCTAGGTTGCGAGCACGTTCGGCTGCGCTAGGAACTAACACTATCTCTGTGTTGCATATCCTACACTTCATCGTCTTCCTCCTCTGGTTGCCAGTCCGCAGATACTAGGCGTAAGCCGCCGTACATGCCGCCGGTTTTCTTAGTGGTGAGCATAGCGTCAACTTCTTCTTGTGACACTGCGTCTAGGCGCTGTAACAATACCGTTAGCCTACCTAACACTTCCTCGTAGGTGTACGGAGCGACCATGTTGTTGTCCTCGTCGAACAACTCGTCGGGGTGTTTATCCGACACCAGACTACTCACGCACATCACGAACTCTCGATCATCCATTGTCTTGCTCCTCCCTACGTCGCTGCTTGTTGGCCGCTTTCTTCGCGGCTTTGCCAGTAGTACCGGCATGGTTTTTGTTGTGCGCGTAACGTCCGTTAAGGTCTAGGCGAAACTTTGCATCGGTGCTGCGGTAAGTTCTACTCATTGTCTTGCTCCTGTATCTTGTTGTGGATTTCTTCGCGGTCAATACGAACGTTCGGCGGTGCGGCAATACCAATACGTACACGTGGTACGCCTGAGTAATGGTTGTTATCCTCGATAGCAAGTACCGTCACACGTATGTTGCCGTTGATTACAAGCGTCTCGCCTTTCTTTCTAGTTAGAACTAACATAACTTCTCCTCGGTTGGTTGGTTGATTTTCTGAAGCCTGTTCCCATGTCACATGTTCCCAGACTTGATGTGCAGTACCTTACCTACGGTAGGTTGTGCACGTTTGTTGTCGAGTATGCACCACAGCAATGGTGCGTCCCACGTACCCCAGTCACCACCTAGATACCCGTCAGTGATGTTGATGATGGCGGTAGCCTTGATAGACTTGTCAGCCATGTACTCGTTGACACACCGCACGTTGGTGCCGCCACCGTCACGGGGCTTGGTACTCTTTGCGATCTTGTGTATCTCGTCACGCTCGTACACCTCGTCGCCTACTACCTCACTACCCCAGTACAGTATGCGTACCCGTTCAGGGTTAGTTGTCTCGCATACATGTACCAACTCGGTGAGTATAGTGCTCCATGTACGTGGGTTACATGTTGAGTACGATGTATCAGCAAGTACTACTAGCTCGTCAATACTCTCGGACTCACTACTCGGCATATAAATACCCATGCCTAAGTACTTACGGTTAGGTCGTGCCCACGTAGCGTAGTCGTTACCCTTACACGTTGATGCCACGAACTCACGTAACACCTCACGCCAATCTACCTGCGGCTTGAGTAGTTCTTCGATAGCACGGTTGCCACCACCCTTGCCCATCTTACTTGCAGCAAGTGCTCCCTTGCGTAGTGTCTCGTCTATCTCGATCTCCAACTCACGCTTGGTATCATCGTCAAGTTCTTTTGCCTCGTCGAACTTGCGGTGGTCGTCCCACCCGCCGTGACCAGTAGTACCGTCGCCA
>Ga0213865_10000192_pt1 | contig 40053 bp, 30 predicted proteins | sample PICome_6_FD_160100 | JGI IMG/M metagenome (GOLD analysis project Ga0213865, IMG submission 160100) | Coastal seawater microbial communities near Pivers Island, North Carolina, United States - PICO282 | ecosystem: Environmental > Aquatic > Marine > Coastal | place: USA: North Carolina...
TTTCTTGAAGGCCCTTTGCAAAACAGCAAAGGGCTTTTTTTATACCTTTTTTTAATTGTACCTCCCCACTCTTAAAACCAGAGAAAAATGCACCTCTAAAATTAGTATGCGTTGAAATGGATGTTTTTGGTATTGAATTGAACGAATTTACCTGTAGTTCTTATTCAAGAGGTGTTTCAGATATAAGCAAGAAAAACACAAAAGTGAAAATATTAATAATACCTACAAATGATGAATTAGAGATTGCCAGACAAATATTTAATCTATTCAATAAAGAATAGGTATTAAAAAACCGAGTTAATAATTACTCGGTTTTTTAGTTGTGGAAAAATATTATGTTGTTATTGGTTATCCTTTAATAACTCCTCTAGAAATTACTATTTTTTGAATTTCCGATGTACCTTCATAAATCTGGGTAATTTTTGCATCACGCATTAAACGTTCTACATGGTATTCCTTAACAAAACCATTTCCGCCATGGATTTGAACTGCCTCAACAGTTTGTTCCATTGCAACTTTAGAAGCATATAGTTTTGCCATTGCACTTGACATATCATGATTAACACCTTTGTCTTTTTCCCAAGCTGATTTCATCACTAAGTGTCTAGCAGCTTCAATCTCGGTATACATATCTGCCAGTTTAAATGCAATTGCTTGATGGTTACATATCTCTGTGCCAAATGCTTTTCTAACTTTAGAATATTCAAGAGCTAATTCGTAAGCACCAGATGCGATTCCAAGTGCCTGTGAAGCGATACCAATACGACCACCAGATAAAGTTTTCATAGCAAACTTAAACCCAAAGCCATCTTCTCCGATTCTATTTTCCTTTGGCACTTTTACATCATTAAACTGCAAAGTGTGTGTATCACTACCTCTAATACCCAATTTATCTTCCTTTGGTCCAATATCAAATCCTGGTGTGCCTTTCTCTACAATAAAAGCATTAATTCCTTTGTGCCCTTTTTCTCTATCAGTCTGGGCAATAACAAGATATACATCAGATCTGCCACCATTTGTAATCCAGTTCTTAGTACCATTAATCACGTAATGGTCACCCATATCAATGGCTGTAGTCTTTTGTGAGGTTGCATCACTTCCAGCTTCAGGTTCGCTCAAACAAAAAGCACCTATATATTCTCCGGTAGCAAGTTTAGTAAGATATTTTTGTTTTTGTTCTTCAGTACCATAATTCTCAAGACCATAACAAACCAAAGAATTGTTCACAGATACAATGACGGAGGCAGAAGCATCAATTTTAGAAAGTTCTTCCATAATTAAAACATATGAAATTGTATCCATTCCACTTCCACCGTATTTTGGATCTACCATAATTCCCAAGAATCCAAGTTCTCCCATTTTCTTCACCAATTCATCTGGAAATTCTTGTTTTTCATCTCTTTCTATAACACCAGGAAGTAGTTCTATTTTTGCAAAATCACGTGCAGCGTCACGTATCATTAAATGCTCTTCGGTTAAGCTAAAGTCCATATAACAAATTAATTATTGATTTGATAAAATTTTGGTGCAAAGATAACTCTTATTTGCTGTATTTTCAATAACTAATAGTATTTTTACTAATATGATAAAATCTTCTTATAATGTAATTGGAGTAATGTCTGGAACATCATTGGATGGTGTAGACATAATTTATGCTCAATTTGATTATAATGCTAATTGGAATTTTAAGATAAAATATTCTGAAACAGTCTCTTATTCTAAAGAATGGAAAGAAAAATTAAAGTTACTGACTCGTAGTTCAAAAGAGCAATTAATAGGGTTAGATTTATTATACTCCAAATTATTAGCCCATATTATAAATGAGTTTATTAAACGGAACGAAATAAAAGAAATTGACTTTATTTCGTCACATGGACATACAGCTTTACATAGACCTGACTTAGGTTTTACATATCAAATTGGGAATAAACAAATTCTTGCGGATACATTAGGTCAAAAAATAATATGTGATTTTAGATTACAAGATATAGAATTAGGTGGCCAAGGTGCACCCTTAGTTCCAATTGGTGATCAGCTTTTGTTTTCAGATTACCAATATTGTATTAATCTTGGTGGTTTTGCCAATATTTCATTTGATTTTGAAGATGAAAGAATAGCTTTTGATATATGCCCAGTTAATATTGTACTGAATCATTATGTTCATGATATAGGATTAGAGTTTGATGAAAGTGGCAAAATTGCATCCAAAGGTGAAGTAAATAGAAAATTATTAGATGAATTAAACGACTTGGCATTCTATAATCTATCAAATCCAAAATCGTTGGGTTTAGAATGGGTTAATGAGCATATATTTCCAATTATTGACAACTATACTTTAAAACTTACAGATATATTATCCACTTTTATTGAGCATATAGCAATTCAGATTTCAGAGGTTATTATGAAAAAGGGTGAAAAGGTATTGATTACTGGAGGTGGTGCTTATAACAAATATCTAATCTCCAGAATACAATACCATGTTGATTCAATTATTATAATTCCATCGAAAGATATAATTGAATTTAAAGAGGCTTTGATTTTCGCTCTATTGGGTATTTTGAAAGATAGAAATGATACAAATTGTTTGGCAAGTGTAACTGGCGCTAAAAAGAATCACTCATCTGGAAAAATTTTACTGCCGAGAGTATAAATTAAGTAGTTAATTCACATTGTAGCTTTTTTAGTTTTTTATATTTGTTGTAACTAACTAAATCACAACTCTTGATAAAGGAATTACTTCAGAAATACGAAAATAAATCTCCAGAAATCGTATTTCATTGGAACGATCCCGAGACAAATGCAGAAGGTTGGACTGTCATCAACTCCTTAAGAGGGGGTGCAGCTGGTGGTGGTACACGTATGCGCAAAGGTCTAGACATGAACGAAGTACTCTCTCTTGCTAAAACTATGGAAGTAAAGTTTACTGTTTCTGGGCCATTAATTGGTGGTGCTAAATCTGGTATAAACTTTGACCCAAAAGATCCAAGAAAAAGGGGTGTGCTTGAACGTTGGTATAAAGCTGTTTCGCCTTTGCTTAAAAGTTATTATGGTACAGGTGGTGATTTAAATGTAGATGAAATTCAAGAAGTGATACCAATTACTGAGGCGAGTGGCGTTTGGCATCCACAAGAAGGAGTTTTTGAAGGTCATTTCAGGCCAACACAAGCAGATAAAATAAATAGAATAGGTCAATTGAGACATGGTGTTATTAAGGTAATTGAAAACCCAAAATATTCTCCGGATGTTTTAAGAAAATACACTGTTGCAGATATGATTACTGGATATGGGGTCGCAATTGCAACAAAACATTTTTATGATCTAAATGATGATTCTATAAAAGGTAAAAGAGTTATTGTGCAAGGGTTTGGTAACGTTGGCGCATCGGCAGCTTTCTATTTTGCACAAATGGGCGCAAAAATAGTTGGTATCATTGACAAAGTAGGAGGGCTTATTAATCCTGAAGGGTTTTCATTTAATGAAATTATAGAATTATATCTTAATAAAAGTGGTAATACTTTAGTAGCAGAAAATTTGATACCTTTTGAGGAAATTAATAGTTTGATTTGGTCCTTAAAAACTGAAGTTTTTGCTCCATGCGCGGCCTCTCGCTTGATTACCAAAGACCAAATAGATCAAATGATTAATACTGGTTTAGAGGTTATATCTTGCGGAGCTAATGTTCCATTTGCTGATAAGGAGATATTTTTCGGTCCAATAATGGAACATACAGACCAAAAAGTTAGTTTAATTCCAGATTTTATTTCAAATTGTGGAATGGCAAGAGTATTTGCTTACTTTATGGAAAGGAAAGTTCAAATGACTGATGAAGCAATTTTTAAGGATACCTCTAAAGTCATAAGAAAAGCATTAAGAGAAGTAAAGAAAAAGAATCCTAACATAGTAGGTATTAGTGAAACTGCATTTGAAATAGCATTGAGACAATTAATATAAAACACCCCATAACATGGAAACAGTAATAATTCTCGTTTTTATCGGTGGTTATTTAGCCATAACATTAGAGCATAATATTAAAATAGACAAATTGATTCCTGCTTTAGTCATGATGGCTATAAGTTGGGCCTTAATTTCCTTAGGGATTGATGATTTCTCTCAATGGTTTGACTCTGGTAAGCATAGTTTGATGGAGAATTTTGGTATGCTAGGTCACGAAGATAAAATGCATTTAATGGAGGAGACTTTATTACATCATTTGGGCAAAACTGCAGAGATCTTGGTTTTCTTACTTGGTGCAATGACAATCGTTGAAATTATAGATTATTTTGATGGATTTTCTACAATTAAAGCAGCGGTAAATTTTAATAGTAGAAAGAAATTATTATGGATGTTTTCTGGATTAGCATTTATTTTATCAGCAATTATTGACAACTTAACTGCAACAATTGTATTAATTTCTATTCTTCAGAAAATTGTTAAAGATAGAAACATCAGAATTTGGTATGCAGGTTTAATAATTATAGCAGCAAACGCAGGTGGAGCTTGGTCTCCAATTGGAGATGTTACAACTACAATGCTATGGATTGGAGATAAGGTCTCGACAGGTAGATTGTTTGTATATTTATTCATCCCGTCATTGCTATGTATGGTAGTGCCAACTTTTATAGCCTCGCTACTTCCTTCGTTTCAAGGAGAACTAGAATTACAAGCAGATGATAATAAGCCAAAAAATAAGTTTAGCTCCACGATGTTGTTTTTAGGTTTAGGTGCAATCGTATTTGTTCCTGTTTTTAAAGTAATCACACACTTACCACCTTATGTTGGTATGATGTTATCATTGGGTGTTGTTGCAATTTTTGCAGAAATATATAGTAATTCTAAGTTCGCTATATCAACAATTACTTCGGAGGAGCACCATGAACATGCAAGTCATAGTCCAGTCCATTATTCGTTATCAAAAATAGAATTACCAAGTATCCTATTCTTTTTAGGTATTTTAATGGCCGTTGCGGCCTTAGAATCATTAGGAATATTGTTTGGCTTTGCTGATGGCTTAAAAGAAAATATTGGTTTATTGGGCACTGAACCAAAAGGAACGGTAGTATCAGATTTAGTTGTACTATTACTAGGAGTTGGTTCTGCTGTTATTGATAATGTACCACTAGTTGCAGCTAGCTTAGGAATGTTCTCAGAACCTTTAGATAATCAGTTATGGCATTTTATTGCATATTCAGCTGGTACTGGTGGAAGTATGTTAATTATTGGCTCAGCAGCAGGGGTTGTTGCAATGGGTATGGAAAAAATAGATTTCTTCTGGTATCTAAGAAAAATTTCTTGGTTAGCACTAGTTGGTTTTATTGCTGGCGCAGTTGCATTTATGGCCACAAGAGCTCTTTTCTAACATACTTAAGTGAGAAACTAAGCGTTATAACTTACAAGAACTTTTAAATTTAAACTTATCATATGATATTACTAAGTAATATTCAGGATGAAACTGAACGATTAACTGATGGTGAATCAGTTGAAAAAACACTTTCTATAATAGAGTTAATTACCAGTGGTGGAACATCTGGTATGGTTATTATACTTATTCTTTTCTTACTACTTATTGTAGCTACATATATTTATTTTGAACGAATATTTGCAATTAAAGTAGCGTCCAAAGTTGATTCAAATTTTATGAATCAGATTAAAGACCATGTCAGTAATGGGAAAATTGATTCTGCACAAATGCTCTGTGCACAAATTAATTCACCGGTTTCAAGATTAATATCAAAAGGCATAACTAGAATTGGTAAACCATTAGAAGATATAAATACAGCAATTGAAAATGCAGGTAGATTAGAGATTTATAGTTTAGAAAAACACGTAAGCGTTTTGGCTACGATTTCTGGTGTGGCACCGATGATCGGATTCTTGGGTACAGTTATAGGTATGATTCTATCAATTTTTGAACTTGCAAATGCTGGAGGAACAATTCAAATGGATGTTTTAGCAAGTGGTTTGTATACAGCCATGACTACAACAGTTGGTGGTTTAATAGTAGGTATAATTGCCTATGTTGCCTATAACCATATTGTTGTTAGAACAAATAAGGTTGTCTATCAGATGGAGGCTAATTCAGTAGAGTTCTTAGACCATTTAAACGAGCCTATCTAACGTGAATATCAGAGGAAGAAATAAAGTTACTCCAGAATTCAATATGGCCTCAATGACCGATATTGTGTTCTTGTTGCTCATATTTTTTATGATAGCATCAACTCTTGTAACCACCAATGCAATCGATATTATTTTACCAAAGGCAAGTGGTAAAACTGAGAATAAAAAATCCATTGCAGTTAGTATTAAAAAAGACTTGACTTATTATATTGACCAAAGAAGAGTAGGAGAGAGTATTTTAGAAAATGAACTTATTACGGCATTATCCGATCAAGAAAAGCCAACAATTGTTTTAAGGGCAGAAAAATCGGTTCCTGTTGAGAATGTAGTAAAAGTAATGGATATCGCTAATAGAAATAAATTCAAGGTGATTTTGGCAGTGAAACCAAAATAAGCGGCATTATTTTTGAATTTATACTAAGAAACTTTAGTAATGAAGTATTTAGAGACTAAACATGAGCGTAATGCGGCGCGAATAACAACCTTAATTTCAATTATTTTGTTGTTATTACTATTTGTAGTTGGTCCTCAATATTTAGATCCTCCTGAAGAATATGGCGTGGCTGTAAATTTTGGCACTACCGACTTTGGTAGTGGTAACAGACCATTAAGTAAACCTAGAAAAGCTATAAAAGAACAAATTGAAGAATCTCAACCTGAAACTCCAAAGGTTGAACCTACAAATTCTCAGACCAAAACAGAAGAAATTATTACTGAAGAAAACACTGAAGAAATTGCCATTAAAAAGCAAAAGGAAGCTGAAGCAAAAGCTAAGGCAAAGGCTGAAAGAATTGAAAGGCAAAAACGGGAAGCTGAAGAACGAAAAAGAAGAGAGGAAGAAGAAAAGAGGAAGAAACTTGACAACCTTATAGGTGGTGTGAAAAATTCTGATGGTAAAACTGATGGAGGTGAAGGTCCAGATAATCAAGGAGAAAATAAAAGGCAGTCTAATGGTAATCCATATGCACCAAGTTATTTTGGCGGTTCAGGACCTGGTAAAGGTAATGTAGGTTATGGTTTAGGTGGAAGAGGTAAACCATCTAGAGAAATTTATAAACAAGACTGTAATGAATATGGTCTGGTAGTCGTTAAAATTGAAGTTAACCTACAGGGAAATGTCATTAAGGCTATACCAGGAATCAAGGGCACAACAAATACACATCCTTGTCTCTTAGAACCTGCTAAAAAAATTGCAGAATCGCATAAATGGCCATCAGATCCCGATGCACCTGCAAGACAGATTGGTTTTGTAAGTATTAATTTTGACTTAGGTCAATAATCTATGAATTATAAGGACACAGTTTCATGGATGTTTAAGCAATTACCTATGTATCAAAATAAAGGTAATAGTGCTTATAAAGGAGACCTAAATAATACGATAAAATTAGCAAGCCATCTTAATAATCCCGAGGCGAAATTTAAATCTATTCATGTAGCTGGTACAAACGGAAAAGGCTCAACTAGCCATATGCTCGCATCTGTGCTACAAGAAGCTGGTTACAATGTTGGCTTGTATACCTCTCCACATTTAAAAGACTTTAGAGAGCGTATTAGGATAAATGGTAATCCGATAAGTAAACAATTTGTAATGGGATTTATCAAGAGAAATCGGAAGTTTTTTCAAAACAACCATTTTTCTTTTTTTGAAATGACTGTTGGAATGGCTTTCGATTATTTTGCCAAGAAAAAGGTTGATATCGCAGTAATTGAAGTTGGTTTGGGAGGTCGATTAGATTCTACTAATATTATATTACCAGAACTTTCTATAATCACTAATATCGGATTTGACCATATGCAGTTTTTAGGTAATACACTTGAAGCCATAGCGAAAGAGAAAGCCGGGATTATAAAACCAAATATTCCGGTTGTAATTGGAGAGACACAAGTAGGTACGGCACCTGTTTTCATGAATTTAGCAACAAAAAATAATTCAGAGATTTACTTTGCTGACAAAGAAATTAATAAAGTCTTTAATAGTGATTTAAAGGGCTCATATCAATTAAAGAATATTAAAACAGTAATGAAATCTGTTGAAGTTCTTAACCATGAGGATTATAATATTTCAAAAAATCATTTAAAAAATGGATTATTAAATGTTGTAGCTAATACTGGCATGATGGGCCGTTGGCAGGTTATTGGAAATAAACCAAAAATCATTTGTGATACTGCTCATAATAAGGAAGGACTCAGTTATGTTATTGAACAACTTTTATCAGAATCCTTTGAAAAATTACATATTGTTTTCGGTGTAGTTAATGATAAAGACTTAACTACTATCTTACCATTATTACCAAAATCAGCATTGTACTTTTTATGCAAACCAAATGTAATGAGAGGCCTCGATGCTACGGAATTAAAGTCTAGTTTTAACAAGTATGATCTTAACTCAATTGCATTTAATACTGTTGCTGAAGCATATAATGAAGCTAAGGTAAAAGCTGATTATAATGATCTAATTTTTATTGGTGGAAGTACTTTTGTAGTGGCTGAAATTATTTAATTTTTTTAATAAAATTCTTTTGAGATTTTAAAAACTAATCTATATTTGCAGTCCAATTATTGGGCGCGTAGCTCAGTTGGTTCAGAGCACTTGGTTTACACCCAAGGGGTCAGGGGTTCGAATCCCTTCGCGCCCACAAAAGTTCACAGAAATGTGGACTTTTTTGGTTTTTAACAATGGGTCATTAACTCAGTTGGTTTAGAGTGTTACCTTGACAGGGTAGAAGTCACTGGTTCGAATCCAGTATGACCCACAAATATGATTAGATATGGTCTAAAATTCTTTCTAAGGCCATACCACGAGATCCCTTTATCAAAATTGTTGAGTTACTTAGGTCAATAAATTTTAAGGTTAAGACTAAATCGTCAAACGATCTAAACTTATGGATTGAAGAACGCGAGTCACACTCGTGGAAATTTTCACCAATTAGGTAAATATTATCTTCAAAATTTTCTTCTGCGAAATCTACAATGTTTTGATGTTCAATATGAGCTTCCTCTCCGAGCTCAAACATATCTCCTAAAAACAAGAATTTACGTTTTGCGCTTAATTGCTTCAAGTTTTTTAGGGCACTTAGCATACTTGTCGGATTAGCATTGTATGCATCTAGTATAATCTTAGTTGAGTCTTTTTCTATAATTTCGGATCGGTTATTTTTTGGCTGATAATTTTCAATCCCTTTTTTAATGTTTTCGGTTGATATTTTAAAATGATTTCCAATAGCTATTGCCACCGAAATATTACTGAAATTGTATGTACCAATTAGGTGGCTCTGTATTTCGGTATTATTAAATTTTACTTTAACAAAAGGATCTGCATTCACAAAATCGATTATGCAATCATTTTCAGGTTTAGATCCAAATGTTACTATTTTGTTGTACCCTAATATTTGTTCAATTTGCTTATTGTCTTCTGTATTTATAAAAGCAGTTTTATTATTTGCTTTTACATAATCATATAATTCTGACTTACCTTTAATGACCCCTTCAATTCCTTCAAATCCCTCCAAATGGGCCTTTCCAAAATTTGTAATCAGAGCATAATCTGGTTGAGAAATACTGCTCAAAAACTCAATTTCTTTCTGGTGGTTCGCGCCCATTTCTACAATCCCAAAATCTAGGTCATCAGCAAAGTCTAACAACGTTAATGGTACACCTATATGATTGTTAAGATTACCTTGTGTTGCGTTTACTTTACAAGTGGTAGATAATACAGAGTAAATGAGCTCCTTGGTTGTAGTTTTACCATTGCTTCCTGTTAGCCCAATGATTGGAAAATTAAATTGATTCCTATGGTGTTTGGCCAGCTCTTGTAAACTTGTCAATGTATCATCAACTAAAAAGCAATTGTTGTTAATACATGCCGAAGTTTCGTCAACAACACAGTACTTTGCTCCCTTTTTAAAAGCTTCATTTACAAATTTATTACCATTAAAATTTTCACCTTTTAGTGCAAAATATATCGATCCTTTGGTCAATTTTCTTGTATCAGTAGTTAGCTTATTACAGGCTTTAAATCTTTGATATAATGCTTCTATTTCCATTGGTCTAAAAATAAAAAAGTCCTGACGAAGTTCATCAGGACTTTTTTATTTATTTAACTTATTAAATTAGTTTCTTCTTTTACTATTTTTCTGAGATTTAGAACCTACCCTTGATACTGCACATCTGAATCCAATATAGTCTGTTGCCATATCTTGAGGGAAGTAACGGCGTTGAGCAGGATCAATCCAATATGCTCTATCTCTCCAAGATCCGCCTTTGTAAACTCTTACTTCATCATTGATTAAAGATGTTCTGCTATCAGATTTATCGTATTCTCTCAGCAGTTTACCATCTGCAGAATCTATTTCAACAGAATGCTTTGGTGAGTTATACATCTTTCTTGTTAAGTCCTTATTTTCATCTCTTTTCTCATCAAAGTTCTCTCTGTAGTAACGTGAAGAGCGTTTGTCTCCATCTCTAAAGTTTCTGTTATCACTATCATCAAACTGAGTTCTTAAATAAGTTTCTTCTTCATCAACAGGTATTTTAGCGATTTCTCCAGGTAGATTTCTTGCTATAATTTTACCATTGCTTAAAGTATCATAAACTATTTCCTCAACTGTAACTATTTTTACAGTTCCATCTTCATTAAGAGCATTCTTAGTGTATACATTACCTCTATAGTAATTGAAATCGTTAAACTCATCATCAACAATTGGTCTATAAACATCAGCCACCCATTCTGCAACGTTACCTGACATATCATATAAACCATAATCATTAGGTTGGTAAGATTTAACTTCAGCCGTAATATCAGCTCCATCATCAGACCATCCAGCGATTCCACCGTAGTCACCTTTTCCTTGCTTAAAGTTAGCCATTTGGTCACCGCGATTTACACGCTTTCCAGATCTTGTGTATTGTCCATCCCATGGATACTTTTTACGTCCTCTATATATATTATAGCTACGTAATTCACTCATACCTAAAGCAGCGTATTCCCACTCTGCTTCAGTTGGGAGTCTATATTTAACAGGAATAACTCCTGATTCTCTTTTTGCATAAACATTGATTGGGTTTCCGTCAATATCAGTTTGTTGTTTACGTCGACCTCCTTGTAACACGTCTTCATTTCCTCCATATGTTTGTGAAGGTGCATTAATATACGTATCAGTACTAAATGTACTTTCTGCATTTACATCAGTATATTGTGCATCTCTCTTCAGATATCCAGCTTCTTGTAGCGCTAATTCTGCAACACGATCTGTTCTCCAATTTGCATATTCTACTGCTTGTATCCAACTAACACCTACTACAGGATAATTAGCGTAACCAGGATGACGTAAGTAATTTTCAGTCATCATTTCATTATACCCTAAACGATTTCTCCATACAAGGGTATCTGGTAATGCTCCTTTGTATATTAATGAGTAGTTTGGGTCGTCAGGAGGATATACTCCTTTTAAATAATCTAAGTAAAATAGATAATTTAGGTTAGTAACTTCTGTTTCGTCCATGTAGAATGATTGTACATGCTGTTGATTTGGGGAGTTGTTCCAATCATGCATTGGGTCGTCTTGTACTTTACCCATTGTAAAGGTTCCACCTTCAATAAACGATGTTCCTTGAGGCGTTTCTTGCTCCTTGTAATTGGTGTTGTACTGAAAACCACCTTGTTTATCGTTGATTTTCCAACCAGTGGCACTATCTACATTACCAGAACTAGATGATCTTTTACAACCAACAATTGAAGTGCAAACTACTAATGCTAGTATAAATTTGAGGTTTAAGACATTTTTCATATCCATATGTTTAAGTAAGCTCGTTTAAAATTTAGATTCGCAATATAACAATTAAAGGTAAACTGACAACTTTTTTTTCCGACAAAATGCAAAAAAAAGTGCATTTCATCCCTTTTTTTTAACAAGATATCGGATTTTTGGCCGTTTATCGAGTGTATTTTGCTCTTTAATAACGACGTCAAAAATAAATTATTGTTGTATTTTTGAAATAAAAATTTAGAGCTCATAATAAGTCTTAATACAAGTCGTTATTTTACTAAAAATTGTAGGTATTAAGGTGAAATGCTTGACCTCATCAGAAAAAGATAAATGAAACAATTTTATACAGTTATATTTTTTTGCTTTTTTCTATTAAGCTTCAGTCAACAAAAGCAAATTAATATAGAATGGGAAGACGCCAAAGTTTTAGAAAATGACTTTGGCAAGATGAGGGTTCCAGGTTTTAGCTCAAAACATTTTAGTTATTCAACAGAAAAAGGGCTTGTGTATTTTGCTCAATGGAGTAATAATGCAAAGCGTATAAATGAAAAATCAGTTAACCTTTCAAATATTTCATATCAGACCATTACTAAAAACGATTTATTTGATTTGAATGAAGAGTTGATTCCAGAAGAGCCAGTATTTAATATATTCAATACCAATGCAAGAGGAAAGAAATCAACCTATTTTGAAATATCACCTATAGTAAAGCAAAATGGTGTGATTAAAAAAATTACGTCCTTAACCATTAACTATAATACCACTAATACTCAAACAAGTGGTTTGGCAAAGGATGGCAACGATATTACAAATTCAGTTTTGGCCAATGGAGAATGGTACAGGTTTTATATTGATGAGTCTGGAGTTTTTCAGTTAACCAAGAATTTTTTAAGTAGTTTAGGAATTAATACTAATTCTGTAGATCCTAGAACCATTAAGATTTTTGGAAATGGTGGTAGAATGTTACCATTATCTAATGCTGAGGATCATCCTTTCGATGTAGTAGAAAATGCCGTAAAATTTGTAGGTGAGGAGGATGGAAGTTTTGATAATGATGATTTTATTCTTTTTTATGGTGAAGGACCAACAACCTATAGTGAAGAGAGTAATACTAATTTAAATCTGTATACGGACAAAACGTATTATTATGTGAATATTAGTTCTGGTAATGGTAAAAGAATTCAGTCTATGCCAGAAATTGATCTACCTTCAGATTTTGAAGTAAGTACGTTTCAAGATTATCAATTTTATGAAGTTGATGAGTATAATCTTGCGAAATTGGGAAGACGCTGGTTTGGAGATCGTTTTGATATAGAAAACCAGCAAACCTATAATTTTACTTTCCCAAATTTGGTTGCAAATGAGCCAATTAATTTTGATGTCGCTGTTGGTGCAGTTTCTGAAACAGCTACTTCTATGATTGTTACAGTCAATAGCAATCCGTTAACAACTCTAAATTTAAATGCTATAACTGAGGGTTCCATTCTAGGTTCCTCCGCGAATTTTTCAGATGCTATAAATGTGTCTTCAGATAATATAACTGTCGTATTGGATTATGTAAATAATGGTAATCCATCTGCAAATGGATATTTAGACTTCATCAATATCGAAGCTACAAGACAATTGTCATATGCAGGAGGTCAATTGAGGTTTATAAATAAATCTGTTGCAAATTCAGCTGGTATTGTGCAATATAATCTGTCTAATACAGAATCAATAAGAGAGATCTGGGATATCACAGATAGGTTCAATGTACAAAATAAAGTGAATGCAGATGCACAAGGAAGCTATAGTTTTAAAGCACCTGCTGGAGAATTGCGAAGTTATATAGCATTTTCTTACGGTGACTTACTCGAACCAATTAGAGATGCCATTTCTACAGTGGCAAATCAAGATTTAAAAGGAACCATATTTAATAATGGTCAAGGCGAATTTGAAGATGTTGATTATCTCATCTTAACACCCTCGCAGTTTACAACTCAGGCTGAACGACTTGCTGAAATTAATAGAGCGCAGTATGGTTTAAGCGTAAAAGTTGTTGAATTGAGTAAGATTTATAACGAATTCAGCACAGGTAGCCAAGATATTGCCGCAATAAGAAATTTCATAAAGTATGTCTATGATAATGCAAGTGCACCAGCAAATAGGTTAAAATACTTATGTCTATTTGGTGATGGATCATACGATTATAAGGATAGACTAAACAACAACACCAATCTTGTACCATCATGGTATACAAATAGTAGTTTTAGTTTAACTAGTTCTTTCGTTTCAGATGATTTTTATTGTATGATGGATGATAACGAAGGAACAATGGGTGGTGGAGATAGAATGGATATTGCTGTTGGAAGAATATTGGCAGAAGATGTTCAAAGAGCAAAGGAGATGGTTGATAAAATTGAAGCTTATTATCAGCCAGAAGCCTATGGCAGTTGGAGAAATAATTTATTGTTAATATCTGATGATGTGGATATTGCTTGGGAAAAAATATTGCAAGAAACTACAGATGGAATTGGTACAACAGTTGAAGCTGAAAAGCCTTTTATGAATGTGGTTAAGATACACACAGATGCGTTCCAGCAAGAGGCATCATCTGCTGGTAATAGATATCCTCAGGTAAATAAAGCTATTAAAGATGCTATAGAAGTTGGCGCATTGGTTGTTAACTATTTTGGGCATGGAGGTGAGGATGGATTGGCCAAGGAGCGAATTTTTGATAAAATAGATGCTCAAGAAATAAATAATGTTTGCAAATTCAATCTTTTTGTTACTGTAACTTGTGAATATACAAAGTTCGATGATCCAGGCAGGCCTACTGCTGGCGAGTATACATTTTGGAATAAAAATGGAGGTGCATCTTCTTTAATTACAACAACAAGGCAAATTTTTGTTACGGTTGGTGTTTCATATAATGAAGTACTGGATGATTACCTATTTGCCTTTGGGTCAAATGACTACCCAACTGTAGGTGAGGCCTTAAGATTGACTAAAATTGATGATAATATTTCAGGAATAAGTCAAAAAAGATTGGTATTCTTAATTGGTGATCCGGCTATGAAGTTGGCATTTCCAGAACCAGATATTCGTTTAACAAAAGTGAATGACGTTGATATTACACAGCAAATAGATACTTTAAAGGCACTTAGTTATACCAAGTTAGCAGGAGAAGTAGTTGACGCTAATGGGAATATACTATCTAATTACAATGGAATATTAACCGCTACAGTTTATGACAAACCCATTGAACGCCAAACATTGGCTAATGATGGAATAGCTGAAAATGGCCAGCGAATTAAATTAGATTTTACTACACTAGGGGAAGTTTTATTTAAAGGACAGGCTAGTGTTGAAAATGGTCAATTTGAATTCGATTTTATCGTGCCTAGAGATATTGGCATACCTGTGGGTAATGGAAAAGTTAGTTTTTATGCCCAAACTACATCACCTTTATCTGATCAGGCTGGAGCAAATTTTGACATTAAAATAGGGGGTATTAACGAGAACGCTCCAGAAGATAATATAGGACCTGTTATCAATCTTTTTATGAATGATGAAAATTTTGTGTCAGGAGGAATAACCAACGAGTCACCTACACTTTTAGTGAAGTTACAGGATGAAAACGGAATCAATACTGCTAGCGGTATAGGACATGACATAACGGCTATAATTGATGGTGATGAAACTAATCCTGTAGTTTTAAATGATTATTATCAGGCCAATGTAGATGATTATACCAATGGTATTGTGTCTTATGCATATAGAGATTTAGAACCAGGGTTGCATACCTTGACGCTAAAAGCCTGGGATGTCTATAATAATTCGTCTACTGCAGAAATTCTTTTCAACGTATTTGATAAAGATGAAGAACTTGTTATTGATAATGTTTTAAATTACCCAAACCCTTTTGTTAACTACACTGAGTTTTGGTTTAATCATAATAGTGTGGAGCCATTAGATATCTCTGTTCAAATATTTACAGTGTCTGGTAAATTGGTAAGAACATTAAATGGCCAAACTACTGGAGGTAGTAAAGGTGTAAGCTCACTTTCTAAAGATATTGTTTGGGACGGGAAAGATGATTTTGGAGATAAAATTGGAAAAGGAGTGTATGTTTATAAACTAAAAGTTAAATCTGACCGTTTAAATAAGCAAGTTGAAAAAATTCAAAAACTTGTTATACTATAATAAAAATTTATATTTGCTAACGAATTAGTCACTGTATATCAGTACTAATAACCAATATGACCATGAAGAATTATGTAATTACCCTAATTGCTTTTGCAACGCTTAACCTAACTTTTGGACAAGAAACAGTTCAGATCATTCCTAATGAAAATGATTCTAGAGTTATTACCACAGGCCTTCCTTTTATGCTTGTCGCACCAGATGCGAGATCTGCATCCATGGGAGACATGGGTGTGGCAACTTCTGTTGATGGGTTTTCACAACAGTATAATCCTGCAAAATTTGCATTTTCCGAAGCTAAATCTGGTTTGGGTGTGAGCTTTACACCATACCTATCAAGATTAGTTAATGATATTTCATTAAGCTATGCGACTTATTTCAATAGGTTAAATGAATACAGTGCGGTATCAGCAAGTGTCAAGTATTTTTCACTTGGTGAAATCGTATTAACACAAGATGCTAATGATCCTGGAGTTGCTGTTAAGCCCAATGAATATGCAATTGATGTTGCATATGCTCTAAGATTAGGAGAGCAGTTTTCAATGGCAATTGCATTACGTTATATGCGTTCCGCATTACGTATTGATACAGTAGATCCAAATGCTAATGCTGGTAGTACTTTTGGTGCTGATATTACTGGGTATTATCAAAGTGAAGAGGAAGCGTATAATGATTTTAATGGAAGATGGAGATTAGGGTTTGCTATTCAGAACTTAGGTCCAAAATTTACATATGACGATGGAGGTGAAGAGGTTTTTCAACCTACTAATTTAAGATTGGGTGCTGGTTTTGATTTTATATTTGATGAGTACAACAAATTAGCATTGACGGCAGAAGTAGGTAAACTTTTGGTGCCAACACCGCCGATTAGAGGTAATCGAATTGTTTTTACTGATGTTGATGGAGATGGAATATATGATCCGGCTATTGATACTCAAACTCCTGAACAAGAAGAAGCCTCAATTACAGATGGCTCATATATTGTTGACGGAAAAGATAATGATGTAAGTTTCATGAAAGGTGTATTTCAATCCTTTGGTGATGCACCAGGAGGATTCAGTGAAGAATTAAGGGAATTTGTTTGGTCCATAGGAGCTGAATATACGTATCAAGATAGTTTTGCTTTTAGAGCTGGATATTTTAATGAAGCTGAAGATAAAGGAGCAAGAAAGTTTTTTGCCTTAGGTGCTGGGTTTAAATACACTACAATAAATATCGATTTATCTTATTTATTCTCTGCCTCTCAAGTACAAAGTCCATTAGAAAATACGTTGAGGTTCTCATTGACATTTAATTTTGGAGATGGAGAGTACGATGAATACTAGAATACAATATTAATTAGATATTTAAACTATTGTTTTGTGAAAGACAATAGTTTTTTTGTCTTAAATAAATACTGATATGAAGGAAGTTAAAATAGAAACTACACTACAACTATTTGAGGATATTAGTGAACTTCCTAAAGATATTCAATCCTTAATGTCCTCAGCTATTGAAGCAAGGGAAAATGCTTATGCGCCTTATTCTAATTTTAATGTTGGCGCTTCTATTTTATTAGATAATGAAAAGGTTATAACAGGTAATAATCAGGAGAATGCATCTTATCCTTCTGGGCTTTGTGCTGAAAGGACCGCGATATATTATGCTGGCGCCAAATACCCTAATGCCAAGATTTTGAAAATGGCCTTAACGGCATCTTCTAAAAATAAGCTCACTGATAAGCCCATTCCGCCTTGTGGCGCATGTAGGCAGGCTATAGCCGAATATGAATTAAAACAAGATCAAGACATAGAAATATATTTTATGGGAGCAACTGGTAGAGTTGCAAAATCTGATTCACTATCTAATTTGTTGCCCTTTATTTTCGAAAGTTCAGTTTTATAAAGGATTCTTTAAATTAAAATCGGTTTTCATCCCTATTTTTTACGGAATACTGTTTCTCAATTATTTTCTAAAGTGTTATTTTTGTTTTTCGTTTTAAAAGAATTCATTATAAAATGCAAAAGATAACTAAAGAGGTTTACTTAAAATGGTATGAAGACATGCTGTTTTGGCGAAAGTTTGAGGACAAATTAGCCGCAGTTTATATTCAACAAAAAGTAAGAGGATTTCTTCACCTGTATAATGGGCAAGAAGCTGTATTGGCAGGAGCTTTACATGCAATGGATCTAACAAAAGACAAGATGATTACAGCCTATCGTAATCATGTGCAACCTATTGGTATGGGTGTAGACCCAAAACGTGTTATGGCAGAGCTTTATGGTAAAGCGACAGGTACCTCTCAAGGCCTTGGTGGTTCTATGCATATTTTTTCTAAAGAACATCGTTTTTTTGGTGGTCATGGTATTGTTGGTGGTCAGATTCCATTAGGAGCAGGAATTGCATTTGGTGATAAATATCATGGAAGTGACGCTGTAACTTTATGTTGTTTTGGAGACGGAGCTGCAAGACAGGGATCCTTGCATGAGACTTTTAATTTAGCTATGCTTTGGAATCTACCAGTTGTTTTTGTTTGTGAGAACAATGGTTATGCAATGGGGACTTCAGTTGAGAGAACTGCTAACCACTCTGATATCTGGAAACTTGGATTGGGATATGAAATGCCTTCTGGACCGGTTGACGGAATGAATCCTGTAAAGGTAGCAGAAGCATTTGATGAAGCGATACAAAGAGCAAGAAAAGGAGGAGGCCCATCATTCTTAGAAATTAAAACCTACAGATACAGAGGACACTCTATGTCAGATGCACAACACTACAGAACCAAAGATGAGGTAGAAGAATATAAGAAGATAGATCCTATTACGCAGGTGAAGGAGGTGCTTTTAGAAAAAAAGTTTGCTTCTGAAGAGGAGATAAAAGAAATAGATAAAAGCGTTAAGGCTAGAGTTTCAGAATGTGAAAAATTTGCTGAAGATTCTCCATACCCAGATATAAATGTAATGTACGACGCTGTTTACGAACAAGAAGATTATCCATTTATACCACATAAAATATAAGCTATGGCAGAAGTAATAAACATGCCGCGTTTAAGCGATACAATGGAAGAAGGTACCGTTGCCTCTTGGTTGAAAAAAGTTGGTGATAAAGTTGAAGAAGGAGATATCCTAGCTGAAATAGAAACTGACAAGGCAACTATGGAGTTTGAGTCTTTTCATGAGGGTACATTACTTCATATTGGTGTTGAGGAAGGCCAGACCACTAAAGTAGATGAACTACTTGCAATCATTGGTGATGAAGGTGAGGATATTTCTGAATTATTAAATGGAAGTTTAACAGTGAAAGAGGAATCAGGAGGCGAAAGCTCTGAACCTTCTGAAGATGTCACTGAAAAAGATACAAGTTTAGAAACGCCAGATATTCCGGAAGGTGTTACAGTGGTTACCATGCCTAGATTGAGTGATACAATGGAGGAAGGTACCGTGGCTACATGGTTAAAGAAAATTGGGGATGAGGTTGAGGAAGGAGATATTCTTGCAGAAATTGAGACTGATAAAGCAACTATGGAGTTTGAATCCTTTCAAGCAGGAAGTTTACTTCATGTAGGACTAGAAGAAGGGGAATCAGCAAAAGTAGATGCATTGTTGGCTATAATTGGACCTGCTGGTACTGATGTTTCTAGCATTGCTAAGAACTTCACAATTGGTAGGTCGGATAAAAAAGACGCTCCTAAGAAAGAAGAAGTTAAAAAAGAAGCACCAAAGACTGCAGAACCTAAAAAGACAGAAACCAAGCATTCAACTTCTGCATCGATAACTTCAACCACTTCAGGTGGAAGAGTGTTTGCTTCTCCTCTAGCTAAGAAAATGGCAGCAGAAAAGGGAATAAATCTTTCTCAAGTTTCGGGAACAGGTGAGAATGGTAGAATTGTAAAACGTGATATAGAAAACTTCACACCTTCGGCACAAGGCGCAACAGTTGGTAAGTTTGTGCCAATTGGGCAAGAAGATTTTGATGAGGTTCCTAATTCTAATATGCGTAAGGCCATTGCTAAAAATTTGGCTAAATCTAAATTTACAGCACCGCATTATTACTTAAATGTTGAGTTTGACATGGATAATGCAATTGCATTTAGAGCCCAGTACAATTCAATTCCTGATACTAAAATATCATTCAATGATATGATAGTTAAAGCGTGTGCTTTAGCATTGAAACAACATCCACAGGTAAATTCACAATGGTTTGATGATAGAATGCAATTAAACAATCATGTACATATAGGCGTTGCTGTTGCTGTACCAGATGGATTAGTTGTTCCTGTAGTAAAGTTTGCTAATGAACAGAGTTTAACGCAGATTGGTTCAGAGGTTAAGGAATATGCTGGTAAAGCAAGAAATAAAAAGCTTACACTAGATGAGATGGAAGGTAGTACCTTTACTATTTCAAATCTTGGAATGTTTGGTATTGAAAGTTTCACTTCAATAATAAATCAACCAAATTCAGCAATTTTGTCAGTAGGTGCAATTGTGTCTAAACCAGTTGTAAAAGAGGGACAAGTTGTGCCTGGTAATACTATGAAATTAACAATGGCTTGTGATCACCGAACTGTTGATGGTGCAACAGGCGCTCAATTTCTACAGACACTTAAGGGATACATTGAGAACCCAGTAACAATGTTGGTTTAATGAAATTAAATCACACTTATTAATAATTTCAAATCCTGTTTCATTGAATTGAATCAGGATTTTTTATTTAAACATATAGGTATGAAAATAATAATATCAACTTTTAGTCTTTTTTTGATTTTTTCTTGTTCAGTGAGACAAAAAGGTCTTGAAGGGAAACCAGGAATTGATGGAGTGAAATCAAAGGTGGAAATCACAGCTTCTTCCATAAAAACTAGTATGGATTATTTGGCCTCAGATGAACTCAATGGCAGAGCCACAGGCAGTGAAGGTATAGAAAAAGCAGCTGTTTTTATTGAGAGTTATTTTAAAGAAAATGATATTCAACCTTTTTTTGATAACTATCGAGATAATTTTACAGTTATAAGAAAAATAGGTGGTGAGGATAGTAGTGAAGTTATTGAAATAAAGGGTTATAATATTGTTGGATTTATAGAAGGAAATGATGCAAAACTTAAGAATGAATTTGTAATACTTGGTGGTCATTATGATCATATTGGTCAAGGTAGAGAAGTAGAGGGTGATAGTATTGCTAATGGTGCAAATGATGATGCTTCAGGTACTATAACTGCTATGGAATTAGGAAAATATTTTTCTAAAACAAAAACCAACAAAAGGAGCTTATTGATTACCTTGTATGCGGCTGAAGAAATGGGGCTGAAAGGGTCAGCTCATCTAGCAGAACGATTAAAATCACAAGGGCTCAATGTCTATACAATGATAAACTTTGAAATGGTGGGAGTGCCAAGAGCAGAGGGTAAATCAATGGCGTACATGAGTGGATTTGAAAGATCTAATTTTGCACCAAAACTTAATGAATATGCAGGAGAAGAAGTTATTGGATTTTTCCCAAAGGCAAAAGAATTCCAATTGTTTTTTAGATCTGACAATTTTCCATTCTACAAAGAATTCAATATACCTGCACATGCGATATCAACTTTCGATTTCACAAATTATGAATATTATCATCATGTAGATGACGAGGCTGATAAAATGGATTATGAGCATATGGCTAGCTTTACAAGTAAAATGACAAAAGCTTTTGAGGGCATATTAAATTCACCAAATAAAGAAGTTGTATTAAATGAAAAATAAGAATATTGTTATAACTGGTACCAGCAGAGGTATTGGATTTGAGTTGGTTAAGCTATTTGCAAAAGAAGGCCATAATGTGCTAGCATTATCTCGAAATGCTAATCCTGTAACAGAATTGAAACTTAAGAATGTGTTTGCTTTACCATTCGATTTAAGTAACCTAGATGATTATATAAATGTCGAAGAATTGATAAAAAATCAATGGAGCCATGTTGATATATTAATAAATAATGCTGGTTTGCTTCTCAATAAACCTTTCGCTGAAACTACATTCCAAGAATTCCAAAAAGTTTATGAAACTAATGTATTTGGTGTTTCTGAACTGTCTAGAATTTTAATGCCCTATATGCCTAGTAATGGACATGTAGTAACAATAAGTTCTATGGGTGGAATCCAAGGAAGCATGAAATTTCCTGGATTAGCGGCTTATAGTTCTAGTAAAGGTGCTGTTATTACATTAAGCGAATTATTAGCAGAGGAATTTAAAGAAACTGGTCCTCAATTTAATGTTCTGGCATTGGGAGCGGTTCAAACAGAAATGTTAAAAGAAGCATTTCCTGATTATGAAGCTCCAACAACTGCTTTAGAAATGGCAACCTATATAAAGGACTTTGCACTATCAGGTAATAAATACTTCAACGGTAAAGTTCTTCAGGTTTCTAATTCTACACCTTAGATGAGTAAATACAAGTGTATCATTTTTGATTGTGATGGTGTCCTAGTGGATAGTGAGCCATTAAGCAATCAAGTTATGGTTGATATTGCAAATGAATTAGGTGCCAATATCAATCTAAAATATGCACTCAGAAATTTTAAAGGAAACTCATTTAATAACTGTGCACAACAGATTTCAGATTTGATAGGTAAGGCAGTTCCTAACAATCTTGAAGAGATTTATAGAGAAAGATCATTTGAGAAATTTAGAAATGAGATTAAATCTATTAACGGAATTAAGAATGTTTTGGATGACTTAAAGCTTCCGTTTTGTGTGGCATCTAGTGGGCCAGAAAGTAAAATTAAACTCAATTTAGAGTTAACAGGTTTAATGGAATACTTTCAAGAGAATATATTTAGTTGTTATACGATTGGTAAATGGAAACCAGATCCATCAGTTTTTAATTGGGCAGCTAAAACTATGGGTTACAATCCTAACGAATGTTTAATTATTGAAGATAGTTTAATTGGAGTTGAGGCAGCATTAAATGGTGGATTTGATGTATTCGGTTACACCGCCCATGATTATAATGATGAATTGCGTAAAATGGCGACAAAAACCTTCTCGGAAATGTTAATTCTACCAGAGTTACTCTAATTTTGTTTCTTATTTTTATATTTATAAAAAATTCAGAAAATGAGAAGAAAATTACCCCTAAAATTATCTTCTTTCATCTTAATCATAACATGTTTTCTTTCACAAGAAATTGTCAGTCAATCTTTTGATAGGGTAGAAAACACAGTTGGGTTGAGTGTGTTGCAAGAGAATAACGGAGTTGCGGTTGCAGATTATGACAATGATAATGATCTTGACATATTTGTAGTAGCTAATGCTGTGGAAAATTCTGAGAACCCATCATCTTACAGTAAATTGTATAGAAACAATAATGATGGTTCCTTTACGGACGTTACTGAATTTTCAGGTTTAACTGAATTATTTACAGAGGAAGACGATGCTCAAGAAACTTTTGCACAGCAAGGGTTTAAATTCGGTGCTTCTTGGGGTGACTACAATAATGATGGCTTTCCTGATTTATTCTTAACCTATTCATACAAAATAGAACTATGGAGAAACCTTGGAAACAGCACTTTTGCCAATGTTACAGGTATTTCTGGATTTGATACAACTAATGAATGTATTAATACCGGAGCAACATGGTTAGATTACAATAATGATGGTTTTCTAGATATTTATTTTAGTGATTGGAATCGATGTGCTTCCAATTCGTTTTATAGAAATAATGGTAATGGAACCTTTACTAATGCTACCGAAGAATTGGGCCTTACAGAAGTTGACTCTAATTATAGTTATACCACAATGCCGATTGATATTAATGATGATGGTTGGATGGATATTATTGTTACCAATGATTTAGAAGATGCAAATTATTTGTACGTAAATCAATCAGGTACTTCTTTTGTCGAAGATGCATCAACCTATGGATTGGATAATGCAATAGACGATATGGCATTGGCCATTAGTGATTTTGATTTAGATCAAGACTTTGACTTCTTTATTACAGGAATTGACGAAAATGCATTATTGGAGAATGATGGCATGAACAATTTTACAGAATCTTCGACTATCTATGGTGTTAATCCAACGGGCTGGTCTTGGGGAGCACGCTTTGCAGATTTTGATTTGGACGGTGATGAAGATCTATTCATTGTTAATGGTTATGATTTTGAACAAAGAGGACCAGAATTTAATGTATATTATAGAAGTTCGTTTGGTCAAGGACAGCCATTTTTTGAAGAAGCTACAATTGAGACTGGGTTAAATGAAGAAACTGAAAGCGTTGAAGCACTGGATTTTGATTACGATAATGATGGTGATTTAGATATAATTGTGACAAATGGAGATGGACCTGTGTTATTTTACGAGAACAAGCTTCTCAACTTCGACGACGTTTCACCAGCCTCCAATTGGTTCAAGGTTCACCTCGAGGGAACTGTTTCCAATAGGGACGCTATTGGTACAACGATAAGCCTAACAACCTCCAACGGTACATTGAAGCGTTATTATTCAGGAGTTGGCTTTTTGAGTCAAAGCCTCCAAGCAGTTCACTTTGGTCTGGACGATGCCACCGAGATAATGGAGTTGGAGATCAAATGGCCATCTGGCCTTGTGGAGACCTACAATACCATTTCAACCAATATTGAGATAAAGGCCACTGAAGGCCAAGGCTATGAGGTCTTGGATATAGAACCAAGCCAAAAAGTTTATGGCTGCACAGATCCTGTTTCTTGTAATTACAATCCGGATGCCACCTTGGATGATGGGTCCTGTACGTATTTGGATCCGCAGAGTATTGTTGGTCCAATTACATCCTCATTTTTGAGAACAGAAACCTATAGTTATGCCACTGCAAATGGTTCAACAGCACAATGGCAGGTAATGGGAGGTGAACTATTGAGTGGTCAGGGAACAGATACGATAATGGTAAATTGGGGAATTGAAGAATCAGGTTTTGTTTCAGTAATAGAATCTGATGATCAGTGTTCTAGCCTTCAAGCTTCTATCAACGTGGAATTAAGTGCAGATGATCTGCCTGAAGATATTTCTATCGCAAGACTATGGAACGAGGCTTTATTGGATGCCATTAGAGGTGACTTTGCCAGACCGACAGTCCATGCACGCAATCTGTTCCATACCAGTGTTGCCATGTACGATATTTGGGCTATATATGATGAGGTTGCAGAACCTTATTTAATTGGTAACGAAGTAAATGGTTTTACTAGTGGGCTTGAAGATTTTGTTTTGATAGAAAGCAAGGAGGAGTCCTTGAAACGCGCTATCAGCTATGCGATGTACCGTTTGTTGACGCAACGTTTCCAAAACTCGCCAGGTTTTGAATCTTCGCAGGAACGATTTGATCTGATCATGAATAGACTGGGCTATGATACCAGTTATACATCGATGTTATACGAATTTGGTAATGCAGCAGCTTTAGGAAACTATGTGGCACAGACCATAATTGATTATGGCCTGCAAGACGGATCAAGAGAAGCAACAGGATACGATAATGCCTATTACCAACCAGTGAATGCGCCATATGCGTTAGATGTAAATGATAACCCACCAATTAATGATCCAAATCGGTGGCAGCCACTTGGATTAGATATTTTTATTGACCAAGGCGGTAATTTGGTAGATGGCAATGTACCACCGTTTTTGAGTCCAGAATGGGGCAACGTTTATTCCTTCGCGTTAAAAGAAGAGGATAAGGTAACCTACCAAAGGGATGGCAACCCATATCATGTGTTCCATGACCCATCTGATCCACCGTATATAAGCTTGACAGAAGATAATGAAATGAGCGATGCCTATAAATGGGGCTTCTCGATGGTCTCCGTATGGCAGTCGCATCTCGACCCTTCAGATGGCGTGATGTGGGACATCTCACCGAATTCCATAGGTAATGTAGATATTAGCACCTTCCCGACAGACTTTTCGGACTACCCGAACTTTTACGACTTCTTTGAAGGCGGAAGTACCAGTGCAGGGCATAATATAAATCCGTTTACGGGCAATCCTTACGAGACCAATATGGTGCCAAGGGGAGATTATGGAAGGGTACTTGCAGAATTTTGGGCGGACGGTCCTGACTCGGAGACACCACCAGGACACTGGTTTACAATTCTCAATTATGTCAGTGATCACCCTCAATTTGAAAAGCGTTTTCAAGGTGAAGGTGAGATATTAGATGCCTTAGAATGGGATGTTAAATCTTATTTTATACTAGGTGGAGGCATGCACGATTCTGCAATTGCTGCTTGGAGCGTAAAAGGCTGGTATGATTATATAAGACCAATATCTGCAATAAGATCTATGGCAGAACGAGGCCAGAGCACAGACCCTACACTAGATAACTATGATGTAGGTGGTATACCTTTAATAGATGACTATATAGAAGTTATAGAAGCAGGCGATCCTTTAGCTGGATTTGTTAACCAGTATGTGGGCCAGATAAAGCTATATACATGGAAGGGCCACGACTTTATCGATGATACAGAAGTAGACCAGGCAGGAGTAGGGTGGATAAGAGCATCAGATTGGTACCCTTATCAGAGGCCAACGTTTGTTACACCTCCTTTTGCAGGATATGTATCTGGACACTCCACATACTCAAGAGCAGCTGCAGAACTTCTTACTATGATGACTGGAAGCGAATTCTTCCCTGGAGGATTGGGACAGTTCGTTGCCAAGAAAAATGAGTTTTTGGTATTTGAAGAAGGACCTTCAGTTGATGTGGTGCTGCAGTGGGCAACTTACAGGGATGCATCGGACCAGACAAGTCTGAGCAGAATTTGGGGAGGTATTCATCCACCAGCAGACGATATACCAGGACGGTTTATTGGTCAGGAGGTAGCAGAAGATACATTTGAATTTGCCGTACCTTATTTTAATAATAGTTTGACTATTGATCAATTTGATGATATTGAGTTTACGGTGTATCCTAATCCGACGCTCAATAAGAGGTTGTTTATTACAAACACAGATAGTTTAGATACTATTGAGTTATTTGATATCAGAGGTAGGGAAATTAGTATTGATAATAGAAGATATGATGAATTAAATAATACAACTAGTATTAATCTAAATTCGGCGACACCAGGATTGTATATGCTTAGTGTTAATAGAAATTCAAAAATGATTGTTATTAAAGATTAGTAATGAAAAATTACTTATAACTTTCTAACTATGCAAAAAAATCTTTCCGATTATCTTCCTGAAGATGCAATGGATATGGTACAAATCATTTTGGCTAGTGATAATTTGGTTGTTAAAGTAAAGAACGAAAGAAAGACCAAGCATGGAGATTATCGCGAATTGCCTAATGGAAAACATCAAATAACGATTAATTCTAACCTTAATCCTTTTAGATTTCTAATTACCTTAATTCATGAGATTGCTCATTTTGAGGCTTATAAAAAATATGGTAGAAGAATTAGACCACATGGTAAGGAATGGAAATTAACCTTTCAGCATTTAATGTTACCTTTTTTGAGACCAGAAATATTTCCGATAGAATTGTTGCCATTATTAGCAAAACATTTTAAGAATCCAAAAGCATCTAGTGATACAGATTCTCATCTTGCCTTAGCATTAAAGCGATTCAACGAAGGTCCACCTAAGACATTTGTTTTTCAAGTACCTTTGGGTAATAATTTTAAACTTTATAACGGTAGAGTTTTTAAAAAAGGAAGTAAACGCAGAAAACGCTTTGAATGTCTTGAGGTAAAAACAGGAAAGCTATATTTGTTTAATCCTAATGCAGAAATAGAAATAATTGATTAATGAAAAACAAGAATTATTACGCCATACTTATGGCAGGTGGAGTTGGATCTAGATTTTGGCCAGTTAGCACTCAACATTTCCCAAAACAGTTTCATGATATGTTGGGTACAGGTGAAACTTTGATACAAAAAACATTTAATAGGTTGGCAAGATTAATACCATCTGAGAATATTTTTATTCTAACTAATGAACGCTATAACGATTTGGTATTCGAACAGTTACAAGGCGTAACCAAACGACAGGTTGTATTAGAACCAGCAATGAGGAATACAGCTCCATGTATTTTATATGCCTCCTTGAAAATTCAGAAGGAGAATAAAGATGCTGTAATGATTGTGGCACCAAGTGATCATTGGATTGAAGATGAAGATACATTTTCAGAAAATGTCAAGACGGCATTTGATTTTTGTGAATCTAATGATGCATTAATGACTCTTGGTATAACACCAACTTTTCCTAATACTGGATATGGATATATAGAATATGATAAAACCTCTACCAATGAGATAAAATCAGTAAATCAGTTCAGAGAAAAACCAGATTATGAAACTGCTAAAACGTTTTTAGATCAAGGTAATTTTCTTTGGAACGCTGGTATTTTCATGTGGAGTGTAAAAACTGTTATTAATACATTTAAATCTAATCAGCCTGAATTATTTGAGCTCTTTGAAAGCGGTTTCAATGTGTACAATACTGAGTTTGAGGATGATTTTATAAGAGATAATTATGGCAAAGCAGAGAATATCTCTGTTGATTATGCTATTATGGAAAAAAGTGGTAATGTCTATGTCATCCCAGCCACTTTCGATTGGAATGACCTTGGTACATGGGGAAGTCTTTACGATAAATTAGATAAGGACAAAAATGCAAATGCCGTTGTTAACTCTAAAGTTCTTTTAGAGGATTCTAATGGTAATATGATACGTTCAAAAAAAGATAAAATTGTTGTTGTTGATGGACTAAATGACTACATAATTGTTGACAAAGACGAAGTTTTACTTATCTTTCCTAAAGAAAAGGAACAAGATATTAAAAAAGTACTCCAAAATGTGAAAGCTAAATTTGGAGAAGAATATGGTTAATAATTAATGGAAGAAAATAAATTTAATTTTTCTGAAGAAGACGAGAGGCAAAAATTAGAAAAGGACAAGACTGTAGAAGATAAAAAAGAAGCAGTCAAACAAGATGCAAAAGGTCTTTTTGCTAGTGTAAGGACATTCCTAAGTGAATTACTTGATTTTAGAGAAGACACAGATAGAGATGCTACAATAGCAGCTATAAAGGGTGATATTGCCTTTAAAGGAGCGACAGCATGGATATTGATATGTTCAATTTTTGTTGCGTCAGTCGGTCTTAATGCGAACTCCACGGCAGTTGTGATAGGAGCCATGTTAATTTCTCCTTTAATGGGTCCTATATTGGGAGTCGGAATGTCAATTGCAATAAATGATATTGATACTTTACGACGTTCCTTGATAAATTTAGCAACAATGATTGTGCTAAGTTTGATTACAGCATTCCTGTTTTTTTACCTTTTTCCATTAAGTGAAGATACCTCAGAACTTCTTGGTAGAACAAGTCCAGATATCCGAGATGTTTTAATTGCCTTCTTTGGTGGACTTGCATTAATTATAGCTAGGACTAAAAAGGGAACTATTGCTTCGGTTATTTTTGGAGTAGCTATTGCCACAGCGTTAATGCCACCGCTTTGTACAGCCGGTTATGGATTGGCTAAAGCTTTAAGCAGAGAAACTGCGATTAATATGCAAGGTAACGTTGTTACAGGTTGGGATTATGCCTTAGGGGCAATGTATTTGTTTACCATTAATACAATTTTTATTGCATTAGCAACCTTTATGGTTCTTAAGGTTTTACGATTTCCTATGCTTAAATATGCGAACTCTGCTAAAAGAAAACGTATAGCTCAAATAGCTTCAATTTTGGCTATAATTGTAATGATACCTGCCTCGTTTACATTTGTTGATGTACTTAAGAAGAGTAGATTTGAATCTGCAGCAAAAACATTTATTAGTAACGAATTAGAAACACTACCAAATAGTAATTATATTAAAAAGAATGCCAATCCCATATATGATCCAGAAGGAGAATCTATTATTGAAATAATACCATTTGGAACAGATGAAATATCTGAGGATACCAGAAAATTATTGGAAGCTAGATTTAATGATAAGGATTATGTGCCTTTAAGGAATACTAAGTTAGCTATTAACCAAGTTAAAAATAGAGCTGTAAATAATCTAGACTATATGGAGGAGTTAAGAACAAGGGACTCATTGGACTTACTTTCACAAAGCCAGAAAATTTCTTACTTGGAGAATAGGGTTAAAAGTTTATCTCGATTAGAAAAGGATCAAATACCATTTCAAGAAGTGGCAGAAGAAGTAAAGATAAATTATGAAAAATTAGAAGCTATAACCTATGCAAAGGAGATAAAATCTAACTTTTCAAAAATTGATACGTTATCTGTATTTTCATTCAAATGGATTGATTCATTATCTACTCCAGAGTCGATCCAAAAAGATTCGAAGAAATTAGGTGAGTGGTTAAAAGTAAAATTGGATAAGGATACGATTGTAATAAAGCAATTAAAATAAAATCACTATTGATTCTCTTCCTGGTACATTCTACGAACTTTTTTGAATAATTCAGAAGAATAAACAAAGTCTGTTACTGCTTTATTGTCGGTTCTAAAAATGGTTTCTTTAGACCCCTCCCATTCCTTAAAACCATTTTTAAGAAAAACTATTTTCTCACCAATTTCCATTACAGAATTCATATCGTGCGAGTTAATTACCGTGGTAATGCTAAACTCATTAGTAATTTCTTGAATAAGGTTATCAATTACTATTGCAGTTTTTGGGTCCAATCCAGAATTTGGTTCATCACAAAATAAATACTTAGGATTATTAACAATAGCTCTTGCAATGGCGACACGTTTTTGCATTCCACCCGAAGCCTCACTTGGCATTTTCTTATGAGCATCAGGTAAATTAACACGGTTTAATACCACATTAACTCTATCTTCCATTTCACTAAAACTTTGTTTTGTGAACATACGTAGTGGGAACATTACATTTTCAGCAATCGTCATTGAATCAAATAAGGCACTTCCTTGAAATACCATTCCTATTTTTGCACGTAAGTCTCTTTTTGCGTCTGGACTTAAATCACTTATAATTTTGCCATCATAAGAAATTGTTCCTTTTTCATAATCAAACAAGCCAAGTAAACATTTCAAAAATACAGTTTTACCCGAACCGCTTTGTCCAATGATGAGATTAGTTTTACCCTTTTCGAAAGAGGTCGTTATGCCCTTAAGAATATGGGCATCTCCAAATGATTTATGTAAGTCATTAACCTCAATCATTAGCCTAAAAGTAAACTTGTTATTAAATAATTCACGAGTATTATTACGACACTTGTCCAAACAAATGAAGTCGTACTTGCTTTACCAACCTCTAACGCTCCACCTTTCATAAAGTAACCGTAAAAAGATGGTATCGTAGCTAAAATAAAAGCAAAAACCATAGTTTTAATGAACGCATATGTCATGTGGAATGGAATAAAATCATTTTGAACACCATCAATATAATTTTCCATTGTGCCATATCCTCCATAAACACAAGCTACCAATCCGCCAACTATGCCAAGGAACATAGCTATAGATATAATAAATGGATACAATGTAAGAGCAATAAATTTTGGAAATACTAAATAGTTAATTGCGTTAATTCCCATTACTTCTAGTGCATCAATCTGCTCTGTCACTCGCATCGTGCCAATACTAGAGGTTATAAATGAACCTACTTTGCCGGCCATAATAATTGAAATAAAAGTAGGTGCAAACTCTAAAATAATTGATTGTCTTGTTGCAAAACCAACTAAATATTTTGGAATTAGTGGATTACTTATGTTCAGCGACGTTTGTATAGCAACAACTCCTCCAACAAAAAATGAGATAAATGCTACAATACCCAATGAGTTAATTATAAGATCATCTATATCTTTTAAGATAAGTGTTTTCATCACAGACCATTTAGTTGGTTTGCGAAACATATCTTTAATCATTATAAAGTAAGTGCCAATATTATGAAGGTACTTCATGAAAGAATTTCTTAACGCTAAAGTATAAAAAATGATTAGTTTATTAATGTTAATTTAAATTAAGATGGACTAAAAACCTTATTTTTGTAATACCTAAAAAAGTCATTTCTGATATGAAAAAAGTACTTCCTTTATTTATGTTTTTTTTAATTTTTTGTTCATGTGGAGGACAAGGAAATGCAAATGATAATGTTTTGGTTGGGAAGCAAAATGAAACCAACTCAAGGCCAAAATTAGTAGTTGGTATTGTGGTGGATCAAATGCGATATGATTATCTAACCCGTTTTGAATCTAAGTTTGGTGAAGGTGGTTTTAAGCGATTGATCAATGAAGGGTTTAATTGTAAAAATCATCATTTTAATTATATTCCAACGAAGACTGGGCCTGGGCATGCATCAATATATACAGGAACGATACCTAAATATCATGGTATAATTGGTAATAATTGGTATCAGTTAGACCTAAGAAAAAAAGTAAATTGTGTTGAAGATGAATCTGTTGAGCCTTTAGGTACGTTGAGTGAGGATGGTAAAAAATCACCAGTCAAAATGTTAACTTCTACCTTTGCAGATGAAAATCGTTTATTTACAGAAATGAGAGGTAAAAGTATTGGTATTTCCATAAAACATAGAGGTGCCATTTTACCCGTGGGGCATTCTGCCAACGCAGCTTACTGGTGGGATTATGACCACAATGGAAATGGTAACTGGATAACGAGTTCTTATTACATGAATGAATTACCACAATGGGTTGTTGATTTTAATAATTCAGGTAAAGCTGACTCATACTTTAAAGTTTGGGATACGTATTACAATATTGACCATTATATTGAAAGTGGAAGTGATATTAATGAATATGAGCGCTTATTTAAAGGTGAAACTAACAGTGGATTTCCTCATGATCTCAAGTCATTAAAGGATGAAAATGGCGGATATAAGGTAATAGCCGATTCTCCATATGGGAATAGCTTAACAACAGATTTTGTTATTGAAGCGTTAATTCAAGAAAAACTCGGTAAAGACAACTATACTGATGTTCTTACGATAAGTTATTCTAGTACAGACAAGGTGGGACACGATTTTGCCCCAAACTCTGTTGAGGTAGAAGATACTTATATACGATTGGATTTAGAATTGGAACGATTGTTTAAAGAACTTGATGAAAGAGTAGGTAAGGCCCATTATACAGTATTTCTGACCTCAGATCATGGCGCTCCTCATGCGCCTATGTATACAAATTCATTAAAAATTCCAGCAGGATTTTTTAATTTAGATAACTTACTGAAGAAGATAAATATAAATCTTGAGGAATCTTATGGTGTACCTAATTTAGCACTTAGTAGAATAAATAATCAAATATATATAGATCATAAAAGTGCAGTTGCTCATAAATTATCAATTCAAGAGTTGAAAACTAAAATCGCTCAAATTGTTAAATCACATGACTTAATCTCCAATGTTTATATTACATCTGAATTAAATAATTTGAACATCTCGCTTGGTTATCAAGAGTTGTTGTTATTTAATGGACATCATCAAATGCGATCAGGTGATGTGATTTTCACATTTAATCCAGAGGTGTTTAAAGATACGTTATGGAATAGAACAGGAACAGATCATCACTCAGGATATAATTATGACACTCACGTGCCTTTAATTTTTAGTGGAGTTGGAATCAAAAAGGGTGAAACTTTGAAGAGAACTGTCGTTACTGACATTACACCAACAATATCAGCACTCTTAGGTATTAGTTTTCCAAATGGTGCTACCGGTAATGTTCTGGGTTTTGTTTTAGATTAGAAAAATTTATTTAAGACGCCTTTCCAACGATGTTGCCGAATAAATTTACCTTCGTCTTTAGTTACTAAGAAGTCGGCTTTCATCTTTAAAGCTTTAAAATAGCCAGCCATGTAATTTTTAAATAAGCCTAGACTTCCCTTCTTTGATGAAAGCTTTATTGCCGATATTATGGTAATCCAAAATCCATAGCGTAATTTATACATGGCCTCACCTTGAAGATACTTTGATGCTTTATCGTAGGTTTGTCCAGTAATCTTCAAATGCTTTACGTGCAACGATTCGTCTGTTAGGATTTCCCAACTATGATAACTTGCTAATAACTCGTCAACGGTATCCCAGCCCATGGATAGTTTTAATTTACCTATTTTCAAAAAGCACTCTTTTCTGTATGTTTTCAATGCGCCTCTTATGTGGTCTTTATTGGTAAGGTTTTCTAAAATCCAGTTACCGTTTTTTTCTATATAGCAAAAGCCAGATGCCATACCTAATTTAGGATTAGATTTAAAATGCTTTGATAATTTTTCTAGATACTTAATAGGAAAAATAAGATCAGCATCAAATTTGCAAATGACATCGTAATTCGCATCTAATTGTTCAAACCCTTTGTAAAATGCATTTATAATTTTAGAACCAGGTAAGTGTTTATCACTAGATGAGGAATTTATATAAGTAATCCAAGGGAATTTATTTGAATATGATTTCAAAATTTCTTCAGTACCATCAGAAGAATTATCGTTAACAACAATTAGTTTTTTTGGTAGAAGTGTCTGTGTTGAAAGTGATTCAAGTGTTTGTGCGATATATTTTTCTTCGTTGTGAGCAGGTATGACTATGTAAAAATCCAATAATATTAATTATATAAACTCAAAGTTAAACTCTTTCAGCATATACTATATAATATCTCGGTGTAAACCGCCTAAGAATTGGCCGAATACCAATTTTATTTACAGGATTAGACCATTTTGCCCTGTCTTTAATTTTCCAACCTGTTTTTTTAAGTAACCAATCTAATTGCCAGTCTTCAAATTCATGATAGTGCCAATCACGCTCGTCGGTTTTACTTCGATAGGCCGAAGAAAACCAAAGTCTAAGAGGTACACTGATTAAGATTTTTTTTGATTTTATAGATTTCAAAACTTCGTAAGGTGAAAGCAAATGTTCAATAATCTCAAAGGCCGTAACAACATCTGTTTCTGAGTTAAGGATACTTTTATGGTCTTCGTCTAAATCTTCTCCAGCAGTATTTGTAACATTATAACCTTCAGAAATCATTATATCTGAAAACGGATTTTTTACACCTAAATCTAAAATTGATTGAGATGTATCAATGTGCTTTTTTAAAAACTTAAGTGTATGTTTAAAGCGTTTATTTGGAAAGGTTTTTTGGTACATAAAGGGTTGCAAAAAATGTATAAAATGTGAGTGGTATTAATATTTATATACAACTGCATTAATGTGCATGCCAGCACCTACACTAGCAAATATGATTACATCACCTTTATTGATTTTGTGATTGTCTAATTTATTGTTTCTTATTAAATCGAAAAGTGTTGGGACAGTAGCAACTGAGCTATTACCAAGTTTATGAATGCTCATAGGCATAATATCCTCTGGTGCTTGAGATTTAAATAATCTGTAAAAACGTTTAATAATTGCTTCATCCATTTTTTCATTGGCTTGATGAATCAATACCTTTTTTACGTCAACTATATCTACACCACTTTTATCCAAACAATCCTTCATCGCCTGTGCGACATTTGTTAATGCAAATTCATAGATTTTACGACCATGCATTTTTATATAACGTGTGTCTGGACACAATGCTTTGTTGTTTGAATTCCCAAAGAACAGATAATAGGCTTCGTCATACGTAAATGATGCTGATTCATGAGCTAGAATGCCACCTTCTTCGTTTGTAGCTTCTACAATACTTGCACCAGCTCCATCTGAATAAATCATAGAATCCCTATCATGTTTGTCAACAACACGTGATAATGTTTCAGTACCAATTACCAGACATTTTTTTGCCATTCCGGCTTTAATAAAGGCCTGTGCTTGTATAACACCTTCTACCCAACCTGGACATCCAAACAGGATATCATATGCCACACACTTAGGATTCTTAATTTTTAAGCGATGTTTAATTCTTGATGCTAAACAAGGTAAAATATCACTTTGAACTGTATTAGCTCTAACATCGCCAAAGTTGTGGGCACATATTATATAGTCAATCTCTTCTTGATCAATATCTGCATCGTCTATGGCTTTTTGTGCAGCCAAAAATCCCAAGTCTGAGGATGTGAGATTGTCATCAGCATAACGCCTTTCAGCAATGCCCGTAATTTCTTTAAATTTTTGAACGATCACTTCATTTGGATAATTGATTGAAGAGCCATCTGCATTTAAAAACTCATGTTGATGAAAATTTTCATTTTTTTCAATTTTCTTTGGTATGTAACTACCTGTTCCAGTTATTTTAATGCTCATAATCTGTATTCTAAAATTTTCATTTAAAGTAAAAAAGCAAAGTAATTATATTAAGTTAAAACAAAAGTAAAACATATTCATTTTTACGATGTTCAAACACTAAAATTAAGCTTCTATATAAGCTTCAATCGGTGCGCAACTACATACTAAATTTCTATCACCAAAGGCTTCGTCAACACGTCTAACAGTTGGCCAAAACTTATTATCCTTTACGTAGTCTAATGGAAAAGCGGCAATTTCTCTAGTATATGGCAACAACCACTCATCTGCAGTCAACATTTCTAATGTGTGCGGTGCATTTTTTAAAACGTTATTAGGCTCCTCCTTGGAAGTTTTATCAATTTCTTTTCTAATAGATATCATTGCGTCACAGAAACGATCCATTTCCGCTTTACTTTCACTTTCAGTCGGTTCTATCATCATTGTACCTGCAACCGGAAATGAAACCGTTGGAGCGTGAAAACCATAGTCCATTAGTCTTTTAGCTATGTCTGTAACCTCAATTCCTCTAGATTTGAATTCACGGCAATCTATTATCATTTCGTGTGCTGCCCTACCATTTTCACCTGTATAAAGTGTATCATAGTAACCTTCTAGTCGTTCTTTAATGTAATTAGCATTTAAGATAGCAATTTCAGTGGCTTCTTTTAGTCCTTTAGTACCTAGCATTTTAATATACCCATATGATATAATACAAGCCAATGATGAACCAAATGGTGCGGCTGAAATAGCAGAAATAGCCTGGTGTCCACCAGTTTTAATAATTGGATTCCCAGGTAAAAAAGGAACTAGTTGTTCAGCAACACAAATTGGTCCAACTCCTGGGCCACCACCACCATGTGGAATAGCAAAAGTTTTATGAAGGTTTAAATGACATACATCTGCACCTATATTGCCTGGGTGTGTTAATCCTACTTGTGCGTTCATATTGGCACCATCCATATACACTTGACCGCCATTATCATGTATAATCTGGGTAATATCTTTAATTGCAGATTCAAATACTCCATGGGTAGAAGGATAAGTGATCATTAATGCAGATAGATTGTCCTTGTGCAATTCTGCTTTTTCCCTTAAATCATTGACGTCTATGTTGCCATCTTCCGATGCCTTCGTTACAACAACTTTCATTCCAGCCATAACGGCACTAGCTGGATTTGTACCATGTGCAGATGATGGGATTAAGCATATATTTCTATGATGGTCACCTCGCGACTCATGATACGCTTTAATTACCATCAGACCTGCAAATTCTCCTTGAGCCCCTGAATTTGGTTGTAGCGATGTTGCCGCAAAACCAGTTATTTCAGTTAATTGATTTTCTAAAGAATTAAGCATAAGGTTATATCCTGTAGCCTGATTAATTGGAGTAAAAGGATGCATATTCCCCCAACTTCCCCAACTTAATGGCAACATTTCAGAAGCAGCATTAAGTTTCATCGTACAAGACCCTAGTGAAATCATAGAATGATTTAGAGCTAAATCTTTACGTTCTAACTTTTTGATATAACGCATTAGTTCAGTCTCAGAATGAAATGAATTAAAAACTTCATAGCTTAAAAAATCTGACTTGCGTTTTAGGTTATTAGGTAATGTATCCTTTTCAGTTATAGAGGTAATTTTGTCTGTTCTTTTGCCTGTAACTTTTTCAAAAATTGAGATTATTTCATTTAAATCTGCTATGGTTGTAGTCTCATTGATTGAGATGGTTACAGTATTGTTATCAGGATAATAAAAATTTACTTCTTGTTTTTCTGCTTCGTACATCACCTTCAATGGATCAGCTTTAATTTGAAGTGTATCAAAATAGTGAGAGTTTATTTGGTCTAATCCTAGTTGTTCAAGTGCTTTCGCTAAGGTTGAGGTTGAGTTTTTTACTTTATCAGCTATAAAAGTTAAACCCTTTGGACCGTGATAAACGGCATACATGCCAGCCATCACAGCTAGTAATACCTGAGCGGTACAAATGTTAGAAGTTGCTTTATCCCTTTTAATGTGTTGCTCTCGAGTTTGCAAAGCCATTCTTAAGGCTCTGTTACCGTTTGTGTCTTTGGTAACTCCAATAATTCTTCCAGGGACATCACGTTTGTATGCCTCTTTAGTTGCGAAATAAGCGGCGTGAGGTCCACCATATCCCATCGGGATACCAAAACGTTGTGTTGTACCAACAACAACATCTGCACCAAATTTTCCAGGGGCTTCTAATTTAACGAGGCTTAAAATGTCTGCGGCAACAGCCACTTTAATATTAGAGGTTTTAGCTTTTTCAATAAAAGCTTTTATATCTGTAATTTGCCCATTTTTACCAGGGTACTGTAATAAGGCACCAAAAAACTCATCACTTAAATTAAATTCTGCCTCATTTCCAATAACTAATTCAATCCCAATTGGGACAGCCCTTGTTTCCAATAATGCTATTGTCTGTGGTAAAACTAAATCAGAAACAAAAAATTTATTGACTCCAGCTTTCTTTTGCGCTCTTTCTCTCACAGCAAACAACAATCCCATTGCTTCGGCTGCTGCAGTACTTTCATCTAGTAATGAAGCGTTGGCAATTTCCATTCCAGTCAAATCGATAACCATTGTTTGAAAGTTTAATAATGCTTCTAAACGTCCTTGAGCAATTTCTGCTTGATAAGGAGTATAAGCAGTATACCATCCTGGATTTTCTAAAATGTTACGCTGAATGACTGCTGGTAAATTAGCTGGGTGATACCCTAAGCCAATATATGATTTATAAACTTTATTTAATTGAGAAAGTTTATAAATGTGGCTTAAATATTCTTGTTCGCTCATTGCCGGATCTAATTCTAAATCCTTATCAAGACGAATCCCAGAGGGGATAGTTTCGGAAACTAATTGTTCAATACTTGTTACGCCAATTGTATTAAGCATAACTTTTTGTTCGTGAGAATTTGGGCCAATATGCCTTAGTGCAAAAGAGGTAGTATCCATTCTTTTTTAATGCTATTTTTTTGATAAGCAAAAATACGTAAATACCCTCTTTTATTAGTTAAGGAAAACTAAAGTTTTTAACGGATTTACTCGGTTATTAACACATTAACTATTTTTGTAATGTGAGGTTTATTAAACAACTTTTTTATTTCTATGTCAATAGTAGTATTCATGTAGCGATAGCAGCATATGCATTAACATGGGTTACTCTTTTAGAATATAATTTGAAATATGATAAAAATAGCCTCTATTTCGTCTTTTTTGCAACCATTACAGGATACAATTTTGTTAAGTATTTTGGTGTTGCAAAATTTCATCATCGAAGATTGGCAGATTGGTTAAAAGCTATACAGCTGTTTTCGCTTATTGCGTTTATAATATTGGCATATTATGCCTTTCAACTTTTAGTGAATTCAAAAATTTTGATTGTACTTTTAGGTGTAATAACATTTTTGTATGCCATTCCCTTGTTACCAAAGAAATATTTTGTTGATGATCAAAGCAACCTACGACAAATTAGCGGTCTTAAGGTATATGTAATCGCAATAGTTTGGTCTTTATCAACGGTTGTTTTGCCACTAATTCAAAATGAAATAGAAATTGGTGCAGATGCTGTTGTTACATGTTTTCAGAGGTTTTTCTATATAATTGTATTAATGCTACCATTTGAAATTAGAGATTTAAACTATGACAGTTTAAAACTTGGGACAATACCGCAACGAATTGGAGTTAAACGAACAAAAATTATTGGAATATTTCTTTTGATACTTTTCTTTTTCTTGGAATATTTTAAAAATGAAATTGATACTAAATCATTAACTATTTTATTGATAATAACATTTGTTACAGCTTTATTTTTAGCTTTTTCCAATAAAAATCAATCGAAGTAT
>Ga0213865_10000195_pt1 | contig 39848 bp, 39 predicted proteins | sample PICome_6_FD_160100 | JGI IMG/M metagenome (GOLD analysis project Ga0213865, IMG submission 160100) | Coastal seawater microbial communities near Pivers Island, North Carolina, United States - PICO282 | ecosystem: Environmental > Aquatic > Marine > Coastal | place: USA: North Carolina...
TCTTCTGAAACCATCTTTACTCACAATAAGGCTGGTACTAGCGGTCTCGGTGGTAGACTTATAGTAGACAACGACGAAGCTAAGCTTGACATAACTAGAAGTGCTGGTCAAGGAGAGACGTCTGTCACCGTAAGCGCACAAACCCTGGCTGGCTCTGATGTAGGGACAATAACTGGAAATGTCGCCTTTTCAAACAGTACTCAAGAAGCGTTTACTGTAACTGGAGGAAACCCTGGGCTCGGATCTCCATGGTTCACGACAAAGGGGAGACTCGTCGCTGAAAACGGAATATATGTAGGCGCTGGAGGTGGAACAGAGTTGTCCATTACGGACCTAGATAAGGTCCCTTCCTCTCTCGGATCTGCTGGTCAGGTTCTTGCTGTAAACTCTGGAGCAACAGCCCTTGAGTTCGTCAATCAGACTGGAGGCGGTGGTGGAAGCTCTACTCTTCTTGGTCTCTCAGATACTCCTTCGGGTTTTGGTGCTACTGGTCAAGTCTTGGTCGTTAATGCGGCTCGAAACGCTATGGAGTTTGCCACCCCATTGGAGATTGGAACCACATCTACTACGGCCTTAGCTGGGGACACAATCACTATCACGACTTCCCAAGCTCTACAGATCGCTTCAAATGCATCCAAGGTTTCTTTCCCAGGATTTGGAACTACAGCTGGTACTGCCCTTGAAGGTAACACAAGCCTGTTCTCTGGTGCTTACGCTGACCTGACAGGCGCCCCTACTATTCCTACAAATAATAATCAACTTACTAATGGTGCGGGATACATTACTGGATACACTGTTGTTGAGTCGGATGTTACTCAGCATCAAGCAGCACTAAGTATTACTGAATCGCAGATCAGCGACCTTGGGACATACCTAACATCTGTTGCGTTTAGCGACCTGACATCAACCCCAACCACGTTAGCTGGATATGGGATTACGGACAGCTTGCAGATTGGCACAACAAGCACAACTGCACTTGCTGGAGACACAACGACGATTACTACTTCGCAAGCGTCAGAAATTACTGCTAATACCGCGAAGACTAGCTTCCCAGGATTTGGCACAACTGCAGGAACTGCGCTTGAGGGTAACACAACATTATTTGATGGAACGTATAGCAGCCTGACAGGTGCGCCTACGATACCTACCAATAATAATCAGCTTACTAACGGAGCTGGATATATAGGTAGTGTGGTGGATGACACCACTCCTCAGCTAGGAGGAAGTTTAGATGTTAACTCTAACGAGATACAAAGCAATAGCGACTTAGTTATTAGAGTAGACGCCGACAACAACACAGCTAACTCCAGTTTTATTGTAAAGAATGGAGCAGGGCTAAATATGCTGGCCCTCGATGAAGAGGGTATGACCTCTATAACCACTGGAGCGGACAACCCGTTAAAGCTCGGAAACTTAGACGGGGGAACCAGCACATTTAATTGTGTCTCTTTAAATGGTAGCACTGCCTATCCTGGATTAATTGGGTTTGCAGCTGGCTCAAACTCTAACGATAATTTCTTCATGATGGGAGAAATTATTGACTTGAGACCTGATACCGCTAACCCGATTACAGGTGCTATCCGTTTACAAGCAGACCCAAACAATTCAGGTGAATCTGTTTGTACTATTAACCATAGGTCTGGATCTGAACCTACAACCCATTCACTAGCAGTTAAAGGAACAGCTCTTATATCTGACGATGTAGACTTGTCAGCAGATTTAGATGTTACAGGCACATTGACTGCGTCAGGATTGACATATCCTACAACTGACGGGACAAACGGACAAGTTCTTAGTACTAACGGACTAGGAGCGTTAAGCTTTGTAGATGCTGGTACTGGAGGAGGAGGTGGAAGTACTCCGATGGAGATTAACTATGTCCGTCTTAGGATGGGTAGCACTGTAATTCTGGGTGGTGCTAATCAACAAGACTTTAATAGCACAAGTTATGTAGTAGCAAAGTTTGACGTAGAAGAAGACAATGAGGGCACACAGCTAACTAGTGACACGGTAACAGACAACAAGGTCACTGTAGCCAGTGACGGATTGTATAGGTTATCTACTGCTATAACATTTAATGCTACCGTTGCGCGTGTTACCCCTTCTGTTTCTTTTAATGTAAACCAAACTAGAATTATTGGTGAAGCGTATGGATACATTCGTGCATCTTCTGGGCAGAACGAAAACGCTTGTAACCTTACTAGGGTTATAGCCCTTAGCGCTGGTGATGAGATACAAGTATGTGCTCACGATACATCTACTGCAAGCGGAGCCTGTCTTGCTGTTGAGGCAATCTTTGAAGTAGAAAAACTTGGAGGAAGTGTACAGCAACAAACTTTAGAGGGCACCTATTTAGAAGTAGTAACTCGTAACTCAGCCTATACTGCGGGGGATTATGAAGGGAAGGTCGTTAAGTTCGGTACAGGCACTCTTACTGCAGGAAAGATTTATGTTCTCAGGGATAGCGGTGGGTCACCACTATGGGATGAGGCTGACGCTGACGCCGAGATACAGACAAAGGGACTTATGGGTCTTGCCCTGGGAACAAGCCCTACTACAGATGGCCTGCTTGTAAGTGGTATTAGCACGTATTCCAATAGCTTTACTGTAGGCGCACCCCTCTATGTAAGCTTGACAGCGGGTACATTAACGGATGACTTATCTTCTCATACTACAGGAGACTTTGTTCGAGCCGCAGGGTATGCATTAAGTACGCAGCTTGTCTATTTAAACCCATCACCAGACTACATTGAGATTGCGTAATGCCAGATATAGCGGAGATATCGGGAGTAGCAGAAGCGAGTATTGCTAAGATTGATGGTGTGGCCAAAGCCAACATCGCTAGTGTAAGCGGCATCAGTATTCCTGCAGGGGTGGGGGGAAAAGTCACCTCTGGACTAGTTATGCATTTGGATGCTGGAGACTCTAGCAGCTATTCTGGTAGCGGGACAAGCTGGCTTGATCTGACATCAAGCAATATCGACTTCACCTTGATAAACAATCCAACCTATTCGTCCACTGATGGTGGTGGATCTTTTGAATTTGACGGAGTGGATGATGAGATCAGCTCTACCTATTCTGCCTCTTCCCCAATACTGTTTAGCGCAAACGATTTGGATACAAACGGAGCTACAATTCAGCTTTGGGCAAAGAATGTTACGGGTCAAGTTATCTTTTTTGATACTAATAGCGCTAGTAACAACCACTACTATGGTCTGTCGGTATCACCTCAGTCTCATTCAACTAATGGTCAGAGGGTTGTCGCTCACATTTTTGAAGGGACTGCCAACAACGCCCCCTCATCGAGGAGGACAGCATTTTCTAGCTACGGCACACACAGTGCGGACACTTGGTATCTTTTCACTTTTACTTATAGCAGCAATGAAGCAAGTGATATTGGCTTTTACGTAAACACTACCTCAGTAGCTAATTCAGGTACAAGCGGAACTGGAGACGACAACTCTCCTGGATACGATAGTAGTCGATTTCCAGCGATGGGAAGGGTAAGGGGTGTAGCAAGACAAGGCTATGTATCTCAAGTTATGGTGTACGACAAGGTGCTATCCGCATCCGAGATCACACAGAATTTTGATGCATTCAAAAGTCGATACGGTTATGGAGATATTGTGGAAACGGATCTAGTGATCAACTTGGATGCAGGCAATTCCAACAGCTACTCTGGGTCTGGAACTACGTGGTCCAATCTAGTGTCAGGTACAAGCTTTGATTTTACTTTGACCAATGGCCCCGTTTACACTGCTGATCAAGGAGGGTATTTTCAGTTTGACGGGATAAACGATTACGCCACAAAAACTAGTCTGTTTAATATGGCTGACTATCCGTCGTTTAGCATAGAGTCCTGGGTGTACGCAGACAACTCAAGTAGCGACCACTCCATCTGCGGTCAATGGCAAAACTCCCCTTCAGGTTTCGGCCCAGGCATTCTTTATTTGGACGTTGGTGACGGTGCTGTGGGTTGGGACTGGATTGTAAGGCTTTCAGATGGCACTAACAAAAGGATTGGCACGACAACAGCCAATGGCAGCGTCGGTGCGTGGAATCATGTGGTCGCTACATTCAACAGTACCCAAATGCAGTTGTATGTCAACAATAGTTTGATTGGGACTGTATCGACTGGGGATACGATCGACGACAACACTGATGAAGGACTTGCCATCGGTGCCGATAGGGATACTGGCGGTAGATATATGGATGGAAAAATTTCAATATTTAGGTTTTATGAAAAGGTTTTGAGTTCTACTGAGATTGCTCAGAACTACAACGCAATAAAAGGCAGATACGGATTATGATTAATATTCCCACCGACAGAAGATATGTCATCATCAACGCCAGTGATATTGACAGTATTGACTTTGCACAAGTCCTAGAGACATCAATAGACACGGTTCGATATAGACTTGATGGTGTCGAGGCGGTATTGAAATATGAAGGAGCTATGCCTGCGACTATATCTGCTTTATCACCGACACCACAGGTGTATACACGCGATGAAATTCGACCGATCATGGGGAGCATCGAGTGGGAGTTCGATGATACAGATGAGGTCTGATTTGACCTAATCTTATGGCCTGACCGTGATTTTATTTATGGCTATATTTGTAACATGAAAGCCTGTAAGTCTTACAAAAAAGGAGGAAGGGTCCGACTTAAAATGGGGAAGCACAAAGACCCCAAAGGCGGGCTTACGCAGGCTGGAGTAAACAAATATAATAAAGAGACGGGAAGTAAGCTGAAAATGGCTGTAACAACCCCGCCCTCAAAGCTTAAAGCTGGAAGCAAATCAGCAAAGAGGAGAAAGAGTTTTTGTGCTCGTATGAGTGGCGTTAAAGGGCCAATGAAAAAGCCCAATGGAAAGCCGACTCGTAAGGCACTTGCACTGAGAAAATGGAATTGCTAATAATGGATACGCTTACACAGTTTGAACTACTCAGTATAGTTGGGGCATTAATAGGTATGTGGATTAAGTTTCAAGCTGACTTCACTCACCTTAAAGCAAGGGTTAATTCTCTTGAAAACGACAACGGGGAGCTAAAACAAAACATAAAGCAACTCTTGGAAGACATACAAGAGATAAAACTTCTTCTTGCTAAAAATAAAGTAACATGAATCATATAGACGAGATATCATTTGGGCAGCTTGGGTGTGAGCTTTCTACAACCACAGAGGTTCCCGCGCCAAGCGGAAAGACCATTGTAGCAATAACAGTATTGGCAGCAAATCAAACGATAACCGCCGATTCTGAAGATACAGATTTGTGGCCCAACCTCGTTAATCTTCCTGTACCGCAGGGTGTCACCATATACGGGAGGTTTACTAATATCCTTACGGCTAGTGCCAATGGAGCCATATACTACTTTGGATAATGAAAGCCGTCAAGTACAAAAAAGGCGGAAAACTAATAACTCTTAACAAAAAGGTAAACGTTGACGCTCCTAAGGGGTATCACTGGATGGAAGAGTCTGGTAGGTACTACCTTATGGAGGGGGACTACAAGCCTCACCCTGGGGCTGTAGAAAAAGCATCGTTTAAAACAGTGACTCATGGCTAAGGCGGTTAAGAAGAGCAAAGTAAACGAAGCTGGAAATTATACCAAGCCTAGTATGCGCAAGAAGTTGTTTAACGCGATCAAGGCTGGTAGCAAAGGTGGTAATCCTGGTCAGTGGTCTGCCCGCAAAGCACAGCTTCTAGCCCAGAGGTATAAGAAGGCTGGGGGTGGCTACACAAACTAATGTCTTTAGCTAAATCACAAAGAAGTCTGAAGAAGTGGACGGCGCAGAAGTGGCGCACTTCTAGCGGAAAAAAATCCGAAGGTAAGCGCAGATACTTACCTGACGCTGCGTGGAAATCCCTCTCATCAGCAGAGAAAGCAGCGACAAACAGGGCTAAAGCAAAGGGTAATAAAGAGGGGAAGCAGTTTGTTTCTCAACCCAAGAATATCAAAAAGAAGGTGGCTAAATACCGCAAGTGATTGATATTTATATTTGTACCAAATTAAATTCATGGAAGAGCAAGAAATTAACGCTACGGAAGAGCAACCATCAGTAGGTTTTTCTTTCGTAGATGAATCAGAAGTAGTGCAGGCTCAGCAAGAAACTCAACCTGAGGTTCAACCTGAGGTTCAACCTGAAGCCCCCGTTCAAGAGGATTCCTTTGAGCAGGATGCACAACAATACGAGTCTTCAACGGAAGATACTCAGACTGAATATACAGAACAGTATTCTCAAGAAGACGTTGAGAGCGCAGTGATCAACTACCTTAGCGAAAGGCTGGGTACTGACATTGAGTCTCTGGACGATATCATGAGAGTACAGCAACAAGAGAGCGAGATTGACGAGCGGATTGCGGCTATTGCCGAATTCGTAGAGGACACTGGTAGGGCTCCCCAGGACTGGTTTATTTATCAGCAGCTCAATCCTTCCGAAATGGATGATATGACTGCTATTCAGGTGCAAATGGCATCTGATTACCCAAACCTTTCTCAAGATGAGGTGGCCACGCTGATGTCCAGCAAGTACAAACTCGATACTGATCTGCACACAGAGGATGAGGTAAAACTCTCGCAGTTGCAACTTAAAATCGACGCTCAGAATGCGCGTCAGGCCATCGACACACTGAGAAGTCAGTATGCCGCGCCTGAAGTTCAGGAAAGCGTCGAGGAAGATTTCTCTTTCGACGACAGCTGGTATGATGCCATGACGCACGAAACGAGAGCTCTCGACGGGGTCGAATTTGACCTTGGTAACGGGAATAGCTTTACGTTTGGGCTTAATGAATCATATCGGAATGAATTGGTAGAGAAGAATACTCGCCTTGACGAGTTCTTTGATCCTTACGTCCAACAGGATGGGGCATGGGACTACGACAAGCTGAATGTTCACAGAGCCGTGATCGACAACATGGAACAGATTGTTCAATCCGTATACAAGCAAGGTATGGCGGACGGTCAAAGGGGCATTGTGAATCAAGCAGCTAACGTTAGCGCTCAGACCCCGAATCAAGGTGGGCAAATTCCCCAAGAGGACAATCTTACGGCTCAACTAAAACGAGCTTTGGGAGGAGATTCCACTTGGTCTTTTTAAACAATAACAACAACAACAACACAATATCATGAGTGCTATAAGCATTGCTAATTCGGGTGTTGGAGCAGCTACTACGCCAGCTAACTTGGCAGCTACGCTGAAGACCGACCCCTCAAAGTACGTCTCCATTGGAGACCTTATCGACGTTACCAAGCCCGACAACAGGGATCTCTTGGTGAACACCTACGGTGACCAAGGTATCACTGGCTTTCTTCAACTGACTGGAGCTACCCGCTCTGGCGGTACCGCTGACGAAGTTCAGTACTGGGAGGAGGGCCGTCTGCACAAGACTGTCACCGCTTCTTTGGCCGCTGATGGTGTTGATGGACAGGGAACCCTGACCACGACCGACTCCCTACGTGCTAATGACGTTCTGCTTACCCAAGCTGGCGACAGGCTGGTGGTCATCAACCCGACCTCCGCTGTCGCTAATAACGTCAAGACCATGGACGGAACGGCTGTGACTGTAATCGGGGCTGGATCTGAACAGGAGATGGCGATCATCGGTAACGTTTACGCTCAGGGTACGGGTCAGCCCGATGAGTTCTACCAGACGGAAGTCGTCAAGCGTGTCAACCCGTACTTCATCACCAAGGAGTCCTTCCGCGTGACTGGTTCTCAGGCCACGAACATCGGCTGGATCAACCTCGGTGGAGGTGAGTACCGTTGGTACGTGAAGGGCGAGATGGACGTTCGCAAGCGTTTCATGAATCAGAGGGAGATGATGATGCTTCTCGGTCAGAACCCGAAGAGCGTTGACGCTGATCACGCTGACTACGCAGACGGTAGTCCTGATTTGACTCTGACCGATGGCTCCGCCGACCTTGGTTCTATCGCTGGATCCGAGGGTTACTTCCAGGCTATTTCTCGTCGTGGTATCACGACCACGGGTAGCTTCGGTGACGGTGCTGGCTTTGCAGACATCGACGAGCTGATCTTCGCTCTCGACAAGCAGGGTGCTCCTCAAGAGTACGCTATGTATGTTGACACGGCCACGTCGTTGGCTATCGACGACATGCTTGCTGCTGGTATCGCTACGCAGACCACCGCTGGTCTTCCTGGTCAGTTCGGAGCCTTCCAAAACAGCGCTGACATGGCTGTCAAGCTGGGCTTCAAGAGCTTCACCAGAGGTAGCTACACCTTCCACAAGCACGGTTGGAAGTTGCTGAGCGATCCTACTTTGCTCGGTGCCTTCGACACTAAGCCGTTTAAAGGTGCTATGGTTCCGCTTCGCACGGTGGCTGATGCCAAGTCTGGCAATCACTCCCCTGCATTGGAGATGAACTATAAGGAAGTTAACGGTTACAGCCGTGAGCTCGATCACTGGATGGAAGGTGGTGGCGTCCTTGGTCACGCTACGAACGATGTGGACGAAGCTAAGTTCCACTATCGTTCTGAGTGCAACCTGATCACTCGCGCTGCTAACCAGCACGTCTTGCTGACTTGATTAAACTGAAGTGAAGGGAGGGGGTTTCGGCCCTCTCCCTAATCTTCTCAACACAAATAGATATGGCAAATATTTTTCCTATTGTCTCAGAAACAGCATCTGAAACGGTTACCCTTCCTATTGATGCCGCCGCTACTTCGGCTACGCACAACCTTATAGTTAACTCAAGAAAAATCTCGATTGACGCTGAAGGTGCAGACGCAGCATGCACTCACGTAGTGAATGTACAGGCCCCAAACGGCATGATTTTTTTCGTTGATTTTCTTAACGCTGATTCCTTGAATGCAAATGGAGGTGACGTAGACGCTACGTCTGTTACTCTTAAAAAAGGTGATAACGAAATCCTTCTTAATGCTATTGCAGAGACCGCATGTGTCTTGGCCACCGAGACTGGATTTGTGGATGGAACTGGTATCCTTGGAACTGACCTTGGAGCTACTTCTGGTGCTACGTTCAGCTAATAAACACTGGTAATTGAGTGGGGGTTTCGGCCCCCGCTCTCTTACTTTCACTTTTAAATTTTAATTCAATGCCTACTACAACCGAAAAGCGGGGACCTGGTCGTCCCGCTACAAAAACCGCGACCAAGAAGGTGGAGCCTAAGCCAGCCTTTCAGATAAAAAGACAGGTTCCAAAAGACGTCATTAAAGAGTACAGGACCCTAAAACCAATGGGTGCCACTTTCATGATGCAGCAAAAAGGCACTACAGTTTTTGACGCTGAACAAAACACAGTCAGAGAGCTTAGGTATTGCCCTAACGAGCCTAGCGTATGGAGGGACGAACAATCCGATAGCGCCACTCGTAAGTCTGTTGTTTTTCAAGACGGAAAACTATGGGTTCGACCTGATCAGCCAAACCTAAATAGGTTTATGGAGCTTCACCCTGGGAATAAAGAAAACGGCGGAACACTGTTTGAGCTTGTAAACAAGGAGAAAAAAGCTGAGGTTCACGCGGACACAGAGTTTCTTATGGCCGATGCAATTACAATGGTTCGAGACAAAGATTTAGAAGATCTCATGAGTGTAGCGGTGGCGTCTGGAATCAATATTGACAGGCCTGTAGCTGAGATAAAGCACGACCTTCTTGTGTACGCAAAGAGAAACCCTAAGTCGTTTATTGATTCGTTTGACAACCCTGTGGTTCAAATGAAAACTAAACTTAAAATGGCTGAAAAGTATCAGGTCATTAAGCTGACTGCGTCTAGCGTAAACTGGTTTGACAGCGGAAAAATGATTGTGTCAGTTCCTGCTGGAAAAGACCCTATGGATGTTTTTGTTAGGTACTGCCTTACTGAATCAGCCGTTTCCACATTGGAAGAAATAGATAGACAACTGCAGAGCTGAGACTAAATAAAACCCTATGAAAGAGCCGCCTTAGAGCGGCTTTTTCTTTTTGTATATTTGCTTTATGGCAAGCGTATCCGCTGTATACGACACTCTAAAGGATTTGGTAAATAAAGACCAGAATGGATTTATTACGCCAGACATTTTCAATAGTTTCGCTCAAGTAGCTCAGGTTAGAATCTTTAATAGGCTTTTTAGTGACTTTAAAGACGCTAAGAGGGTAAACAAAGCTGGGTTCAATCCTGGGCGTGACAAGTCTAGATTTAAGCAAATAGAAGAGGATCTGGCGTTTTTTGCTAGAACTAGACCTATTCCTAGAGAGGATGGGGTATTTGCTAAGCCTGAAGATCTGGCTAGGATTATTTCGGCCACCACAGACGGAAGCCTCCTGATGGGCGAAAGCACAAGAACGATTATAGATCTGTGTTACGACGAAGACAAAATCGAAAGACTATTGCTTAGTGACATCAGCAGGCCCACGGAAATGGCTCCTGTAGCTCTTGTAAGCGGGGACATTGAGGTTTTCCCAGATAGCATTAATGCAATTAGACTAAGGTATTACAAGTACCCAGAGAGCACAGACTATCAAGGTAATAGCTCTACAAACCCGCCTCAGTACGCTGTTAACGTAGTGGGTGGAACAGAAACGTTTTCTGCAGCAAACAGCTATGACTTTGAGCTTCCTGATCACTACCTAGAGCAACTTGTGATTGAAATAGCTGAAATGGCTGGAATAAACCTTAGAGATCAGGCGTTAAACCAGGCTGCGCAATTAGAGCAAGCGGAGCGTAAACAAGAAAAAACCTTCTGATGTCTAGGAACTACATACCCCTTAATCAAGTCGTAAATGACTTCGTAGTAACTCTTGACACAGACGATTACGCAAGCTACGCTCCTGATACCACTATTAGGGCTTTTGCTCTTCGGGGAATTAGAGAGATGGGGTTTGATATGCTAAAGGTTATCAGATCCCTTAAACTGGCTGTTTCTGCTAACGGAACAATAGACTTGCCTGACGACTACGTGGACTGGACTAAGGTGGGTGTTGTAGGGTCTGACGGTCTGGTATATGTACTTGGGGAAAACAAAAACATCAACCAATCTCAAAAATATTCTACTTCTGGTGGATACTTTTACGACACTGACGGTGACGGGTTGTACGATAGAGAAGACAGTAAGAGCCCTACGAATAGCGGATCTCCGATGGTGGACGACGGAATCTCTGAGGGTATGAACTCATACATCTTTAGAAACTTCGTCCATGAAAACAATCACGGCAGGCTGTACGGAATAGGTGGGGGTCACTACTATGAGGAGTTTAGGGTGAATATGGACCAAAACAGGATAGAGTTAAAGTCTAATAGGGACATCAACGAGGTGGTTATTGAGTACGTTGCTGACGAGGCAAGGTCAACAAACCCCAGGGTTCATGTTTACGCCGAGGAAGCTCTTAGATCCTACATTTACTATAAGCTCATAGAGCGTAAGTCAGCGGTTCCTGCTAATGAGAAGGCTAGGGCTAGGCAAGAGTACTACAACGAAAGGCGCAAGGCTAACGCTCGTATGAAGTCCTTCACGAAAGAAGAGTTGCTCAAGACTATTCGTAAGAACTTTAAGCAAGCACCTAAGCGCTAATGGCTATCGATAAGACTATCCCGAACAGACTCCAAGCAGACGCTGACCAGAGGCTTGTACGCCCTGAAGTCGGGGAGATGCTTGATGCTCAGAACGTGACTATGGCAGAGGGTGGAGGCAGTTCTTCTGGCGTCATCAAGAACGTCAGGGGTACTATTGCTGGTGAGCCTCTTACTGCTGCAGACAGGATCGCAGACGATGATGCGGTAAGGGTTATCGGCAGCGTGTCTGATCCTCAGCGGGGGTTCATATACTGGTTTGTTGCTGATGTAGGCGGAAATAGTCAAGACGCTATATATCAGTACAATACGTCAGACGATACTTACAGGGTTGTTTTCAAGGACTCTCGACTAAATTTTGATCATAACGGTTTTGTAAAAGCAGATATAGTTAACGCAGCTTTTCAGCAAGATGGCATTGTTCAATCCATACTATATTTTACTGACAACAATAACCCACCAAAGAAGATAAACGTAGACAGGGCCATAGCTGGAGATTATGATCGTCCTGCTAATGTTGGGTCTATAGGATACGACAGAATGCTTGACAGGATGATTGAGTGTGTTAGACGCCCACCAATTAGGAATGTAGATTTCTTTTTTGAGTCTGACGAAAACTTTAAGAGTAACAACTTTATAAGAGATACCTTTCAGTTCTCAATTCAATACATCTACAAGGATGGAGAAGAGTCGGCTATGTCTTCTTATTCTAAACTCGCGTTCCCTGACATAGTAAATAGTTACGGGGTAGAGGACGGATCTGTAGGGTATAGCGTGTACACACAAAACGTGTGCGTTATAGACACTAAGTGGTCTAGTGATACATCCGATACTCGAAGACATTATCACGACGTAAAAAAAATAAGGCTTCTTGCAAGAAACGGAAACGAAGGTGTATTCTTTATCATTGATGAGTTCGATCCAAATGAGAATCTGTACAGAAACATCCTCGAAGAAAACTTTACCGTGTACAACGCCTCAAGTGGGCTTTACAGATTTTACAACGATGGAAATTACACTTTTGTATCTAGTGACCTTGTAAATAAGCTGTACGACAATGTCCCGTTTGTGGCGGCGGGACAGGCTGTGGCTGGAAACAGATTGATGTACAGTAACTACACTGAGGGTAGGCCGAGTCATGACCCAGGGGCTAATATGACCGTGTCTTATGCTGGTCCAGGATCAATAAATTCATTTAAGGTTTCTACACCAGTAACAGAAACTGGTTTTGGTGATGTTTCTGTAGATTTCTTAGGTGCTGGGGCATTTACTCCTGGTCAAATTATTCCAGCTGGATCTAAAACAACGATAGAATTCCCGTTTAGACCAACTGGAAACGTTAGCATGCTTAGCGAGTACATGTTTGAAACGTTTTTTGTTTTGGCAAATAATTTTAATCAAAGCATCCGTGTAGGCTTTGCAAATTCTGCAGACTCTCAAGCCTCATACGTAAAAGTTTATCCAGAAGGATACTCTCAAAATGCAGGAGACATAGGTCTGTTCCTTACGTTCAGTGTTACTGTAACAAACATTTCAGATATAAGCGTTGCTGATTTGGTATCTCTTTTTGCAGACGCGATGTCTGAAGAAGAGACATCTCTTTCTAGTAAATTTCAAGTTTCTCCGACTGATTGCGAAGGCACTGTTTTAAGTGTAGATGGGGCCAACAACCCGTTCTCTGTCGGGGACCAAGTAACATTTTCTAGCGGGACATCTATAACAGCGAAATACTCTTTCTCGGAGACAGACACTTCAGCACCTACAACGCTTGTTATAAAACCGAGGTTGGTGAACTACTACCCGTCTTTAGGCAATGAAATCACCGTATCTGGAAATAACATCTTGCCAGCAGGTAGCCTTAATGATCCTGCAAACTCAACAAACGCAACAGATAAAGCTAGTGCTTCCTACAGCTGGGCAGCAAACTACACGGTCGATACGGAAAATACCCCAGCCTTTGTTCGGGCCCTATCAAGCACTTCTTTTGCTTCAAACTCGTCGTTTAAGATGGGGGCATCTCATGAGTTTGGGGTTGTTTACTATGACGACGCAAATAGATCTTCTTTCGTAAATAAAATTGGATCCGTGTATGTCGATCACGTATCTGAAAGATCTTCTGGAGAAGAAGGCGCTGCTGGCGTTACATTTTCGTTCTCAAACAATATTCCGACTTGGGCAAACTCCTTTCAGATTGTATATACTGGCAACTCAAGTTGGCAAGATGTTCAAACATACACTACTGGAAGGGGGTATTACGTTTCTCAGACTTCGGCGGCACAGATTACCAATCCAGTATTGACAGACAAGAGGATCTACGTTTCCTTAAAGACTCTTGATTTGTTTTCCAAGCAAAAGTCAGCGAATAGGGACTACTCGTTTACAAAGGGCGATAAATTAAGAATCGTTAGTTACGACTCAGAAACTGGGGCTGGAGACAATGTTGCGACTTCTGATCCAGTTATCGTTTACCCTTCAGCAAACGACGGGTCTCCAATAGAGTTTGATGTTGTTGGTGTGGTCGCTCTTACGGAAGCCTCTAATGGTCATCCAGTAGAGATTGAATTGAATACAAACAACCTTCACAATCAGCACCATACTGCTGATGATCAAACTCAATTCGAGGGGACGTTTCTTATTCTAGAAGCAACTCAGGTGGTCAATCAGGCTGAAAGGTCTGACGGAACATCTGGAAGCATAAAGTACCCTGGGTTTGACTGGTACTCAATAAGCGCTACTGCATATCCAGATGGTACTGCAAGCCCAAACTTAAATCACTGGGGAAAAAGGTGTGTCGTAGAAATATTGACGCCAAAAAAGAATGTATCCGAGAAAGTCTACTATGAGATAGGAGATAAAAGACTTGCTAGATCACCTAGACCTGGTGATACGTTCACGACAAACCACGGGCCAAACTTTACTCTTTTTAGTGGCGACGTGCACTACAGAACTGTGTCGGCAAAGACGCCATATAGAAATTCGTCGGGGCAGTGGAATTGGGATCTTCCAAAAGACTGGAGATACGAAGCTATATTCATGGAATCTAAATCCGTGTCTGATATATTTAATTCAGAAGATTGGGACAGAGGACGACCGCACGCAGCGTTTGAGAGCGCCGCAACTGTCCGCCGATACAACGGGATTACATACAGTGATGCCTATGCCGAGGACGTAGCAAACCTTTCACTATCATCATTCAACGGCAGTCTCGCTAACTTCTTCAGCCTGGAGTCCGCTAACGGGGCGTGCAACTACATAGATACGTTTAGAGACGGGTACTTGCTTGCCTTCCAGGAAAATAGGGTTTCTAGGGTAGGGATAAACAAAGACATCATCACCACCCCAGCGGCAGGACAGATCCCGACCTTAACAACACAAGTACTTGGGGAGCCTGTATACTATCTAGGCGACTTTGGGTGCGGGGATAACCCTGAGTCTGTTCTTATCCGCGATGGCAATGCTTTCTTTGTGGATACGTCAAGGAAGAAGCTGGTTAGGCTCACTGCGGAGGGTTTGTCTCCAATCTCTGAGAACGGAGTAGACTCTATGTTCAAGACCAACCTAGACTCATTTACAGAACAAGGGGGGACACGTATTGTCAGCGGCTATGACCCAGAGGACAATCAATACTATGTAACCCTAAGAGAGGCTGGTGCGTTTACTGGGTTTACTCTGGGGTACAATATTTCTGCAGGGGTGTGGCAGAGCAGGTATACGTTCTATCCAGACATGTACGCTGATCAAAACGGAACCATGTACTCTGCTTACTACAATAACCCTGTTGGCGACGACAACGCAGAGGTGTTTCATCACCACACAAACGAAACAGACTATAATACTTTCTACGGCTCGTTTGGAGACTCTCTAGTAAAGGTAGTGAGCAACGCTAATCCAAGCATGGTGAAGGTGTTCAACTCAATTTCGCTAGAGGGGAATAGCGCAAACTGGACCGCCAACCCCGTGGCAACCGACCTTAGTAGTCTTGCTCAGTCAAAACAGTTTGTAGAGAAAGAGGGGAGCTACTACTCTGAATTTACCAGAGACACAAACGGGACCAAGCACACAACTGGTATTGGTAGGGTGGCCTCCCTGGACTCTGGGGGAAACAGGATTAAGTTTGTAAACAGAGTAAATAGGAATCCAATTCCATACGGAAGTAACATTAGGCTTATATCTGCTGGAGCCTACGACAATATAGGGTCTCTTGAAGAAGATGTTACCTTTGTTAAATTTGTAGACTCCTACACCATTGAGGTCGCTGGAACCATAAACCTTCTGCTTAACGGGCTTGTCGGCGGTGACCTTGTTGCCATATCTGAGTCCACTGTAAACGGAGACCCAGTACGGGGTCATTGGGCAGAAATAACACTAACTAATAACCAAGCTACACCTTTTGAGTTGTATTGTGTAAACACGCACATCGTACAATCACATCAAGACCACTCGTTAGGTCAGCAATAACTATATTTGTAACATGGACCCAATTACTTTATCGCTTATAGGATCTGCTGTAGGTCAGGGGATTCAAGCTCTTGGGCAAGGAAGCGCCGCCAAGAGAGAAAAAGAATTCTTTGAAGGCCTTCAGTCTTCTGGAGAAAAACAAGCAAAATCGCTAGAGAAGCAAAGAGCGGGTATGTACGGCATGGGTCCAACCATGCGTAAGTATCTGCAGTACGCCATGCAAGATCCTACTGCCGATTTTCAGAGACAAGAGGCGCAACGGCAGTCTGGCACAGCGATAGGTGCGCTGAAGGCTGGAGGGGCTAGAGCTCTCCTCGGTGGGCTTGGGGCTCAGCAGCAACAAGCTGCTTCCACAATGGCTCAAATCGGAGCTGATGAGTACGGAAGAAAGACTGGAGCTATGGCTAAGGTTGGTCAGATGGAAGAAAGACTAAGGCAAGAGCAGAGGGGAGACATAGGTAATGATCTTCTTATGGCTAGGCAGCAAGCTGCTCAGGGGCTTGCTGGGGCCTTTGGCGCTGAACAGGCAAGAAGGCAAGCGGGGACTGACTTTTTCTCTGGTCTGGCTAGTACGGCGGGACAAATAGCAGGGGCTGAGTTTGGAAAACCGACTGAAGCAGGAGACATATTCAGGTCCACTACAGGTGGCCTTTCTGATCTTGAAGCAAATAACCTATTGGCTAAATTCGGTTATGGATCAGGTATAGATGTTAGCGGTCTATCTAAGACTGTGGCTGGTCTGCCAGGGATTCAAGGCTACAAACCAAACGAGAATGGAGGTAAAGTAAAGAAGACTCCTGGGCAGTTCTCTCACAGAAAAAACCCGATAGACGTTATGCAAAACGGAGCTAAGATTGGTGAATTGACAGGAGGTGAATATGTACTCAACCCTGAGCAAGCAGCAGCTATTTCAAGGCAAAGCGACATCGCCCGAAAGCTGTTTAGGAAATTTGATAAAGAACAATCCGCATAATGCTATACGGAGCCGTAAATGTACCGCAAAGGAAAGAGCCTCAGAAATATTTTGAGGACATCCAAAAGCAGCTGAAGGAAGCTCAGATTCTCAAGGAGGCTGATAAAGCCCAAGAAGAGGCGGCTAAAGCTGGTATGGGGGCGGTTCCTCTTGTGTCGTCGGCGAAGATGTTCGACTCTCACGCAAAAGCATGGAAAAAAGCAGCGGAACAGCTTAGGTCTGAAAAGGACAAGTACATGGAGACTGCTGAAGGCAGGGAGAAGTACACGCAGCTACTCAACGAGTTGAACTTTGGAATTCAAGAGTCTGAGGCATACTTCAAGGAGGCAAGCCCTGAGCTTGAAGCAAACCTCAATATTGCTAGGTCTGGCCAAAACCTTGACCAGTGGGAAAAGCAAGGCCAAAAAGACAGTCACGACTTAGCCTACTATGAGGACGTTCTTAACGATCTTGACTCTGACAAGTTTGCTGTAAGTATTCAGGACGGACATTTTGTCTTGGATGACGGCACAGGGCCTAAATCCATAGAAGATCCCAGCTTGATGGACTTCTCTATTGTAAAACCAGCTTTGGTCATGACTGATCCCGTAGACCCTAAAGACTGGTGGGTTAGATCTCACGACGACAGGATGTACGAGGATAGAGAGGAGGCCAAGCAATGGACTAGAGCTACAGTAGGACAGTCTCAGAGAGGGAACCTGGATGTGGCTAGGTGGTGGGTTAGCAGCGGTAAGGCTCCAGAAGGTATGACTGCAGAAGAAGTAGTAAACGAAGCGGGAAGGATGGATGAAGCGCTAAATGCCTACGCAGAAGACGCTGTCCCCGAAGGGTGGTCTAAGGAAGACCCTAATGAAAACGCCGAACCTACAGCAGAAGAGAAAAAGAAGACTAGATTCAATAAGAGCCTTGACGAAATAATAACTAATGTTTCAAACCCTAACGCCTCTGTGTCGCCACCAGCGGCACCTGGCCCTCCTACTCCAGATCAGGCTACATATGAGTTTCCTTCACAAGATTACGTCACAATAGACACTTCTGCGTGGGGGGATGAAGCCATGAAAGACTCTGATGGGAAGATCATAAGTATTTCTATTACTGGTATAAAGCATGATGCTCTAAGTAGTGATATTGAACTTATGACAAACGTTGGGCCAATACAGGTGACCCCAGGGACTCCTGTATATAAAAGCATAAAATTAAACATAGACAGAGCTGAGGGCGAAGGGGCTTTTGAGAGGATTTTTGATTCTCTATATGCTGCTACACACTAAGCCCATTTCATTATCTTTGCTTTTACAAGCAAAAAGGTGATGGGAGAAGACTATAACGCTGTTATTGAAGACTTCAGGTCTAGAGGAAAGTCCGATGAATATATAGCCAACGTTCTAATGTACGACCCCAAGTACAAATTAGATCCAAACAAGGCAAGGGCGCTTTTAAATCTAGACTCAAAAAAAAAAGAACAAGGAGGAAACCCGTTTACTATTTCGTCGTCTATTTCTTCGGATATCGTCTTGGCTTCACCTTCGGAGTTGACAGAGAGGACACAAAACCCCGTATCTGAAGCTTTATCACCCTCTATCAAAGAAGAGGACCTCTCCCCTCAGATTAAGCAGTGGAGAAACTACAACATTTCAGAAGGTCTTCATAGTGAGGTCAACATGTATGACACTGAAGACATGCAAAGTGCGTATGTCACTGACGCTGTCGATTGGTCTCTCGAAAATAACGTATTTGACGGGGAGCTCACCAGGGAAGATATACTGGGTGGCAATGATCAAAAAGACATTACTGCGGAGCAGACGAAAAACATCAGGTCAGCGATGTCGGCTTACGATGATCACTTGAAGTCACAAGGAGACATAGACATTACTGAAAAGCAGATTTCAAAAAGAGAAATGGACGCTAAGTCGCTGTCCATTATAAAGACGTACTCTAAGAAGATGGAGGAGGACTACAAGTCCACCCATAAGACTTTGATGTCTCAGAATGAAGAGTATAGAAAAGCTATTGAAGAAGCAGAAGAGAAGTTTAAGAAAGGAGAGCTGACTGAAAGAGGTTATCGAACTGCCACAAACAGGGCGTTTCAAATTCACGCTGAAGACTACTGGAAGGAAAGGTTTAATGAATACACGGAAGAGATTGTTAATTCTCTTCCAGAAGACCTAAGAGATGACGGAAGCTTTCTTGAGGACCTGTCAGAAGACATATACGAAAAGTCAAACAGGAGCCTAAGGCTTGACCTTGACGGAGACAACGTATATAATGAGGGGATACCAGTTTTAAGTCAGGTTGGCGACTTTCTGTTGGGCACTGCAGCAACACTAGTTGACATTGCAGGACCCACTTTGGCTGTTGCTGGTGGAAGCGGTGTTCCTGCCATTCCAACCAGTATCGGCAGGAGGATGCTTTATGATGCTCAAAAAGAACTTTCAGAATATCTGAGGAGCAACATAACAGATTACCAGGACTACGAATATTTTTCTGTGGACGAGGACGAGGGCCTGTTTAATCACATTGCTCACGGACTGGGGGACGTTACTCGCGCTACGAGTCAGGTTATACCTTACGCTGCGCTCGCTTACGGTGGTCCTGTGGGACTCAGTATACTAGGTGTTACGGGAGCTATAAATACGTTTTCAGACAGCTATTATTCAGATGTAGACAGGGTTGCAGAGGGTCTTGATCCTGTTTTTGACCCCGACAGCTCTCTAGACAATACGTCAAGATTGGGGATGAGCGCATCTATCGGTGCAATACAGGCGTATGGTGGAAAAATACTTGGCGGAATTGCAGGAAGGGCTGTAGGACAAGCTGGCTCAAGCGCAGTAACAAACAGTATAGTAAGAGGTTTAATGGGGGGAGCAGGTAAGGCCGCTACAAAGACAAGGGCTCTTAAAGCGTATCTTCTCGCTCAAGGCATCGACGCTGTCGGCGAAGGAATCGAGGAGGTCGTAGAAAACGCGGTGCAGACGGCCTTTGAATCTGGCCTTGGAGACAGCGATGTAACTTGGAACGAGTTTGTTTCTGAAACACAGTATGCGTTCGCCGAGGGGATTAAAGGAAGTGCTGGTATAGGTGGTGCTGGATTGGCTCTTGGTAGGGGGGCTAGATCTGGAAACGCCATACTTAACGGCGATGTGTCGCTCATAACAGGGCCTCAAGCGGCTACTCATTCAGTTGCCGACCCCAGTTCTTCTGAAGTGGAAGTCGATGGTGAATCTCCATTGATACAAGGCAAAGACAAAGAGTCTTATGAAAAAAGCTCAGGAGAAATTGAGAAGCACAGAAGAGAAAACGAAAAAAGGTATAGGGTCATAAAACTCAGGTATCCAGAGGCGTTCGATAAGATAGCCCGAATGGACGCTATGTTGGCCTCTAAAGCAAATAAAGCTGGCGCAATATTCTCTAAGTACGGAGAGGGGGATGCCGTTTCTGAAGAAGATCAGGCGGCACTGACTCAAATTGAAAAGGAGTTTAAACAACTTATAGAACAAAGAGCAAAGCTGTATAACTCATTTAAGGGCGAATCACTCGAACTAACCAATCAAGAGGCAAGAAACGTAGACAAAGCAAGAATAAACAGGAAGGTTAAGGACATTGATGATGAGGTAAGACTCCTAGAAGAGTCCCTTGCTGAGCAAGATGAACTTTTAGGCACTACCGCTGCCGATCCTGACGTAAGAAACCAAATAGAGTCAGACCTAGAAAGAGCTAAGGCAAAAAGAGAAAGGGTACAAGAGCTTTCTAATGAAGTAGATAGGGCTACGGCTGAGGTAGAAAGCGCTGCTGATCAGATGGGAGGGGAGTCAACTGACGCATCAGCGGCAGAGATGAAAGCAGCAGAAGAAGCTAAAGCAGTAGCTGAGCAAGAACTGCTTAACTATCTGGGTGTTAAGGGAGAAGGTCTTGGATTATCTACAGAAAAAGCAGATGACCAGAAGGCTCCAGTAAGCAGAAAGGGCCAGGTTGAAAGCCACTCTAAGAACGGAGGAAGCACCTTCTCTCTTGACGGCAAAGACATGTCAGGCCAGCCAAAAGCAAGCGTAAGCATATTCCCCGAAAGGACTAAGCTTGTAGAAGGGGAAAGTGTAACAGAAGAAGACATTGATTCTTTCGTTGAAGAAAACAAAGACTTGTTCGAAGGCAACGAAGATGTGCTTACTGTAGGTACGTGGTATGATTCTGAATCAGGAAAAACATATATAGATGTTATCACTGTAACAGACAAAGAGTCAGCCGTAGAGCTTGGAAGACAGTACAATCAAAAGGCTGTATGGGATCTGGAGTTTTCTAAAGAAATTGACACTGAGGGTACAGGGGAGGCTCAAGAAGGAGCTAAGCCTGAGGCGGAAAGGGTAGCTGACATAAGGTCCATAATAGGAAAGGAGGTTGAAGCCGAGGCTGAGGCTGAGGCCGAAGCCAAAGACCAAGCGCCCGAACAAACCACTGAGGAAGCGCCTAAAGAAACAGAAGAGAGGGGAATTGTGGGTCAGTTTACGGATCACACCCCATCCAAAGACGGTACGTTTGGGGTGATCCCTAAAGGCTCTCTTAGCGTTGGCATGGCTAGGTTCCTTAACGGGAAGGTGGTGAGGACTATATCCAATATGATTGCTGATGGACGTCCTGTTAAGATAAGAATTCACGACACGGTTGAATCAGCAAATAAAGCCTGGGGCAGAGGCTTAAAGGAAGGAGAGGGTGTTCGAGGGTTTAAGGCAACACAAGAGAACGGAGAGATTGTAATACACGTAAATCCTCAGTATATAGCTGAGACATCAGAAAACTCAACGAAAGCGTTTGAGGCCGTTATTCTTGAAGAGCTTCAGCACGGTATGCTCGGCCCGACAATAAACACTCTTTTTAAGACAGACAGGAAGGCCGCAGAAAAACTCCTCAGCGACCTTATGGCTCTTGCGCCAAAAGAAGTGCGGGAGCTCGCGGAAAGAAAAAGAAGGCGTTACAGGGAGTATTACAAGAGAGAAACAAAAAAGTCGGATGATGAGATTGAAATGATCGCTCACGAAGAGGCGGTATTTGAAATAACATCTAGGCTGGCTCCGATGCTTAACGGCATGGAGGTAAAAGCCAAAAAGAATCTCTTGGATAAGATCCGAGTGATCTTTAATCAAATGTACAAGGCCATAAACGCGCCTAAACAATTCACTATCACGGATGTAACAAGTGCAGAACAACTTGTTCAGGCCATGGGGCTCATGTCCAGGTATGGTACAGGAATAAAACTTTCTGCGGATGGAAAGGTCGAAAGTGGGACAGAATCAGACAGGGCATCGATCAAAGGCAAAAGACCCGTAAGAGTTGTGTCGCTGCCAGAAGACGGGAAGTTTACTGTCTCATACAATATGCCTACGTATGGAAGAGGTGCAACAGATGGGATTATGGTGGGGAGTAGAGTTCAGGAGCAAGAGTTCAACGGAAAATGGCACTTTATAAACTGGTGGAAAAGGGCTACAAGAATGGGTGAGCTGCCGTATGGAAGTTGGCAGATTGATCTTGGTAACGGACCGCAGCCTTTTGACGCAGATGCAATGAAGAAGTGGAGTATGTCTCCTCCAAAAAGGAGAAAGACGTATTCGGAGCAAAGAAGGGAAGAAAGAGACGCCCTTTTTGATGAGTCTAATGCTATTAGAGACCTACTAATAAATGAATTTGGTAGGCTGCATAATCCAATGCAGAAAAAACTAAAGAGCGTAACAACAGAGCTTTTCGGAGAGGAGTTGGTAAAAGATGTCATGCGCCAGAGCTCAGACGGAAAAAGTATTAACACCCTTGATCTCACTATAGAGCAACTCTCTCAGATTAGACTAAAGATAGAAGAGGACTTTGGGCTGAGAAAGCCTGAGGACGGGGATCAAATGTCTAGCGACAGGGCATCACTTGATATTAACAAAGAGGCGCACAAAAAGGGAGATCCGATACAAAGGGCTAAAACCATTGGAGAACTAGCAAAAAAAGTTTCGTGCGGAGGGGTTGTATTCACCTGTAATATATCCGAGGCGCAGATGATTAGAAACGATCTTATGACACAGATCTCTAAGTCTGTTTCTGGCGCTGATCGGAAGCCCTCAAGCATTGCGGCAGACATACTCCCCCTAATACAGTTTCACCTGGGTGATAGACTAAGTCGTACTGGCAAGGATATAAGAACGATAGATCAAGAAATAAAAGGGGTTTACGACAAGGTTTCCGATTATATGGAAAGTGTTCATGGGGACATTCTACCAGAAAACCACAGGGATCACTTTGGAATCTTTGCTGCTATACTCGCCGTGACTTCTAACGGAGCTACGGCAGAGTCCAATTTAGATGTAGCTATAAGAATATACGATTCATACATATACGGTATATCTCAGGGGTTGAAGCCATCTGAGGCTGTAAGTAAGACTGTCCTTGACGGAATAGAAGCCGCCAATCCAGAGATTATAATTAATAAGGGGGACATAAACAAACAAAGGGCAGGATCTATAAGAGCGTCCCTTGAGCGGGTTTTTGCTGATGCTGACAGATACTATAAGGACGGCAAGTTTGATTCCGAGGCTATGGCCAAGAGGTACGGAAGAAAGAAAACAAACAAAGACGCCATTCAATCTAGATTTATACTTGGTGCCTCTGACGCGGCTAAGACTGGTGAGCATGCCGCTGGAATGATGGGGAGGGGTGAGCGAGCATACTTGGAGAGTGAGCGATGGGTGAGGAGATTTATGCACGTGTTTCAAGGTAAGTTCACTCCTCTTTCTGGAGATACCGTGATAAGACCTGAAGCCATAAGCGCTGCCGAGTCTCTTGCTGAAGAGGCTGGAGTAACAGATCAGGAAATCAATAAGATCCTGGAAGAAAAGTATGGTGTAAAAGAAGGGGACTATGGGTTTACACACAGGGGTGCACGCGCTGTTGCAGCCATGAAAGCTATAAGAGCCAGAGGTAAAGGTAAGTTTTCTAAGAGGGCAAGTAAAGCTACATGGACTCTCCTAGGAAGGGACAGCATTTTTGACGATGGCGGCTCTAACCTTGAAGTAAACGATGCTCTTTCTAGAAAGACCATGGAAGAGCTGGTTAAAATGCTGAACAGAACCACTGGTAGAGGGGAGCCTAAGTGGAATGCCTACTCTTTGCAGCAATCTATCTGGGAAATAATGCAGGAAGAAATGGGGGCGTACAGAGACGGAGAGTACGCTTTGGTTTCTTACGGAGATCTTATCGAATCCGCTATAGAAAGGGTAAGTGAGGAAGGTCTTGGTTCTGTGAACATGGAGATAGAGATGGGGGAGGGAGACGTGATCAAGGGTATTAATAACTCAGGCGATCTTTCTAGCGACCGTGCCTCTATGCTTTTTGACCCTATTGATCTCGGACCAGGTAAAGACGTAGTAAACTCTAATGAATCCCCACTCTATAGAGCTAGGAGTATTGAGGAGGTAGGAATGGTTAAAGTCGGTCCAGACAACTACAGGCCAATGACCGATAAAATGGTATCAGAAGCCCTGAAGACCGACAAGCGCTCTGTTCAAATAATGAACGAGAGAAACGAGATTGAAGAAGGGAAAAAGGTAGCTGTTAGACTAAACCTAAACGTTAAAAAGAACACTGGGGTCCCAGTACAGACGGTTCACGATAAGTCTGCTACAGGAAAGGCCCTAAGGTACTCTGGCGCTGTAACCCTGAATAACGTAGAACTTGCTGTAAATCAAGGAGCTAGAGAAAAGATTGTGACCTTCCAGGAAAATAAATTTCCTATGGCGGCGGTCCAAGGAGAGTTTGTTTCAGACGGGGTTTCCGTTAGCGACCTTGACGGAGTTAAGGCTACGTTTAATCCGTTCAGGGAACACTTGTTTGTGGACGCTTCAGGAAGGGCCATCAAGTCTGCTGAACAGGCTACTGTAATTGGCAACACTGTTCTGCTCAGGGGTAAGATTACATACTTTAGCATGAACGACCCTATCCTTCAGAGGGGTAAGGTCGAATCCCCTAAGGGCAAAGCCAAGCGACTACTGAGGGGCGATAAGTATGAACAGGCCCTGAAAAGATTCAAGTCTTATGCCGAGGGTGCGCTGGGCATGGAGTTTAAGAACAGAGCAGAGCTGGAGCTTGCTTACGATGGTATGCAAGTGGGATCTAAAGTTGCCCTTGCGGAATCTGAAGTCGCAGACAACATGGCTAACGCGGCTGACAGAGCAAGTATATCTAGCTACCTCGACAAGCAAAAGATGAGGCAAGCAGCAAGAAAGCAAGCCAACACATTCTTAAATACCACGAGGCAAGCAATTTTAGACAACCCAGAGAATTACATATCTCCTCAAAACATAGGTAAAATAAAAAATCAGCTTCAAGACGTTACCGACCAAGAGTTGATTGAGTACCTAACTGACGAATCAATAGGGCGGCTGTCACAGAAAAATGATGACATAGGGGTTCTTGCTGGATCTGAGTTGATACGAAGGGCTGTAGCTAGGGGAGAGATGGACAGAGTGCCATCTATTGTAGCTGAGTTAGCTGCCGTAGGCACCACGGCGGGTAGGATACTTCGTCACTTCAGGGAACTTAAATCTAGCGGACCTGCTGGTCTTGCGGCTATTATTGAATCTGCGGTATCTAACAACGGAAACTCTCTGTCTGAACAGCAGAAGATTGAACTTCAAAAGATTACTTCTGACCTTTTTGGTCAGCAAGCTAAAGTGGAGGATTTGATGCGAAGGGCTGTTGGGGGAGAGGAGGTAGACGCAGAGCTCAAGGAGGCCGTAGAGGCCATGAAAAACACTGAGCGTAAACTCGATACGTTTGCAAACAACTACATAGAGAAAGACTGGGGGTCTCTGTTTGGGCAACTTGTTCAGGGCAACCTGCTTACCACTATGTCTCAGGTGTTTAACGTAGCTGCAAACATGGTCAACGCCGCTGGTCATATTGCTGTTGACTTGTTCTCGCTTCCTTTTGAGGCGGCAATGACAAAAATTGGCACAGCGATGGGTAAAGACATTCAGCCTAGAAGAAGGCCAAGTTTGATGGCTTACGTATACGGGGTGAGAAAGTTTGGATTAGGGTTTGTAGAAGCAGCAGATCAGGTTGTCACTGGCCAAGATAAGGAGCTGTCGGAATGGAGGGTATCCAGGGGCCTTGCTCCGTTTAGATCACTAAAGGCTGCTTTTCAAAAGGATCTTCCTTTAGGGCCTGACGGTCAGGGAAGTCTTGGCCAACGCCGAAAGCTTTTTGTTCAGGGTACTCTTGGGATTCCAGCTGAGACAATGTTTAGGTTGCTGTCTCTTGGAGACATACCGTTCAGAAGGTTTGCCGAAGGAATAGACCTGTATCAAGCTGGAAAGGCTATGGGACTAGAAGGAGAGTCTCTTAAAAGGTTCCTGAAGTACCCCACTAGAAAGGAACTTGAAAGGGCAAAGAGAGAGGGCAGGAAGCTTACCTTCCAAGAGGAAACTGCGGCAAGTAAAAACGTAAACAGCATAGTAAGCGCACTGGAAGGTATTGTGGCGAGAGGAGTAGAGCCGTTAGGAATCAACGGAGACAGCTTCGCAAAAGCCTTGTTTAAAGTGATTCTTCCTTTCCGATCTACACCAGCTAACATCCTGTATGAGACGTTTACCTGGGTTAATCCTTATGTAGGAACTGTACGAATGGCCTCCGAACTGAAGAGAGGTGATGTCGAAGAGAGTTCAAAAACTCTTGCTAAAATGATGATCGGTTCGGTCACAATGGAGGCAGCAATAATGCTTATTAGCGAAGGAATTATATCTGGACCAGTACAGTGGGACGAAGACGAGGAGAAGAATATGGCTTACGACATTTTCCCGCCAAGCAGTGTAAACGTATCGGCCTTGAGGAGACTGATGGAAGGAGGGGACACGGCTCACCAAGTAGACGATTACTTTGTTAGGTATGACAAGCTCGGAATGATCGGGGCAATAATGTCTACTGCCGTCCAGTCTGTTGACTCCGAATCAATAAAGGAAAGGAACTACAGTTCTCCCGTTCAGTTTGCCGCTCACACCGTATCAGACTTCTTCGGGGCTGGTTCTATGTCGGCTATATCAGCCATGATGGAGCAAAGCTTTGTGCAAGGCCTAAACGGGTTCCTGAAGGTATTGATGGGAGATAACGTAGAAAGGGATCTGGAGAACTTCTTGACTACGATGTTCAAGGCAGGTAGCGCAGCACTCCTTCCGAATCAGTTGAATGCATTTTACAGGGCTGAAAGGGATTATCTCCCAGACAGCAGAGTGACCAGGGATGTAGGTGAAGAAGGTGGAGCAATGGGCCTCGCTGAGAGGCTGTCTCATAAGTTCCTGTACACCATTAAAGACAGAACGTTTGGTCTTGCTGACTACCCCGTAAGAATAAACTGGAAAGGAGAGGAGATACAACAGACCCCACGTGGAGCGTCAGGTATAGGGTATCAGCTATTTGATGTTACGAAGTCTAGGCAAGGAAGTGCAGACCCCCTCTCTAACGAGGTGTGGAGGTTGTACGAACAGACTGAGGACTTGACCAGCGTATGTGGGACACCTTCGTATGCGTCCACTAGGAAGCTAAGCGTACCAAACATAACCTCCAAGAAGGACATTAGGATGGTGAAGGCGCTGGGAAGGGGGTATACCTGGATCGACGATGAAGAGTTTATGGCTGAGAGAATATATCTGTCTACAAGGCAGATAAACGAACTCATGAAAGTCTCTGGAAGAGCTAGGTATGAGGCCGCTATGAATCTTGTCGAAACAAAGGAATACAAAGAAGCTAACGACCAAGAGAAGGTAGAGATGCTTAACGAGGTAGCTGACGACTTTAACAGCGCAAAGGAGTACGGTCCTAATGGATATAGAAGACACACAGTCCTTCTGTTTGACATGATACAGAAAATTTACGATGCCAGATAAGAAGTTTAAAGACACCAAGGTCGGGAAGTGGGTCAAGGAAAAGTTACCTGAAGTAGCGGGCAACTTCGCTAACGTGATCCCCGATCAGGGCGTATTAGGCATTGTAAGGCGCATAGTGGACGGATCTCCAGAGCTCTCGGCTCAGGACAAGCTGGAGTTTGATAGGCTTGCTATGGAGCAAGAAAAAGCTGCTCAGGACAATGTGACGAAGAGGTGGGAGGCGGATATGTCTTCGGACGTAAACCTCGCCAAGTACATACGCCCCGTAATACTTATCTCTCTTACCTTGTTCTACATGATCATCACTGTCTGGGATGGACTCGATGTGGCTTTCATGCCTCCAGAGAACTACATAAGCTTACTGGAGATCCTGATGCTCACTGTGTTCGGCGCGTACTTCGCAGGAAGGACAATAGAAAAGGTTAGAAAGTAAAAGAGGGAGCCCGAAGGCCCCCTCTCTAAGGTTAGCGAAATTACCCCGCACTAAGTCGGTGTAACGGTGCTAAGATAGTACAACTGGCTGACCCAGCATTCGCTTATCGGACGGGACATGCTCCTGTATCACAGTTGTCAATGTCTACCTCATCGAGTGAGATGCTGTCGATGCTTGTGATGGGCTTGACCCCTGCCTTCAACATCTCGTACTCTTCCTTGGTAATCTCTTCCATAGGAGCCTGATCGAAACCGTGGTCGCTATGAAGGAGGAAGGAAACAGACTTAGTATTGAAGTAGTTGTCGTGGAGCCACCAGCGGATACCCTCCAGCTCTTCCTTGCGGTAGTAGATGGTTACGCTAACGCTGTTGTCTGACCACTCCAGCTGGAGCCTCTTGATGACTTCAAGCTGATCGATAGCGGACATGTCGGTTCCGAACTTAGTGCCTTCAGGGAAGGAGCAAGGGAAGCTAACCACTACCGTTGAATGGTCTTCAGTCCCGTCAAAGTTCCGTACATATTCTACGTGGTACCCATGACTCCGAGCAACTGATGCAAGCTCACTATCTGCCGCCATTCGGATTCTTCGAATGTAATATTGGGAGTATCCAGGGTGAGCCCCTGGTGTAACACCAGCAAGTAGAGACAACGTTCCAGAGGGTTTAACTGTAGTAAGCTTGATGGAATTAGGGAAACCATTTAGTTTAGAATATTCTTCGTCGTAAGCTCTAAGATACACATAAGCTTTGTCCAACCAATCTTTTTGCTCTTCTGTGGCCTGAAGGTATCCAGTAACTCCAATCCCCATACGCATGTTCTTGTGAACGATGTCTTCTGTCTCCTTCAAGGAGCACGGGATAGCGAGGCTGTGCTTGTTCACCCTATACAGGTAGCGAAGCACCTTTCTCAACTCTTCATAGTTCTCTATGTTTGGGAGGTACACCTCAGCCAAGCAACAGGTCTCGAAGTTTGCCAGTGACTGCTCAGCACAGGGGTTGAAGCCCATCACGTCAGGATCGGGGTACTCAGACTCACCCGTCCTCCCCATCTTACGGGAAGCCTCTAGGTTAATCAGTCCATATGGCTCTCCGTTACCTTTGTACCCATCCCAGAACTCCTCAGGGAGGTCTTTGATATCGCTACAGATAACAGAGTTGTTAGACATAGCCCTCCAGTTCGGGATGTTACCGAGGTCCCAACGCTTTGCGCGTAGGAAATCGATGTCGTCATGATCGCCGAGTGCAATCTGAGCCGAGCGCCTGACGTTGCCAGCCACTACGATCTTACCCACAATATTCATAATATCGAGGCAGTCTACACTGGACAGCCTACGACCAGCCTTGGAGTTAAGGATTTTGTTTATCTCAATCATCCCCCAGACAAGGTCTTCGCTTCCGCTGGCTGTACCGCCAAATCCTTTGATGGGCGCCCCCTTTGGTCGGATGAGGTGAGTAGCGAACGTGAAACCTTCTCCAGTTTCAAAGCTTGCCCTGAGCACCCGATCGAGGAGCTCTACCCATCCCTCACGAGAGTCAGGAACAATGAAGTCAGCATCGTTTCGGTCTGCGCGAGTGACATCCACCTTTGCTTTAACCTTTGGGAGCTGGTACACATGCTCACGCTGGATGTTGAACCCCACTCCGCTACCAAGCATAAGCATCTCAAACGCCCAAGTGAACGGACGGATGGGGTTGTCTACCACTACAAACGAACAGTTCTGCAACGAGGGGAGCCCAAGGCGATCCACTGTCTCAGTACCAAGTTGCCATAGGAATCTTCCAGCAACTGTTCCTTTGAGGTCGAGCATGATGTTCCTCAACTCTTCTTTCTCGTCGTCTCGGAAGTTGCAACCAAGCTGGCTGTTACATGCCTCAACAACACGATTTACGGTGTCTGGCCACTCTTCTGTGCCGCCACCTTCGAGGGGTCTGGAGTACGTTCTTTTGAACGTGGGGTATCCCACCTCACCCCATGGAGTAAGTTTTTCTTTTGTCATTATTTTTTTCGGAAAGGCCTACAAGGTACTCAATAGTCGTCAAAGTATTTCCATACTCGGTATGACTCTAACTTCCTGAGATCCTGCAGGGTAAGTTTTGTTATAAGGTCTTGCCTGTCCTTACGTCTGTACAGCTTCCTGTACGCATCGTTTTTATGCGTGACGTGTTCAAGCTCGACATTCTGATCGACCCACTTCTTTAGTTCAAAGCGGTCTACTACTGAAAATCCTCCTTCTTCGGGCATGTCGAATGCTATTATCTTAGCGTCACCATGCAACCAACCTGGATTCCCTCCTACGTTCATTAGCTCAACCCATATCTCGTCTGGCAGGTTGTTCCCTTTTACGTCTACACCCCAGTTGCCTACGTTACCGTATGCCATCCAGTAGTCTACGTGCCTGTTTATGTCGTCGCTTCTTGACGACTTCTTCACTTGAAGTCCTAACGCCTCTGCCGCTCTCACAAACCTAACCTCAGCTACTCTCCCCGTCGATCCCGAATAGGCTCGTCGATTCTGACTCAGCATGGTCTTCGTAAAATTGGTTCGACGCCTCTCGTACAAGGTCGAGTTCGAGATTGATTTGTTGCCTGAGCTTTTGTGTCAGCTCAATAACATATCCTGGGTGCCTCTTTGGGTCCCCCTGCCTGTTGAATAGGTCCTCATAGAAATTCGCTATCAAGCGGTGCATCCTCTCGGTTGCAACGCCGTAGCTCCTTCCTACGTCTTCCTTTGTTATTTTGTTCATTGCCTTTTATAATACTTACAGCGTGCTCTATCTGCTGTCTATTTTTACAAATAAACAACATGGGGAGTGGTTTTCCAAGCTCGGTTAAGTATTTCATAAAAAGCTTCCAGCGCATTGGGAAGTCGTGATGAGAATGAAGGAAACCCTTCGTCTCTATAATCCAGCTCTCGTCTTTGGCTACAAAGTCGGGCTTGTATCGTATCGGGAGTGCAACGGCGTTGCTCCGATCAGACATATCTTTATTCTTAGAGGTCATCTTCCAGTACGTACCCTCGTAACGGAACTTTTCCATTAGGGTGTACTCGTGTTCTTCATAGGCAAAAGGTATCCCTGATTCAGCGAGAAGGTCAGCGCATGTTTTTTCCAGACCGCTCTTATACCTTCCTAACTCCCTTTTCTTGGCAGTCTTCCTCTTAGAAGTCTGTCCTCTCTTTCGCTTCACATAGGAAAGTTACAGCTTATTTCGATACGAAGTCTTCATTTGGGGACATCTTAAAAGTTTTATAGTTTCTGAACTCAGAACCAATGGGTTGAAACAGCTTCTCCTGTGTGTTATTCGACCTGAAGGCTGTCATTGAGGTGTCCATTGTGAAGGTAATTGGCTCATCAATCGACGTTGGCATGCCTCCAGTCTCTACATCTCGCACTTTCCTGACGTGTAGTTCAGTTGTTTTCTTGATGTTGTTGTCTGGAGCTTGAACCTTCCTGTGTATGGTGAGGAAACAATCAGCCCTGTTTACGAACTTGCCTCCACCCTCGGTGTCCTCAGCGTATGGGGCGACAGGTAGCCCGTCATCACCCTTACGGCGTTGAGCCTCGGTAACAGCATGCATGTTCAACCATACAGCTACGTCATTGGCGTTAGAGAATGTAAGAAACTCTGAAGCCGCTTGGTAGTGGTAGTCATGGCTATTGCCCTGGCCCGATAGCTCCAGCTTGAGGCTGTTGTATGGATCGACCAGAACAGCATCAAACTTCTCCTGCCTGTAGATTTTCTCAAGGAAGACGATGATGTCTGTGTAGCTGTACACTTGGTTGTTGCTAATTACAGTGAAGTGTTTGTTCACCCAGGTGTATGCCAGCTTGCGCTGGTCGTATGTCATGTCTCCAATCTTGCGGTTGGTAGCAAATTGCATCAGCGTCATCTTGAGTGAAGCCGTTCTGTTCTCTGAGGAGTACACCACCCACTTCCAGTTGTGTCGGCGGGCGGCGTTCACCATCAGGTAGAGCATCATGGTCGTTTTACCTACGTTGCTGTGTCCATTGATGATAGTGAACTCCTTTTTGTAGCGGAAGTACTGGTCGAGTTTAGCGTCTCCAGTGTCAAGACCAACTTGTATACGCCCGTTAGCGTAGTCGTCGATCCACCTGAAGTCTTCGTCGTCAGAAGAGATGAAGGACATATCCCCATCATTGATTAGGAGCTCTCGCTGTGCGTCCTGCTCGGCACCAATGGTTTCTTTGATAGGGTCGTTCTTACCTTTCTCCAATCCTTCTCGGATGGTTTTGATGGCGTGTTCCTCGCTGTCAATCTCGCGCTTGGTAATCTCTCGCATGAGAATCCTTACGGCTTCTTCTTCCTCGATCCTGCCCGCCCCTACAAATCCACCTACGAGTCGTGCGGCACGGAGTAGCGTGTTGTGCTTCTCCCCATCCTCACATTGACGAATCATGCGACACGCAAGGTTGAGCTTCATGTAGTCTGTTACAGCGCCTACACGTGCTTCCTGCACCTGCTCACTACGCTCAGATGCGAAGCTACCGAACTTCGTAGCACCAGGGTTCAGAACGAGCTCAGGGTCGTAAGACTCGAAGCAAGCACGAGATTCGTTTACACCTGACTCGTCAACCTCAAGGTCGTACTGCTTGTGGAAGTAGTTCTTGAGGGAGCGAAAGTGGTCGCGGTGGCGCTCAGGGTTGGTTACCCGAACCAGCGCCTTGAGCCCGTCACCTGACGGAGAAACCCAACAGGCATAGACGTGAGCGTCAGTAGCCAGTACCGTCTTGGATTTCTCAACGTCGATGTGATCGAAGTCCAGTACAATAAGTCCGCTGTGGTCGAACAGACCCTCGTCACTGCGGTCCGAGAATTCACCGCTGAAGCATACAATCGGGAGCGTCTTCTTTGCGTCTTTGTCGCCATTACGAACAGATTCAATCGTGGTTTTCGATTGGCCCTCCCTTATCCGTTCTAATGCCGTATGTACTTCCACGTGGTGTGGGGCATCCTTGTCGTACAGGTTTTTGAAGAAGGTTACTTTCATCGGTGTATTGATCTTTAATTATGAATTGCAGGTATTCGATTGCCTTTAGGATGTCCTGCTTCCCACCCTTCTGTTTGTGTCTACACACGTACTTAATTACGTTAGCCTCCAAGAACGGGATGTCATTGGCTACAATGAACTCCACGGGAGGAATCTTCATGTCATAGTGCTTAGGCTTCATATTGCGTTACTGTTTACGTATCCAACTATCTTCTTAGAACGAATCTTCTTCACGATGATTCTCTTGTCTCCTTTGTAGGTCTTGCCATAGTATTCTCTCTTGAGCCTACTCATGGTATGTTCGCTGTGCGCCATAATATCCTGTGGGGTATCGTACCTGCACACCGCCCAGGCTTCAAGGTTGTATATGCGTTTACCCTTCTTGACTGCTATGTCAAGGGTCATGGAGTATATCGGGGGTCGTGAGCTTTGCATTCCACTTTCGTTTTAGTTTCTTAGAAATCCATACCATGTCTACCCTTTCGTCAATCTTCTCCCACGTATCAGTGCGAGCCAGTATGACGCAGTTGTCCCCCTCTTTGTTTGGGATGAACAGAAGCAGGAAGTCGGTATCGAATTTAGGTACCGAGACGGTGAAGTCTTTGTCGTAGTTCTCTGCATGAACGGTGAACGTCATTGTCCTCCCGTTCTTTTTGCCTGAGAAAGTTTGGGGGCTGAGAAACTTCACGTCTCCCAACCCCCAATCAATCGCGGCGTATAGCCCGAACCCTTTAGAAAGGAAGGTCATCCTGTGCCACTTGGGCGTTAGACGCGGCCTTGGCCTCGCGCTTCTCCTTGGCGGCTTCGCTGTTAGGATTGAAGACACGGGCGCAGGCTTTGCCATTCTTGCTCATGAAGAGGGTAAGGTAGACGTTGCCACCACGACCTTCTTCGTCACGACGAGTGACATACTGATCGAGCATGTCCTTGAGTTCGTTGTCCTTGAGTCGGACGTTCCAGCTCATCAGCTCGTTATTATCGTTGTACTTGGGGTCATCGGCCCAGCCGACGAGAACGGAGTCATACTTAGTATCGCTCATTTTGTTTATTGAATTAAAGGATTGTGTTTATTAGAATTGCTACAAAGGTAATCACTATGGAGTACACGGCAATCATAAATGTGCCATGAATTAAGTAGGTTACCCATTTATACTTTGAACCTAAGGTAGTCTTGGACAGGGCTTTCACCCTCTTCAAGGAATTTTTTGATGCGTTCGATAGCGTCATTGAATTTCATTTCGCCAGCGAAGAGAGTCTCTTCAGAACACTCTACGATTGCTGGCAGGTAAGGGTACGTCTTCTCTTGCACGAGCCAGTAGAATTCGTTTACACCGAAGACCTTAGTGTAGATGTACGCTTGGATGTCGTAACTGAAGTCACGGACGCTGTACCTGAACTTGGATACGGACTTGGTAGACTTAGAGTCTACGATGTATCCGTCACCGAGGCAGTCCAAGAACCCTTTGACCTTGACGGGTCCAAGCATCTCATTGAACTCAACTTGGTAGTTGCCACTCGACAGGTACTGGTCAGCAAGCCCGCATTTTTCGAGCCTGTCAATCATGTCGTTAGCCATCTTCCAGTCGTCAGGGGACACGAGCTTCTTGCCTTCAGCCTCAGACTGCTCATTCATCTCTGCTTTGATTTTCTTAAACTCAGCAGACATACTTGGGCGCTTCATCTTCTTGACTGCGTCAGAACACCATTCCAGGATCCTGTCGTCAGACATGATGGTGTAAGATTGCATCGCTTTCTCGCGCTCAAACAGGAGCATATCGTAGAGCGTACCGAAGTCGAGTGCTGGTGACTCGAACTTCAGCTCACGCTTCATGTACAGGTCGAACTTCGCCATATCGTCGAGTGCGACCTTGAGAGAGGAGTACGACAAGTGTGCCTTGCCATACCTCTCTTCTAAGGCTTTAGGGATATCAATCATCGTACAAATTTCTTGAGACCAGATTTCTGCTTGTCAGTAAGGTCATCACCATACTTGCTGAGGATGCTGTCGTAAGCCTTCTGCTTATCGGTTTGACCCTTGATGTAGTTCACGGCCTTGTCCATGATTGAGGTGTCTGACTTGGCTTCGCGGGGCTTCTTGGTCAGATTAATCCCTGATTCTTGTTTAGCAATCGCATCCGACACTTCATTCGCCGAAGCGATAGATGTATCAATACCGATACCAAGCATAGCCAAAGCACGACCTACGGCTGACGTCTCGCAGTTCTCGATGTGGCTCGTCTTGTTGATGTTCGAGCTACCCTTGGTCTCGTGAGCATGGCCTGTAGCAATAGCCAGTCCAGTTTGGTCACGGATGGTGGTACACATGATGATATCAGTATCGTTCATGCGCTCGATGTTGGTTGTGATGCTCCAACCCTTGTACTGCTCCTCCTGACGGAAGAACTTGATGCGTTCGTTGACTTCAACGTACTGCTTGCCACGGATGTTCGTGGTCTTGAATTGATAGTTACTCATTTTTGTGGGATTTCTATTGAGTTGAGTTCGTTGCGCAGGATCGCGGCTTCTTGTTCCAGTAAGTAAATTTTGTTTGTGATTTCAGCAAGTTTGTCTGCCTTGTTTGTTGCGGATAGCCTGTTGTCTACGATTAGTTGAGCCTTCTCGTATAGCTCATTGTACCCCTTCCAAAACTTTAGGTTGTCTTCGTGGTTGAGCATCATGTGGGCTACTGTTGACCTATCTCTGTTTAGCACTTGCGCTACCTCTTGTTGGCTGTCAGCCCATTGTAATAGGGCTACTCCGATGGCGTTACGTGCTTTTACTTGGTCGGCTGTTCGGCTGTTGTCAGGTTTCATGTTTATTGCTGAGTAGAAGCTGTCTACCGACGATAGCATGAGTAGTTGTCTGTTGTGTGGATTGAATCTCATTATGTGAATTTAGTGTGTGTTGGGTTAATATCCAAGAAAAGAGCGGACTTTGTTTCTTCAGGTCACTCACGACCTTGTTGCAGGTTCTCCCTGCACACCATCCGCCCGCCCAGGGTCAGCGTTCTGACCTCATTTCTTTGGCGATTGTCTCGAAGATTGCCGCGTACTTAATCATGGCAATCATGGTACTCTCCATCTTATCGCGGAGGTTGTGCATCTCGATCTTTACCCCGTCATCATACCCGAAGATTTCGCATCGGTCATTGATGAAGTTTGAGGCTGTGCTGTTGTTGTGTTCTACGAACTGATTGAGGTGACCCGCAAGGGGTAACCTCACCCAGTCCAAAACATCTGATTCGAGAATGTCTTCGCAAGCAAAGACCTTGGCGACAACGTCCTCCTTGGAGTTGTCTGCGGTCATTGCCGCAACTATTTTGATGGCTCTTTCATTCGTCATTTGGGCGATGGTGGATTAAGACTGGGTCTCCTATGCCGCGCATGTCGGCGAAGTCCCAGTCGGGGGTTACACAAACGTCTCCAGTGTTCAGGCGGTATGCCCAAATGCACTCGTCTTCGGGGTTAATTACGATACTCATTACTTGATTGGTTTTCCGTAAAGTTCTTCTTGTAGGCTGTCAAATTTTCTGCGCAGAAGGACAGACTTAGGATAGTTGTCTTTCTTGACGGCGTTTATTGCTTCGTCTGTTATGGACATAAGTCTATGGAGTTGCTTGGTTGTCATCTTGCATCTTGAGTTTGAGTTTTGCTTCGTAGGAGTTCATGGTAGCCTCCAGCATAATCTGGTACAGGCGTTGCTCATGCCCTTCTGTTTCTTCGCGGCGAGTGCAGAGGTGTTCAATCATCTCTCGCATCTCGTTCATGTATTTATCGGTTATCATGTGCGGCTAATAGTTGGCGTTCAAGTGACGCGATGGTTGCTTTGAGGATGTCAATCTCCTTCTTGAGTTCATCCTTCTCTTCGAGCCTACGTGCAGACGCCATGTCTACGGTCTCGAAGTTATCCTTCCACTCGTCAATCTCGGCGCGGGCTTGGACGTACCTGTCGTGCAGGGAGTTGTGTGCGCTGGAGATTGCCGCCATCTCGTCCTCCACGGAATCGAGGAAGACCCCGATGTATTCGAGGTCAGGGTTTGTCTCGCACGGGTCGCCGATAAATTTGCATCGGTCAGCGTAATCTTCGATGGCCTTGACGATGCGCTTCTGTGCGCCTTCGATCGTGGTTTCCATGACGGGGATGTTCTTGCTCATCTTGGGTTGGACAGGAATGTTAGGGAGTGTGCCCACCAAGAACGCCTTGATTACTCTTGCGTCCTCGAAGTCGTCGTCCTCCACGCCATCAGACCAAAGCAGACGATTGACCGCTTCGATAGCCTGTGCCGCCGTGAACGTCTCGTTCGGGAGCGGGTTGTCGATGTTGTTCAGTTCTTCTTTAATCATTTTGCTAAGTATTCGTAGGTTAATCCTGCCAGCATCCACGCTACAAGTGTGATGCAAGTGTATGTGACCAGGAGGTAAAAGTGTTCTTTGTCTTCTCTTTTCATGCTGTCATTCTGTATATGCTCTCCAGTTCAGTCCATGTGACCTTCCTGAAGCTGTCTTCCACAGGGTTTAACGTGGAACTATCTGCCCATCGGTCACGCGCTTTCTTACGTGCTGACCTAATGTTCATGGCTTGCTGTGTGTTCCAGCCGCCACCTTCAAAGTTGTAGATGTACCAGTTCATTGGTTCAGGTATCGCTCTTTGATTTCTTTCATCGGATCGTCGTAGTGTTCGCGGCGCAAGTCCCATTCACTGAAGCTGTCTCCATCGCGCAGGTGGTTGGCGAGTTCGTCCAGCCAGTCACACTCGTACTGCTTTTGTCTGCCGTAGAAGCGTTCTTGAAGGATAATCATTGCAATCTCTTGCAAGCTCTTGCGCTCAATCTCGCGGACTACGCCGTCGATGCGCTCTTGTTTAAATGTGCTCATGTTTGTTTGTGTTTAGTCTGTTTCTTCTTCGATACCGAGGGCGGCCAAGGCCTCGACCTCAATCTCTGCGAGAAGTTGTTCTGTGCGTTCGCTGTTACCCCCCATTGCATTGCGGGCATAGTCAAGGATGGCGAGCATATTGTCTTTCATGATTGTGAGTGTTTACTTGTTCTTGAGGTTACGCTCTATTCTTGCCTCGATGCCCATCATTTTCACACCCATGACCCACTTGAAGCAGAAATCTGAAAGGTCACTCTTGAAGTTCTCCATCTCAGTGCCGTCATCGTCGAGGGTGTCGGTGACCTTGTGGTCAAGGTAGTTCCATAGACGGTTCACGAAGTCGCTGTCGTGGCAGTGCTCGATGATGTCATTAAACTGCTTCCTTTGCTCAGGAGTGAGCAGGTCTGTTGTGGTTGTTACGTAGTAGTTCATGTTTGTGAGTGTTTAAATGTTTGTACCCCCAAGAGGAATCGAACCTCTATCTGCGGTTTAGGAAACCGATGCTCTATCCGTTGAGCTATGGGGATTGGTGTGCGCCGACTGCAGTTCGACGACTTCCCCCTGTCGTTTTATCGGATGGGGCGTTCCGCTACCTGTTCCCTTCTGTGGTGAGGTCGGGCATAGGATCCACCTACACCAATTCACACCTCTGAACAGGAGATTATTCCCACTCTTCCATGGGGTCTGTACCCTTCTCGGATGTGAAGCCGAGGTCTTGGAACAGCTTCAGTGCATCCTCTGTCACTTCGCGGTTGTACCCCGCTTCCGCTTCAGCACGTCCCGCCTCATCCTGTGGGTACGGGGTTCGACCCTCGCTGTCGAGTGTGATGCGCTTGGTCTCCTCGTTACGACCGAAGCTGTAGATGACGGACGGACATTGAACGCTGTCGTTCTCTGCCATGTCCAAGGCGCGTCCCTTCATGTACTCGACACGGACAAGGCTCATGTAGATGCATCCTCGCCTATGGTTGAAGGACATCAGCACCCCGTAGGTAGCGGGGTCTTGGTCGTGTCTCTCCGCAAGAGCCTGTGCTTCTCGCAGGTAGTCTGCCCAGTATGAGTACGCCCCCTTAGGGTCGGTAGGGGAGACCACGATAGCCTCTTCGTCCGTGGCGAAGTAGTAGAACCCGTAGGACTGAGGGTTGAGGAGTGCGTCACAGGTGACGATGTCCTGACCGAAGGCAATGGCGCGACCGATGGATTCGGCGAAGGCGCGGGTGTTGGTGTTATTGTTCAGCATTGTCTTGTGTGTTGATGATAGTGACTTAGGTGTCATGTCTGTGAGTGTTTAGGGTTTATTGCTTTGCTTCGTACATATCCATCATGGCTTCCATGATTTCAAACAGCTCAATTCGAGAAGCCTCTTTGAGCGGGTTGGCTATGAACGGGTCGAACTCTTCGAGCCACGTCTGCATCATACCCATGAACATGAGGTGAGTGTGGATGGCAACGTCAGGGTGTACCTTGTCTCGGTTGTAGTCGGCGATGTGCGCCTCGGTGGATGTGGGTTGTTTCATGTGGTGTGAGGTTTGAATTGTCGTGGACAAAGTTACAACGATTGTTTCTTATTTGCAAATTTATTTTGCTACCCTTTGGGTAAGCCATTCATTGATAGCGGCGTTGTTGCCGAGAGTAAACACAGGTGGACGGAAGTCTTCGAGGTGTACGTCATT
>Ga0213865_10000196_pt1 | contig 39833 bp, 31 predicted proteins | sample PICome_6_FD_160100 | JGI IMG/M metagenome (GOLD analysis project Ga0213865, IMG submission 160100) | Coastal seawater microbial communities near Pivers Island, North Carolina, United States - PICO282 | ecosystem: Environmental > Aquatic > Marine > Coastal | place: USA: North Carolina...
TGTATGATTCCACTTAATTATTACATTTTGAGGATCTCTAACTGCTGTATTTTGCGTAGAAGACCTACCTTGTCTAACAATATAATCGTTTGTTTCTATCAAAGTAACTGTATTACTATTCGTGCTACTTTTGGTCATTTGGTATACTTTTTTATTTTCAGTAACATAAATTACTAACCCATTATACCTTGGTGAATCATTTCCTGTTGATGTATTGTTAAGAGATTCTGCAATTTCTACAGTATCCACAATTAAAAAGTTTACTTTTAAATCACCATCTGTGCCCCATGCTGTTGGGTTGCTGTAACTTAATGGAGAAAGATATGTTGTATCAGAGATATCAATTCCTGTTTCACCTCTATAGTCTAAAATTACTCCACTTGCTGGTCTGTCATATGTATAACCATCAAAGTCTGTGTAGTATTCAAAAAATACTAAATTCTTAGGCCCAACAAAATCATCATACTGTAATGGTTTATCAGGAACTAGGTCCTCATCTGAATCTATTGGTGCTACTTTTACTTTTCTAGGGTCTACATATCCGTCAGGTTCAGTAAATGTGTCTGATATTACCCATTGAATGTCTTCGTCTAGTTTGTCTTTATCATTTAGATAAATTACGTTTACTTTATCAACACTAAAGTTAGAACTGCTGTCTTGTGCATGTAAGAACCCTGTAGCATTTTGTACACCTGTGTATGTTAGTGTTCCTGTTTGTGCTACAGTATTTGCATTTGATAATATTAATCTCCCTGTGGAGTCTGCATTTGCTGTACCACCTGTCACACCAAAAGAATATCCTTCACTATTTGCAAATGCCTTGTAAAACTCAACTACTCCAGTACTGGTGTTTTCTGCTTTGTATATAATGTTGCCTGAGCTGTCAAATAAGTTATATCCGAAAGTAGTGTTATCAAAATTAATGGTAATATTTGCAGGGAAATGTTCTATTCTTCCTGAAACGTTTGCTATTGTTACGTTTGTTCTTTCTTCAAATACGGTGTTGTCTTCATAGAAAGTGTTAATGTTTATTTTTGCTTCATCAACAAAACTATTGTTTGCAATTACATTGGCCGCTGAATCACCACCTCTTAAAATACCAAATGTACTTTGCCATTCCACTTCCAAATCGTACCAATAATAATTTCTACTTCTTAAAGGTATCATTGGAACTGTGGTATTAGGTGTATACCTGGCGCCTGTTTCCTGGCTCTCCCATTGTTCACCTTTATTATCGTTATCGTTGTCATACCATTTAAATACTTCAGTAACACCAGGTTTTGTATTTAATGTGTTAAACGTAATGGTATCTCTTACTGCCTTAGTAGTATTGTCTGTAACTTTAGTACTCTTTACATTATAAAACTTTAAGTCTTCCTTACTTTGAACAACATAATCTAGACCTCTAACTGTTACATTATAACTATAAGAGTCTGTTGATATAGGATTATATTTAAAATGTATTATATAACTTGCGTCAGCATTTGTACCGGAAGTATCTTTGGCATTAGCAAAACTGTAATCTGGTAGTACACCATTTGAAGGTAAAGATAAATTTTCGTTTTGTATAATGTAATATTCATCTAAAGATGGATCATATCCTAAACCGAAATTTCTCTTGTTATTTAATTCTGTTATAATTTGTGACTGTTCGGTAGCAGTAAATGTTTTTCTTAAACTTGCAATAATTTCGTTTGCCTTCCAGCCATTCGTTACTGATGAGCTTATTGTAATTGGTCCTGTAGATGTACTTAATCCACTTGATAATTGTCCGTTATTATCAATCCTTGTTAATCTTACCCATTTATAATCTGACACATTTTCCGGATTAACAAATTTTACAAAATTGTTTTCCTTAAACATTGATGTATCTGCTGTAGTATTAATTAATACACTTGTAGTTACAACTTCATTTGCTACGGTATTTTCTGTTAGATAGCCTGTATTGTTTGTGGCCATAACTGGTAGTGTAGCCCAGTTTATTGTTCTACCACTTGTATCAAACGTTGCTGGTGATGTTGCTATAACACTTTTTCTTAAAGTATCATATGTAAAGTTGTTTAATGATTGATCCTTTAAATATAAAGGCAGGATACTATTAACTACTTCTGTTGCTGTATTGTTTTCATTTATAGTAAATGTTTCAGAAATATTATTTACGTCAGCATATAAAATACCGTCTTCTGCATAAGTTTCTATGCTTTGGAATGTACCAGTAGGATCAGTAATATCTATATACCTACTATGCCCTGCATGTGTTCTATTTGTAGCTCTTATTTTTTTAAGATTAGATGTTTGACTAGCCGGAAATGTTTGGTAGTCCTGAGCACTAACCATTCTGTTTTGTGTATAGAATGTTTCAGGAGCATTTGCTTTTACATTTGTTAATGTTTCTGCAGGTAAACTATTGTTTACTGATGATTTTAATCCAAATGTTAATGTTAAATTATGTTGTTCGCCTGAAGCATTTTCGTAAGGTAAGGTAACACTTAAATTAGTTGCGTCGTCTGGTTGTATGCTATATGACTCTGGATCACTAGTTCTGTACCAAGCTCTAAAAACACCATTAGGAATGTTTCCAAAGTTGCCGTCTGGAAATCTTAATCGTATGCCATTATTGTTAAGGTTCTCAACAGCATATAAATTTCTACTATTAAGTTGTTGGCTATTGTAGTTTAAAGTTTGTCCTACAGTATTTGGAATCTTTGTCCATTGGTTTAATACTGTGCCGCCTGTAGTAATTTCTTGTAAGTAAACATCAGTCTCATTAATATTAGATATGTTTATATCTTGTACTCTGCTTACCACAGGTGTGGTAAAGTTAAAGTCTTCAAATGCCAATGTGCCTTGTTTAAATAATAAAAAGAATCCTGTGTTGTTACTTGCTATTCCTTGTCCATCATTTCTATAAAATAACCCAAAGTTATTTGTAGGGTTTGGTTCTTGCTCATAAAAATACTTTCCGTCATAAAAATCACCATTTACAATTTCGCATGTTCTGTTTACACCATTTGCATTTATTGTAAATGAATAGGATATTGGTGAACCTATAGTTGTATTTAAATTATATTTTTCTGTATTAATATTTGCAACTTTACCTGTCTTAACAGGAGCAGTAAATCTATTTGTGCTACTCATTGCTGAGTTAAGTATTGTAATAAATTGTTCGTAACTGTCAGGGTTATTTGCGTCGTCCCAGAAAATTTTAGTATTACTTAATTGTGTTCCTTGACTATCTACTAATGGCTCTGTGGTTGTTACAGCACTAAGTTTCATTAATCCACTTGCTGTTATATTTCTTTTAGGATTATAACCTAACATTCTTGCTAATTTAAATACTGAGTCTCTTCTTTCTGCTGTTTCCAAAAAGTTTTCTCTAGTATTAACATCCATTCTGAAGGAAATACTTGTACTTAAAAATGCAAGTAATTCTAGGATTGCAATAAACTCTGAACTTTCAATGTAGTCGTTGAAGTTTTCGGGAAAATTTGTTCTTATATAATCAACTAATGTTGTTCGTATTGTATCAAAATCATAAGCCTGAAAATCTACTTGGCTGAATGCCTTATAGGCAATTTTCCAATCTTCTGCGGCAAATAAATTGTTTTGTCTATTTACTGATGCCATTATTCACTATCTCTATTAGTAACATATTCTAAAAACAAACTATCATCACTGTTAAGTAATACATATCTTATTTTTACTTCTGCTTGTATTGTATGATCTAAAATTGTTAAAATAGTTTCTTGGAACTGGACTCTTGGATCACTATTAACAATACGCTCAATATCTTCTTTAATTATTTCTTGTGTTTCAGGATCTTCCGGTTCCATAAGATAATCCCATATAACACTTCCAAATGTGGGTCTCATTACTCTTTCACCTATTCTGGTATAAAAGTGATTTAGCAGATCTCTTTTAACTAAATCAGCATCAGTCAGAGTATATGGTGCCCTAACTTTATCTACTGTACTAAATCCTTTAAACAATGTTGCCATACAAGTATTTATCATATTCATTATAACAAGTTTTAATTAATAGTTGACTTATATAATTTTTGTAGTATACTAGCATAGTGAAAAATGCAATCTACTTACATGGTGCAAATGCCAGCCCAGAAAACTTTAATTATTTTACTTTAAAGTTACCTGAGCATAAATTTATGGCTCCAGCATATGATATGGAAGACGATCCTTTTGATATCGTAGAAATATTAAGAATTCGTAAAGAAAGAGAGTTTGGAAAAGAACCTGTTGTAGTTGTAGGGCATAGTTTTGGCGGTTTAATTGCTAGTTGGTATGCTAGTGTATACCCTAGGCGTGTTAAACACTTAGTAACTATTGCTACACCTTGGGAAGGCACACCAGTTGCTAGAATATTTGGTATGTTTTTTAAAGGCAAAGTTTTCCAAAATACAAAACCTGGTGCAGAAGTGTTATCATTATTACAGGAAAAGAATTTTAATGGTAAGCATACTAATATTATATGTACCAGAGGTTCTAATCCTGTTGCAGGACTAGGTGGCAAAGCAAATGACGGTATGATATCTTGTGATAGCCAGGGTGCTACACCACCAGGTTTTAAAAACACTCAAAACATCACAATAGAAGCAGGACATAGTGAAGTTTTGTTAAATAATACTGTAACAGACTTACTACAGAATATAATTTTCGAGGAATAAAATGGCTGAAGTTTCCACATTAAACAACACATTAGAAGAAGAACTAAGAATAATGTTAGTTGATAAAAATAATGAGTGTGCGTCTTTAAGAGCTCATATTGAATTACTAGAAAAAGCAGTTGCTGAAGAACAAGAACAAAAGTACAGGTTACTTGTTGAAAATGCAGATTTAAAGAAACTAATAAAATAAATTAGTTTGTAATTCCCATTTCTTTATACTTACGCTCTTTTGCGGATTTTAATAATGATCTTAGTTGTCTAAACGACAAATTTTTACTCTGATCACTTACTCCCAATTCCTCATTCGTTAAGTTTAACCAATCAGGCGTGGTAAAGAGCTCACACTCGTATTCACGTCTTTGTACATAATCCTGTCGTACTACAACATCACTGTCAGGACCTACCTTTCCAGTTCTCCAACGTTTCATTAATGTTGGTACTCTTTCGTAGTTTCCGTTATTTAATTCTAATAACAATTCGCTTTTAGCAAATCTATCTACTCCTATGTGAGTAGCAAAACTTACTAATGCTAATAATTGGTTATCGCTTATTTCTACTGTTATTAGATCTGATATGAGTCTTTTAGTTTCACCTAATCTGCTTATGAGACCTAACTGTTGTCCAACTGGTCCTATACCATTAGATACATCTACGATTTTATTTCCTGTTTTTCTGTCTGCGAATATCAAACTAGGTCCATCTACTACCATGTCTACTTGTTTTTCTGCTAATGCATCTTTTACTGCTGTAAAGTTTTTTGATGTAACTCCCATAGAACCCATAGGCTCTCCAGTAACCCCATCATATATTTCCCGGTAGTCTCCAACTTTTCCTTTTAAGAGGTCTGCATGGGTTCTTAAATCATTCACTGCGCCGCTAATTTCACTAGCCCTGCTTTGAAGTTCGTTTACTGAATCCACAACACCTGTAATTTTATTTTTCATTTCTTTTATTTGCAAAGAATCTAGATCTATAGGTAAGTCAAAATCATTTAAACTAAATTGCCCTAGTCTTCCTTCTAATTCTTTCAAATCTTTAGCAACACCTATAACTTTATCTCCTAATGCATTGCCTGTGGGGAACCTAAATGCAGGAATGGCTATGCCTAATGCCGCCATTAGTCCTGACATATTTTTTATACCCATTAAATTTTTCATACTTGCTGGTAAGAAATTACTAGCCATTCCTGTAATGTCTTCCATATTTGGAATCATACCAAGAGCAGAGTCTATGGCTCCACCAACTTGATCGCTTACTGCTCCTATTCCATTCCCTATTGCTGAAGATATATCAGATGCGGTTCCTACTGCTCCAGATGCCTTATCGGCAAAGCCATTTCCTTTTTTATCTCCTTTAGGCGTGACGGAGTCTGCTGGGTTATCATCTCCTGCTTCAATTTGATTTGGTAATGTTTCTTTATCTGCGTTCTTATCCTCTCCTATTGATGAGGGATCTTCTGTGGTTGGGTCAAACTGTCCATGCCCATCGTATGGTTCAGCAGTTATTAATGTTCCCACAATAGTGCTTATTTTTGTTTTTTTACCTGGCCTTTTACCGCCACTAGTCAATACAACATCACCTTCCCGGTCGTATTCAGGTGGATCACTTGGTTGATCTTCTATGTCGTTTCCATCTAACGAAGGTGCAGAAACTTTTAATGCTTCTAATCCTGTAAGTACTGGTGCAGGCCCTGTATTTAAATTTATTAGACCTCCAGATATTCCTGTTAGTGCTGATGTAACTCCTACTGAGGGTGCGGCAATGCCTACAACACCAGCGACTGCTTTTATATCTACACCCATTGTTGTAGATGTGATAGAAGTTGCTGTACCACTTGCTGTCTTTAGCATGTTGCCACAGTTAATGTCTATGTCGCCGCCTATAGCAGATAGTTGAGCATTACGAGTTGCTAACATACCCATATCTGCGGCCGCATGAAAATTTATATTTCCTCCTGAACCTAATGGTGGCAATCCTAATTTTCCTAATTTAACTCCAGTATAATCTCCTGCTATATTATCTCCTGCGGCTTTTACTCTTACGTTTTGACCTGCTTCAATATTAATATCATAGTCTGCTCGTAAGTTAAAATTCTTTTTAGCTCTTAGATTAAGATCACCTTCTCCAAAAACATTTATATTGCCAAGCCTGTCTAACTCCACCCATGCTTTTCCGTCTTTATTGATCATGTAAATGGAGCCAGTTACATCATCTAATAATATTTGTTGCCCTTTACCGGATCGCAATCTAATCATTGAACTGGTTGTTTCATCATCCATTACAAACTGATGTCCTGCCCCAATAACTGTTGTGCCGTCTTTACCCCTAGGGCCTTTTGTAAGTATTCCTACTAGTGAACTAGGTGTCTCTCTTCTTGCACCTTGCGTTCCTGCTCCTCTTATGTTGTCATTTATAAGGCCTTGCTTAGTAATTGCTTCAGCCATATCATGGTGTACTGGCCTCAATATATTGTTATGGCCTTTTTGTTCAGAGTATTTGTTTTTTTCTGCCGCAGGAAGTAAAAAGTTTCCTCCTTGAAAAGTCTTCCCTGCAGGTATGCCAGGAATCATATGATTAAAATCTGGTGGTAAAACGTGACTTAATATGTATCCGTGTTTGGTGTTACCGTCAGCAAATGCAACCAGAACCATACTTCCAACATCTGGTGGTGAGGTCCACATTCCGTAACTTTGTTGTGTATTTTCATACTTTTCTGTGTCGTTAGCCTTTAGATTATCTATGTTAGAAATGCCGCCAAACGGTGTAGAAAATCTTACCTTTTTTATTGATTTTACTTTTGTGCCAGTAGTTTTATGTAATTGTGGGATTTCAACATCTACCGAACCTGTATAGAAACTGTCTTGATTGTTTACAATTTTAGCAAGAAAGATACCATTATCTAAATGATCAGGTTTATCAGGCTCAGGATTATGAAATGTGGTCCCTAAGATCTGCTGTGAATAATCTCCTTTCTTACCCATTATCTAATTCCTTTTTCCTTGATATGTAACCGTCATATTCTTCTTGAGATATTTTATTTTTCTTAAGAAGTTGCTCTGGGCTTTCTTTAGAGTTAGCCATAGCGCCTTTAACAAGGTAATATGGGTCTGTTTTAAATCTTCCGCCTTGAGCATCTATATCTGACTGTGTTAAATTACCATCTTGGCTTCGTGCTGTAAACCCTGTTCTTTCTGTATCAACATAACTAAAATTATGTAACCTACCAACTTGATCTAAATTAATGGCTGTTTCTTTTACACCTTCTACATCCATTTTATATTCACCTGAATCAAAATTATGTGTAACCTTTTTCACTTGATAAATGCCTGACAAAAAGTATGATGTGCCATCATTCTTTTGATCCCATAAACCGGTATTTGCATCTTCATTCTCGTTATTGGCGTCAAATAGTCTTGGGGAATTCATACTAAACAAGAAAAAATTATCTCTGGTAGTTGTTAAGTAGTTATCACTGTCACCAGATGTTTCTTTAGTATTACTGGTTGGTTCTCCGGCAGGCATTTTATTAACACCTGGTGCTAAAGGCTCCTTGCCTAACCACCACGGGTCTCCCCTTAATGTTAAGTCAAGTTTCATTAAAAAGTCTATTGCTTGGTGTTGGTCGTAAAGATATGTAAACAAGTTATTTTTAATTCCCTTGGTTGTTCCTACTTTTGCAAAGCCTGATTTAAATTCTTCTCTATACCTTAATGCTATACCATTTTTTGATGATCCTTCTTTATCATCGCTATCGTCTTTAGTATGTTGGTCTTTAAAAAGTAGACCGCCGTCTTTAAGTTTTTCTGCAAATTTTTGTTGCCCTTGCAAACCTAAATCACCACCATAAATAAATCCTGACTCTTTGGGAGAGAATTCGTCTACTTCTGTTGTTACGTTTTCTTGAGCTTGGGCTTTTCTTCCTGGGGTAAGTGAGTCTGCTATCGCCTGAGCACTGACCTGATCTGATAAAATATTTTTTAATTTTTGTGCAGAAGCACCTGTTTGGTTATCTATAAGATCTTTTAATTGTTCGGAGTTAAAGTTAGCGGCTTGTCCTATTAGATTTAGTGTGCTTTCTGCTGTATCTTTAAGTTCTTTAAGTGCATCAAAGAAACCCATACCATCTTTTTTAGCGGCTTCATTTAATTTGTCTATACCACCGTCTTTTGCACTTTCATTTTTAGGTACACTATTTGAATTTAAAACACTTGACGCATTTAAACTTACGTCTCCTAATAATCCTCTTTCTTTAGGTAGTAATAATGCAATACCTTCATTATATTGAATATTTACATCTAAAATTTGGTCGTTCCTTCCTGTAAATATATATTCGTATGCTTTTCTAACATGCATTTGATTTACACGTTGTCGAGCTTCTTCTTTTGTAATTTCCGCAGTTTTAATAATTTCTTCAGGTAGTGCCGCAATATCTGATCTTGGACTTAGGTATGTTTCAGGTATAAAGTATGCTGTTTTTTCATACTCTTTACGTTCAGGTATAAATTTTCCATACCCAACACTTGTATTCAGCCTGTACCACATTACTTGTTTATTAATGTCCACATCTGTTTTAGATGGATCTAATTTAGATCTATTGGATTTTTCCATAAACTCTTTGTTCATGGAAAGTATTATACCAACTGCTTCTTCTATTTTCATTTGCTTTCTGAGATCTATAGAAACTGCATTATCGTCTGCATCTTTATTATCACTGTTAGATTTTTTTCTAGGCTTTTTAGTTTTTGCTTCTGCTTCTACCGTATCCTTTGCTTCAGTTGTTTCTGGGTTAATAACTTTTGCAACGTTTTCTGCTTGTGCTACATCTAAACTTTGATCATTTAAAAGTAAACCAGGCACAGTTTTTGTGAGAGACCCACCTTGAATATCTTCTGCAGAAAAGGTAAAAGTATCAGATTCAGTATCTGTTGTACCAGCAGGGCCAGGTAGACCAAAACTTATTCTTTCTACTTTGCCATCTTTTTCTTTTTCTGCATTTACTTGTTCTTCTAGGTCTGCTAACATTTCATATATTGAGCTACCTGAAATAGTAAATAATCTGGATAACCTATTGAATTTATCCGCAGTTGCAACATCGTCTTTTACTACTGTTTCAAATTCATATGTTGAGCCACCACCATCTACATTCATATTAAAGTTTTTAAGTAACAAAGGAAAAATATACGGACCTTTTATAAGTTGTGGTTTGCCGCCTTCTTCAACATTCCATGTGTATTGATTCATGTCTGATTCTTTGTAACCTACAAAATTAATCTCTAGAAATAAAGGGCAATCCATTGCGTCTGCAGGCATTCCTAAGTATGTTCTGGCTCTTACTATTTGGTCAGGGAAATCTGCGGCAAGTGGCTGTGTAATTCTAAAATTACATATTGATTGTTCGTTGCCTACAGTAATAATTGATAGGTTGTCTATTCCAACCTCAGTTACACCTGTTTGTGCAAGTACTACTGTATTTTCTGGTTTGTCTCTGACGTTGTCATTAAGCCAACCAGTACCACTTGATTGTAGTTGTCCACCACCTTCTGTGTCTTCTACTGCTGTGCTTTCATTACCTGCACTAGTAGTTGCTGTACCAGGTGCTATCATATAAAGTTTCAGATTATATGTAGCATTGTCAAAATCATCTAATTCATTAGATAATACTTCACCTACATATTCATTAATAGCAACATTTTTAGGTTTTTTAGAGTTTGTTTCAGGGGGTTTTACAGGTCCCTCAGAAGCCATAGGGTTTGTGGAGTAATCTTTTTGAGGGCTACCACTTCCATTATCTGTATGGTATCCATGATTTTCTGGTATACCCATCTTACCCTCCTGTGACTGCTTTTACTGACTCTTGGGATGGTAGTTTTATTTCTATACCGGATTTAAAGTCTCTAATAGGATCAATCAGTATGTCAGGGTTTCTTAATGCAAATACCCACCATAATGATGTTGAACCATATAATTTTAGAGCTAAAATGTCAGGTCTATTATTAAATTCTGCAGATATCACAAAGTCTTCGTCATATATGCCTTTAGGCATTCTGGGTAGATTGTTTACATCTAAATACTCGCCTTTTGTTCCAGCATTCTTTAGAAAACTATTTTTACTATGAAATAATGCCATTAAATAAATCCGTCTGAGTAGGCGGCTCCTGTTGTAAGTCCTGTAATATCAAATTGCTTTCTGAGTTTCTTAGGTGTATAATTAACTGACATATTAATTGAAACCAATGCGGCTGTTGGTACATAAGTTACTGTATCTCTACTTCCCATTTTGTAATGTACCGGAACGTAGTCTACATCCTCTGAATACTGTATGGAATAATCTTTTACAATTACAGGAACTTTATTGAATCCATGCTCTCCAAGATATTCAAATAACAATACTGGAGGCGGAGTTCCTGCTACACCTTGTGCCACTGCGGCATCGCCTGAATAACTTTTTGTTATTACTTTTAAAAAATGCATGATTGCCAACATATACCTTGCTTCATCAATATTGTTTGCTGTAAATTCTGCGGCAATAGGTAATTCAGGCGGTCTACTATTTTGATATGCATATATAGGGTAATTCATTCCCTGTAAATCATATTGTGTATAATTTGTTCCAGCCGCAACAAATATTTGCGGTGTATATTGCCATATTAAACCGTTTGAATTTATAATAGGCTGTAGTATGTTAGTCCCCTCATTTTCGTATGCTGTTCCGTATACATACGACTCGCCACCTCTTTTAGGTCTTAATCTTGCTCGCCAATCGTAATTTTCTGATATTTTATCCTGATTAGGAATTTCAAATGCTGAAGACATAGATGTTTCTTGTGCTATCTGGTCTCTTAGTTGTAGCTCACTTAAATTTCTTGCACCAAAAAGTAAATTTTGGTCTGGATTTCTAGGAGGATTACTTAAACCTGGTAGGAAATCTCCCAACCCTGTATTGCTCAATAGTCCACCTGCTAAACGTCTAGCAACTGGATTTCTTATCCCACCAATCTTCTGATTGGCTAAATTACCTAAATATCCTTGTGCAATGTTTTTTAAAAATCCCGGCATTTTGTCTCCTATACATCTATTTATCAGTTTTATTAAAGCATGTTATAATAATTCCTATAAACTTTTCCAGTTTTTAGTAATTCCGGTAAATATTAATTGACAATACACAGGTAATGTGTATAATAACACAATATAAATGAACGATAATTTTGAGGAGAGTTATTAATGGCACAGCCTAAAAAAGTAAACTATCTTAATAATAAAGATATTCTAAAAGAAATTCACAAAAGCAAAATGACTTACTGCTGGATAGCAGATGAAAAATATCATGGTTTTGATATTATACTGGAAGACGTTAAAAAGATCAACAGAATCAGTATAAAAGCCGCAAGGGAAAATAAAGCCGCAAGAATGCAGTATGATGCATATCAGGCCGCAATGGCAGAACATGATCCTAAGGATTACAGAAACAAACCTAAGCAAAAAGAATTTGCTGTAGATCCTAAAAGCATAGATAAGGAAGATTTAATTTTCCGTGTAATGACTATGGAACATATTCCACTAGAGCCAGGCAGGAAGAAAAATCCGCGTAATGAAGCAGAAACAAAAGCAAAAGTAAATTTTCCTCCATTTAAACATTATGCGTATGTTGGCGACGAGTTAAAAGAAGTAGCCAGAAGTCATTGGGAAGGAGGATTAAGTAATGGACACTTTAATCCAGAACACGGAAAAATCACAAATAAACTTGGCACCATGTTTTTAAAGTTAGTAGAAAGGTACAGTCACAGAGGTAACTGGAGAGGATATACTTATGTAGATGAAATGCGTGGACAGGCATTACTACAATTAAGTTATATTGGACTACAGTTTAATGAGCAAAAATCAGATAACCCTTTTGCTTATTATACAGCCGCCGTTAATAACAGTTTTACAAGAGTATTAAACTTAGAAAAAAGAAACCAGATGATCCGAGATGATATTTTGATTGAGCAAGGGCACTTACCAAGTTACGGAAGACAAATTCAACATGAAAATGAATTGCGTGAGCTTCGTGAAGCCGCAATAGATAACGAAACTTCAAAAACTAGCAACTAATTATGGCCCAACTGTTTAAGACAGCGGCCTGCTTTACGGATATACATTACGGATTAAAGCAGAACAGTCGCTTACATTTAGAAGACTGCCACAGGTATGTGGACTGGTTTATAGCAGAAGCAAAAGCCAGAAATGCAGAAACCTGTATATTCCTTGGTGATTGGAATCATCACAGAGCAAGTATTAGTGTTGCTACAATGAATGCATCTATTAAAGATTTTAAAAAACTTAATGACGCATTTGAAACTGTATATTTTATTACAGGTAATCACGACTTATATTACAAGGACAAAAGAGAACTTAACAGTATAGAATATGCCAGGGATCTTTCTAACTTTGTTATGGTAGATGAACATTTCCTACAAGATGATGTTGCTATTATACCTTGGTTAGTAGGAGACGAATACAAACAAGTTGCAAAGATGAAATGCAAGTATATGTTTGGGCATTTTGAATTACCATACTTTAAAATGAATGCAATGGTAGAGATGCCAGACCACGGAGGCATTAGTGATAAAATGCTAAGTGGTCCTGAGTATGTGTTTAGCGGACACTTTCACAAACGCCAATACAAAAACAATATACATTATATAGGCAATGCTTTCCCACACAATTATGCAGATGTAGGTGATGACGAACGTGGTGCTATGTTCTTAACATGGGGCGAGGAACCACAATATGTAAATTGGACTGAATGTCCTAAATACAGGGTCTTTACACTTAAAGAATTATTGGATGATCATCAAAATTTATTAGATGAATATACTTTTGCAAGAGTAAAGTTAGACGTAAGTATCAGTTACGAGGAGGCAAATTTTATACGAGAAAAATTTGCTCAGCAATATAACGTTAGAGAACTACAATTAATACCTATAAAGGAGGAAGAGGAGTTCGAAGGTGGAGATATAACATTTGAAAGTGTTGATCAAATAGTGCTACAACAATTAGATACAATCGAAAGTAACACAGTACAAAAAGACCTGCTAGTGGAAATTTATAATAGTATTGAGGTATAATGTTAAAGATTAAAAACGTATCAGCAAAGAATTTTATGAGTGTTGGCAACAACACACAGGCAGTTAATTTTGATAACTGCCAACTTACACTTGTACTAGGTCATAACTTAGACATGGGCGGAGACGGTAGCAGAAATGGTACTGGCAAAACTACTATAATAAATGCACTCAGTTATGCATTGTACGGTGAAGCATTGACTAATATCCGTAAAGATAACCTCATAAACAAAACAAACGGCAAAGGTATGATAACCACAGTTGAGTTTGAAATACAAGGCAAAAAATACAGAATAGAAAGAGGCAGAAGGCCTAACATTTTAAAGTTTTACATAGATGGCGAAGATGCTATAAGTGAAGAACAACAAGGCGATAGCAGAGAGACACAAAAAGAGATAGAAAAAATTATAGGCTTTCCACATAATATGTTTAAGCATTTAATTGCATTAAATACCTATACTGAACCTTTCCTTGCTATGAAAAATAATGACCAAAAGGACATGATTGAGCAGTTGTTGGGTATTACAGAATTATCTCTTAAAGCAGAAGTGTTAAAGGAAAGACAAAAGTTTACTAGAGATAGTATTAAAGAAGAAGAAATTACGATCAATGCCATAGAGGCAAGTAATAAAAGAATAGAAAAAAACATTACTGAAATAGAAAGTCGTAGTAAAGCCTGGGAAATAAACAAAGAAAATAAATTAAACGAATTAGGCATAGCAATAGTAGATATGGAAAAACTTGACATAGAGCAAGAACTAAAAAATCATAAATTGAAAACAGATTTAAAAGAAAAAAGAAGTACTAAACTAACACTTGAAACAGAATTAAAAAGATTAGATACTAGTTTAAATAGAAGTAATGATAAATTAGACCAACTTAAAAGTGATTTAGAGAGTGCAAAAGCAGGTGTGTGTCCAGCATGTGAACAACCTACTGCTCATTTAGATACACATGAAGAATACACAAAAGAAGTAGAAGATAAAATTGTTGCTGAAGAAGTATACAATAAAGAAATAGTAGAAAGACATGATGAAGTATTATTGGCTGTACAAGATTTTACTGATATAGACCAAGATCCTTTAACAACTTATACCACTTTAGAAGAGGCACTACAGCATAAACACAATTTAGAAACTATGCATAGCCAATTGTCTGATAAAGCAGAAGAAGTAAATCCTTATATAGAACAAATAGAAGGATTGCGTACAACAGGTATACAAGAAATTAGTTTTGATATAATGAACGAACTAACTCATTTACAAGAGCATCAAGACTTTTTATACAAACTTCTTACTAGTAAGGATAGTTTTATCAGAAAGAAAATTATTGACCAAAATATTGCATATATGAACCATAGACTTGGGTACTATTTAGACAAACTTGGTCTGCCACATGATGTAAAGTTTAGTAATGACTTAGGTGTAGAAATTACAGAATATGGCAGAGACTTAGACTTTGATAATTTAAGTAGAGGCGAACGTAATAGGCTTATACTTGGTTTAAGTTGGGCATTTAGAGATATGTACGAAAGTTTAAACAGACCTATGAACCTAATGTGTATTGATGAACTTGTTGATAGTGGTATGGATAGTATGGGTGTTGAAAATGCACTTGCTGTACTAAAGAAAATGCATCGTGAACAAGGTAAGAACATTATGTTAATATCACATAAAGAAGAACTGGTTGGTCGCGTAAACAATGTATTAACAGTCGTAAAAGAAGGTGGGTTTACGAGTTATAATACAGATACTGAGTATGTTGGTTGATATCCATTTAGGGCATAACAAAGATTATACTCTTACTTACGAACTTTTTGATAATAATGTCGCATCAAAGATTTGGAAGCGACTTAATAATAAAAATTTTCCTGTATCTCAAAGTAGTCTATTTTACGGATTTGGAGAATCTTCCAAAGATATAGAAAAGAATTTAAATAATTGTATTGCTGAGCTTAAATTAAAAATTCCTGATTTAAAAGTACTGAGCAATGATTTAAATTATCTACATAATTTGTATGTATCACTTCATAATAAACTTTTATCGGAAAAGTATCCCTCGCAAAAAGTACAAACTCTATTACAAAATTTAAATAAATCTATTATTCATTTAAATAGTTTAAAGGGAACTAATAATACTAAAATTTTAGTAAACACAGAAGATACAGGAGAGCCTTTAGTGGACGAAGATTATGACCTGTTTGACCCTAACATGAGGAAAAATTGGTTATATATGAATTATCCACATATAGGTAAACATATTATGGGAATATTTAATTCTGGAGATATTAACATACCTAAAGAACAAATAATTCCTACTTCTGTTTTAAAAAGTAATTTTGTTTGTTGGTTAGACGAAGACGTTTTAGCAGGAAAAACATATTTAAAAAACTTAAATAGATTTCTCGCAAAAATACACAATAAACTTCCGTATCCAATAGATGATAAAAAACTTGCTATTGGTAACATTCCACTAGGCAAACTAACACACGAACCAGATTTATTAGAAATAAAAAGACACAATGTTGTTCATTCAGTAAAAGCATCATGAAAATAGATATCCATTTAGGGCATAACAAAGATTATACTCTTACTTACGAACTTTTCGATAATCGTGTTGCAAAACGTATATGGGAACGTTTTCAGGAAAATGATTTTGAGTATGTGAGCAGAACACAGTTTTATAATTTTGGTGAAACTGAAGAAGATGTAAAAGCACAGTTAAATAAATCTATTCAAAAAATTAAAGAACTAGATCCAGACATGCCTTTAGATTGGGTCAATGACCTAAATAAACTTCATATTGCCTTCCCTGATAATGTAAAGCAGAGTACCGGCGAGTTACTTCACTGGTGGAGTATGTTTAATTATCACTTGCACCATTTAGAAGATATCACTAGATATCAAAATAAAAGATTTTTAACTTGTTCACATTGTGAGGGAGAACCATTGCTGGAAGAAGATTATGATCTTTTTTCTCCCACAAGGCTTAAAAACCATTTGTATATGAATTACCCACATGTAGGTAAACACATTATGGAACTAGCAATAGATAATGATGTGGACATACCTGCAAATCATATTGTACCCACGTCTATACTAAAGAATGACCTTGTGGCTTGGTTTGGTAGGAATCTGTATGTTGATAATCATGAGAAAGTCGTTAAAGACATTAAAAGATGGTGCGTCAAAGTTAATAACAAACTTCCTTACCCAATAGACGACAAGAGACTTGCTATAGGACATATTCCGTTAGGCAAACTAACACACGAACCAGATTTAGACACTATAGCAAACAACCAATATTTTCATAGTGTAACATGTTATTAGGTCCTTCGGACCTTTTAAGTCTTCGTTAATTCGTTTCGTTTCACTCAACTCATTTACTCGACTTAAATTTACTCCGTTATCACGAAGGTTGGAGTCATAATTCTCCTATACAGGAGAATATGTCATCACGATGGGCCATCGTCATCGTAAACTCGGGTGCTATTAGGAACCAGTGAGCCTTCTGTCCCCATACACTACCGTCTCATCTCACGGAAACACTATAACCTAGTTACGTTTAGTTATACTGCTTGTAGGTTGCTTTTTCTCATTGCCTACATCCTTTTAATACTGATTGTCGTGTGTTTGTATCTTGTCCGCTATACATCTCTAAATCCCGCACCAGGATTACTGGATTGTCGAAGAGCCCGATTTTATATGCCTCGGTTGGGGCCGGTGTATAGTCCTATGTGTGCCTGTGTTGTGCCTTGATGTGAATTGTGTTCTAACTTGCGTTTTAACACACCTACTTATAAGGTCTTTAAGGCTTCCTTAAGGATTTTTGAACCACCTACTCTGACGTTGATGATTCCATTGTAGTAGTCATCAGTTTCAAGTACTCGCCTTTCGAATTGCTCTCGGGCTTCTATGTAACTTGCTACTCCTCTACTAGGGCAATAATACAATATTTCTCTACGAAATTTATCTTCTCCCAGCTCAGCAACATCATTATTCAAATGATCACTACTACCCCAATAAGTACGCCAGTCACTCTCTTTAGTGCCTCTGCGTTTGTTCTTTTTTCCTTTTAATGGGGGTTTAGTTGTTTTGAATTTGGCTAATTTTTTGCCAACATACTTTTTGTTGTTAGTTAAATTTGTTATTAAGTAAACAAATGCTTCGCAGTCATCAGGTAATTCTGTAACTTCTTTATTATTATAGTACCAGCTCATTATAAATCTTCTGTGCCAGATTGATTATTTTTCTTTTTAAAGTAATTATTTAATGTTTTTACATACATGTTTCTTTCATAAGGACTCATGCTCCAAAGCTCTGCATAAGTTACTTTTCCTTCTGAGTAAATCAGAGTTTCCATAATGTTTTTAAATATGGCCTCTGAGTCTTTTTTGAGCTTCTCTAGGAACTTGAGGATTTCCTCAGGTTCGGCCCTTGCTAGGAAGCCGTGAAAAAATTTACAGGATCGAACGATATAGGTGCTTCAAAGGTTTCATTGCATTCCTCACATTCAAATTGCATTGATTTATTAATACCTATCTTATTAATTTCTGCAACTTGCTGTTCTATAGCATTTCCAATTGATGCTTCACAGTTATCTAAAAACTCTCTTATATGGCCACGGTCTGTAACAATTTTATCTTCTATTTTTATAGAATGTACAGCATCTACTATCAATGTGTAGTTCATATCTGCCATCCTCATAAAGTTTTCATTAAAAACTTTTAATTTATCCATATCATCTGGTATATCTGCGAGTGCCTGCAAACTTCTTGTGCTCTGAAAACTGGCAATACCTGCCGTAATTGTGTTTTCATACTTAAATGGTTTTATTTCTATTTCTAAATCTTCAAATTTAACTGTGTAAACTTCATCTAAAATAGCCATAGTTTCTATAGCACCCTCGACACTTGCTACGCCTGAAATCGGTTCTTCACAAGTAGGACAAGGAGTTGATACTTCTATATCGTCTCCATGTGTTGCGCCTTGGATTGCAACTAATAGTACATCAACGTCATTTGAAATAAGTTGATTTACTTTTTTAACATTTGGTACGCAACTAGATATTAGTTGATTTATTGCTTCTCCATTAAGTAAAGCATCTGGGTTTTTCATAATAAGCTCGTCTTTGGCTGTCATAGGAAAAATAGGAAGTTCACCTGAATCAGGATAGTCTAAAATATCAGATGTGTAAAACTTACCTCCTGATGGTATCTTTACATACAATTTTGGCGATCTAAAATGACCGCTTAAAGGATTTGGTGTATTTGACATTCTATTAAAACTCCTGTTAATTAATATGATAAATATATAATATGATATTTATTCACACGACTATTTATCATCATTAAAACTAGTGTTTATAGGAATTTAGGTAAATGGCAGATATTACTTTTGAAGATGGCGGAGGTAACCAGAGAACGGTACCCGAATGGGCCACTGAAAGTACATTAAAGCGATTAGTAACAGCCTTAACAGGAAAACAATCTAAAGAACAGCAAAAGAAGACAGAAGAAGCGTTCAAAGATCTAAGTGATGGTCTTGGTGATTTAGGAGACAATCTAGAACAAGCAGGAAAGGCCTTTAAAAATTCTAGTGAACAAGTTGGCGATAGAGCTGGTGAATTCATAGGTAAAGTTGTAGACAAAACTGTAGGTGTTGCTTTGCTGACACTTGGAACAGCCGCCGCAGTTACTACAGCAAGTTTAACAAGGTTAGGCACATCATTAAACACTCTTAGCCAATCAGGTTTAGCTCTTTCAGGTAATACAATACAGCAGATAGCATCTTTGAATGAATTAGGAGTTAGTACAGATGATGTAACTAAGTTAATGCTGGAAAATTCTCAAGCATTTAGATCGTTAGGAACCACCAGCACAAACCAGGTTATAAGATCATTTTTAGAAATTACTAGGCAGGGTAACGATCTAGGCATGAGTTTAGATGATTCTATAGAATTCTTAGGTGATGAATTAACATTGAGAACACAACTATTAAATTTAGGTGCATTAGACTTAAAACAAAGAGGTAAAATGTCTGCAGATATAGTACAACTTGGTAAAGATCAGTTGGCGTTCTCTAAAGCACTAGGTGTTAGCACAAGTATACAAAGAGAGTTCTCACAGTCAGTTTTAGGGAATAACCAAATGCTTATGTCTAATATGATTAGAACCAGCAGTGAGTCTAGGGCTCAGTTATTCACAGGACTTCAAGGTTTTCTATCAGGCATGAGAGCAATGGGTGGTGAAGTTGGCGGTGAAATAGCCGAAGCAGTATTAGAAGCGGCCAGTATGGGAGCAATAGGATTTAGTGATGCCGCTTTTGGATTTGTAACAGTATTGCCAGGATTGGCAGATAACATGCAAAATGTTATTGCAGACTTTGAAGCAGGTATTATAGATGGCAGTGAAGCCGCAATGGCATTTACAAAAGAATTAGGAAATTTAAGCCAGGGCGAAAAAGACAGGGTATTCCTATTAGCCAGGGCAGGTGACGAACAAGCCAAAATGATGGCAAAAGCCATAGTACAATTTGAAACGGCCGCACAAAGAATGGAAGATCAAGGCACAACAATAGAAAATGTGCAGGAAGGCTTTAATGCTTTTAACACAATCTTGTCAAAATTAAGAGGTGCGATTAGTAGTCTAACTAATAACTTTATGGCCGGCTTTGGTGAGGGTGTTGGTGATGTTACAGATATGATGGCCAATTTTAGTAATCAAATACAAAGGTTACTATTGCAATTTTTTAATATGCAAACAGAAGTAGGAGATACATCTAACGGAATACAAGCATTAGGTAAAAAAGTAGGTAAAGGTTTAAATGATTTTTTAGTTGCTACTATAAGTTGGGTAAAAGGATTTTTACAAGCATTTGATGAAGACGACTCAGTAATGGACAAGTTTGGTCATATTGCAAAAAGAGCCGGAGAGGCACTAGTAGACGGTATTATAAACATCATTCCATGGGGTGAAATTACTGCGGCAATAGTTGGTGGATTTACCGCTATACTAATAGCAATGAAACTTAAAACATCAATCCTTGGAGGTGGTTTTGGAGCGGCCGCAGGTGGCGTGGGAGGTGCTGGAATAGGCGCCTCTTTGAAAAGTGCGGCAGTTGGAATGAAGGCTCTCGGCGGAGTACCAATAGCGGCAATTGGTAAAGCAAGTTTAATATTAGGTGTGCTTACAGCCGCTATAATAGGATTAGGATTTGCACTTAAAATAGCCGCCCCAGGTATAAGAGCATTTGGTGATGTAATGCTAAATGTATTTAATGGAATAGCCACAGTATTAGAAAAAGTGTATTCAGGCATAGCAAAAGTTATTGCCACAATTGGTAATGCAATCAGGGGCGATGAAGTAGGCAAAATAAAAGCAGAATCTGAAGCTCATCAAGCCAGTGTAAAAGCCACAACAAATGCAATTAAAGAACTAGACGGGTCTGTAGATGCAAACGGATTAATGTTAATGGCACAAGGTGTAGATCATCTGGGTGATGCATTAGGAAATTTTGCAGGAAAGATGAGCCCCTCAATGTTAAGTAGTATAAGATCTGGTTTTGCTGATTTAATAGGACAAGATTCTCCGATACAGGCAGTAATAGGAATGTCAGAAGATGCAGATCCTGTAAAAATTATGGATTTGGCAAAAGCCACAATGGCCACAAATGCGGCAAACTCTGGTGCAACCGCTTTAGACCCTACATTACAACAAGGATCAACCACATTAAATACAAATAACAATACCAGCACGGTAAACAATACCACTAATACTTTTGCTAATAGTGACATGAAAGAAGCGTTAGAAATGGTGTACGCAACTAATCAAGCACAGAACGATCTCATTAAACGTACTAATAGATTGCTATCTGAAATTAATAACAAGACCGGTTAACATACCAAGTAATCAAAAAAATAGTTGACATTGATGATAAATAGTGTATTATAAGACATTAAGGTACATTTATGAGTTGGAGAAAATATTTTTCGAGTGTTGATAACAGTGGTTTACCATTAAACGTTACTGGTAATAACACGAGTACAGATGGTCCTGGAGCCGCTTCTAGCAGATATGCTAGTTGGTTACCAGAAGTTTATGCTGGCTCTCCAAACAGATTAATGAGATATATGCAGTATGACCAAATGGATAACGATTTGGAAATAAATGCGGCCTTAGACACTATTGCAGAATTCGGCACACAAGAAGACGATTTTTCCAAATTACCATTTGGGATATATTATAAAGGTAGACCCAGTGATACAGAAGGAAAGATTTTAAATAAGTCTCTACAGCAATGGTGTCATTTAAATGAATTGCACAAAAGAGCTTTCAGAATCTTCCGTAGTACAATTAAGTATGGTGATCAATTTTTTGTAAGAGACCCACAAACCTTTAAGTTGTACTGGACTGATCCAGCAAATATAGAGAAAGTTGTTGTAAATGAATCAGAAGGCAAAAAGATTGAAACTTACTTTATTAAAAATTTAGCACCCAACTTTGGTGAATTACTGGCAACTAACCCAGCCGCATTACATAAGTCACCTTATGGTGCTGGTAGTGGACAGATGTTAAACACAAACAATGCCAGTGCATCTGGAAGTTATGTAACTGGTGCTATAGATGGTGTTAATCAAGGTGTGCCTGTTGATGCAGAACATGTTGTACATATTAGTTTAACAGAAGGTATGGATCATAGTTGGCCATTTGGAATCAGTATTTTAGAACCAATATTCAAAGTTTTCAAGCAAAAGGAATTGCTTGAAGACTCCATTATTATTTACAGGGTACACAGAGCACCAGAAAGACGTGTTTTCCAAATTGATGTTGGTAATATGCCACCTCATAAAGCAAGGCAGTACTTGGAACAAGTTAAGTATGAAGTACAACAAAAACGTGTACCAAATAAAAACAAATCAGGAGAAAATGTTATAGATGCCGCATATAATCCGATGAGTATGTTAGAGGATTATTTTTTCGCACAAACAGGCGAAGGTAGGGGTTCTAAAGTAGAAACATTACCAGGCGGTGAAAATTTAGGACAAATAGACGATTTACGTTATTTTAATAACAAATTATTACGTGGTTTAAGAATTCCAGCAAGTTACTTGCCAACAGGACCAGAAGATGGAAGTGCAACATACAATGATGGTAAAGTAGGTATTGCATATATTCAGGAATATAGATTTGCAAGGTATGTTGAGAGACTACAAAAACAAATACAAGAAGATTTAGACAGAGAGTTTAAACTGTTCCTTAAACATAGAGGCATAGAAATCGATAGTCATGATTTTGACATAACATTTAATGCACCTATGAACTTTAGTAGTTATAGAGATTTACAACTAGATGCTGAAAGAACTAATTTATATAATACAGTAGCCGCTATACCATTCCTTTCACAGCAATTTAAACTTAAAAAATATCTTGGCTTAACAGAGCAAGAGATGAAAGAAAATGAAGAGCTTTGGAGAGAAGAAAATAAATATCAAAAGTATGATGACGATAAAACTCCAGCAGACTTAAGAAACTTAGGTATTAGGCCACAACCAGATGCCGCAGTAAATCCAGATATGGAGTTAAATCCTGATCAGATACCTTTAGATGATCCTATAGCAGATCCGCTAAATACTGATGTAGGAACAGTTCCACAGGCACCAGACGGAACACCACCAGAGAGTATATAATGAGACTAGTAGAATTTTACAATCCAGAGTTTGATGAATTTCAAAAAGCAAATGCTGACGAACGTAGAAAGCCTAAACTTACTTTGGAGCAATTAAATAAGTTGCGTAAAGTAAGAGCAATTAAACGTGCAGAAGATATAGAGCATAAAAAATTCGTGTCAGTAATGTATCAACCACCTACGGATGCTGGAGCAGGTGGCGGACTTATCTAATCTATTCCATATAGAAATAGTAAACTACGGTGAACGGAATCTAGACGATTGGTTAACAAACCAATTACAACGTCATAAACAAGAGATATTACAAAAAGGCTGTCTTTTAGACTTTAGTAGAGAGTCTAATTATTACTTAACAAGTGTAAATGACAAAGATGATATCTTTACAACTATTCATAAAATACTAGAACAGGCAAAAATTCCTGCAGATTTAGTGCATTTCTGTACAGGAAACTTACTTAATAAACAAAATTATAGTACATATATTAGTCTTAAAACAGCAGAAGATAATAATTTCCTGCCCTTTAAAAGTGCCTTTTATAAGGATTTTTGGCTAAGTCATACATTATCTTTCCATAAAGATCATAGCGAAAACTTTAATAAAACAAACAAGCCTAAGTATTTTTCCTGCTTAAATGGCAGAAATAGAAAACACAGAGAGTATACTTATGCGTATTTAAATCAGCATAACTTATTAGATAAAGGTATCTGTACTTTTGTTTGGAAAGGAGAAAGTGTTGATGGTTATACTACACCAGAAGATATTACAAGCCATACAGTACAATCAGATAATTTTTATAAAGTATTTGATAATACATATTATGATGTTATTACTGAAACATTAACTGGTGAAGAATCAGTATCTCTCGATATAAAGCATTCTTGGTGGCAGGAAGTTTTTATAACAGAGAAAATTTGGAGAAGTATATATTATAAAAGGCCATTTTTAGTGATAGGCAACAAGCATACTATAAAGATGTTACAGAGTTTAGGAATAAAGACATTTAATAATATTTTGTTTGATGAATCTTATGATGAAATAGATAATTGGCAAATCAGGACTCATGCAGTATTAGAACAAAATAAACAAATAGTAGAAACATATAGTTTACCTGAACTAGAAAATATAATTCAGTCCCCACAGATATCTGAAATACTTCAATTTAATTATAATAAGATAAATAACATTGCAAATTGTTACAGATAATCATCAAGTAGCAAAATCATACAGAAAACACTCAAAAATAACCCATTTGAGCATAAAAACACAGTATATCTATAAGTATATAACAGGCACACCTGAAATGTATGTTTCTGTGTGCGATAATTTATTAAATTGGAGAGACCACAATGTCAGAATCAAGAACACAATTAGAAAACATTCTTGAACTTCTACTTGCAGAGGAAAACGAAAAAGCCGAAGAACTACTTCATGAGTATGTTGTTGCAAAAGCAAGAGCAGAGTATGAGAAAGTTTTAGACGAAGACGTTTCTGAAGAAGAAGAAATTGAAGAATCAGAAGAATCAGAAGATGAAGCAGTTGAAGAATCTGAAGAGTCAGAAGAAGAGGCTGTAGAAGAAACAGCAGAAGTTGAAGAAGAGGCTGTTGAAGAAACAATAGAAGATTCGGATCCAGCAGGTTCATTTGTAGATGAAATTTTACAAGATGAAGAAGAAATCGAAGGCGATGAAGTTGGTGAAGATGAAGGTGAAGAAGAGTCACATGATGAAGACTTAGAAGATAAAGTTGACAACATTGAAGACGAGCTTGAAGACCTTAAAGCAGAATTTGAAAAATTACTTGCTGACGAAGAAGACGAAGCCGAAGACGGTGAAGAAGCAGAAATGGACGCAGAAATGGGCGACGAACTTGACCTAGAGTCAGTTGAGTATGACCTAGATGAAGAAGTTGCAGAAGAAGATGAAGTTGTTGAAGAAGCAACTAAATTATCTGACAATGTAGCGGCTCCAAGTGCACCTGCAGATGACAACAAAGATGCACCACTTCCAAGTGGCGGATCAAAAGTTGAAAAATCAGGTTCACCTGTTAAAATCAACGATGGCGGCGAAGGCAACCACGGCGATTCAGCAAAAGATCACACACCATCAGACAACATTAAAGTAGAACCTAAGAAAGTTTAATTACTTTTAATAGTTTGAGGAAATTGCATGGCTAACAAGTTATACGAATATATGAGTCCTGAGCAGTCTGGAGTCCAGATAATGGAATCCAAAGACGGTAAAGACTTGTTTATGGCAGGATTATTCATCCAGGGCGACGTAAAAAATCAGAATGGAAGAGTTTATCCTAAAGATGAGATAGCGAAGGCATGTGATAGTGTAAAAGAACGTCTTGCAAAAGGCGAGACTGTGATGGGTGAGTTAGATCATCCTGAAGAGTTGCAAATAAATTTAGACCGAGTGAGTCATATTATTACAGATTTGTATTGTGAAGATTCAAACGGTTTGGGCAAACTTAAAATTATAGAAACACCTATGGGTAATATTGCAAGAGCATTATTAAAGGCGGGAGCAAAACTTGGTGTTAGTAGCCGAGGTTCAGGAAACGTAAACGATAGTGGACGTGTTTCAGACTTCGACATAGTAACAGTAGACATTGTGGCACAACCAAGTGCCCCTGATGCCTATCCAAAGACTATATATGAGAGTTTATTTAATATGCATGGCGGCGCACAGATGTTTGACACCGCAAGTGCATTAACACACGATAAAAGTGCAGAAAAACACTTGATGAATCAGATCACTAAATTCATCAATGAATTAAAAATATAAGTAGGAGACTACTATGGCAGTGAATTTTACAGAACTACTTGAGAATGCAGAGCTAACAGAAGATGTTAGAACTGCTCTTCAAGAAGCATGGGAAGGTAAAATCTCTGAAGCAAGAGAAGAATTAACAGCAGAACTTAGAGAAGAATTTGCTCAAAGATATGATCATGACAAAAGTCAGATTGTTGAAGCAGTAGACAATTTCATCTCAGAAAAAGTAGAAGTTGAGATTCAAGCGATTGCAGAAGAAAAACAGTCCCTTGCAAACGACAGAGTAAAATACACGAAAGCAATTAGTGAACATGCTAAAGTACTTGACAAATTTGTAACTGAAATGGTTGCTAAAGAAGTTAAAGAACTTAGAGCAGATAGAACAAGAACTAGTGAGCATGTAACAAAATTAGATAATTTTGTAGCAGAGCAATTAGCAACTGAACTATCAGAGTTCCACGAAGATAAAAAATCTTTAGTAGAACAGAAAGTTAAAATGGTAAGAGAAGGCAAAAAGCAATTAGCAGAAGCCAAAATGGATTTCATTAAGAAAGCGGCTGACAAAGTTGAAAACGTTGTCAACAAGACTATTACTAATGAAGTCAAATCTTTCCGTGATGACATCACTAAAGCACGTGAAAATGACTTTGGTCGTAGAATTTTTGAAGCCTTTGCAAACGAATATGGTACTAGTTACTTAAACGAAGCAAAAGAGATCAAGAAAATACAAAAACAAATTACTGAAATGGAAACAAAACTTAACGAATCTGAGCAAGTAATTGCTGAGAAAGAAGAAGCAGTTAAACTAACTGAATCTAAGTTAAGGATTGCAGAAGACACAATGAACCGTAAGGAAACATTGAACAGTCTAATGGCACCACTAGGTAAAGAGAAGAAAGAATTGATGTCAGATTTACTTGAAAGTGTAAAAACAGACAAACTGGAAGAGTCCTTTAACAAGTACTTGCCTTCAGTATTGGATGGAGAAGCACCAAGAGTTAAGAAGACATTGTCAGAATCCGTTGTCAGTGAACACACTGGCGATAAGGCAGTTGTTGTAACAGCAGATGCCGATGACAAAGCGGATGATATAGTAGAAATTGATATGATCCGCAAATTGGCCGGACTTTCAAAATAATAGGAGTTAAAAAAATGGCAAACTTATTTGAAAGCAACTGGTCTGCAACTAAAGACGCTTTACTAGAAGGTTTATCTGGAAACAGAAAAAACAGTCTAGATGTTGTCCTCGAAAATACAAAAAGACATTTGTCAGAGGCCGCAACAGCAGGTGCCACAGGTGCAGGTTCAGTAGCGACATTAAACAAGGTTATGTTACCACTAATTAGAAGGGTTATGCCTTCTGTTATTGCTAACGAACTAGTAGGTGTTCAACCTATGACTGGTCCAGTAGGGCAAATCCACACACTAAGAGTTAGATATTCTGAAACTGGTGGTGGAGCAACAGCAGGTGACGAGGCTTTAAGTCCGTTTAAACTTGCTTCTACTTATGCAGGTTCTCCAGATGCTACGGCAACTGCTGAAGGACAAGCAGGTAGAAAAATGAGCATTCAAATCTTAAAAGAAACTGTTGAAGCGAAAACCAGAAGGTTATCAGCAAGATGGACTTTTGAGGCGGCTCAAGATGCAGAAAGTATGCACGGCGTTGACGTTGAAGCAGAAATTATGCAGGCTTTAGCACAAGAGATCGTAGTTGAAATCGACCAAGAAATTATCGGTTCACTAAGAACTCTAGCAGGTGCTGGAACAACTTTAGACTTTAGTTCACTAAGTGGAACAAGTATTTACGTTGGTGACAGACATGCGGCTTTGGCTATTGAGATCAACAGAGCGGCTAACAGAATCGCGGCTAGAACAAGACGTGGCGCTGGTAACTACATTGTTGTTTCTCCAGAAGCACTTACAATTTTACAAAGTGCATCTACTTCAACATTTGCAAGAACAACTGAAGGATCTTTTGAAGCACCTACAAATACTAAATTTGTTGGTACACTAAACGGATCAATCAAAGTATTTGCTGATAACTATGCGGCTGACGGTACTAAAGTACTAGTTGGTTACAAAGGATCAAGCGAAACTGATGCTCCTGCATTCTATTGTCCTTACATTCCATTAATGAGCACAGGCCCAGTAATGGATCCAACAAGTTTTGAACCAGTAGTAAGTTTCATGACCAGATACGGTTATAAAGAACTTACAAATACTGCATCATCTCTTGGTAATGCGGCAGATTACGTTGATGCTGTTACTTTAAGTAACGTTGCATTCCAGTAAGCCGAAAGACTTATTGGTCACGTAGACCAGTTACTAGTTAAACTAGAAACATTAAAAGAGGACTTTTTAAGTCCTCTTTTTTTGACTAAAATTTCTTATCTACTAAAAGTGATAAATAGTTCTATAATTGTAACATAAAGGAACATTTTAAATGGCTGTAAATAATACCTATCTTAATGCCCAAGACGATCTTGTTGTTAAAGGTAATCTGACTGTTGAAGGTAACGTTACCCAGGTCAGCACAACTATTAACCAAAACAGAGTTGAAGCGGAAGAGTTTATTATAAATGCTGATGGCCAAAATACTACGGCTAAATTAACATTAAACAGTAATAACAGTTTAGGAAATATTAGTTTTATAGATGGCGGCAACATGGTTGTTGAGCCTAACTTACAGGGTAATATTATTATTGGTGCGGGCCAAACACTAACAGTGACAGGCGGCGCCAACATTCAAGGTAACATATTTTTTGGTAATGTATCAGGTGTGGCCAGTGAAGCCACAATGTTTACTGATTTAGTTACAATAGGAGTTTCAGGAGATGCAACAGGAACTGCACAATTTCAAGGTGCTGGTAATACAGCAACTATTCCGTTAGTTCTAGATTCAGTCAATGCTAACGTTGGTAGTTGGGGTAATGCAAGTTATGTACCTAACTTTACTACAAATGCAAAAGGGTTAATTACACAGGCAGGCGAAAATGCAATTAACATTACAGCATCACAAGTTTCTGATTTTAGCTCAACAGCAAGAGGATTGCTATCAGGCATCAATGGTATTACATATACCAGCGGTGACGGAAACATATCGCTAACAGATACAATCGGTGTAGTAGTTAGTGTTGGTACTGCAAGTGCTGTGCCTTCCATAGACGTCGACAGATATGGTAGAATTACTGGAGCCACAAGTACAAATATAGCAATTACGTCTGGACAAGTAACAGATTTCTCACAAAGAGTTAAGGCTAATATTTCAGTATCAGATGCAGGTGGAGATGGAAGTTTAACTTACGATAATTCCACAGGTGTCATAACATACACAGGCCCAAGTGCCTCGGAAGTAAGAGCACATTTTACTGGTGGTACTGGTATAGATATATCAAGTGGTACAGTTGCAATAGATAGTACTGTGGTACAAACCACAGGCGCCCAAACAATAAGTGGTGATAAAACATTTACAGGTGCAGTTGATTTAACAGGTGCCTCTAGTGTGTTAATGAATGGTTTAAATATACCAGGTAATGTTACATTTGGAAATATTACAGTAACAAACATAGACTCAGCAACAGAAACGAATTCATTTATTACAACAAATAGTTTAACATTAAGAGATGGTGCAGGCTCAAATGCAAATGCACAAATTTTTGTTGAAGGCGATTATGGTTCAGATATTCCAAATTTAAAATGGAATTATAGCACTAACAGATGGCAGTTTAGTAATTATACCAACAAAGACAATGATATGTTGTTGCTATCAGACTTTAGTAGTGGTATTACAAGTAACATAGTTACAACAGGTAATATAGAAGCAAGTAAAATTTATTACAGTAATATGTTTAGTACAGAAGGTGATTTGCCTAATGCTGGAACATATCATGGAATGTTTGCACATGTACACGGAACAGAAAAAGGTTATTTTGCACATGATGGTAGTTGGCATAAATTATTAGACGAAAGTAGCTCTACAACTGCAGATTTAAGTGAAGGTAGTAATTTATATTATACTACAGCAAGAGCAAATAGTGCCATGAACGCCTATTTAAGTGGTGGCGACGGAATAGACTACACTACAGGAACTATAGATGTAGACAATACAGTTATTAGAACAACAGGCAATCAGAGTTTGGCAGGTGTTAAAACATTTACTGGAGAAGTTATTTTACCCACAACAACGCCAGTTACTGATGGTTCAATTTTTATTCCAGATCCTTCAGGCAGTACAGTTTTAGCCAGAGTAAATGGTGCTAATGTTATACTATCACCAACAGCAAGTATTGGTAGTGCAGAAGAAGCCAATAGTTCATTAACTTATACAAATTCAGGCACAACAGGAACATCAACATTCGAACTTTATGCTGGTCAAAGAACAGTTGGTTCAGATGTGTTCCATGCAATTAAAGGATTAGAAGCAGGTAGCAGTAATGTATCAATTACAAGTTCAGCAACAGCATTAACAATAGATGCAAATATTACAGAAATAAGACAACAATTTAGTGCAGTAGACAATGCAGGCGACGGAACATTTAGTTATAATGCGGCCACAGGACAATTTAGTTACTCAGGTGTTTCGCAAAGCCAAATAAGAAGTGAATTCAGTGCAAGTGGTACAACACTTAGTTATGATAGTGGTACAGGTGTATTTACAAGCACAGCAGACAATTATTCTAACTGGAAATTTGATACAGATACAGGTTCAGCAGTAACTATGGCAAGTGGCAACACAGTCACAATTAATGGTAGTGCAGGAATAGATGTTACTCATAATGTAAGCACAAAAACTATAACTATTACTAATACAAGTAGTGCAGATATTTCAAGTGTTGTAGCAGGAACAGGTTTAGACGGTGGCGGTGATTCAGGTGATGTTACATTAACAGCAAATGCAGATTACATTTTAGGATTATTTACTGGTAGCAGTGGTATAAATTATGATAATTCAACAGGTGGTATCACAGCAGATCAATCAGAAATCAGAGGACTGATTAGTGGTAGCAGTGGTGTAAATTATGATAGCTCAACAGGTGCCATTACAGCCGACCAAGCAGAAATTAGATCAATGTTTAGTGGCACTGGCGACATTAGTTATGATAGCAGTACTGGTGCTTTTAGTTTTACAGATTCAGACAGAAGTGATGCTACAATTAGAGGATTATTTAGTGCAACTGGAGATTTAAGTTATAATAGTTCAACAGGTGAATTTAGTTTCACTAACGATGCTGGAGATATAGAAAGTGTTACAGCAGGTGTTGGATTGTCAGGAGGCGGCACTAGTGGAGCAGTTACACTTGATTTAGCAAACACATCAGTTACAGCCGGTTCATACGGTTCTGCAAGTGGTGTAAGTACTTTTACTGTTGACGCTCAAGGCAGATTAACAGCCGCAGGCACAACATCCATATCTATATCAGCAACACAGATATCATCTGGAACCATAGCAAGTGCTAGATTGCCAGATTTAGCAGTTAGCGATTTTGCTGATGCGGCCATTCAGATCAGTTCGGAATCATTTGCAGATAACGACACGTCATTAATGACATCTGCCGCAATACAAGACAAGATTCAGGCATTTGGGTATTCAACAACTGTTGGTACAGTAACAAGCATTAGTGGAGGAGATGGATTATCAGGCACAGTAACTACCTCAGGATCATTATCAGTTGACTTGTCAGACACAACCACGTTCACAAGTACAAATACTGCCAGTAGAGCAGTAGTAAGAGACGGCTCAGGTAATTTTGCCGCAGGCACAATTACTGCAACAGCAACACAGGCCCAATATGCGGACTTGGCTGAGAACTATGAAGCAGATGCAGATTATGAACCAGGTACTGTATTAGTAATTGGTGGCAATAGCGAAGTTACTATATCAGACGAAGCAGGCAGTTACAAAGTAGTAGGTGTTGTCAGTACTGATCCAGCATACTTAATGAACAGTGAAGCAAATGGTGTAGCAGTAGCATTACGTGGTAGAGTACCATGTAAAGTTACAGGTGTTGTTAAAAAAGGTGATGTACTTATTGCTAGTGATACGCCTGGACATGCTATGGTAGGTGCTATGCCACATACATTAAGTCCATTACAAATAGTTGGTAGAGCATTAGAAACTAAAACTGATGCACAACCAGGTATAATAGAAATCTTAGTTTAAACTATACTAAACTTCACAAAAAGATAAATATATGTAGACGGAGAAGACTGTGTCGTCACTCATGAATATCATGAGGACACAGACTAGGGTTCGTAAGGCATGGTGTCCTTATTACAACTCCTAGAACTGACCTGGATAATAAAGTATGGCGATTTTTGGAAATTTTAAAGGTACCACTCAATCTGAATTTCAGATTGGAAAAACCTCTGAAGGTTCGAAAATATCAACTGGCACATTACCTGATAGCGGTATCTCTAACGGTGATATCTATATAGATAGTTCTAATTCGACTTTACAAGTATATAACAATGCTTGGGTAAGTGTAGGAAGTACTTTAGCAGACTTGAACGTTGACTCTGGTACATTATTTGTAGACAGCAGTAACGATACAGTCTCCGTCGGCTCAACTAGTTCTAATGATAGACTATTTGTAAATGGTAGTTTAAGATTAGGAACAAACCCAACATTAAAATTTAGTGGTGCATATTTAGATGTAGCCCACAGTAATGGAACTGCTACCCAATTAAGAGTAAGAGATAACGGTTCCGGTTCAGACCCAATTTTTAAAGTTTACAATGCTAGTAATAGTGCAGAAGTATTCAAAGTACAAGGGTCTACGACCACTATCACAGGTGACATTTCGATATCAGGAAATATAACAGGTGCAGATACTGATAATATTTCAGAGGGTTCAACAAACTTATATTATACAGCCGCAAGAGCAAATGCGGCCATAGATGCAAAACTCACTGGAGATATTACATTAGGTAATGTCACTTCACAATCAGTAAACACTGGTGTTGTGGAAGGTGTAGTATTTCAACCAATTACAGATTACGGAAGTATAACAAGTTCAGCAAACATAACAATTGATTATGGTGCAGTGAATGAAACAGGCACAGTTCCTGCTATAGGTGATTTTGAATACGTATCAGATATATTTGGACCAACAGGAGATAGTTTTGTGGTTGCTTCATTACCAAGTGCGGCACAACCAGGACAAATGATTTATGTTTCAGATGAAACTGGCGGTTCAGTTATGGCATTTAGTGATGGCAGTAACTGGAGAAGGATTACAGACAGAGCAGTAGTAAGTTAATTTTAAACAGGACACACAATGCCAAGAGCAAAAAAGTCTGCTACAAAGACAGAAAACAAAGTAGTAGCAAAGAAAGAAGCAGTTAAAGAAACATCTTCTGAAATAGATGTAAAAAAATTAAAGGCGGCACTTAAAAAAGAATTAAAGAAAGAGTTGCAAAGCCAAATAGATGAAAGTTTTTTAATGTGGGGAGCAGAGACTGAAGACTCGGAAACCACAGCAGATGCATTTGTAGATATGGATTTGCTAAGAGCTGAAATATCAGCAGAGTTTAAGAAAGAATTTGATAGAAAAATTGCACAAATAAAAAGTGTTAGTTCAGGAGAAACACAGGCATTAAATTTGTCTAATAATTTAATAGACATTTCTGCAACAACAGATGGAATAACTGTTAGTAAGTCAGGAGATGACAATGTTCTGTTTACTGTTACAAAAAACGGTGCTTTAGCATTTGGTAACAGATCGCCAAGAACAAATGGCTATGGTACAGCACATTTTAGAATGAAAGGTGCAGGTAAATCTCCTATACCTACAAATGGAGTAGGTAGTACAAGAGGACTAATAGTAGAGGGAGATGGTGACGATACAAATACATTTATTTTCAGAGCATTAAGCACTGGAAATAGACAAGGTTTTAATGTAGGTAGTACTGGAAAGGTTTTATTAGGTACAAACGAAGATCCTGATAATAGTTTGTTTACTGCTTACAATAATGATTTTGATGTAGATGGATTTAATATTATTACTGCAAGTAAGTACAATGCAGGTAATGTTTTAAATTTACAACATGCATCAGATGAAATTGACGCATATAATTTTATTGATGCTAAAAATAATTGCAATGAAGATATCAAAGCAAGTATGTTTAGAGTAAATGGAAAAGGCGAAACGTTTACACACAAAGGATTTTTTAGTAATAGTTCAGGTTATGCAGAATTATTTGAATGGGCAGATGGTAATCCACAGAATGAAGATAGAACAGGATTAACAGTTGCCATAAATGCAGATGGCCGACTTATAGATGCTAACGATGATAATGAAAGTATAATTGGTGTAGTAGTTGAAAGTGCGGCAGTTATAGGTAACACAGGTTGGAATGTTTGGCAAGATAAATTTAATGTAGATAAAACAAACTACCTTAAATATAAAGTTGTAGAATGGAAAGATGATTCAGGAGTACTACATAGTGAATATGTAGCAAGTTTAAGTCCTAGTTTTGCCTTACCAGAAGATGCCATAATTTATGAAACTGGTGCAGACGGTGAAGACTTAAAAAGACCGTTATTATCTAAAAGATATGATGCTAATAAAGACTACATACCAAGAATTAAAAGAGGATGGACACTAGTAGCATTAAAAGGCACGGTGACTATGTTTAAAGGCCAAAACATAAGAAGTTCCTGGATAAAAATAAGGGACTTGAATGACGAATTAGAACAGCGAATATTGTTATAATGATAAATACATTATATAAAAATTTGCTAATAAAGATAAAATATTAGGGGTAAAAAATGGCAACAGCAATTCAAAGGAGACGAGGTACTACTAGCCAACACAGTACATTTACTGGGTTAGCGGGTGAGATCACGATCGATACAGATAAAAATACGGTCGTAGTACATGACGGCTCACAAGCAGGTGGTTTTCCACTAGCAAAATATTCAGATGTTTCTGCACTAGGTGGTGCTGACATTACTGACGTTGTAGCAGGATCTGGTTTAACAGGTGGTGCATCAAGTGGTAGTGCAACTATATCATTAGACTATGAAAACTTAACAGGTAACTTGATACCGAGTGCAAACAACACTTACTCATTAGGTAGTTTATCTAGTGTTTGGAAAGATGTGTTTGTTGGTCCAGGATCACTTTATGTTAATGGACAAAAGGTTATTGAAGATAATTCAGGTACAATTCAGTTTAGTGCTGATGAAAACCAAAACCTAAGTATTCTAACTTCAGGATCAGGTGATATTGAATTAACATCAGGTGGAGACATTCAACTTAAATCAAACATAGTTTTAAGTGCTGGTAAAACAATTACAACAGCAGGTGGCGGTGCTACTGAGCAAGGTGGTAATATTGATATGAACAGCAACTACATTAATAATGTGGGAACTCCTCAACAAGGAAGTGATGCTGTAAACAAAACATATTCCGACGGTCTCATGTCAGGAGTTACATTATCAGCAGGAAATGGACTTACTGGTGGTGGTGACCTTACAGATAACAGAAACTTTGCTGTTGGGCAAGGGGATGGTATTAGTGTAGCCGCAGACGCAGTTGCAGTTGATACCACAGTAGTTAGAACATCAGGAGACCAAAGTATTGGTGGTGATAAAACATTCAGCGATAATGTTATCCTAGATGGTAACTTAACTGTTAATGGAACGCAAACAGTAGTTAATACAGAAACTTTAACAGTAGATGACAACATCATTGTACTTAATAACAACGAAGCAGGAACCCCTTCTGAAGACGCTGGTATTGAAGTAGAGCGTGGGTCATCAACCAATGTTAAATTGCAATGGGACGAAAGTGCAGATGTATGGCAGTTTACAAATGACGGTTCAACATACTACTCGATTCCAACAACATCAAATATTAGAACAGCAGTAAGTGTTACTGATGCTGGTGGAGACGGAAGTTTAGCATATAACAATAGTACAGGTGTTATTACATACACAGGACCAAGTGCCGCAGAAACAAGAGCTCATTTTAGTGCTACTGATTCAGGTGGTTTAGGTTCATTTAGTTATTCAGATGGTGTTTACACATATACAGGTCCAGCAGATTCAGATATTACAGGACTAATTAGTGTAACAGATGCAGGTGGGTTAGGCTCATTAGCATATGATACAGGTGTAATTACATATACCGGTCCAGCAGATGCAGATATTACAGGACTAATTAGTGTAACAGATGCTGGTGGAGACGGAAGTTTAGCATATGATACAGGTGTAATTACATATACTGGTCCAAGTGCTTCAGAAGTTAGAGCACACTTTAGTGGTGGTACAGGTATTACTTTAAGCTCAGGTACAATTAGTGTTACAGCAGGAAGCATTGGTGCAACTGAATTAGAAGCATCAGGTGTAACAGCAGGTGTATACGGTGATGCAGATTCAGTATCACAGGTTACTGTAGATGCAGATGGACGTATTACTAGTGCGGCAAATGTTGATATTGCAATATCATCAGGACAAGTAAGTGGTTTGGCCGCATCAGCAACAACTGATACAACAAGTGCAAGTAACATTAGCTCAGGTACACTAGCAAGTGCTAGATTGCCAGAATTAGCAGTATCCGACTTTGCGGCGGCGGCTGTTCAAATAAGTTCAGAAGATTTTGCAGATAATGATACGTCATTTATGACATCAGCGGCTATTCAAGATAAGATTCAGGCATTTGGATATTCAACAACTACTGGTACTGTAACAAGTGTTGCAGGTGGTGATGGACTATCAGGCTCAGTAACTACTTCAGGTTCACTAGCAGTTGACTTATCCGATACATCAGTATTTACAAGTACAAATACAGCCAGTAAGGCGGTAGTTAGAGATGGCTCAGGTAACTTTGCCGCAGGAACTATAACTGCTACAGCAACACAGGCTCAATATGCGGATTTGGCTGAGAAATATGTAACTGATGAGCAATACGAACCAGGAACAGTTGTTGTATTTGGTGGAGAAGCAGAAGTTACTGAATGCTCATCACAAGGTAATCATGCAGTAGTTGGTGTAATAAGTACAGACCCTGCATACATGATGAACAGTGAAGCAGAAGGACAATATGTTGCTTTAACAGGAAGAGTTCCATGTAAAGTAGTTGGTCCAGTTGCTAAAGGTGACCTACTAGTAAGTTCATCAGAACCAGGACATGCAGAAGTAAAAAATGATGCAAAATCAGGTACAATCCTAGGTAAAGCAATAGGCCAAAATCCAGAAGGAAATGGTCCTGCAATTATAGAGGTACTTGTTTCATTAATGTAAACAACAAAAAATATAAAAAGAGGAGCATTTATGCTCCTTTTTTTTGACTTGATTTTCTAATTAATTAAAGTATGTTAGAAATGATAAATACTGGTAAGAGAGTAACAAACACAGGAAATAATATGGAAGATATCTTTTTATTAATTGCAGAGGTAGGCGCACCAATCGCCGGCAGTCTTGTAATGGGTTTCTTTATCTTTTTGGTAATTAAACAGATTATGGAAGGTGTCGTCGATCAAGTAAAAACACTTACTATGTTTTGTAAAAGTTTAGAAGCAAGAGCAAGTACAATGAGTAATGAAATGATGAAAATTGATTTGCTAGTAAGTAGTGCCTTAGAATTAAGACCAGATATAGACCGTATCGCAAGAGCAGAAAACTTCGTCGAAGACGGTAAGGTTGATGCTAGGAGAGACTAGTGGATTTAGCACAACTGATTGCAGATTACGGATTCCCCGTAGTTATGGCGGTTGGGCTTGGCTACTTTATCTACTACATATGGAGATTTATAGGCGAACATATAGATCCTGCGTTACACGATATGCACATAGCATTGATAAGAGTAATAGATAAAACTCGTATGCTTGATCAAGATCTTATAAGACTTCAACAAAAAGTCGATGTAGTTCTTGAATATAGAGCAAGACAGGAGGTTCTCAAAGATGCTGAAGCTCAGAAGGCTTTAGATGAAATTGAGAGGGAGAAAAAGAAAAAATGAAATTAATATTACCAATAACATTTTTATTAGCAGTTTTTAGTTTTAATTTATCTGCAGACGAAATAAAATTTAAATTTAAAAATCCAAGTTTTAGTGGTTCTGGAACAGGTGCTCATTATTTAACTATTGAGAACCAGGAAAAGTCACGTAGAGATAAAATTAAATCAGATATAGAAGCGGCCTTAAAGGCGGCTGAAAGAGCAGATCAAAATAGTACAATAAACAAGTTTATTAGAAACTTGGAAAGCAGAATTTATTCACAAATTTCTAAAGGATTAGTTGATAGTATGTTTTGTGATCCAGCAACAGTAGTTAGTTGTACAGGTTCAACTAGTGGAGCATTTGATATTGAAGGCAACACGGTTACATATGAAGTAATTACAAATGCAGATGGTTTGGAAGTAATTAAAATGACTATTGTTGATCCAGATGGAACAATAACAGAAATTGAAATACCAATTGGCATTGGACAAATAGCAGGCGGATAAACTTGACTAAGAATATTTTAATAGCACTAGTAGGTGTTTTATATTTAAGTGGATGTGCGAGTGTTGCCATACCCGGTGATGAAATGTGCCAGACAGACTTTTTAGAGTGTGTTGAAGAACCACAAAAAGTAGAATTACCCACATATAGAAAATTAAGATATCTGCCACCGGCAGAAACAATGCCTGTGGTTGCCATATACACATTTGGTGACGGAACAGGACAAAGAAAAAGTCAAGACGGAGTTGCTAGTTTTAGTACAGCAGTTACGCAAGACGCAAAAAGTTTATTAGTAGACGCTCTAAAGGCGGCAGGTTCAGGAGAGAATCCAAAAGGAACTTGGTTTAGAGTAGTTGAAAGAGGACTGGGTTTAGATAACTTAGTCAGAGAAAGACAAATAGTTCGAAGCACTCGTTCAGAGACTGCCAAACAGGCAGGATTAGATGAGTTCCAAGAACTACAGCCAATGTTATTTGCTGGAATGATATTAGAAGGTGGTATCATAGGATACGACACTAATGTTGAAACAGGAGGTACAGGGGCAAGATATCTCGGTATTGGGACAACCAATCAATATCGAAGAGATAGCATAGTGGTATCGCTTCGTGCTGTAAGTACTCTTACAGGTGAAGTTATATTAAACGTGCAGACACAGAAAACCGTGTTAAGTTCAGGGCAGGCAGGAGACGTATTTAGATTTGTAGATATGGATACTAAACTGCTAGAACTTGAAAGTGGTATGACACAAAACGAAAGTGTAACATTTGCAGTCCGATCAGCGATTGAGGCCGCGGTGTTAGAACTTATTAAGCAAGGTGATGAAAGAGGATACTGGAAGATTGTTTATCCGGAAGATTGGGACGAACAGGTAGAGGAGCAAGAGCAAGCCTACTGGATGAGTCTCAAGGAAAACGGCAATCTTACTGACGAGAAAGATTTAGAACAATTTTCAAAAGACCCAAATGATTTACCTTTATGGAAACGCATTCTTTTAAAGAATGAACAAAAACCAATATTGGAGAAAAAATAATGAAGATATTTAAAAACTTAGCGGTTGGTGTCTTCGCTTTAATCGGCCTTATGGCTAATCCGGTACTTGCAGATGATAATGAAGTGTTACTAGACCAAGACG
>Ga0213865_10000197_pt1 | contig 39712 bp, 35 predicted proteins | sample PICome_6_FD_160100 | JGI IMG/M metagenome (GOLD analysis project Ga0213865, IMG submission 160100) | Coastal seawater microbial communities near Pivers Island, North Carolina, United States - PICO282 | ecosystem: Environmental > Aquatic > Marine > Coastal | place: USA: North Carolina...
TCCACGCTAACTTGCGTTTAGGATTGTCGCTGGGTGATAGCCAAACTCGCGAACCCGTTTGCTGGCAGCCCTTCATCGCACCTGTATTTGGACAATGTGCCACAACGATTTCACCATTTTGCAGTTCTACATCGGCCAGGAACCGCTTATAGCGCCGCTGTAAAATACCCTGCTCTAAGTTGTCAAAACCCCAATGCCAAGTCATATACGCAGTTTATCCTAGGGAACGGTTTTATTGTGGCATGGGAATCGAATGCAAATTCAGTGGCAACAACGCGACTAATCTGGTAGCTTCCCGTCCCCGTTGCAGGAGCGTGCTGTACAAGCCTCCTTCGAGCAGTCCTTTTTTGCGGTGTTTTGACTGCCTCCATAATCAACTCGGTAATCAGGTAATCTGCCATGGCCACCAAAAAGTCCAACGCCAAGACCAAAGCAGCGCCAAAGAAGACTGCTGCTAAAACGACGTCTTCCAAGAAACCCACCGGCAAGGGCACAGCCAAGGCTCCCTTGGCTAAAAAGGCTCCAGCTAAAAAGGCTCCAGCTAAAAAAGCTGTGGCCAAAAAGCCTGTTGCAAAAGCTGCCGCTAAGAAAGTGGCCGCCAAAGCCCCGGTGAAAAAAGCCGCCGCTAAAAAAGCGCCTGCCAAAGCCCCTGCGAAAAAGGCTGTCGTCAAGAAAGTGACCGCCAAAGCCCCGGTGAAAAAGGCCGCCACTAAAAAGGTGCCTGCCAAAGCCCCTGCGAAAAAGGCCGTCGCCAAGAAAGTGATCGCCAAAGCTCCCGCAAAAAAGGCCGCCGCTAAAAAAGTGCCTGCCAAAGCGCCTGCGACTAAAAAGACCGCCGCCATAGCGCCGACCGTCAAAAAAGCGGCCACTAAAAAGCCTGTTGCTGCAAAAGCCGTCGCGAAAAAAGCCCCGGCCAAAGCCACCAAGTCAAAGGCAAGCACTACCACTAAAAGCCAAAAAATAGTGGAGAACAAGCCGGTCAAGAAAGCGGTAAGTCGAGGGAAAAGTAGCTCGAAGAAAGTGGCTCGGGCAGTAGGTAATGTACAGAACTTTGATGACTTCAAACCCTACAAGCCATCTCGTGGCGAATCCTATATGAACGAGGAGCAGCTAGAGCATTTTCGGGGCCTATTGCTGCAATGGCGCGCAGAACTCGTGGACGAAGTTACACGCACGGTATCGCACATGAAAGATGAGGCCTCGAATTTTCCCGACCCTGCAGACAGGGCCACTCAGGAAGAGGAGTTTAGTCTCGAACTTAGAACTCGAGATAGAGAGCGCAAGCTGATCAAGAAAATCGACGGCACCCTAGAACGCATTACCATTGACGATTACGGCTACTGCGATGCCTGTGGGATAGAGATAGGTGTGAAACGACTAGAGGCTCGCCCCACGGCCACACTCTGCATTGATTGTAAAACCCTCTCGGAAATTAAAGAGCGCCAAGAGCTGGGTTAATTTGAGCTGCCTTGAGGACGCCTATGGGATGGAGTTATTAATACCCTAGATGTTCATAGTGCGCACGCTGTTGTGGGGCGCTTTGCCCCCTCTCCGACAGGCCCTCTGCACGCGGGGTCTTTGCTGGCGGCGCTGGGAAGTCTCCTACACGCGCGCGCGCAGGGAGGCCTTTGGCACCTTAGAATCGATGATATTGACCCCCCAAGAGCCGTCCAGGGCTCGGTAGCCGCCATTCAAGCAAGTCTAGAAGCACACGCATTGCGATTTGACGGCGACATTCAATATCAAAGTGATCACAGCCATCGATACGCACAGGCTTTACAAAGACTAGAAGCTCAAGGGGATCTTTTTCATTGTACCTGCACGCGCGCCATGCTTGGTGCCGCTGGCAACTGTCAAAAATCTTGTGCTCAGAAACAATTTGCGGCGTCAGAGGCCACGTGCCTAAGGGTTAAAGTACCTCGCAGCACAGTCATTACCTTAAAAGACGCATTTTTGGGTCCTCAAAACTGGCATCTCGGCCAACAACTCAGCAATTTTGTTGTGCGGCGTCGAGATGGTTTATATGCCTATCAACTGGCAGCCGCAGTAGATGATGCGGCTCCCGCGGCGACACAAGTTATCCGCGGGCGAGACTTGCTCGACTCCACTCCACGCCAAATATTTTTGCAACGCAGATTGGGCTTGCCCTCCCCTGAATATGGACATCTACCTGTTCTGACAGATCAACACGGTGCCAAACTCAGTAAGCAGCAGGGCGCATCCGCAGTGAATAATCACCAACCACTGCATAATTTAAGGACCGCACTGAAAGACTTGGGACAGCCCGACCCTCCCACCAAGCTGAAGGACTCCGTGTCATTGCTTGCCTGGAGTCAGTCAAAATGGGATCCGCTGCGGGTACCTAGGTAACAAATAATGCCATTTTGTTACCTGGTTACTTAAAGTAATGTTACGTTGGACTCAGAGACTTTGCCCTCTTTCGCAACGGATTCGATTTGCATGCCACTCATTTTACTAGTTGATGACGAACCCTCTCAACGACAAGCCCTACGCCGGGTTTTAGAAGCGAGGGATTATAAAGTTGCAGAGGCTGCGGGAGTTCAGGAAGCAGAAACCCGTTATAACTTGGCCGAGTTCGATCTCATTGTGACCGAACTTAAACTCGCCGGCGCCAGTGGCGCCGAGCTCATCCGATCAGCGAGCCCGGTACCGGTCATTGTTATGACCAACTATGCCAGTCTGCGCTCGGCGGTTGACTCGATGAAAGCCGGCGCTGTCGACTATTTAGCGAAACCTTGCTCTGATGACGATTTGTTGAATGTGGTGGCGACGGCGCTACCCCGACAAGGCCGCGCAGATAACGCCGACCGGCAACGAACTCCCGCCAGCCGTCAATTTTTTCAGGGTCAATGCCCGACATTGCGAAAACTCGATGAGCAGATTCAGAAAGTCGCGCGAACCGACTCTACCGTACTCATACAGGGTGAAACTGGAACGGGCAAAGAGCTGACCGCCAGACGTGTACACACGCTAAGTCGACGTAATGGGCGACCCCTAGTCGCTCTAAATTGTGCTGCCATTCCAGAATCCCTGATTGAGTCGGAGCTGTTTGGCTACGAAAAAGGCGCTTTTACCGGTGCAACCAGTAATCGTATGGGACTCATAGAAGCTGCCAATGGCGGCACGCTTTTCCTCGACGAGATTGGAGAGCTTCCCCAGTCTGCACAGGCCAGGCTATTGCGCTTTATACAAGAAGGTGAGATTCGACAGATTGGCGCGGTCAGCAGCAAAACAGTGGATGTTCGGCTTATTTGCGCAACCCATCGAGACCTATCGACACTCGCGGGCCGAAATGAATTCCGACAAGACTTATTTTATAGAATCAACGTGTTAAGCCTAACTATTCCAGCTCTTAGGGAGCGATCGGTAGATATTGCCTCAATGGCACAGTGGTTTGCCGAAACCCTCGCTGCGAAGCTCGACGTGGAACATCGCCCTTTAAGCGCAAATGCTATTAATGCGGTAATTCACCATCCTTGGCCCGGTAACGTAAGAGAGCTCGAGCATGCCGTAGAGCGCGGCTTGGTGATGGCGGAAGGTGAACATATCGAAATTCACGATATGGGCCTGGCCCCTGTTGCTAAAGCCTCAGAAGCACCACTCTCCCTAATTGGCAGCGTAACGCCTGAAACCGACACAGAAGACATGCCGGCCGCGGACGAAGAGCTATCTCTGGAAGATTACTTTATGCGCTTTGTCCTTGAGCACCAGGACTCCATGAGCGAAACACAGCTTGCGCAGAAGCTTGGGGTTAGCAGGAAATGTCTGTGGGAGCGACGGCAACGTTTTGGCTTACCCCGCAGCCAGCCGGTAAAGCGCAGCCATCGGTAAGTTCGACGGACCCATGATCACCGTGAGTAACACCGAGGGGAATAAAAGTAACACTTTTAAGGGCGTAATCATTTGGCAAACCCCTCCAAAAAATACTAAACCCCTGTTAATCATAGACTTTTTTCTGTTGGCACATGTCCTGCTCTTACCTCTGCAGAGCCCAAATAATAATAAGCGGCCCAAAAGCAATAATAAAGCAAGAACGGACCTGGGTGGGGAAGAGTACTTCCCCATGTTTCTTTTTGCCCGTCTGAAAGCCAAACTCCCCCTGAGCGCCGCCGGATAGTACACTACCGCCCAACTGCGCCCAGAGGACATTCAGTGTCACTAATCCCCAAGGCTATGCACAACGTCAATCGCAAACACGTGAGCCCCGCGGCCATTCGTGTCGTAGAGAGACTCCGCGCTGCAAATTATGAAGGCTATATTGTTGGTGGCGCCGTCAGGGACCTTATCCTAGGAGGTAAGCCCAAGGATTTTGACGTTGCAACGAATGCCACCCCAGAAGAAATAAAAGGCCTATTTCGCAGCGCGCGAATTATTGGGCGACGGTTTCAAATTGTGCATGTGAGAGACGGTCGCGAAATCATTGAGGTGACAACCTACCGAGGCCCTCACCTAAGCGAAGAGCCTGTTAAAAGCGCCAGCAAGAAGTCCGACAAGGGCTTGCTCCTGCGCGACAACGTTTACGGGACTTTGGCAGAAGATGCCGCCCGACGTGATCTCACTATCAACGCTATGTACTACAACCCCATTGACGAGTCAGTGCTGGACCAGATGGAGGGTAATCAAGACATAAGTGCGCGACTGGTGCGCATTTTGGGGGACCCCCAAACCCGTTACCGTGAAGACCCAGTGCGCATGCTGAGAGTCGTTCGCTTTGCTGCAAAATTACAGTTTGATATTGAGTCAGAAACCGAAGCGGCCATAGGACACTGCGGTCCGCTGCTCGCCGAAATACCCCCGGCACGACTTTTTGATGAGTTCCTGAAACTATTCATGGCGGGCCACGGTCGCCCTACGCTTTTGCTGCTCCTGCGCTATAAACTGCTAGACAGCCTGTGTACCGATGCGGCGTTTCTCATTGAAAAAGAGCCCCGCTTCAAAAATTTAGTGACTCAAGCCATGGGGAATACTGACCAGAGAGTCAAAGACGGGCGCCATGTAACACCTGCGTTTCTGCTTGCGGCACTGCTTTGGCCTGTTGTACAAACTCGAGCCGATAACCTGGTGCGAGGGGGAGAGGCCGCTGCGCAAGCCATTCACAGTGCAGGGCAACAAGTCATTGCCGAAACCTGTCAAAAAATGGCGATCCCCAAGCGCTTCTCCTACCCCGTCAGGGAAATTTGGGAGCTACAACCTCGTCTCGAACGACAACAACCCAAACGCGTTAAGGACCTCATTGCCGATCGCAGATTCCGCGCCGCCTATGACTTACTTCTTTTACGGGAGGAATCCTCAGAAGCGCTGGGTAATGCCGGGAAATTTTGGGAGCAGCAGCAGTTGGAGTACCCAGAATTAGTAGGTAGTGCACCACCGCGGGCAGAGGATAAACCGCCTAGACGTCGCAGACCGAGAAGGAAGAAAGAGGATTGACCGAGGCATTCGTGGGGCTGGGATCAAACATTGAAGAGCCTGCCGCGCAACTTCGCAGGGCCTGTACGGCCTTGGCGGCGCTACCCAATACTCGGCTTGTCGCAGTATCTTCAGTCTACGAATCGCTACCCATGGGGCCCAGCGATCAACCGCCATTTCTAAACGCTTGCGCCCAGATTGAAACAACCACTAAGCCCGCCGCGCTTCTAACCGCCCTACTAGAGATAGAAGCTGCAATGGGCCGAGTTCGAAAAAGACATTGGGGAGAGCGCTGCATCGACCTCGACCTGCTCTTTTACGGCAACACCGCGTTACAAAGCGAAGCGCTGACCCTACCTCATCTGGGCCTGTATGAGAGAGATTTTGTGCTCACGCCCCTCGCCGAGCTGCTGGGCGATGAATATCTGATGCCCAATGGTGTGGATATTGGTACATTACTCCAGAGCTGTCCGGCCCACGGTCTCAAGCTGAGCTCAGCTCAACTTCACACTGGCGAAATACCTGGAAACGCACTTTGAACGCCAATTCTCCAGACACTTTTAGCCCCGCAAATCTCAATCTGCAGGGACGCACCCCTCCCGGCTACATTGCAGTAGAAGGGCCGATAGGCGTGGGCAAAACAACCCTCGCGAGACGATTGGCAGAAGCTTTCAATTATCAGGTATTACTTGAAGACGCGCACGAAAATCCGTTTTTAGAGCGCTTCTACCAAAATCGCAAAGAGGCCGCCCTCGCCACACAGCTTTTCTTCCTTTTTCAGCGCAGCCAGAAAATTGCCGACCTTCGTCAAACCGACATCTTTGAGCCTGTTAGGGTCTCTGATTTTCTGATAGACAAAGACCCTTTGTTCGCCAGAATCAATCTAGACCCCGATGAGTTCTCCCTCTACGAAAAAGTGTTTCAGCAACTCACCATCGATGCCCCACGACCCGATTTAGTCATCTATCTGCAGGCGTCGCCTGATCGGCTCCTCGAACGCATATTGACGAGAGGCGTCAGCAGCGAGCGCAGGATTGATCGCGAATATCTCGAGCAAATCAATGAGGTCTACAGCGAGTTTTTTCTTTATTATGACGCCGCGCCCTTGCTGATCGTGAATGCTAACGAAATCGATTTATCACAGGGATATGAGGATTTTGCTCAACTTGTCGATTATCTTCTCGATATTCGTAGTGGTCGGCACTATTTCAACCCCACCTTCTTCGGTTAATCTTGCACCCACAGGAAAATCAGCGATGACAGACAGCCAACCGGATAGCACAGATGAGTAGAAGGATAACTATCGGTACGCTCAACACCATGAAAGCGGAGAGCGAGAAGTTCGTCATGATGACGGCCTATGATGCAACATTTTCGCGTCTTATCAGTGATGCGGGGGCGGAAACCATTCTTGTCGGCGATTCTCTCGGTATGGTTTTACAGGGCCACGATACAACGATTCCGGTCACCATTAGCGACATGGCGTACCACACCAGCTGTGTCTGTCGAGGTCGCCCGCGCTCCCTTGTTGTCGCGGACATGCCCTTCATGAGCTATGACACCACCGACAAGGCCCTAGAGTCGGGCATGATGCTGATGCAAGCCGGTGCCCAAATGGTCAAACTGGAAGGGGGTGTTTGGTTGAGTGAGACCATTCATCAACTGGTAGAAAGGGGTATTCCTGTGTGTGCTCACTTGGGGCTTACACCGCAGTCGGTCAACGTTTTCGGTGGCTACAAGGTACAAGGTAGAACCCCTAAAGAAGCCAAATCAATTTTAGCCGATGCCGTTGAAATTCAGGATGCAGGTGCCAGCTTACTGGTGCTTGAATGTATTCCCGCACATCTCGCCGCAGACATCAGCTCAAAATTGGATATTCCGGTTATAGGCATTGGAGCAGGCCCCGGTACCGATGCCCAAGTACTGGTCTTGCACGATATGCTGGGGCTCAGTGAACACCCCCCAAAGTTTGTAGAAAACTTTATGACGGGCTCAACCTCGGTGCAGCTCGCTCTAAGCGCCTTCGTAGATGCCGTGAAAACCGGCGTATACCCCAAAGAAGAGCACACCTACTCCTAACCAAGGTTTAGAGGTCTATGGAGATCGCCAAAAACTCCCATGAACTGCGCCAGTGTCTCGCCGGACTCAGTGGGGACGGCACTGTCGCCTTCGTACCAACAATGGGCAATTTACATGAGGGACATTTGTCGCTCGTGCGACGAGGCTTTGCTATGGCAAAGCATGTCATTGTTTCGATTTTCGTTAACCCACTCCAATTCAGTCCCACAGAAGACCTAGAGGCCTACCCCAGAACCCTCAAGCAAGATCTTGAGCAGTTAGCTGGGGAAGGTGTGGCTCTCGTATTTACGCCAAGTGTCGAAGATCTGTATCCCTCCGGATTGCAAGCACATACCAAGGTCACCGTCCCGGGGCTTACAGATGTTCTTTGTGGCCGCCAACGTGCTGGACACTTCGATGGTGTGACAACGGTAGTTTGTAAGCTACTCAACCTGGTATCAGCAGACATCGCCTTGTTTGGCGAGAAGGACCTGCAGCAGCTGTTAGTGATACGAAAGATGGTCGCTGATCTGGGAATACCGGTACAAATTGAGGCCGTTCCCACCCAACGGAATGCCAATGGGCTAGCGCTCAGCTCACGAAATGGCTACCTCACCCCAGAAGCCCTAGACCTCGCTCCCGCCTTATATCGCAACCTCATGGCAGTCGGCGACGCGGTTCGGGACGGTGCCAGAGACTATGCAGGCCTTTGTAGCGGTCTTATGCAACGACTTAACGCTCTGGGCTTTGTCAGCGAATACTGTGAAGCTAGACGCTGTTCAGACCTGCTACCTGCTCAGGAGGACGATACCGATATTGCTATTTTCTGTGCAGCCTCACTCGAAGGGACACGGTTAATCGATAATATTGTGATACCACATTACTGATCACTCGGTTCCGTGAAGGTCAGTGCGACATCACCAAACCAGGAAGCCCCGCTGACACCGGTCACGACTCTCAGGCGATCTTCACTCGACGGTACCACGGCAAAATTATGCACCCATCTATCCTGTTCAGCAGACACTGGCAAAGCCTTCACCGGGCCTTGATCATTCGCCGACTCTAGGCCCACAAGCACATAGTCGAGCGGCACAGCCGACATCATGCGCAGTTGGCCTGTTGGCATTAAAACAATTGCCAACTTAAAGTCTTCGTTAGACAAACCACAGTCACCTCCCGCATAGCGACACCCCGGACGCTCAATCAAAGGGTACGAATTACCAGCTTGGGCCGGAGCGGGCTTTTGCTCTTCATCATCATTGAGTTGCCCGGCGCCATACCAAGCGAGTACGGCAAGTATTGGAGCCACTAAAAGCGCCGCTAGAACATGTTTATTGGTCAACATTGACATAGGAATGATCTCAAATAAAAAAAGGAGTCAGCGTTTAGTGTTGAGCCGGCGCAGCCACAGAACCGGCCGGTATTCGTATTTCCTGCACCAACCTGCGAACGTGCTCAGGAGGCTCACCCGTAACTCGGCTCACACCAAGGGCAACAATAAAGTTAACCGCGGCGCCAATACAACCGAAGGCATTAGGCTCAATACCAAAAAACCAGTTCTTACCAAGGCCCGGTAAAAATTGCCATTCTGCGACAAACATGACTCCCTTATGCTGGAAAACGTAGAACAGGGTGACACCCAATCCAACCACCATGCCGCTAATAGCGCCCTCCCGGGTAACTCGACTGGAAAAGATACCCATCATTAACGCCGGAAAAATAGAGGCGGCCGCAAGCCCGAAGGCCAGTGCCACAGTCCCCGCCGCAAAACCTGGCGGGTTTAAACCCAAATACCCCGCTCCCAGCACGGCTAGGCCCATAGCGCACCTGGAGGCATTGAGCTCCATTTTTTCAGAAATCGACGGATAAAAAGTGCTCTTCAATAAGTCATGAGAGATCGCTGATGAAATAGCCAGAAGCAGCCCCGCGGCGGTAGAGAGCGCGGCCGCTAAACCACCGGCGGCCACCAACGCGATAATCCAATTGGGTAATTGGGCGATCTCAGGATTAGCCAACACCAGTATGTCGTTGTCGAGCTTTATCAGCTCATTGCGCTCTGGGTCGGCCACATACTGCAACCTCCCATCAGCGTTTTTGTCCTGTATCGCCAATAGTCCCGTCTGTTCCCAGTTTTTAAACCATTGCGGACGCTCTTCAATCAACACATGCTGCCCCGGACTCGGCTCTATCGTTTGCATAATATTGAGACGCGCCATTGCCGCCACTGCAGGCGCCGTCGTATAAAGAATCGCTATAAAGACCAGCGCATAACCCGCAGATTTACGCGCGTCTCGAACCTTGGGCACGGTGAAAAATCGAATAATGACATGGGGTAGACCGGCCGTGCCAATCATTAGAGACGCCGTGTAGGCAAACATGTTCAAAGTACTCAGCCGCACCGACGTTGTGTATTCCTTAAAGCCCGTCTCCAGAAGCACCCGGTCGAGTTTATCGAGCAAGAACGTGTCACTGCCGGCGAGGGTGCTACCCAACCCCAGCTGAGGAATGGGGTTGCCCGTAAGCTGAAAGCTAATAAAAATAGCGGGCACGGTGTAAGCGAGAATGAGCACCACGTATTGGGCAATCTGGGTGTAGGTAATGCCCTTCATACCGCCCAATACCGCGTAGAAAAAAACAATGATCATTCCTGTGTAGAGCCCGGTTTCGTAGTCTGTCTCTAAAAATCGCGAGAACGCCACCCCAATACCTTTCATTTGCCCTATGACATAGGTCACGGAACATAAAATCAAACAAATGACGGCTACCACCCGAGCGGTGTCGGAGTAATACCGATCACCGATAAATTCAGGTACGGTGAATTTGCCGTACTTGCGGAGGTAGGGCGCCACCAACATGGCGAGAATAACGTAGCCACCGGTCCAGCCCATGAGAAAAACCGAACCTCCATAGCCGTTGTAAGAGATTCCAATCAATCCCGCCATGGAAATAAAAGACGCCGCCGACATCCAATCAGCCGCTGTTGCCATACCATTGGCAACCGGGTGTATACCTCCGCCCGCCACATAAAACTCTTGGGTTGAGCCCGCTCGCGCCGCAATAGCAATAGCCATGTAGACGGCAAAGGTCAGTCCCACAACAATGTAGGTAATGGTGGCCAGCTCCATCAGTCTTCCTCCACCCCAAACTCACGATCTAGCCGGGCCATAGCCACCACATAGTAAAAAATCAAACCAATAAAAACAAAAATAGCGCCTTGCTGAGCGAACCAAAAACCCAATTTATACCCCCCAACCTGAATAAGGTTGAGGGTATCAACCCACAAGATTCCGCAACCAAAACTCACCACAAACCAAATGATCATTAAGCGAATCATTAAATTCCGATTACGCTTCCAGTATTCCTTGGCCTGCGCTTCCGACAACTCACTCATACTTGGCATCCTTCAACATCTTGTGACTCGTTTTATTTTAATTTGTAGCGGACAGAGAACATCCGTCGATCAAGACTACCTGAATCTCCATTCTCAAGTTGCTTAACGGCCCTAATATACTCTTAGCCGAGAGATAATGATCCGGTTGGACGGTACCAAAGACTAAAGTGACCCGAGGCGTAGTGTTCGGGTAACAATCCTGCGGCGGCATCGATATCTTCAGAAGGCACATCGGCCCAGGCAGCTGATAGGGTCACCCCGGTCTGCCAATGCCGATTCAGCCGGCGGTTCCAGGACACTAATCCGCCTATCTGTTCGTAGGTTTTAATTTCCCCTGACTGGGTGACAACACCATCACTAAAGGCGTTAAGCCCCCTATAGCGTCCTAAGGCACCACCACCTGGCTTACCGTCACTGTATCGACTCAATAGGCTATCCAACTGAATAAAGCCCTGATAACTGAACCCCTGACTCGCATCGGCGACCTTGGCTGCAGTGCCTGATAGCACCGGCAGCACTTTGGTCTCTACGGTGAGCTGCGACTCCAAAGGTGCTTGCGGTACCAAAGCGATCACTAGCGCACGCAGTACCGACAGCTCCTGCTCTAGCGCAACAACGCGCGCCTCTAGTGCCGCCCACGCCGAGGGACTCAGAAACACCAGCCATAAAACAGCAGAACGCATCATTTTTAAAAAATTCAAGTCCCACATGGCGTCATCACTTCATTCAATCGGCAAGTTTGGTTGGAATTCAGCATTGGCTGAATGGATTAATCAGTTTTGGGCATGATGCTAATCCTTGAGCATCCAATCAATTCTAGAAAGAAGTACCTAGGCTTGCAGCATTGACCTTGTCGCACAGTGAACTAAGATTCAGGGTCAGAGTTTTTTCACTTTAAGAGCGATACAGCATGTCTGAACACTCCGCCTATCCCGTACCTGCTAACTTTTCTAATGCACATATCAGTCCCGCACGGTATGAACAGTGGTATCGCGAATCTCTAGATGATCCCTCCGCTTTTTGGGCTGCACGTGCTCAAGAGTTTCTGGTATGGGATACCCCCTGGACCCAAGTCGTGGACTCAGACCTTGCTTCGGGAAAGGCACATTGGTTTGTCGGTGGCAAACTCAATGTTTCGGTCAACTGTATCGACAGGCACCTGCCCGAACGCGCTGAACAAACGGCTTTTATTTGGGAGGGCGATGACCCCAAAATCAGCAAGCACATTAGCTATCAGGAATTGAAAGACGCCGTTTGCCGCCTAGCTAACGTTCTTAAATCACAGGGTATTGGTCGAGGTGACCGAGTTTGCATTTACATGCCCATGATACCCGAGGCGACCTATGCCATGCTGGCCTGCGCGCGCATTGGGGCCATCCATTCGGTTGTGTTTGGTGGCTTCTCTCCTGAGGCACTTCAAAATCGAATTAACGATTCTGATTGCGCCATGGTAATCACTGCCGATGAAGGCATTCGCGGCGGACGGAAGATTCCGCTAAAGGCCAGTGTTGATGCCGCATTGAAAAGCTGCAGCTCTGTGAGATCGGTCATCGTAGTAGCCCATACGGGTGCCCAAATGGATTGGCAAGACGGCCGTGACGTGGACTACGCGTCGGCCTGCCAGGTCGCCGAGATTGAGTGCTTGCCCGAAGCCATGGATGCAGAGGATCCGCTGTTCATTTTGTATACCTCAGGCTCCACAGGTAAACCCAAAGGTGTGCTACACACAACAGGCGGCTACCTGCTTCAAGCCGCCATGACCTTCCGCTACGTATTCGACTACCAGTCTGAAGATATTTGGTGGTGCACCGCTGACGTAGGTTGGGTGACAGGTCACACTTACATTGTTTACGGCCCCCTCGCCAACGGTGCGACCTCAGTTATTTTTGAGGGAATTCCTACCTATCCTGACCCAGGGCGCTTTTGGCAGGTCATAGAAAAACATTCGGTGAGTTTATTTTTTACAGCGCCCACTGCCATTCGCGCACTCATGGGGATGGGCGACGAATGGGTAACCAGTCACTCCAGAAAAACTTTGCGTGTGCTGGGCTCTGTCGGCGAGCCCATCAATCCTGAAGCCTGGGAGTGGTATCACAAGATTGTTGGCGATGGACACTGCCCGATAGTAGACACCTGGTGGCAAACGGAAACCGGGGGCATCATGATCACACCGCTGCCAGGGGCTCACGCTCTCAAGCCCGGTTTTGCCGGCTTCCCGTTTTTTGGTGTTGAGCCCGTGCTGCTCGATGAAAATGGCCAAGAAATAGAGGGTGAGGGCGCAGGCTATCTCGCCATAAAACGCTCTTGGCCCGGACAAATACGCTCCGTGTACAACGATCATCAGCGCATGCTCGAGACCTACTTTAGTACCTATAAGGGGTATTATTTTACCGGCGATGGCGCGCTACGAGACGCAGAGGGCTATTACCGGATTACTGGACGCGTTGATGACGTGCTCAATGTATCGGGGCACCGTATGGGGACTGCGGAGGTGGAAGCCGCCCTCGGGGAGCACCCAGACATTGCCGAATCGGCAGTCGTTGGATTTCCCCATGACATTAAAGGCCAAGGTATTTATGCCTATGTCACCCCAAAAGCTGGGGTCACAGCCGGTGATGAATTAAAAGCAGCGTTAATTCAACTCTGCGTCAAGGAAATAGGCCCAATTGCCAAGCCCGATGTCATTCAATGGGCGCCGGGACTGCCAAAAACTCGCTCAGGTAAAATTATGCGCCGGATTCTCAGAAAAATCGCTGAGCGCGACTTTGATAATCTGGGTGATATATCGACATTGGCCGACCCTTCGGTGGTCCAGGATCTGGTGACTCACAGAGACAGCGACTCTAAGCCCAGTTAATAGCCTCTGCTGTAACCTCATTAAAAAAATCAGTGCAAAAAAAACCGCGACAAGTCGCGGTTTTTTTATCTGACCTAAATCAGTTACTCGCCCGAAAGATCCTCAGCCTCTGCTTCAGCAGCGGGCTCGGCAACATCTGTCGCCTCGTCGGCAGCAACTTCTTTGATAGACAACTTAATACGACCACGTTGATCCACATCGAGCACCTTAACGCGCACAGTCTCACCTTCCTTCAGGTAATCAGTAACGTTCTCAACACGCTCTTCAGCAATCTGTGAGATATGCACCAAGCCGTCTTTGCCCGGCAAAATAGTGACAAACGCACCGAAGTCGACAATACGTGCAATTGTACCTTCGTAGATAGCGCCCACTTCGGCTTCTGCTGTGATCGCCATAATCGCGTTAACCGCATGATCACGAGACTCTTTGGTAACGCCAAAGACTTTGACTGTACCGTCATCTTCAATGTCAACGGTGGCGCCAGACTCTTCAGTAATAGAACGTATTGTCGCTCCGCCCTTACCGATGATGTCTCTTATCTTGTCGGAATCAATTTTCAGCTGCACCATGCTGGGCGCATTTTCTGACACGATCTCGCGAGGTGCGGCCAAGACTGAATTCATCTGCCCCAATATGTGCAGGCGAGCCTGCATGGCTTGCTCTAGAGCAATCTCCATGATCTGCTCGTTAATGCCTTCGATCTTGATATCCATTTGAAGCGCAGTAATACCGCCCGACGTACCGGCTACCTTAAAGTCCATATCACCGAGGTGGTCTTCATCGCCAAGAATATCAGTGAGTACCGCAAACTGGTTGCCTTCCTTCACCAGACCCATCGCAATGCCCGCTACCGGTGCCTTGACAGGCACGCCCGCTGCCATCATGGCCAGTGAGCCCACGCAAACAGACGCCATAGAGCTAGAGCCATTTGATTCGGTAATCTCCGATACAACACGCACTGTATAAGGAAATTCCTCTTCGGTGGGCAGGGTTGCAGCAAGACCACGACGCGCCAGGCGACCATGACCAATCTCGCGTCGGCTAGTAAATCCGATACGACCCGCCTCTCCTACAGAGTAAGGAGGAAAGTTGTAATGCAACATGAAGGGGTCGCGGCGCTCGCCTTCGAGTGCGTCGATGATTTGAGCATCGCGACTGGAACCCAGCGTTACTGCACCAATGGCCTGAGTTTCACCACGAGTGAACAAAGCCGATCCGTGAGCCTTTTCAAGTACGTCAACTTCACAAACGATAGGTCGAACTGTGCGGCCGTCGCGCCCGTCAATTCGAGGTTCGCCACTAATAATGCGTTGGCGAACAATATTCTTTTCGAGGGCTTTAAACTGATCCTTGATATCGTCTTTAGACGGTCCGCCTTCCACAGCCAGCGCCGCAATGGTCGCATCGCGGACCTCGCCAACACGCTCGTAACGTGCTGCTTTTTCGGTAATTCGGTAAGCTTCACCCAATCCGGTCTTGGCTTCGGCTTCAACGGCGGCTTTCAGACCCTCGTCAACAGCGGGTGCAGACCACTCCCAACGCGGCTTGCCCGCCTCTTCAACCAGCTCACTGATCGCTTTGATCACCGTTTGCATTTCCTGATGAGCAAATAACACTGCGCCCAACATCTGATCTTCAGTCAGTTCCTGCGCCTCGGACTCAACCATCAAAACGGCTTCGGAGGTTCCAGCAACAACCATATCAAGCTGGCTATTTTTTAAAACGCTGTAGCTTGGGTTTAGCAGGTAGCCTTTCGCTTCCGTAAAACCAACCCGTGCACCGCCGATAGGCCCGTTAAAAGGGCAGCCTGAAATCGCTAACGCGGCCGATGTACCAATCATCGCAGGAATATCGGGATCGGTTTCGTTGTCAGCAGACATCACTGTACAAACCACCTGCACTTCGTTCATGAACCCGTTAGGGAACAGCGGACGAACCGGTCGATCAATCAACCGTGATGTCAGGGTTTCTTTTTCACTGGGTCGCGCCTCGCGCTTGAAAAAGCCGCCCGGAATCTTGCCTACGGCATACCTTTTCTCGATGTAATGAACCGACAGCGGGAAAAAATCCTGCCCAGCACGCATTTCTCGCGCCGCAACAACAGTGCACAAAACACTGGTATTTCCCATGGTAACCATAACGGCACCGCTCGCCTGCCGCGCAATACGACCTGTTTCCAGAGTGATCTCATGGTCACCATACTGGAATGTTTTTTTGACTACATTCACTAACTTTCTCCAACAAATAAAAAGGCCGGCGTTGGCCGGCCAAAAAAATGGTCTTTACCGACGCAGACCGAGACGCTTAATCAAATTTGCATAGCGTGCCGTGTCTTTGCTTTTCAGGTAATCCAGTAGTTTCCTACGCTGGTTGACCATACGAATGAGGCCACGCCGAGAATGGTGATCTTGTGCGTGCTCTTTGAAGTGGGATTGCAACTGTTCAATATTTGCAGTGAGCAGTGCTACTTGCACTTCTGGGGAACCCGTATCGCCGTCAGACTGCTTATAGTCGGTGACAATTTGGGCCTTCGTGGCTGCATCTAAAGCCATAGTTCTTTTCTCCAACCTGCTTGTAAGATAGGGCTCTGTCCGTGCAGGTTTACAGACAGGTCCGTTATGAAATCCGTTCTTGCGTAGAGTCTCTTGCGTAGATACTAGGAATCGTTCACAAGTCTGCGCGGCGCAACACGCCCGTCATCGAGTACTTCACCGATGCCGAGAAAGCGTTTATCCGCTGCATACAGTCTGACTATACCATTTTTAGGGGCATTTGGCACCAGCACGGGCTGACCTCTTTGTAAGTAAAAAGTGGAGGACTCAACCAAGATTACTGAGGGCAATGCTTGTAAAGGCCCGTCCATTGGACACAAGAAGCCGTCCAAGCCCTCTGCCGCAGTGACGGCTACTTGTTCGAGCCTCTCAAGAGAAATGGACTCCTGCAACGCGTAGGGGCCGGCCAAGGTGCGCCGCAGAGCACCAACGTGTGCCGGCAGCCCCATTTTTTCACCCAAAGCCTCAGCCAAACTACGAATATAAGTGCCCTTGGAACAGCGAACTGCTACATCGACCTCGGCAGCCGCACCGGGCCGAAAGGCCAGACACTCAAATTCATGAATAGTCACAAGGCGCGAGGCACGCTCCACTTCTACGCCTTGCCTAGCCAGCTTGTAAAGCGGCTGGCCATTACGCTTTATGGCCGAATACATGGGTGGCACCTGCTCAATAGCGCCAGTCAGCGCCGACATCGCCTTTCTCACAGTGCTTTCATCGACGGCGCAGGCATCGGCTCTTGCCGTAATTTCACCCTCCACGTCCAGGGTGTCGGTACCAACGCCCAAGACGAAAGTGCTGGTATAGGCCTTGTCGGCATCCAGCACAAACTGTGAGAATTTAGTGGCCTCTCCAAAGCACAGCGGTAGAACCCCTGTCGCCAGTGGGTCTAAACTGCCCGTATGGCCGGCTTTAGCGGCATCAAATAAGCGTTTACAGGTTTGCAGTGCGGCGTTTGATGTTAGGCCCAGGGGCTTATCCAGGATTAAAATCCCATTGACGGGACGACCCCGCCGCCGCCTTGCCACCGCTAATCACCCTCTGGGCTGTCTGGCTGATCACCGAGCTCACCGTCTGCAGCCCGAACATCGCGTATAAGGGCCTCCATAGCTCGACCACGCCCAACGCTCTCGTCAAAGCAGAAGCGTAATTTAGGCACTGTGCGCAGTGTTGCCGTCCTTGCAATCTCTGATCGCAAGAAGCCGCTGGCACGATCTAACGCAGCCGTGGTCGCCGCAGCCGCCTGCGCATCGTCGACGCCCATCTGCGTAAAAAACACCTTTGCATGGGAGAGGTCACGACTGACATCAACCCCCGTCACGCTCACCATTTTTAAGCGAGGGTCACTGAGGGTGAATTGCAGCAATCGAGCAAGCTCCTGCTGCAAAGAATCCCCAATACGTTGCGTCCGACTGTAATCTTTAGCCACAGGCAATCAGAGTGATCGTGCGATCTCGTTGACGTCAAAGACTTCAATGAGGTCACCTACTTTAACGTCGGTATAGTTTTTCACACCGATACCACACTCCACACCATTGCGGACTTCGCTCGCATCGTCTTTGAAGCGCCTGAGTGACTCGAGCTCACCTTCATAAATAACAATATTGTCCCGAAGCACTCGAATAGGCTTAGCGCGATACACGGTTCCCTCAGTCACCATACAGCCAGCGATTTGACCAAACTTTGGCGACCGGAACACGTCCCGGACCTCAGCAATACCGATAATTTCTTCACGAAGCTCTGGCGACAACAAACCACTGAGCGCCGATCTGACATCATCAATTAAGTCATAAATTACTTTGTAGTAGCGAACCTCCACGCCTTCCTGCTCTGCAAGTCGACGCGCACCCGAATCGGCGCGCACATTAAAGCCGAACATAATGGCTTCAGAGGTGAGTGCCAGACTGACGTCGGACTCTGTCAATCCACCGACCCCGCTGGCGACAACATTCACTTTGACCTCATCATTACCCAGGTCACTCAGTGCTCCCTGTAGCGCCTCAAGAGAACCGCGTACATCGGCCTTGATAACAAGGTTCAACACTTTTCGTTCACCGGCAGTCATCGACTCAAACATATTGTCGAGTTTGGCAGCTTGCTGGCGCGCCAATCGATTAGAGCGCAACTTCTCAGAACGGCTTTCAGCAATCTCTCGAGCCCGCTTTTCACTTTCGACCACGACAAAAGAGTCACCCGCATCGGGCGTACCGTCGAGACCTAAAATCTCTACCGGAATGCTGGGACCTGCATCGTCAATAGGCTGTGAAGACTCATCCAGCATGGCACGCACACGGCCATACTGCAGTCCTGCCAAAACAATATCACCTTGACGCAGCGTACCTTGCTGAACCAAAAGCGATGCCACCGAACCACGTCCCTTGTCGAGACGCGACTCAATCACAATACCCTGCCCCGCAGTGTCTCTAGGGGCCTGCAGCTCTAACAGCTCCGACTGGAGTAATAAGGCATCGAGCAACGCGTCGATACCCTGACCGGTCTGAGCTGACACCTCAATAAACTGTGTGTCACCACCCCAGTCTTCGGGAATGACGTCTTTAGCCGCAAGTTCATTTTTGACCCGGTCGGGATCTGCTGCTTCTTTATCAATTTTGTTAACCGCCACGACCAGAGGCACTTCTGCCGCCCGGGCGTGCTGAATAGCCTCTTCAGTTTGCGGCATAACGCCATCATCTGCGGCAACCACCAAAATAACGATGTCTGTAGATCGTGCACCCCGCGCGCGCATAGACGTGAACGCGGCGTGCCCCGGCGTATCAAGGAACGTAATCATTCCCTGATCCGTCTCGACGTGATAAGCCCCTATATGCTGTGTAATGCCGCCCGCTTCACCACTGGCGACCTTCGTTTTACGAATGTGGTCCAGTAAGGAGGTCTTGCCATGATCAACGTGGCCCATAACCGTGACCACAGGCGCACGCGGCGTAAGCGTACCCTCCTGGCTAGCCATGGTTTCTTCGAGCTTGTCCTCAAGCTCATCCTCACTCACCAATCGAACCCTGTGGCCCAGTTCCTCAATAACAAGAGACGCTGTGTCCTGATCGACCATCTGGTTGATCGTGGCCATAACACCTAGGCGCATCAATTCCTTGATGACCACGCCCGCTTTTACCGCCATTTGCTGTGAGAGTTCTCCCACCGAAATGTTCTCAGGAACATTCACATCGTAAACAATTTTTTCGGTTGGTTGGGCAAACCCGTGCTTAGAGTGCTCTTCGTGACCTTTCTTCCGTCGGCCACCACGGCGACGTCCTGCGCCGCCCTCTGCGGCTTCAATGTCACTCATTGATAGATTGTGACCGCGCTGTTTACCTCGTGCTCCCGCAATAGAGGTTCTACCAAGACGTCCACGACCCGGCTTCTTCCGATCCGCGTCTTCGCGAGTCGTGCGCGCTGCAGGTGCGTCGTGCATGCGCTTCGGTTTGCGATCCGCATCGGGCTCTCCGGGTGATGCTGATTGCTTAGTAGCCTCTGCCTGTTGAAGTTTGACCTCATCAATCTTGCGCTGCTCTTCTTTTTTGCGCTCCTGGGCAGCAACCTCTAGCGCCTGTTTGCGTTGCTCTTCCTCGGCTTTGCGACGCGCTGTTGCACGCTGGCGTAAAACTTCAGGGTCAAGATTAGCTAGGTCTTCATCATCCTCTTCGGCCGCGGCAGCTATGGCAATGGCCGCCTCAGCTTCCAGATCGACATCAGTCGCTGCCACACCGCTATCGCTAGAGGCGCCATCAGCAGCCGCGACATCGGTAATAGATTCTGGTGTGTCAGTCGCCGGTCCTGCACCCAACTCGGCACCAGCAGAAGTGTCATTGACCGCGCCTTCACCTGTAACCGCAGGCGCGTCAACGTCTTCTCCCGGGGCCTCAGCAATCGCTTCCTGCTCGTCGCGTTTTACATAGGTACGCTTCTTACGGACCTCAACGTTCACCGTGCGCTTGCCACTGCCCCCGGTTCGCAACGTGCTGAGCTGCTTGCGCTTGAGCGTAATTTTACGAGGCGCGGCTTCACCCTCTCCATGACTGCGCTTTAGAGCGGCCAAGAGGGTTTGCTTATCCTCCTCCGAGACCTCTTCCTCTGCAGCTGAGTGGGTTAGACCCGCCTCTTTCATTTGCGACAGCAATCTCTCGACGGAGGCACCCACCGTCTCGGCTAGCTGTTCTACTGTCTGTGCCATGTGTTACTCCTGATCCGTCAGACTTGGTTTATATGGATTTAACCTGATAAAAATTAGGCTTCTTCCTCTGCAAACCAAGGTGCTCGAGCGGTCATAATTAACTCTCCCGCTCGCTCTTCTGTCATATCTTCTATGTCCATCAAATCGTCAACGCCTTGTTCGGCGAGATCTTCCATGGTTACGATGCCTCGACTCGCGAGCACAAATGCCAAGTGTCGCTCCATCCCGTCCATCGTAAGCAGATCTTCCGCAGGCTCTACATCCAACTTTTCTTCTGTTGCGATGGCCATTGTCAGCAGGGCGTCCTTAGCACGGGCACGAAGCTCTTCGGATATCGCCTCATCGAAACCTTCGATTCCCATCATTTCCTCAAGAGGCACATACGCTACCTCGTCAAGGGTTGTGAACCCCTCTTCGACCAAGACAACTGCAACATCTTCATCGACATCGAGAGCGTTCATAAAGGTTTCTATAATTTCGCCGGCCTCGGCCTCCTGACGTTCAACAGCCTCGTCAGTGCTCATCACATTAATCGTCCAGCCTGTTAGGTCTGACGCGAGGCGCACATTTTGCCCTCCACGACCAATAGCTTGGGCCAAATTGTCTTCCGCGACGGCAACTTCCATAGTGTTGCTATCTTCATCAACGACAATGGACTCCACTTCCGCAGGAGACATAGCATTGATGACTAGCTGAGCTGGGTTGTCATCCCAAAGAATAATATCAACACGCTCGTTATCGAGTTCGTTTGACACAGCTTGTACCCGCGAGCCGCGCATTCCAACGCATGCGCCAACAGGATCGATACGCTGGTCTCCAGTCTTCACTGCGATTTTGGCTCGAGACCCCGGATCCCGAGCCGCAGCACGGATTTGAATAACGCCTTCAGATATTTCCGGCACTTCAATTTTAAACAGCTCTGTCAGCATTTCACGGCAAGCTCTAGACATAACCAGCTGGGGCCCGCGAGACTCAGTATTGATCTCGCTCAATATGGCACGAACGCGATCGTTGATGCGGAAGGTCTCCCTGCCCACCAATTCACCCCTGGGTAATAAGCCCTCAGCGTTGTTGCCCAAATCAACGATGACATTGTCGCGGGTCACTTTCTTAACAATCCCCGCCAGAAGCTCGCCAATACGATCTCGATACAAATCAACAATTTGCGCACGCTCGGCATCGCGCACACGCTGCACGATAACCTGCTTGGCTGTCTGTGCTGCAATGCGTCCAAAATCGGCGTTTTCAATGATCTCTTCGTGCACGTCACCGATCTGTAAATTCGCATCCGCTTCTGCGGCTTCCTCGGTCGTGAACTGTGTTCCCAACAATGCGAGCTCGGTATCAGGCACCACAAGCCAACGCCTGCGGGTTTCATACTCGCCACTAACGCGGTCGATCACGACTTCAATATCGGCCTCTTCGTCGTAGCGCTTTTTCGCCGCCGTCGCGAGTGCCAATTCGATAGCCTCGAAGATAATATCTTCCGAAACACCTTTTTCGGCGGAGACAGCCTCCGCAACCATTAATATTTCTTTACTCATCGTATTCCTCGCAGTGACCCGTTAATCTGGGCGACCTTGTTTCTCTCTTAAGTTACTGCCCGGATTTTTCCGGCGACTTTGCTTTTTTTCCACCGGTATCTAACCTAGGTTGTACCCGTGCTCTATCAATTTGTTTCAGCGGAAGAAGATAATCGTGATCTTCAACGCGTACCACCACATCTTCACTCTCTATGCCCATTAACCAGCCCCTGAAACGACGTCTGCCCTCAAATGGAAACCGCAGCTTCACCTCGATGGGCTCGCCAATGTAAAGGCCATACTGCTCGACTTTGAACAGCAGTCGATCTATTCCCGGAGAGGACACCTCTAAGGTGTAATCGCCTGATATCGGATCTTCCACATCAAGCACGCCACCTACATGCCGGCTGACTTTCGCGCAGTCATCAACGCTAACACCTGTTTCTGCTTCGATAAACAGGCGTAATGTCGGCCGGCGATTTGGCGACAAAAGCTCAATGCCCCACAACTCGAATCCCAAAGATTCCACGGTGGGCGTCAGCAACTCCGACAATCGCGATTCCTTTCCAGACATACACGTTGCGTCTCAAATGCTTTATTAGCGGGTACAAAAAAGCCCCAAACAGGGGCTTAAACGTGATGACAGCCTGAGCCATGGCTGCCATCGATTTGGTAGCGGGGGCCGGATTTGAACCGACGACCTTCGGGTTATGAGCCCGACGAGCTACCAGGCTGCTCCACCCCGCATCAAAACCTGTTGTGACGACCCCTGTAGGAACGCCCTATGTAGCCGCGTTACTTTGATTGTCACCTCAGTGGGTCAAACCCACTAAGCAGAGGCGCTGGAGTATAGGGATGCACCGCGCTAACGTCAACTCAGTCATCGACTATTTGACCTCAGTAAATCTGGGCCTACAAGTCTCAGAATTGCGAACGACACTAACCGCTGACAGGCTAGCCCCACTGACACACATTGTTAGGTGCTGAGCAAACAGGAGTCGAACATCCAAATTCGTCTGACGGCGCTAAGTCGATCGCGGTCATTGTCGAGAGTGCAAGCATCAAAACCACCTAAACTAGAGGTAATCAACAGCTGGAGGAGTCAGTGAATAATCTGGCAGCGACTGGTGGGGAGGAATCTTTTGAGCTGAGTCTGCCAGTCACCACGCCAGTCGAATCTCCACCAGCTATTAAAGCGCTTCAATAAAGAGCCGTTCAAGAAATACCGCCCGTACCCGAGGCATTATTCGCTAGAGGCCGACTGAGACTAAATAACCCAATCGTGCGTTGTCTCAGCCCACTTTTTCGCAAATGATTTTTCGGTCACCGTAACGGCAAGAACCATAGCCAGACTAAAGGACAAAACCTCGGGTCCTTTTTCTCCCGTAATCGAGATGCCAGAAGCGAAAAAATCGTTTGCAGAGTACTTTGAAGAATCGGAATTCCCACTGCTCATTCGGGGGCGACTCAGGGTGATGTAGCGCTCGTCATAGGCTTCAAAACGCCCCACTATTTCACCCCTTGCGGTGACCAATGTTACGACTGTTCCAACATCCATGGTAACGCTCCAGTGTTGCCGAAGGTTAAATTATCTTAAACCTCTAGGATTGTATTAGCGGCCACTGTCGGTCAGTTTTGTGACAGGGGTTCTGTTTCCATCGAAAAGTCGTTGATATAAAACTGGGTGAATGCAGCATTTAACCCCCTTCTATCGCTAAACGCCTGTTTGTGAAGGCATTGTTAGATTGCCACAAAAGAAGCAGGGTCAAGATCAAGATACACGGACGGGATGCTGCTCAGGGCTGTGATTGCCGTCATTTATGAGTGATGCTTAGACCGCAAGTTCTTTAGGAAGATCATTAGCGGCGGAGCTATTACCGGAGCGACCGCCTATTGCCATTGACTTGCAAATTTAAAGGCACAGCTCGGCGCCCGTGTCACAAGAGTCCACCGCGTTACAAAAGTCATAAAAAAAGGCCCTTAATGGGCCTTTGCTTATTTTGGTGCGGAAGGCGGGACTTGAACCCGCACAGCCATAGGCCACTACCCCCTCAAGATAGCGTGTCTACCAATTCCACCACTCCCGCATTAACTTAACCCTCGGGTAAATCTTGCCCCGAGTCAATAACATCCCCTTGTGTTGTATCCAGCGAAGGCATATCGGAGGCCTCGCCTTCGAATGTCATGTTTGGAATATCACCCTCTGGTAGGTCACCTTCGAGGGACGGCGCAGGGGCAACCTCAAGCGCTTCCATGGGCAACTCGAAACCCAGGTCATCTTCACCTGCAGTGCGGCTGTCGGCGATCATGGCCAAGCCAAAACTGCTGGCAAAAAAAGCTGCCACCAGCCACGCCGTTAATTTCGTCAGTAAATTAGCGCTACCCACACTACCAAACAATGTCTGGGAGCCACCGGCACCAAACGATGCGCCTATGTCAGCACCTTTGCCCTGCTGCATCATGATGAGGCCAATAATGCCTAGTGCCACTAGCAGGTGCACCACCAAAATAATCTGTTCCACTACGCCCTCCCAGCACTTGCTGCACTGGCAATTTGCCAAAAACTATTGGCATCTAATGAAGCACCCCCAACAAGGGCACCGTCAATATTTTCGCACCCGAAAAGCACACCGGCATTTTCTGGCTTCACACTGCCCCCATAAATAATGGGGACTTTGCCTCCAGCCGCACCGTAGTGGGCTTGCAAGCGATTTCTTATCATCCCGTGCATAACTTCCGCCTGATCGGGTGTTGCCGTAAGCCCTGTACCAATCGCCCAAACAGGCTCATACGCCACTACTAACTTTTCGCAGGGCACGTCTACTAGTGAGTCCAGCAGCTGCTCACCGACCACCTGAACTTGCTGACCAGATTCACGCTGTTCACGACTCTCTCCAACGCAAACTACCGGACAAAGCCCTTCACCAGCGGTCAGCCTAGCCTTAACGGCAACCTGAGCGTCGGTTTCACCATACAGCGATCGCCGCTCGGAGTGACCAATGATGACGTATCGACACCCACATTCTCTGAGCATCTTTGGCGCCACCTCACCGGTAAAAGCACCCTCGGATTGCTCGGCACAGTTTTGTGCTCCCAGCAGTACACCTTCAACCGCTTGGTGCATCGACCCTAAATAGGGTGCCGGGGGGCACACCACCACATCGACATCTTTCAGTGAAGACTGTGCTCGCCAAAATTGAGAAAACTCTTCAATCAGTGCCAAGCTGCCATGCATTTTCCAGTTGGCGATAACGAGTCCCGCCATCAGACCTGCTCCGACCAAATCAGGCGCCGGAGAATAGCCGAAGCCCCTCGCAACCGCAAGCTTCCCAAAACCACACAACACCCATCAGGCACACCGAATCACGTCGGCAACCTGCTCAGCTAGACCCTGAATTTCTACCGCGTCATCACCCTCGACCATGACCCTAATCACAGGCTCAGTACCTGAGGGCCGCAGCAAAAGTCGTCCTCGCCCCTGCAAGCTGCTCTCTACCTCTCGACAGATTGAGGACACCGGATTATCGCCCTCTAAATCTAGGCTGGTCTCTGGCAGGGGCACATTGATCATAACTTGAGGGAGTCGCTTCATCCCCGACAGTAAGTCAGACAGCGATCTACCACTGGCGACAATCGCTTTGATGACTTGCAGTGCAGCTACAATCCCATCCCCCGTAGTGGTCACATCCCCGCAAATCAAATGTCCGGAAGACTCTCCTCCCAGCTGCCATCCCTCTGCTGCCATACGCTCACGCACGTATCGATCACCGACTTGGGTTCGGGCTAATTGAACACCTTGTTCTCCCAAGGCGATTTCTAAGCCCATATTAGACATCTGCGTGCCCACCACCCCGGGATCCGACTGCCCAACAGCAAGGCGGTGCATTGCAAGGACGTAGAGCAGCGCATCCCCATCAACCAGAGAACCATCGGCGTCAACGAAGAGAACACGGTCACCATCGCCGTCAAAAGCTATTCCGAAATCGGCTTGAGTCTCGACAACTTGCTGACTGAGTAACTCAGTGGCTGTCGACCCCACACCCTTGTTGATATTAAAGCCATCGGGCTCGGCCCCAATAACTTTGACATTAGCACCCAGTTCACGAAATACCGCAGGGGCAACGTGATAGGTGGCGCCATGGGCACAGTCGAGTACGATATGTAGGCCTTTTAGCGTGTATTGTCCGGGCAAAGTCGCTTTACAAAATTCAATATATCTACCCGCGGCATCGACCAGCCGCGTTGCTTTACCCAACTGCGCCGAATCCACGGTCTGCATGGGAATGTCGAGCGCGGCCTCAATCGCCAACTCTACTTCGTCAGATAGCTTCGCACCAAGGCCCGAAAAAAACTTGATGCCATTGTCGTAATACGGATTGTGTGACGCGCTAATTACGATGCCAACTGCGGCATTCTGGCTGCGGGTCATCATGGCAATTGCCGGTGTAGGTAGCGGGCCCAGCAGTTTCACATTAGCGCCGGCAGCCACAAGACCTGCTTCGAGTGCAGATTCAAACATATAGCCCGAAACCCGCGTGTCCTTGCCGATAATAACCGACACCTGTTCCGCTGCGCCCTCTGAAAAGACCCGACCACAGGCCCAACCCAACCGCAGCATAAACTCGGGAGTAATAGGCGCCTCGCCCACACGGCCGCGTATACCATCGGTACCAAAATATCTTTTTTTCATGGCGAGGCCTCTGCGTAAGCGGTCATCATGGCAACCGCGTCCATCGTCTCAACCACATCGTGAACCCGCAAAATGTGAGCACCACCCACCATTGCGAGCACTGCCAGAGCCAAACTGGCTGGCAGTCGTTGTGACGTGTTGCGATCGAGAACGGAGGCTATCATGGACTTACGCGATAATCCCACCAAAACAGGCTGGCCCAAGCCTACCACCTCGGGCAAGTGCTTTAATAAAGCAAAGTTGTGCTGGGGGGTTTTGCCAAACCCGAAACCGGGGTCAAAAATCAACCGATCACGAGAAATTCCTGCCTCGCTGCAAGCCGATGCCCGTTGTTCAAGAAATTGAGTCACTTCTGCAAGCACGTTGAAGTACTGTGGGCCCGCCTGCATGGTTAGCGGGTCGCCCTGCATGTGCATTAGGCAAATGGGTAGACCCGTCTCGGCCGCTGCCTCCATAGCCCCCTCTCGACTCAGCGCACGAACGTCATTAATCAGACCGACCCCTGCCGCTGCCCCCGCGAGCATCACCTTTGGTGTACTGGTATCTAATGAAATTTCAACGTCGAAACGGCCTTGGATGCACGCTATTGCCCCAAGAACCCGATCCATCTCTTCCTGTTCAGAGACCGCGAGAGCACCGGGACGGGTAGATTCACCACCAATATCTAAGAATGAGGCACCCGCAACCACCATGGCTTCAGCCGCACTACAAAGGGCATCGACATTGAGACCTGAGCCACTAAAAAAGGCTCCACCATCGGAAAATGAATCGGGAGTCACGTTGAGAATGCCCATGACTAAGGGCCGTCTAAGGGAGAACTCCCGACCGGGGCACACCAACTGGGTGGGCCCGCCGCCCGGGGTTGTCATAATCTCAGTCGATTAATGCTCGCCAGCGGGATCGCCTATAGGCCCCACAGAATCGGTGGACGATGAGCTGTCATCACCATCAGATTGACTGCTTCCCGAATCACCCCAATCCGCAGGTGGACGTGGCTCTCTGTCGTTCATAATATCGTCAATCTGCTCAGCATCGATAGTCTCATACTGCATGAGTGCTTCGGCCATCAAATCAAGCTTTTTGCGGTTGTCTTCGAGAATTTGATGTGCGCCCTGATAGCACTCATCAATAATGTTTCTCACTTCCGCGTCAATAGCACGTGCTGTTTCGTCTGACATGGCTTTGGGCGGTTGGCCAGCACTGCGACCCAAGAACACCTCTTCACCACCCTCGTCGTACATCAAGGGTCCCATCTTTGGCGACAGGCCCCATTTAGTGACCATGTTTCGGGCAATTTCCGTCGCGCGCTGAATATCGTTAGAGGCACCCGTAGTAATACCCTCCGGGCCCAAGGTCATTTCCTCCGCGACACGCCCACCAAATAGGCTGGTGATTTGACCCACAATGTGACGACGGCTATGGCTGTAGCGATCTTCCTCGGGCAGGAACATGGTAACGCCCAGAGCGCGGCCACGAGGAATAATAGAAACCTTGTACACCGGGTCATGCTCAGGCATCAGCCGGCCCACAATGGCGTGCCCCGCTTCGTGATAGGCGGTATTCAGCTTTTCTTTTTCTGACATCACCATAGACCGACGCTCTGCGCCCATCATGATTTTGTCTTTGGCCAATTCAAACTGCTGCATACCCACCATACGTAGCCCCGAGCGCGCCGCGAACAACGCTGCCTCATTCACCAGGTTGGCAAGATCGGCGCCCGAAAACCCCGGCGTTCCTCTAGCAATCTTTGACGGTTCAACATCTTCGCCCAGCGGCACCTTACGCATGTGCACTTTTAAAATATGTTCTCGTCCACGAATATCGGGCAAGCCCACGACGACTTGGCGATCAAACCGCCCGGGGCGCAGTAGCGCCGGATCGAGAACGTCGGGCCGGTTAGTCGCAGCGATCACAATAACGCCATCATTGCCCTCAAAGCCGTCCATTTCTACCAACAGCTGGTTGAGTGTTTGCTCTCGCTCATCGTGACCACCGCCAAGGCCTGCACCCCGATGACGTCCAACCGCATCGATCTCGTCAATAAAAATAATGCACGGAGACTGCTTTTTTGCCTGTTCAAACATGTCACGAACCCGAGAAGCACCGACGCCCACAAACATCTCGACGAAATCTGAACCCGAGATTGAAAAGAAGGGGACCTTCGCCTCACCCGCGATTGCCTTGGCTAGCAGTGTCTTACCGGTTCCGGGTTGGCCCACCATCAAAATGCCCCGTGGAATTCTGCCACCCAACTTCTGGAAGCGGCTAGGATCTCGGAGGTATTCAACCAACTCTTGTACGTCTTCCTTAGCTTCATCGACTCCCGCGACATCGGCAAAGGTTGTTGTAATTTGGTCCTCACCCAACAGCTTGGCTTTACTTTTGCCAAAACTCATGGGGCCGCCGCGACCGCCGCCACCGCCTTGCATCTGGCGCATAAAAAACATGAATACGGCAATAATGATAAGAATGGGGAAACTGGCGACCAGTAACTGTGTCCATACGCTTTGCTGTTCGGGCTTACGCCCCTCAACTTCCACACTATGGGTTAATAGATCATCCATCAGCTTGGGGTCTTCGACCATGGGCCGAATCGTTTCAAAGCTCGAACCGTCATAACGCTCGGCACTGATCGTGAGGCCGTCAACGACTACCTTTCGAACCCGATCGTTATTGATTTCCTCAATAAAACTGGAATACCCGACCTGCTCGGTAGAACCCTGCATACTGAAATTGTTGAATACAGAGAGCAGGACCGCGGCTATCACCAGCCACAACAGCAAATTTTTCGCCATGTTGTTCAAAACTTTTTCCTCACTCTAAATCTTGGGACACGCTTCAAGGTGTCAGTATAAGCATACTACGTTGGGCCGCCACGACTAGATTTCAAGCCCTCGTCGAGGCCAACAGGCACCAACCTACGCCACACAGCCACTGGTATCACGACAAAACGGCCCGTCTACTGGCCTTTAAATCCCGAGGCCACCAGATAAACCTCCCGAGATCTCGGGCGAGAGGCCTCGGGCTTGCGGGTTAAAACACGATTAAAATGCTGCCTAGCGGTACCCATCACCGCCTCAAACCCCTCACCCTGGAAGACTTTACTTACCAAGGTGCCCCCATCTTTCAGGGTTTGGATTGCTAAATCCACAGCCAACTCAACCAGATACATCGACCGAGGTTGATCAACAGCACTAACACCGCTCATATTGGGCGCCATATCTGACAACACAACGTCGACCCGGCCCTCGCCCAGCAACGCGAGCAGCGCTTCAAATACCGCCTCATCGGTGAAATCACCAAGAATAAACTCCACATCTGCCAGACTATCCATGGGCAAAATATCGCTGGCAATGACCCGGCCGCCAGCACCAACCATCTCGACCGCTACTTGCGACCAACCCCCGGGGGCCGCACCCAGATCCAACACCGTCATACCCGGCTTAATGACACGGTCACGATCATTGATCTCTTTCAGCTTGTAGCAGGCTCGAGAGCGATAGCCCTCCTTTACGGCACGCTGAACATAGAGGTCTTCGCGATGCTCTTTCAGCCATGCGCGACTCGAGGAACGTTTCTTAACCATAGGTGGAGGACTCTTATCACGGTCTGACGTACACTACACGGCCCCAAGTATAGATGACCACGATGGAAAGCGAGCGCAAAACCCCAAAAACCTCCTTAAGCAATACGGTGCTGCGGCAATACCGAGCCATTGCTCACAAACTCAACCCCGTGGTGCGTATCGGTGGTAATGGCCTAAGCCCAAACGTGCTAGCAGAAGTCGATAGGGCGCTAGGCGACCACGAACTAATCAAAATAAAAATCGCAGTGGGTGATCGCCAACTTCGAGACAATCTCATCGATCAATTGTGCCAAACGAGCCGCGCCGAACTGGTACAGCGTATTGGCAACACCGCAACGCTACTGCGTCGCAATCCGCAAGCAGACCCACGCAAATCCAATTTGCAACGAACGCTGTAACCGCCCTATTACGTCCCAACCGACCACCGGGTCAGCGCGCTGCGCAGCCCCTAACCGTCAAATTCAGACTTAGGCCTGACTGAGCCGGCTGCTAGAGCAATAGTCACCAGGCAGGGGTTTCTAAAACAACAGGCTGACGATTTGGAAAGCGATCAGTGACAACAGATAGGCCCCCACGAGATAGCTTAGAAGCATGCTCAGGGCTAAGCGAGTGGAGCCCTCCCGGGCCAAAATAACAACGGTCGACACGCACTGCAGGGCAACAGCAAAGAAAACCAGCAGCGCAATCCCAGAGCCCAAGGGCAAACCACTCGCCTGAATGTGATCGACCAGTGGCAACATATTCTCTTCCGATCCCTCGATACCGAAGATGGTACCCAAAGTGCCCACAAACACCTCTCTAGCAAGAAAGCTCGTTAAAATCGCGATCCCATAACGCCAATCCAACCCCAAAGGTGCAAAAACGGGCTCGACAAACTGTCCAAGAGTGCCAAGCCAGGACTCACCGAGATCGGCCCCACCGTTGGGAAAGTAACCTAGCACCCAAACGACCATGGTCACCCCTAGAATAATCTTGCCTGCCTGAGTAACGAACTGCCGACATCGATTCCAAGCATTGCGCAGCAAAGGCTTCGCCGTTGGCAATCTGTAAGGCGGTAGCTCGAGCACAAAAGGTTGCTCAGAGTGCTTATTTTTTGACGCCTTGCTCACGAACCCCGTCACCAAAAGCGCCACAAGCATGCCAAAAAAGTATATGAAAAATAGAGCCAACCCCTGCCAGCCCACGAGCCCAAATAAAATTGTATCGTTGGAGATAAAGGTGGCAATTAGCAATGCGTAAACCGGGAGTCTAGCGGAACATGGCATGAGAGGAATCGCCAAATACGTCATCATTCTCTGACGGGGAGAGTCAACGGAGCGCGCTGCATAAATAGCGGGTATCGCACAGGCGACCCCAGACAGCAGCGGTATAAAGCTTTTACCGGTAAGGCCGAACACCCTGAGAGGGCGGTGACAAATAAGCGCAGCTCTAGCGAGGTAGCCCGAGTCCTCCATAATGCCAATGACCAGCGTCAAGACAAAAATTTGAGGAACAAACACGAGGAACGCGCCGACGCCGCCAAACAAGGCGTCAGCTACAAAATCAGCAATAACCTTATTTGGGATTAAAGGAACAACGGCCTCTCCCAACCCGGAGACCAGGGCCTCGACTGCATCCATAACCGGCGCCGACCACGTAAAAATCGACTGGAAAAATAGAAACATAATAAAAAAGAAGGCCAAACCACCAAGAGCCGTACTCAGAAAAAATCTATCCAGTCTGAGTTGGGAGTTGATGAGCACATCGCCCTTAGGACTGAATTGTGCCGCCAACTGCTGCGCTGTGCCCCGTAAAATTTCGTTAGGGGTTTCACGCCAATTACGGCTTGGGGGCGTTGCAGGTGCGGCACCTTCTGCCAAGCACTCAACGAGAGGCTCAAACCCCTGACTTTCCTTGGCCGAGACAGAAATCACCGGGACCCCCAAAGCGGCAGCCAGTCCAGCGGGGTCAAATTGCAGTTGATTATCTCGGATAACATCAGACATATTTGCCAGTATCGTGACCGGCTTTTGGTGATGCTGGCACTCTCTGATGACCTGTAAAATGAAATGCAAACACTTCTCTAGCCGGGTGGCGTCAGCGACACAAAGGACATGGCTAACATTGTCATCTGCGAGCGCCTCATTAAGGAAGCTCACAGCGATGGCTTCCTCACCTGAAATCGGTTCTAAAGAGTACGTGCCGGGGAAGTCAACGAGTTCGGTGTCCGGCAGGTTAACCATAGGGCCGCTGGCCACGTCGACGGTAATACCCGGATAGTTGGCGACCCGTTGACTCAGCCCTGTCAGGCGATTGAACAGCGAGCTTTTTCCGGAATTCGGGCTACCAAGAAGCAGTACCCGCCTCACGATGACGCCTCCTGAGGAGGACGCGTCGTGACGAACACCGCTGCCGCGATTTCTTTATCCAAAGAAAATACCGAGTTGCTAATGCCATAAACCCGAGGGGCACCAAAGCCTGGATTCAACAAGCATTGAACACGGGTACCCGGCTGAAAACCAAATTCCATGACTCGCCCTTGGTAGGACACCGACAACGTGTCACCAAAGCCGGTAACAGTGGCGGCCTCTCCAGGACGCAAGTCCCAAAGTGCTTTATCGGCAAGGGCGTTATTCATAAGGGCAGGCGCTTAATGAGAAAGAGAATCAATACAGGCTATCGAGAAAGTAGCGTACATTCAAACTGTAGATGCAAACTTTAGATGCAAGCTTTAGATGCAAACCAAGGTAACCTTAAATGTGATGCACGCGCTCGATCTCATAGTAGACATCACCGCTAGGGGCCTTTACCACCACCTCATCGCCCTCACTCTTACCCACTAAAGCTCTCGCAATAGGCGAGCTCACGGAAATCAGGTTGGCCTTAACATCGGATTCGTCCTCGCCAACAATACGGTAAGTCACCGGATTGTCATTTTCTGTATTGATGAGATCGACGGTCGTCCCAAAAATGACTTTACCGGTGTGGGGAATGGCGCTGACATCAATAACTTGAGCGTGAGACAACTTGTGTTCTATATCTTGGATACGTCCCTCAGCAAAGCTCTGCTGCTCGCGAGCCGCATGATACTCCGCATTTTCCTTTAGATCGCCGTGCTCTCGCGCCTCGGCGATAGCTTGTATGATACGCGGACGGTCTTCACGCTTAAGCCGGTCTAGCTCCTTTCTTAGAGACTGCTCTCCGGCAACGGTCATAGGCACTTTATTCATGCTGTGATGCTCTCGTGTAAATCCTGCAACCTTCTTACAGAAATATCGGTTTCCTGCTCAAGCGCCATACAAACTGCTTCTGCTGCCGCTAATGTGGTCGTATAAAAGACCCGATGCTGCTCAGCGCTGGCACGTATTGGGGCAGAGTCCTGAATGGCGGTTCGACCCTCTGTGGTATTCACCACCAAACTTGCCTCATCGTTTTTTATCAGATCAACAATGTGGGGTCGACCCTCTCGGACCTTGTTGATCCGGCGTACTTGCAACCCAGCCGACTCCAGCGCCAGTGCCGTGCCGCCCGTAGCCGCCAGCGTGAAGCCCCGGGCAACCAAACGTCGGGCCACGTCAACAGCTGCAGGTTTATCGACATCCCGCACACTAAATAGTGCCAGACCCGACTGGGGCGGCTCATCTCCAGCCCCAAGCTGGGCTCTGGCAAATGCCGCTGCAAACGTATCGCCAGTGCCCATCACCTCGCCTGTCGACTTCATTTCCGGGCCTAAAATAGGATCTATACCGGGAAACTTATTGAACGGCATGACCGCTTCTTTCACCGCAAAATAAGGCGGCACAACTTCTTTTGTGACGCCCTGATCTGCGAGTGACTGCCCGACCATGCAACGGGACGCTATCTTCGCCAGTGAAATACCCACCGCCTTTGAGACGAAGGGCACCGTTCTGGATGCCCGAGGGTTGACCTCAATAACGTAAATTTCTTCATCTTGATAAGCGAGCTGAACATTCATGAGCCCGCATACCCCAAGCTCAATAGCCATCTTACGAACCACATCTCGCATTTGGTCCTGGACTTCAGCATCGAGGCTGTAAGGTGGCAGTGAGCAAGCAGAATCTCCAGAGTGCACACCCGCCTGCTCAATATGCTGCATGATCGCGCCTATCACGACCGCCTTACCATCACTGACGGCATCGATATCCACCTCGATGGCAGCGCTGAGAAAGCTATCTAGAAGAACCGGTGAGTCCTCAGAGACTCGAACCGCATCGCGCATGTAGCGCAACAGATCATCTTCTCGATAAACAATCTCCATGGCTCGACCACCGAGCACATACGATGGGCGCACGACCAGCGGGTAACCAATTTTCGCTGCCGCTGCGATAGCTTCGTCCACACTTCGTACCGTGGTGTTTTCTGGTTGGCGCAAACCCAGCTTTTGGATCATGTGCTGAAAGCGCTCTCGATCCTCCGCGCGATCAATTTGATCTGGGGTTGTACCAATAATCGGCACACCTGCGCTTTCCAAAGCTCGCGCCAGCTTTAGGGGCGTCTGCCCACCAAACTGGACAATCACACCCACAGGCTTTTCTAAATCCACAATCTCAAGAACATCTTCAAGGGTTACGGGTTCGAAAAAGAGCCGATCCGAGGTGTCGTAATCTGTCGATACTGTTTCAGGATTGCAATTAACCATAATGGTTTCATAGCCGTCCTCGCGCATGGCAAGCGCAGCGTGGACGCAGCAATAATCGAATTCAATGCCCTGGCCAATCCGATTGGGGCCGCCACCAAGCACTATGATTTTACGACGATCACTGGGGGCCGCCTCACACTCCTCCTCGTAGGTGGAATACATATAAGCCGTTGACGTCGCGAACTCTGCCGCACAGGTATCGACGCGCTTGTACACCGGACGTAAGCCAAGGCTGTGGCGGTATTCACGCACCTCCGCTTCCGACGCTGCCAATAAAACCGCTAACCGGGCATCAGAGAACCCTTTGCGCTTCAGCACTCTCAGTTCGGCATAGGTCACACTGCTAAGCGCCCTACCCTCTAACTGGGACTCCGCTACCACCAGGTCTTCAATTTGCACCAAGAACCAGGGATCAATACCTGAATAACCGGAAACCTCTTCAAGAGAAAAGCCGGAACGAAATGCGTCGGCCACAAACCAAATTCTCTCTGCGCACGGGTTGGTCAAAGCATCGATAAGCTCCGCGCGAGTATCGGCGTCGGTTACTGTAATTTGTGACTCGAAGCCCGATGATCCCACTTCCAAACCGCGAAGCGCTTTTTGAACCGACTCCTGAAAAGTTCGGCCTATCGCCATAACCTCACCCACAGACTTCATCTGAGTGGTTAGACGCGCATCAGCGGTGGCAAATTTTTCAAAGGCAAAACGTGGAATCTTAGTGACGACATAATCAATTGAAGGCTCAAAGGATGCCGGCGTAGCGCCCCCGGTAATCTCGTTTTCGAGCTCATCAAGCGTGTAACCCACTGCAAGCTTTGCCGCCACCTTTGCAATCGGGAACCCGGTTGCTTTGGAGGCCAGAGCCGATGACCGCGATACCCGAGGGTTCATCTCTATGACCACCATACGACCGGTATCAGGGCACAGACCGAACTGAACATTTGAGCCCCCGGTTTCCACGCCGATCTCGCGCAACACTGCGAGAGAGGCATCACGCATCACCTGATACTCCTTATCCGTCAGGGTCTGCGCGGGAGCAACCGTAATGGAGTCGCCAGTATGAACACCCATGGCATCGAAGTTTTCGATAGAGCAAATGATAATGCAGTTGTCTTTACAGTCCCGCACCACCTCCATCTCGTACTCTTTCCAACCGATCAGCGACTCATCAATCAGCAGCTCGTTTGTCGGTGATAAGTCGAAACCACGCTGGCAAATAGCCTCAAACTCATCACGATTGTAGGCAATACCCCCACCGGACCCACCCATCGTAAAGGACGGTCTAATAATGCAGGGAAAGCCGAGGTCACCCAAAACTTTAAAGGCCTCATCCATGGAATGCACCGTTGAGGCCCGGGGTGTCTCTAAGCCAATGCGCTTCATTGCCTGATCGAATAGCTCTCGATCTTCAGCCTTATCGATAGCGTCTTTGCTGGCGCCGATCATCTCGACCCCATATTTATTGAGCACACCTTCCGCGGCCAACTTCAGCGCACAATTGAGGGCTGTTTGCCCTCCCATAGTCGGCAAAATGGCATCGGGTCGCTCCCGTTCGATAATACGCGCCACCGTTTGCCACTCTACGGGCTCGATGTAGGTCGCGTCGGCCATTGCCGGGTCGGTCATAATGGTAGCCGGGTTTGAGTTGACCAAGACGACCCGATAACCCTCTTCACGCAGAGCTTTACAAGCTTGCGCTCCGGAATAATCAAATTCACAGGCCTGACCAATAACAATAGGGCCAGCGCCCAGTATTAATATGCTCTCTATGTCATGACGTTTTGGCATTTCAACCGCCCTCCTGCTCGGCTCGCCGGTCTTTCATGGCGCGTATGAAGGGGTCAAACAACTGCCCGGCGTCCCGTGGCCCTGGGCTCGCCTCCGGGTGCCCCTGAAAGCTATAGGCCGGTACATCGTTGCGCGCAATTCCCTGAAGAGAACCATCAAAAAGTGATCTATGGGTAACATTCAACGTCTCGGGTAAGCCTTGTTCAGACACTGTGAATCCGTGATTTTGACTGGTCACCATGACGGAGCCGTCAGCAAGCTTTTGCACCGGATGATTGGCACCGTGATGACCAAACTTCATTTTCTCAGTGCTCGCCCCGCTCGCTAACGCCATAATCTGGTGCCCCAAGCAGATACCAAACAGTGGGATTCCACGGGCCATTGCCGCACGGGCGAGTTCGATGGCGTAATCACAAGGCTCTGGATCTCCCGGGCCATTGGACAAAAAGATACCGTCAGGCTCATAGGCACAAACTGTTTCGATATCGGACTGCGCCGGAAGTACGGTTAAAGAACAGCCCCGATCAACCAGCATTCTCAAAATATTGCGCTTAACACCAAAATCGAGGGCCACAACAGAGAAATTAACTGAGGGCGCCGGGCGCTGATCACCACCCCATTGCCAACTCCCCTCCTCCCATCGATAGGGAGCCTTAGTCGTGACTTCCTTGGCCAAATCCATACCCACGAGCCCGGAAAAGTCGCGAGCCTGCGCCAGCGCAAACTCAACATCGGGATCCTCGCCCGCGACAATACAGCCGCTCAAAGCGCCTTTATCGCGCAGAATTCGTGTGAGTTTTCGTGTATCGATATCGGCAATCGCCACAATGCCTTGGGCGGCAAGATAACTGGACAGGCTCTGTTCGCTGCGCCAGCTGCTGGCAACCAGCGGCAGATCACGGATGACAAGCCCCGCCGCATGAACACCTGTCGACTCCGCATCTTCGGCGTTCACACCTGTGTTGCCAATATGCGGATACGTCAGAGTAACAATCTGTCGCGCATAAGATGGATCAGTAAGAATTTCCTGATAACCGGTCATGGCGGTATTGAATACCACCTCACCCGTCGTGTGGCCCTCTGAACCAACAGAAGTCCCGCGGAAAATCGAGCCATCTTCTAGTGCGAGGATAGCGGTGTTTGACACATTTATCTCCCAGTCAGCAAGGCCCGCACGGCTGTCATAAAGAGCCACCCGAGGGTCTAAATGACACAGGGCGTGACGCGTATTGGCAATGGCTTGAGTAACGCTGGGTCCATGTGCTCACCAAGAGCAAAGACCCCGCCGGCTGGGACGCTAGTGTATTTGAACACCCTTGCTCTGTCCATGAACAAGCAGAAAACATTGAGTTCAGCGCCACTTGCTCTAGGATGCGCCATGCCAACAGAGAGACCCGCATGACAACCCATAGCGTCCTTACCGATGAAGAGCAGCGTTTAAGCCCACTACAACTAGGCCTGCTGACGATTGGCCTACTCACGACGGCGGTAGGTCAGTCCTTTATTTTTGCGATCCTGCCCCCTCTGGGGCGCGAAGTGAACCTAACGGTACTGCAAATAAACACCATTATCGCCTCATCGGCTCTGGTATTTAGTGCTGCTGCCACTGTGTGGGGACGCATGTGTGATCGCATTGGCCGCAAGCCTGTCATTCTCATTGGCTTGACGGGATATGCCGCAGGCAATTTTATCTTCGCCATGATTTTTGACGCTGCCATGCGCGGCTGGATCGCGGGCCCTTTGCTCTTTGGGCTCATTTTATTAGGGCGTTGTTCTCAGGCAGTGGTTATGTCCGGCACTAACCCTGGTGCTGCTGCCTATGCCGCTGACTTCAGTGCCAGAAAACACCGTACCAAGGCCCTAGCCCGACTGGGTACAGCAAGTAGTCTGGGAATGATCATCGGCCCCATAGTCGCCGGAGCACTGGCTGGCTTCGGCCTGCTCTTTCCGTTGTATACCGCCAGCGTATTAGCCGCCCTAGCGGCGCTAGTTATCGCCCTAAAATTACCCCCGGGCAAAGTCAGAGAGGCTAAATTTCGCACGACCAAGCGATTACGCTTTCTCGATCCGAGGTTGCGTCTCTATTTACTGTGCTCCTTTGGCGGTTTCACCGGATTTGCCGGGCTGCAACAAACCCTGGGTTTCCGCCTTCAAGATATGTTGTCACTGAGCGGAACCGAGACCGCTCAGTACACGGGTTTCGCCCTCATGATTGCCGCATTATTTTCCTTCGCCATGCAGTTGTTCGTCGCCTCACGTTTCCAAGGCAGGCCCATTACACTCATACGTGCGGGAGTCGCTCTGTTGATGACCGGGGCTTTGATCATTGCCATTCCCGGTTCTTTCGTTTTGGTCTTAGTGGGCATGGCCTGTTTGGGCGCAGGGCTTGGCCTCGCTGTCCCGGCTATTGCTGCCTCCGCTTCACTCGCCGTATCTCACGAAGAGCAAGGTGCCGCTGCCGGCCTTGTCACCGCATGCCCTGCAGCAGGGTTCGTCTCGGGGCCGCTGATCTGTGGTTTTCTGTACGAGATTGATCCCACGTTTTCGGCCTTAGGCGCTGCCGCCATTTTGGTCATGGTCGTGATCACTGCGTCGCGTATGCGCGGAAATAGCGGGGTTGATGCCGCCTAATCAAAGCATCCAGCCAGACCTAAGCGCTATAGCAATGCCTCAAGGGCTACACGAATACCCAAGGGAATGGCCGCCGACTGACCAGAGGCCTGATCAACAAAGGCGTGGGTAAAGCGTCCAATGGCTCGGGTCGTATTATCTGAGGCGGAAAACACTCCCAACTCCCAGGACACCGACTTCACGCCCAAACGCTCGATGCGCAGGCCTAATTCAAGACTTTCTGGATAGCTCACAGGCGCAAAATAGTCACACGAAGAAGCCACGACGTAGCCTACAACGGGATCGTGGCCGGGGCGCATACCCCCGCGCTCGATCAAAAACTGATTAACCACGGTGTCGAACCACGCGTAGTAGACCACGTTGTTGGCATGACCATAGATA
>Ga0213865_10000198_pt1 | contig 39538 bp, 23 predicted proteins | sample PICome_6_FD_160100 | JGI IMG/M metagenome (GOLD analysis project Ga0213865, IMG submission 160100) | Coastal seawater microbial communities near Pivers Island, North Carolina, United States - PICO282 | ecosystem: Environmental > Aquatic > Marine > Coastal | place: USA: North Carolina...
CAATGTCGGAAGTACAAACTCCCGAAATCGACCTTGAGGCTTTTGCTAAGAAGGTAGCGGATGAGACTGCTGCTAAGATTGCAATTCGTCAAGCCGAAGAAAAAGCAGCCGCTGAAGCAGAAGCTAAGGCAGCTGAAGAAGCTGAAGTTGCTAAGGCAGCTCAGGAAGAAGAAGTTAAGACTCAGATCCGTACTGGTATCGAGTCAGGTGCTGAGCGTCTGCTTGCAGACGTACAAAAAGAGTTGAATGCGCGTAATGCGAACATGGAAGAGACTCTTGCTCAGTATAAGAAAGAGCTCGAAGAGAAATCTGACGAGATCTCTAAGATGCGCGACTCTAAGCGTGTATTCGCTGACCGTGCAGAGAAGCAGGACATCAGTAAGTGGGGTCAGGACTTTTTGGCCGCTCACATGCTAGGTGTAATGACTCGTAAGGGTTGGGAAACTGACTACGCTCGTGACATTCAAGAGAAGGCTGGTATCAACTATGCAGCCAACGCTGCTGACATCGATCAGGAAGTTTCTTCACAGATCGAGAAGGAAATCATGCACGAGTTGAAAGTAGCTCGCTTGTTCCGTGAGATTCCAGTAAATGGCGGTGCTACTGTATTGCCAATCCAGACAGACGCTGGTAAGGCTGCATTTGCAACCTCAGCAACTTCTGGTAACTTGGAAAACCGTGTAGAAGTTACTAATAATCAGTACAATGCAAAGCAAGTAACATTGAATGCATATCGTCTGGTTTCAAGCACATTTATGGACAACGATGTAGACGAGCAGGTACTTATTAACTTGATGCCTATGCTTGTTGAGTCAGTTGCTCGTGCACACGGTCGTGCAGTAGAAGATGCAATCATCAATGGTTCAGGTTCAATCACTGGTCTTGATGGATATGCAGTTGCTCATGGCACTACTCTTGACATCTCTGATGCTACTAAGTTGACTGCAGCACGTCTGTTGGCAGCTCGTGAGCAGATGGGCAAGTACGGCTTGATGCCTTCTGATGTTGCATACATCGTAAGCCAGAACAGCTATTTTGACTTGTTGAATGATGCTAACTTCCAGACTCTGGATGAAGTAGGTTCAGACCTCGCGGCACGTGTTGTTGGTACTATCGGTGCGGTATACGGTTCACCCGTAATCGTATCTGAGGAGTTCCCAGCAGAAGCGGCTGGCGCACCTGCTGCATTCGCAGTTAATACTCGCAACTACGTTGTACCACGTCTCCGTGGTGTATCAGTAGAGCAAGACTATGAAGTAATGAACCAGCGTCGCGTGTTGGTTGCTTCACAGTCACTCGGTTTTGAAGAAATCATCGCTGGTGCAACCGGTGCTGAGCCTTCAGTTAAGATCGACTTTATCGCTTAATAGCGAGTTACATAAACTGGGGAGGTTCGCCTCCCCAAGTTTTTACTAATTGATTTATTATGGCAAATTTAATTACTCTTGCAGATTATAAACAGATTGAAGGACTTACTAACCCTAAGGACGACTTTCGTATAAATCAACTGATTGATTCCGTGAGTCAATTAGTAAAAACTTATTGTGGAAACAGTATTGTAGATTTTTACTCTACCAACAAAGTGGAGACTTTTAATATTGATTGGAACACTCACATTATCCAATTAACTGAAAGTCCTGTAACCAGTATTGTTTCAGTAGAAAAAAGAGATTCCGTTACGGCCAGTTACACGACCGTGCCAACTACAGACTATTATCTAGACACGACGACGGATAGCGTACTGTACGTAACGGGATCTACCTATAAAAACTGGCCTCGCGGAGCGGGATCAGTAAAAGTTACATATAAGGCAGGTTATGAAACCTGTCCCCATGATTTAAGATTAGCTGTAGTGGACTTGATTAAGTACTACATGAAGGATGAGCACGTAATGCGACGCACTATTGCTGGCGCAACTATGGAAAACCAAGGAGGCGGAGACGGACGAGGTTTCCCAGACCATATCAAACGTATACTTGATATGTATAAAAATTTCTAATGGCTCAGAAGGATCTTTATAACTTTTTACAAAAGCTAGATAAAGAGCTAAAAACAAAAGCTCAAGAGTATAGAACAAGTACTACCGACAGGCTAGTAGCAAATCTTACAGTGGCAAGAACTGCAGTAAGGTCAACTTTTTACACTGTTTTAAATGAAGCAAATGTTGATTCAAATATTTTAAAAACTTCGTCCTCTCGGGGAGGAGTTCAAGAAGATTTTGACGAAGCGATAAAAACTTTTATGGATGATGTTCATACTAAAGTATCAGCATTAAAAACAGCAGACCCAGAAAATGTAATTTATGATAAAACAGCAACCCCTCCTGTAATAGAGGTAGTATTTTTAGAAGCTCCCAGCTCAACAGGGACAAGCAATAGAAGTAATTATAATTTAGCAGTTTCAGCATATAAAGACGCATTAGATATTTTATACGCTAGATTTTTAGAATTAGTCATTCCATTTAATGATGGAGAAATGCTAAAAAGATGGAGTAAAAGCGCAAAAAATAAAGAGACAGGCGGCCAGGGAGCTTTTATAGATTTAAATGTTGGTACAGCATTTCATTTAGAGCATGATGATAAGCAATCAAACCTTGAAATTTATATAGCAGATGCATCAGCAAGAGCTTTGAATAATTTAATGCAAGGCTCTTTAAATGACTCGAGTACTAATGCTACTAAGCTGATGAGAGAGTTGAATAACCTAGAGGGTGATTATTCTGCTATAAGAATTGATAAAGATAATCTTGCTGAAGAAATAAATGTATATTTAGGAGACGGTCTAATAAATGTTAGAAAGGGCGGATCTGATACAGGAAAGCGGAATAAGTTAATCAAACAAGTAAACTTAGCTATGAAAGAGCTAAGAACTATAGGCGGTCAAGGACTAGAAGGATTAACAGGGTCTGATAGTTTAGCAGAAGTTAGACGTAAAAAACAACTTAAAAAGATTATTGCTCCTTTTGAGAAGATAGAAGGAGCAATAATAACATTAGAAGACACTAAGGTTAAAGGAAAGAAGAGCTCTAGTAGTTTAAAAGCAACAGGAAAAGCTAAAAGATCTACAAAAGGCACTAATCAAAAAATCAAAAGAAGATCAGTACCTAGATCCAGGCCTAGAGAAGCACAATTTAACCAAGCAGCTTTACTTGCATTATTTAACGCTAGACTTCCTACAGCAATTTTAAATAACATGGGAGATCCTGCGCTAAATAATAGAACAGGACGATTTGCTGCTTCAGTACGAGTTATAGATATTTTTCAAACCCCAAAAGGGTTCCCTAGTATAGGGTATACATACCGAAAAAGTCCTTACGCTACTTTTGAGCAAGGAGGAAAACAGGGAAGTATTGAATTAGATCCTAGAAGACTGATAGACAAAACAATACGAGAAATAGCTGCAGAGCAAGCAATGGGAAGATTATTTACTAGGAGATTATAATGTCAAGAACATACACAACTCGTAGACTTGCCATCGCAGATGCTTTAACAGAAAAATTAAAAGATATAGACGGTAATGGAGATTTTAATACTGATTTATATCGAAACGTACATCCTCGTTTAAAATTTTGGGACGAGGTAGATGAATTTCCGGCAGTACATTTAAATGTAGGGTCCGAAACAAGAGAATATCAAGGTGGTGGATATAAAGATCGTTTTTTAGGCATAACTATTCGTTGTTATGTTCATGAGGAAGACGCTGTATATGCACTTGAAGCTCTATTAGAGGACATTGAGACCGTACTAGAAACTAACAGTTCGTTGGCTTACGAAGATAGACGGGGGAGCTCTCAAAGTACTCATCAAATTACCATTGTTAGTATTACTACTGATGAAGGTACTCTAGAACCTTATGGTGTTGGAGAAATCCAAGTCGAGGTTCGATACTAGAAACGACTGGCACGAACAAACGTTCACGCCCTAGTCCTTTCAATAGCATAGGAGATAAACTATGGCAGATAAAATTTATTTTAGCCGCGATACGAAATGCTACATCGAGTTTAATGATGTAGTGTGGGAGATTCCGGTTCTGGACGGCTTTAGCTTCTCACAAGGAAACGAGTCTACAGAAATTACACTAGCGGAAATGGAAGATTCTACTGGAACTAGCCGTCGGGGTCGTCGTGCATTTAATACTGCACTGGCTCCCGGTGAGTGGTCTCTTTCTACATATGTTCGTCCTTTTGCGTCCGCAGGAAGTGGGGCAGGCAAAGCAGACGGAACAGCAACCGAAGTTCACGCAGTAGAAGAAGTTCTTTGGGGCCTATTCTTGGGTGCTCGAGAGTGGAACTCTACAGCATACGCAATGACTAGCGATCAAGAGATCTCGGTCGTAGCAGGCGCTCCAGGTTCTGATGGTTTGGTTGTCGGTGATACTTATGTTATTACTACGGCCGGGTCAACAAACTGGACAGACTTAGGTGCAGCAAACGGTAACGTTGGCACAATTTTCACTCGTGATAGTGATGATGATACAACCGGCACCGGAGGCAAAGCCAAGCGTGTTGTTAACGTACCTGCAGCAGCAGGCTCAGTATTTAATGCTAAGTCTTCAAACCGTTCAAGTTTAGGTACTTGTAACCTTTACTTTGTACTTGGTGATGCAGATCGTTCTGTTTATAAGCTAAAAGACGGCGTTGTTAACGAAGCAACTCTTGATTTTGATATTGACGGAATTGCAACAATTAACTGGTCTGGACAATGTTCAGAAGTTATTGAATTTACAGGCAGCACTATTGAGGCTAACGCTGAGCCTGCTTATAATGCTGTGACTCAAGACGGCTCTGCTATTTCAGATGGAGATATTTGGCTTGACACTGATGATTCACATCGTCTCTTTGTTGTAAAGTCAGTTCCAGGCAGTGGCAATCTTGCTACTTCAGATCTTACTACTGGAGTCTACGAAGATGTTACGCAGACAGATAACTTTATTCGTAACCGTTTGTCTCAGCTGACTGCAACTTCTACAGACACTGATAACTTCCAGTCTTCGTATGACTTAACTCTTACAGGTGGAAGCTTAAGCTTTAGTAACAATGTAAGTTACATCACTCCAGAGGAACTTGGCGTAGTAAACACTCCGTTTGCTCACGTAACTGGTACTCGTACAATCGGAGGATCATTTACTTGCTACCTTACTTTGAACACCAGTACTTTGAACTCTAACAAGTCTCGTGATTTGTTTGATGATTTGCGTAATGCTACAACTGTTGTAACTAACTCTTTCAATCTTACTTTCAAGATTGGTGGAACTTCAGGCAACCGTTTAGAAGTAAATCTCCCGACCTGTCACATTGAGATTCCTACACACAGCATCGAAGATGTGATCTCAATGGAAACAAACTTTATGGCACTACCTTCTACAGTTAGTGCAACGGATGAGGCAACTCTTACTTATAAAGCATAATAAATAACGTTTACTTCAAAGGGGCTTCGGCCCCTTTTTTATTACTCCTACAAAAAATAATTCTTGACATTTCTCCTCTTGTACAATATAATTACATAGTTAGTGATAGTAAAACAAGGCTTCTAGCAGAGAAGAATCAATGCCAACGTACAATTTTAAACAAGAGGCACAAGTATTTATTGTTAGCGGAGAAAACAGACACAGAATAAATGTTACTGATGTATCAATCGGTCAAACATTCTCTGAAAAAAGTTATCCCGTTAAGACTCTGCATGCACAATCAAATGTGTTTGAAGCTAGTGTAATTAACAAAGCAAACGCAGGTACTTTTGAGTTTTCTCTTCCTGCATTAACTGAAGCGGATTATACTATTCTTGAAACACTATTACTAGGTGCTACTTCTTTTGATATGTTTGTAAAAACATCAGCAGACACGTTTAAACTCGAAACAGCAGTTATGACAAATGGGAGTTTCGTTATCGAGCGATCTCGACCCCTGAGTCTTCAAATTACTGGAGAGTGCGCAAAGCTGACAAGAGGAGCAACACTTACAGGAACTCTACAAAGTAGGAGTGCTACCAGTAGCTATATACTACCTACTGTATCAGTTACTGTAAATAGTACAGCCCTCACCCATATTGCACAGGTTACTATGGAGCTACAGAACGAAATAAAGTGGACTCCTTATACAACAGTTAACTCTGCAATATCGGCAACTTCAGCTACAAACTCGATGTACCCTTCGAGTTTTAGCCTCAGTAAAAAAATACTCTCAGGATCAATCACTCAATATTTACTAGATGATAATACAACTAATACTTTAGATTGGGATCACGACGCTACTATTAATATTAAGGCAGGAAACGGACAATCTGGTAATAATTTTAGAGGATTTAGTTTTGGAGACGCTACTTGTAGCTTCACTAATAGAATACAAACTGAGCAAGTATTTTTTCAAAACTATGATTGGAGGATGACACAAAATCCTTCAGACTTAGGAACTATACTTAAATACGAAACTGACTGAGGAGGTCAATAAATGCAACTTAAAAAACTTATGGTTGACAGCAAGTCTGTCTGGATCGATTTTCCTGGGCTATCTGGGTTTTCGGTAGAAGTCGCGAATCTTTCGCGCAAAGAATTAACAAATTTGCGAAAGCGCTGTACTTCGCAAAAGTTTGATAGAAAGACTCGAACCTTAATGGAAGAGTTAAACGAAGAAAAATTTGTAGTAGAGTTTTCAGAAGCTAGTATTAAAAACTGGAAAGGTCTTACTCTTGAGCATCTTGAAACTCTTATTTTAATTGATTCAGGAGATCAAGATCCTAGCACCGAAGTAGAGTACTCGCAAGAAAATGCAGAAGTACTTGTACAAAACTCTACAGAATTTGATACATGGCTCAATGAGGTAGTCTTTGACTTAGACAATTTTCGTACAGGATCAGAAAGACCTAGCCCTAGAAAGACTGGAAAAGCTGTATCAAAATAGTGAAACAGGAATGACTCGAGATAGATATTTCGAGGTAATGGAACAATTAGAGCAAGAACCGGACGAAGCAGAAATACCGCCAGACTTCCAAGACTTGCCAGATATATTTACTTATGCTGTAGAAACTTTTAATCTTCTAGGAGACAGAGTAGTTTCTGATATAGGTTATATAGGTAAAGACTATACAAACTTGGCAGCATTAATAGAAGTATTAGAAATAGAAGATACACAATACTTTCTTGAAATACTGAGTTGGTTAGACTCAAGAGCTATTAAAAAATCCTCCGAACACTTAAAAAAGGAGAGAGATAAGCTAAAGAGACAAACGCGTGGCAAATGAAATCGTAATTAAGGTCAGGCTAGATGAGGATGGCAGTCTAAAGCAGGTAGAACAATCTGCAAAAAAAGCCGCTAAAGCTACAGATGATCTTGGTAAGTCCCGTAATCGCTATAATAAAGGCGAGAAGGGGGTAATAGGAGCTACAGCAAACGGCACAAAAGCATTTAGTAAAATGCGAGAGTCTATGACCGGAAGTACTGGTCTTGTTAGTGCGTATGCAGTTTTAGCTTCTAACGTATTTGCCGCTACCGCAGCATTTAATGCTTTTAGACGTGCCGCTCAGGTAGAACAATTAGAGAAAGGTTTGGTTGCTGTGGGCGCTGCTGCAGGAAGAAATCTTCCCGATGTTGCAAAAGGACTTAGAGAAATAACTGGAGAGGCCCTTTCTGCAGAACAAGCAATGAGAGCAACAGCTCTGGCTTCTGCTTCAGGATTTAGATCTGATCAATTAAACGATTTAGCAAAAGTTGCAAAAGGAGCCTCTCTTGCTCTTGGAAGAGACATGGGCGATGCTTTTGATCGTCTTGTACGAGGTACAGCAAAAGTCGAACCAGAAATCCTAGACGAACTAGGTATTTTTGTTAGGCTAGATGAAGCAGTTCAAAACTATGCAGATCGTCTAGGAGTAGCTGCCTCTTCTCTTACTCAGAATGAAAGAAGCCAAGCATTCTTAAATGCAACTATTGAACAAGGTCTTAAAAAGTATGAAGACTTAAGTCAAGCTATTGATCCAAACCCTTATGACCAATTGTCTGCCTCTTTAGCTAACTTACAAAAAGAATTTTTAGGGTTTTTCAACAATTTTGCAGGTTTAGGCGACGCTGTAGGGTTTGCTGCTAGAAACTTAGGGTCTCTGGCTGCTGTAGGTACTACGCTGGGAGCGGCAGTTACTAGCACTGTTGCTCCTGGGTTATTACGCATGGCAGAATCTTCTGCTGAAAGTGCAGAAGGATTATTCCAAGTTCGTTCAGAAATGGCACGAAGTCTGGTAACTGGAAAGGGATTGCCCCCTAAATTCAAAGAACTTGCAGATAAGTTAGAAGATGGATCAGCAAGTGCAAAAGATTTTGGTAGTGCTCAATCCAGTTTACTGGGTAAAATGGGCGCAACTCAAAAACAAATTAATGTATTAAACCAAGACCTAGATGAAAATGGAAATGTAACTGCAAAAGCTCAAAAAGAAATAGTTAAACTAACTAATGCAAAAGCCGATTATGCTAATCGTTTGTCTGGACTAAAAGACTTACAGGCGTCTCAAACAGAAGCAAGTATATCTGCAAGTAGAGCGGCTGCAGTACAAAATGCAACTTCTTTAAATTTAATAGCTGCATTTAGGGATTTAGGACAAGCACACACTGAAGACGCTGAAAAAACTCGTGAAGGAACAAAAGAGAAGAAAGGGTTCTCAAAAGTATTAAAAAGCTTAGGTCCTTCAGCAAGAACAGCAGCAGGAGGCTTAAAAGTTCTTGGGGCTGCTTTCTTTACCGTTCTTCCTTATATTGGATTAATTATTTCTGGTATTAGTATTCTGTATGGGATTATAAAAGAAAAGTTTTTTCCAGAAGACTTAGTTCAAAAAAGACTAGACGAAGCAATTGCGTCTTTTGAAAACTTTGAAGATATACAGAAAAGTTTCAATGACTCCACAGCAATAGGAGGACAAAGATTAGCTAATTCTTATATTGCTTACGCTGGAATTCTTGATCAGATTATTGGAAAAATAAAAGAAGTAAATCAATCTTCCAGAGATGAGTTTCAAAAAACTACTTTTGATTTAGAAAGACAAATTTATCAACTAACTCAGGCACAAGCAGAAGCTGCAAAACAAGAAAGAGAGGCACTTTCTAGAGAACTTACAGCAGACGATCTTCCTCAATACATGAAAGATCTGGTGGCTGAAGGGGCTCTAGACGAAAGCGCCGCTATTGCATCTCTTCAAAAACAGTATGAGTTAAGGTTGAAGAGTTCTGGGTTGCAATCTCAAATAAACGCTAAAATAGACGAAAGAAATGCTAAAGAAGCTGAGCTAGAAGAGCTACTTAAAGCAAATGCTGCAGCAATATTAAAAGGGGCAATGGATGAGTTAAGAATACAACAAGCCATTTCAGAAAGAACAGGTGATGTAACCCCTTTTAGTACTGCACAGTTTAAGTCGGATCTACAAGAATTACGAGTTCTTTATGATAGACTAATACAAGACTCTGCGTATACTGTTGATCAATTTGAAATTGATTTTGCAATTATTCAAAGAACTCCTAATGCTATACGAGACTCCTTTAATCAAATAGATGACGCCGTCTCAAAGGCAAATGCTACAATTGTTGGAGTAGGTACAAAGATCAAACGACCTTTCCAAGATATTGAAGAAGGTGTAGCAGGAGTTATCAATACAATAACAGGTTTAGAAACTGCAGCAAAAGAAACCCAATATGTTTTGGGAGGGGGAATGATGCCCACTGCAGCGGCGCAAGAAGCTATTGCGCTTTTAGAAGAGCAAGATGAAAATCTTAAAAAGCTAAGAATACCTAAAAAGTTTTTAGAAGACATGGGCAAAGACGGACTGCTCGGAGCTGCACGTAAGTTTTTACAGTTTATAAGAGATACCCAAGTTAACATGGCTACACTTCAAAAGACTGTACATACTACAGCTCAAGCTGCAAAAGAAATGCAAACAGCAACAGCAGGAATTGTAGGCACAGAAAAAGATGTAGCAATAGCAAATAATGCAGCAAAACAAGCAAAAATAAATTTGTTAGACGAAGAAATCAACGCTTTAACAACCATATTAGATACTACAGAAAACGAAGCCGCAACTTTAGAAGAAATCGCAAAATTAAATGCAGATAGATTAAAGCTTGAATTATCTTTAGAAGATACAACAGAAGCGGGATTAAAAGCTCAAATTTCTTTAAGTAAAGAGATTGAACGACAAAATGGGTTAAAAGTTGAGCAAGTTAAGAATGACTTGCGTATAATGAAAATACAAGACTCTCTTAGCGGAGGTAGAACTACTCCTGCGGAAGAATTTAATCAAAAAGTAGCAAGCGCAAAAGCCGCAGTAGTTGCTGCACAAATGGAGCTAGCCTTAACAAATGCTAGAGCAGAATTAGAAGAAGCTCTGTTTATTCTTCGTATAGGTGGAGCCGAGAACATAACTGCATCAGAGCAGCTAGTTCTTGATAAATTACGTGCTCAACTAGACCTTACTAAGCAAATTGCAGAAGAAAAAGTTAGAGGTGCCGCAATAGGCGTAACAGAAGCAATAGCAGGAGGAATTCCAGAAAGAACCCCTACTTTAGCAGCTATGCAAGGCACTGGAGACTCAGGTTTAGCTTCCGCAATACAATCAGGTAGAGATGGGTTAGATCAAGCACAAGTAACAGCCGCTGCTGCTAAAACTAATGCAGACGATACTTTTGTTGCAAGCCTTAGTGGAGAAGCTACTGCAGAAGAGGTAGCAGTAGCAGAACAAGCTTTAGTTGCGGCACAAAATGCTGTAAGAAGTGCAGGTACCGCAATGATAACTGGCATGATTGAAGCGCAAGCAAAAGCACTTGAGTCATTAGGACCAGAAGGTGAAATAGTAGCAGCAATGGCAATGACAACTTCAAATCTTTTGCAAAACTTTGATGCGTTTGCAGAAGCAGGAGAAAGTACCTCGGATAGATTAGCGGCAGGTTTTGCAATGGCAGCAAGTGCTATTGGTGGTATATCAAGTATTATGGCTGCTCAAAGTAAGCAAGCTATTGGAGAAATTGACAATCAAATTGCAGCAGAAAAGAAAAGAGACGGCAAATCTAAAGAAAGTGTAGCAAAGTTAAAAGCCTTAGAAAAGAAAAAAGAGGCTATGAAGCGTAAAGAGTTTGAGCAGAATAAGAAAATGCAAATGGCTCAAGTTATTGCAAATACAGCTTCTGCAATTATGGGATTATGGTCTGGTATTAAAGACCCTTATGTAGGTCCTGCTCTTGCTGCCGCACAAATGGCAGTAGTTGCAGGGTTGGGGGCTGCTCAGTTGGCAGTTATCGCAGGTACTTCTTATCAAGGAGGCGGATCAGCACCTTCAGCTTCGGGCCCCAGTGGCATTAGTATGGGGGAAAGAAGGAAGTCAGTAGACTTGGCACGTTCACAGTCAGCACGAGGAGAGCTTGCGTACTTCCGAGGAGAGAGTGGCTCAGGAGGCCCAGAAAACTTCCGTAACGCATTTGGAGGCTATCGAAACAGAGCGGGCGGAGGCAATACAGCATTCATGGTAGGAGAGCAAGGGCCTGAGTTGTTTGTACCGGAAACTCCAGGAACTATTGTACCAAATGACGAAGTAACACAAGCTGCACCTACAAATGTAAACTTTAGTATTAATGCAGTAGACGCGGCAGGCGTAGAAGACCTGCTCATTAGACAACAAGGTAATATCATAGGAATGATTCGAGAAGCCGCAAATTCATATGGGCAAGACTTCGTAGAGACAGTAGATACTTCAGTATTTAATGACACAACAGGCGGAGTAAGTAGATACTAATGGCAGTTTTTACTAGTTTTCAAGACGTTTTACCAGATCCAAATAATAATATTGGATCTGCTGGGCAGACTGCGGGCAATGCTGGGCCTGGCTTTGCTTCTGTAAAAATTACTTCTGAACAGCCTTATATGTCTACTCGTACAAATTCGGGTAGACTACTTGCGCGTGCTCAAGCCTACCACAAGTACAAAATAAACATTAAATATAATCCAATGACTCGTGCAGAGTTTGAGCCTATTTATACTTTTTTACTTCAAAGACGTGGGCCACTAAACCCTTTTTATGTTTCTTTACCTCAGTATAGAACTCCTCAAAATAGTGATTTTGCTGCTCATGTGGCAACCGAGAATCTTGAAGTAACAGCGGCTCACTCTGCGGGGTCAACTATTATGACTCTTGATGGAAGTACTTATGATACTTCTACAGACAGCTATCCAAGCCCTGGAGATATGTTCACAATAAACGGAACAGATTCAAACCATAAGAAAGCGTACACGGTTACTCGGGTAGAGACAAACGCTGACTATAAAGATATACAACCTGGAGTAAACGAAGCACGCATTCATTTTGTTCCGGGACTAGCAAAAGCAGTATCAAACAACGATGACATTGTATTTCATAATCCTTTAATAAAGGTTGTGAGAGTAGGCAATATTGAAACATATGATCTAAATACAGATAATCTGTATCAGTTTTCTTTGAGCCTTGAGGAAGTGCAGTAATGGCGGTAAGAAGTGTAAGTAGTGCACTACGAAATGCACTATTAAAAGAAGATAGTTTTGTATACGCTCACTTAGTAAAGTTTGAGCGCCCTCGTGCACAGGAAGGAGAAAAAGCTCGTCGTAAGGCTGAAGATTATATGTATCTTACGGACGGTTCTTTTGACCTAGCCTTTAACGATGGGTCTGTAGACATTGATGGAAATGCAAATGGATCTCAGACATACATTGCAAATAAAATTAAAAAAGTAGGTTCTGTATCAGAAACTATTGAAGCTCGGGCAACAAACTATACTCTTCAAATTGATGCAAACGCTTTAAATACTACTCTTCAAGATAGTCTTACGATTACTTCTTCTACAATTACTTCTTCCGAAGAGCTTGTAGACGCTGGCTTTCGAGAAGGAGATTTAGTTGAGCTTGTTGCAAGTAGCGGCTCAAATAAAGGTAAGCTAGTTAGAATCAAATCTTTTAGTTCAAATAATACTGTCGCAAACGTAGAAGCACTAGAAGCTGCTTTAGTAGGAGAAACAGGAACATACACTCTTACATTTAAGAGCCCAGAAGTAGACGGAATTATATCAGATCGTTCTGTTAGTACATATGCGCGATACATTAATCGTGATGTGTTTGTCTACAAAGCATTTATTAATCCTGAAACAGGAGCGACTATTGGAGCGCCCTACCTTCTTTTTAAAGGAATTATAGGAGGAGGTAAACTTGCAGAAGACCCTATAAAAGGATCAACTGTAACTTGGAATATTACTAGTCACTGGGGTGATTTTAACCGTGTTCAAGGACGACTAACATCAGATGCTCATCACCGAGCATTGGACCAAAATGGGTTAGCTGATCCAGATGCCGCAATCAAACCTGAGTATACAAGAGACTTAGGCTTCTTACATAGTGAACAGGCGATTAACTTGGTAGCAATTTATCAGGTGAAAGAGACTCGTACAAAGCTGAAAATGAAGCGTAAGTGGTACGGCTCAAAGAAATATAAGCAAATAGAGTACCAAGTAGAAGTAGATCGAGAGGCAGATTTACGTTTTAATCTTGAAGCAAAGTACTTGCCTATCGTTTATGGTGTGAATAAAATTGATAGTATTCCTATTTTTGTGGATACTTTGAACAATGATGCAAAACAAGTATTTTGTGCGTATGCTATTTGTGAAGGAGAAGTAGGCGGTCTTTACGATATCTACTTTGATGATACCTCTTCTATCTGTATTGATGAAAACGATAATAACACTCGATCAAGTCAAACTGCCGAAAATACTATTGACGTTCTGTGTACTGGCAGAGCAGATAGAGGCGATGTACTTACTCCTCAATCATTAGCATCTACAAATAGACGTCGTGCAAATCAAACTGCTTTTGGTAGAGGTGGTGGCTTATATGGCTGGTACCCGGGAGCAGATCAAGCAGAAATTTATGCAATGGGCTACTCTTATTTTGAGCCCATAACAGATTCTAATATTGGTACTGGTGCGACTTCACAAGGCGCAGGTATTACACACGAAAAAGGAACAAAGTTTAGCACGCCTATTGATGCAGTAATGCAGTTTCATGCTGGAAGAAAGAACCAAAAAGCAGACAGCATTCTTCTGTCAAATGCTAGTAATTTTAAGATTGCTACTGATTATTATGACGGGGACGATCCTTACTGGGGCGCGGCTCACCAAGTATTAGACACTGCCTATATGGTAGCGAAGTATACAATTGGAGAGGGGGAGACTACTATCCCTTCTCTTGATTTTGTTATTCGTGGAAGAGGTATTAACTGTTACAACTATGATTTTTCATATGCAGCTGATCCTGCGTACACCGATACTGCATCTAATTTTAATATAGGAGATACAGTAGAGGCTTACGCTACAGCAGGCGGTCCTGCGTTAGATAGTAATGTCGTAATTGCTGACATTTATACAATTACAAATGTAAAAGGACAGCAGGAAACTCGGTTCCGATTCAAAGAGGAACCCGATGTTACTACAGCAGTTAAAGCCTTTTACATTAAAAAAGGAACTAATACTTATCATTTAGTTAAATGGGATTATGTAGGGCATGCAGGTACTGTACCTGGAGAGCTTCAAGAAGAAATTACTTCTCAGACAAGCACTACAATTTCGGGCGGAAATGGTATTGACGTTACAGTAGGCAGCGGTAATCCTTCTAACCCTGTAAATATTGCTTTTGATATGGGCGAGTTTTTTAACATTGGCCCAGAACTTACTGAAGCAGTAAGAGAAGCAGGCTATGATACTCGATTTTTAAACGCTTACGTAGCAGACGGAACATACTCAAATAACAGTGGAGTTCTTCAAAACTTAGGAGAAACAACTCAAGGAGCTTCCGAAGTTGTTACTGAGTATGTAACAGTACTTGATGCAATACGCTTAGGTTCTGGAGCAGTCTCTACCGATGACGCCTACAACTTTTCAGAGATAGAAGTAACACGTACTTTATCTGATGGTAGTACTCGAGTTCAAACTCGTACTATTATAGACTATGACGGAGGTGAAAAAGTTGCAAAAGTAGATTCACCTTTTGAACTCCCTCCAGGAAGCGGCGATACGTATAAGATTTTTGCAACTGTACCAGATACTCGTGTATCTATTAATCCTGCAATACAGTTATTGGATTACTTAACAGACGTAAGATATGGTAGAGGACTGGACAAAGACTTAGACATTGATTTAGACTCTTTCTTTGAAGCTGCACGTGCCTGTGATACGCGATCTAACGTAACTATTATAATGAAGGATCAGCCCGATGATAATACCATTTATGAATATAAAGTAAGCGGTAAAACATATTGGCAGGGCAAAGTAAAAACTAGAACGTCTAAAGTAATTAATAGCATTACTTATTATGAAGTAGAGTTTGAAGAGGTATTAGGAAAATTATTACATCGCTGGGAAAACTGGAAGTACTTTTATACTAACGAACTTTATTATTATGATGGAGTTTTGTATAAGGCTCCCTCAGACGGTATAATTACTACTAAACCTAATGGTGTATTAAACAAGTATACTGGCGATCTTGATATTGCTAAAACCGACGGAACAGGCGCAAAAACTATTTCTTATGATTTAACAGATAGTAGAGCTGTTAAAGGAAGTACTGCAGATGGCGATCCTGTAATTCGCTCTATTAATGTAAGCGGTGGCAATATTCAGTCTGTATCTTCTGGGTACGAAATTTACGATTGTGATGATGTTAAGTATTGGAGATACTTGGGCTGGGAAGCCCAAAATCAAAGACACGTAACGCGTCACCAAACTAATGCTATTATTGATACCTCCTCTCCTGTGTTTGAAAATATCAATGGTATGCTTAAGCACTTTAATGGCGTTTTAAGATACTCTTCAGGCAAATATAGCTTAGCTGTAATGCAAGCCTCAAAAGACTCTATAAGTTATACTGTCGATGGAGTAACTTATAAACCAGAAGAAATTGAAGAAGGCGATATTATTGGAAGCATCAGTGTAGAAGATGCAGGCCAAAAAGGTACTTATAACCAAGTAGATGTAAGCATTAACGACCCACAAAATCGCTTTGAAGGTCGTTCTGTTATGATGTTTAACTCTACTTATCTAAAGCAAGATAGAATGGTTCCTCGTAAAGGAAGGTTCCAAGCTCCATATGTAACAAACTATTTTAATGCTCGTATAAATGCAAAACAGTACTTAGATCAATCTCGTTCAGGGTTAAAAATTAACTTTACAATGGGGCCAAAAGGTTTACTGCTTCTTGCAGGAGAAGTAATAAAGATTACTTATCCTAGATTTGGTTGGGCAGATAAATTATATAGAATTACTAACCTAACTTTTAAAGAAGATTGTTTGGTACAAGTTACAGCAGAAGAGCATGATGATAGTACCTATATAATTGATAGGCCAAGTCGTGGAGAAATACGTCAGTCTGAAACTGCTCTTGCTCCAAAGCCGGTACCTCCAAACCCTCATTCTTTAACAGGCACTACTAATAATAGAGGCGGAGTAGTACTAAATTGGGCAAATGCAAGTAATTTTGATGAAGCAACGCACAGTACACAAATATGGCGATCTTCTGACAACGACAGAGCTAATGCAGAACTTGTTGCAACAGTAGAAGGCACAACACATACAGATCCAATTGTAGAGGGAGGTTCAAACACTCGATTCTATTGGATACGTCATGTTATTATTTCACAAACTACAGGAACTTCTGGAACCAAGAATGTAAAAACTTTTTCCGCATATCATCCTACTAGCGAAACTGGCGGTGTAACAGGCACATCAGAAGATAACAGAGGGGAAAAAGGTACACTAGGAGATAAAGGAGATGAAGGTCCTCCAGGCCCGAAGGGTGCTCCTGGAGACCAGGGTGGTCCCGGAGATAAAGGAGATAAGGGGGATAAAGGACTAAAAGGAGTACAAGGCCCTCAAGGAGACACAGGTGATAAGGGTGATAAGGGAGATAAAGGACTAAAAGGAGTACAAGGCCCTCAAGGAGACACAGGAGAGACAGGCGATACGGGTGACAAGGGTGAAGTAGGTGTTCAAGGCCCTCAAGGAGCCACTGGACCAACAGGTCCTACAGGTGCCAAAGGTGAGATAGGTGTTCAAGGTCCACAAGGTCCTGCTGGTCCACAAGGGGATGCAGGTGCTAAAGGTGAGGTAGGTGTTCAAGGCCCACAAGGTGCAACAGGTCCAACAGGCCCACAAGGTGCAGCAGGCGCAAAAGGTGCTACTGGCCCACAAGGTGCTCAAGGCCCTGTAGGAGCTACGGGTGACAAGGGTTCTACTGGTGAAAAAGGTGTTCAAGGCCCACAAGGTGCTCAAGGCCCTATTGGTGCTACAGGAGACAAAGGTGCTCAAGGTCCACAAGGGCCACAAGGTCTTACAGGCCCACAAGGCGATGTAGGTGCTGCAGGTGCAAAAGGTGCACAGGGCGCTCAAGGGCCTCAAGGAGCAACAGGACCAACAGGCCCACAAGGTGATGCAGGTTTAAAGGGTGCTCAAGGTGCGCAAGGTGCTACTGGTCCACAAGGTGCTGCCGGAGACAAAGGTTCTACTGGTGAAAAAGGTGTTCAAGGCCCTCAAGGAGTCACAGGACCTACAGGTGCAGCAGGTGCAAAAGGTGCTACTGGTCCACAAGGTGCCCAAGGTCCTCAAGGTGCAGCAGGTGCAAAAGGTGCTACTGGCCCACAAGGTGCTCAAGGACCTGTAGGTGCTACTGGTGACAAGGGTTCTACTGGTGAAAAAGGTGTTCAAGGCCCACAAGGTGCGACAGGTCCCCAAGGTGCTCAAGGTGCGAAAGGTGTAACAGGCGCTCAAGGCCCCGCAGGACCTACTGGCCCACAAGGTGATACTGGCCTAACGGGACCACAAGGTAATATAGGACCACAAGGACCACAAGGAGCTACGGGACCTACGGGAGTAGCAGGGCCTGCTGGTGCTGCTGGTGCGGCGGGAACTCCCGGCCCTGACGGCTTAAGTACTTTCTTGTACTATTCTGCGGCTTCTCAGGATATTTTATCGTCGTCTCCTACAATTCCTTCGTGGGGTACTGGTAATAATTATGCACTTGCGGACGTAGTAAAGTACAATAGTAAAGTATGGGCAGCAATTAATGCTATAACCAACTCTACTACTAATCCTCAAAGCGATACTTCTAACTGGGTACAAGTTTTTGCAGATGGCTCAGGAGCCATTGCAGACATGACCAAGTTAACTCCAACTTTCTATAATACAGGAAGTAACTTCTGGTATGTTGTAGACGACTCTACTGCTAATAGATTCCATGCTAATGCTACCCAAGTTTCTGGAGGTGTTACTAGCGTAACTCATACTATAATTGGTACAGGTAGTTCCGCAGGCGGATTAACTTCAGGTAACATGGGAGCTCCTCTTAAAACAGAAGGGCAAACAGGCCCAACTGGTCCAACTGGGCCAAAGGGTGTTCAAGGTGCTACAGGTCCAACAGGTGCACAGGGTGCTCCTGGTGCTACAGGTCCAACAGGCCCTCAGGGGCAAAAAGGTGTTACCGGACCCACAGGACCACAAGGTGCGCAGGGTGCTACAGGTAATACGGGCCCGACAGGTGCAAAAGGTGCTACTGGTCCTACAGGTCCACAAGGCGGTCAAGGTGCTAAAGGTGATATAGGTCCTACTGGTCCAAAGGGTGTCCAGGGTGCTACAGGTGATACAGGTCCAACAGGCCCTCAGGGGCAAAAAGGTGTTACCGGACCAACAGGTGCTCAAGGTGCTCAAGGACCTACTGGAGCAAAGGGTGCTACGGGTCCACAAGGTCTACAAGGTGGTCAAGGTGCTAAGGGTGATACAGGTCCTACGGGTGCTAAGGGTGCTCAAGGTACTCAAGGTGCTACTGGTCCACAAGGGCCTACAGGTGCAAAGGGTGTAACAGGCCCAACAGGTGCACAGGGTGCTCAAGGAGCAACAGGAGGTGTAGGACCTACTGGGGCAAAGGGTGCAACTGGTCCAACAGGACCACAGGGCGGACAAGGTGCTACAGGCCCACAGGGTCCAGTAGGAGCAAAAGGTCAGCCCGGACCTCAAGGAGGACAAGGTCCTGCAGGACCACAGGGAGAAGTAGGTCCAAAAGGTGCTACAGGTCCACAAGGGGGTCAAGGTGCCACAGGTCCACAAGGCCCAGTAGGTCCAAAAGGTGCTACAGGTCCACAAGGGGGTCAAGGTGCTACAGGTCCACAAGGCCCAGTAGGTCCAAAAGGTGCTACAGGTCCACAAGGGGCCCAAGGAGCTCAAGGAGGTACTGGTGCTACTGGTGCTCCGGGACCGGAAGGAGATGCGGGAGTAACAATTGCATTTGATACTCAGTCCTCTATTAGATCAGATGCTAATAAAAAGACCTTTATAGAATCAGTTAAATCTCCTGCAAGAGAGGGGGATATTTACTGGCATATTCCTACAGATAGAGCATTTAAGTATAATGGTACAGGAACAAGTTTTACAGAGTATACTAGAATATCTACTCCTACGGGTACGGGCTCAATTGCACTAGATGCACCGAACAATCGAATCGATATTTTTGATGGTTCAACTCTTAGAGTTCGAATCGGAAAACTTTCATAAATCTCTAAGGATTAAAAATGAGACAAGTGTGGCAATTATGGCAGGGAGCACTCTCTCCCGAAAGATGTACTGAGTTAATTAAAATTTGTAGGGAGGAGTGTACTATGCGAGATGGTACAATCTTTAGTCAAAATGACCTCTCTACAAACAACTCTATTAGAGATACAAAAATAGGATGGACTCATAATAGTGAAATAAAAGATATAGTAGATTACTACTATAAAGAAGCAAATAGAAATGCTTTCTCACTAGATGCTTCTTATATCCCTTCTGTACAGTACGGAGAATATAGAGAAGGAAGTTTTTATTCTTGGCATCACGATATAAATTGGAGTGCGGACACTCCTTACGATAGAAAACTTTCTGTAGTGGTTCAATTAACAGACCCTGCAGAATATGAAGGCGGTAAATTCGAGTTTAAACACGTTGAAACCCCCGAGAATTTTATAACTCAAGGATCTATTTTAGTATTTCCTAGTTATTTAGAACATCAAGTAACAAGAGTTTCCAAAGGTCTTAGAAGATCTTTGGTTGCATGGGTGGAAGGTCCGAGGTGGCGATAACACCTCCAAAAAATAAACCTTGACATAGCATGTCCTGTAGGCTATAATTCCACAATAGGAGAAATAAATGGCAGCAGCAACATATAATCTAGTTATTGACCAAGGTTCAGACTTTACTATTGACTTAGTAGTAAAGGAGCAAGGTTCCGTTAAGAATCTCACTAACTATTCAGCGAGGGCGCAGTTGCGCACTAAAAAAGATGCTTCGGGGTCCGCTGCTGCTAGCTTTACTTGTACGATTGCGGATGCTGCCGCAGGAGCTATAACTATGGAGCTTCCAAATGCTACTTCTTCAGGAATTTCTGCTGGTCGATATTATTATGACTTAGAAATTTTTACAAGTAACGATACTATTGTCAAACGCCTTATACAGGGAGAGGTTACACTTAACCAAGAAGTTACACGATAATGTCTGAAGCATTTACAACAGTTCAGGTCTCTGAAGACGTCACAGAAGTTTCGATAACAGAGACCGGCAAAGTTGAAATCGCAATAAATGAAGACACAACCGTAGTAGAAATAAATAATCTGGCAGTTCCTACAGCTTTTGTAGCTGCAGCCGATGTAGCTTTTACTCCTCATGGAAGTGTAACTGCTACAAACCTAAACGAAGCTATTCAACAATTAGCAGACCAAAACTTTCGTTCCGACGATACACCGACTGGCTCAAACGTAGAAGAGGGAGACACTTGGTACGACACAGACGATAATCAACTAAAAGTATACCGCGAAACTAGCGCAGGAGTTTTTGAATGGGTGCCTATAATGATAGGAGATGATTCACCAGACTCAGATACGCTAGACGCAGGAGCCTTTTAAAGGCAACCGGAGTTTTTAAATGGCTCAGACTATTAAAATCAAACGCAGTACAACCACTGCAACCCCCACTACCCTCTCAGCAGGTGAACTAGCATATTCAGAAAGCAGTGATAAGCTCTTTATTGGTCGCCCTAGTGATGGGGCTGTTATTGATATCGGCGGTGAAGTCTATACCGATATGCTTGATCACACTGCGGGTACTCTTACTGCGAGTAGTGCGGTTATAGTAGATAGCAATAAAAAGATTAATGAGTTTCTTGTCGCAAACATTGAAATTGCAAAAGACACTGAAACAAATAAAATAGCTACTTCTAGCGGTAATCTTGAAATTGCTCCTGCTGCAAATTTAGATATTGATGCAGGCACAATTGACCTTACCACTCAAGCAACAGAGTTTAAATTAATTGACAACTCTGCAACTGCAGGCACGTTTGCTACTGCCGACCATACATATCTTACTTTCGACACTACAAACTCTTCTGAGCTTGTAAAGTTTGGTCGTCAGGTAGAGTTTTCTGGTGCATATACGCTTCCTACTTCTGATGGTACTACTGCAGGACAAGCTCTTGTTACTGATGGTTCTGGTACTGTTACATTTACGGATGTTGCCGCAACTCTTACTGTTGATGGTGATTCTACTACTGCAGATGTTGCACTTCTTACAGATGATTTAGAGATTCACGGTGGCGAAGGAATTAATACTTCTGTTGCTAAGTCTGGTACTGATGTTACTCTTACAATTTCTGGAGAAGATGCAACTGCCGCTACCACTGCTGGAGCTGCAAACAAAGGTGTTGCGAGCTTTGACAGCGTAAACTTTGCTGTAACTTCTGGATTTGTAGAATCAAAGCCAATTACTATTACAGCAGACGATAATAATACTCTTGATAAAGCAGCGGGCGAAGGTCTTACTGTAGAGGGTGGAATTGGTATTGCATCAAAGATTTCTAGTGGAAAGTTAGTATTAGACGGAACGAATGCAAGTAGTAGTAGCAGAGGTGTTGCAAGTTTTGATTCTACTGACTTTACAGTTACAAATGGTAACGTTGAAGCAAATTCAATTACACTTGGCACTTCTAGTCTTAATTTGGGAGCAACTACTACTGCAATTGCAGGGCTAACCGAAGTTACTGTAGATCAGCTTAATTTAAATGGACGAACTATTAGTTCTACTGACACTAATGGCAATATTACTCTTGATCCGAATGGCTCAGGCGTAGTTGATGTAAGCAATTCACGTATCTCAAATGTCACAGACCCAACCCAAGCACAAGACGCTGCTACAAAAGCATATGTTGATGCTGTAAAACAAGCTCTTGATATTAAAGACTCAGTACGAGTTGCTACAACTGTTGCAATTACAATTGCTTCAGACCTAGGAGTAGGCGATTCAATTGATGGTGTTACTCTTGCCGACGGGGACCGTGTACTTGTTAAAAATCAAACAGATGCAAGCCAGAATGGTATTTATGTAGCAGGCTCTTCTCCCGCTCGCTCTGGAGACGCAAATGCTTCTGCTGACGTTACTTCAGGCATGTTCTGTTTTGTTGAAGAAGGCACTGTAAACGGTGATAACGGTTTTGTACTTACAACAAATGATCCAATCACTCTTGACACCACTGACCTTACATTTACTCAATTCAACGGTGCAGGTCAAATTATTGCAGGAGATGCTCTTAGTAAGTCCGGAAATACTCTCAACGTAAATGACGATAATATCACTCTTGAAGTGAATTCAGACGCATTAAGAATTAAAGGTATTACTGCTACAGCAGTCGGTGATTTGCTGATCGGTGCAGCCACAAATGGAGGCTACACACGACTTGTCAAGCCTTCTTCCGACAGTGCACTTCTTACAATGGGTACTGGAGGTACAGCGTCTTGGACTACTACTCTGGACGGCGGAACTTTCTAATTTAAATAGGGCTCTAAATAGAGCCCTTTAACCCTGCTTATATAAGCGATTTACGGGGACCAATATGGCACAGACGATCAAGATCAAACGGTCGGCTACGTCGGGCAATAAACTTACAGGCAGCAATAGTGTTGCTGGCGAGCTTGGCGTAAACACGGCTGATAAAGCACTCTATATTCAAACAGGTTCAGCAGATGCGGACGTTGTAACAGTTTACGACGATAGCATTCTGCACCTTGACGATGCGAACAATCGTGTCGGTATTGGTACTACTAATCCTGGTAATAACTTAGATGTTTTTGCGGCAAATAATTTTGAAGGAATTATGCTTAGTGATTCCGCTGAAACATTGTTTACATTAAAAAAATCGGGGAGCTCTGTAAATACTTCTTATTTAGATATGCTCAGCCAAGGGGTTGGTAAAGTAAGATTACACGCAGATAATGTTTCTTACTTTAACGGCGGCAATGTTGGTATCGGTACTACTTCTCCAGATTCGTTATTAGAAATATCCTCTGCTTCTGCTACTGATTTTCTTAAATTAACTTCTACAGGTTCTTCGGCGAGTCCAATTAAGTTAATGTTTGAAAAATCTGGTAGTGAGCAAGGAATTATAGAATACAATAGAAACGGAAACTTAGAACTATACAATACAGACCCTGATGGAGGAGTTCTAATCAGTGGGTCTGCTTCTGCAGGCGATGATTTCTATGTAAACCATGCAGGCAATGTTGGTATCGGCACTACTTCTCCAGAAGACGAATTGCATATTTTGCTAAATTCTTCTGGCGATGGTCCAAGTTTTCGTTTTACAAATCCAAATGGTGGAGATGGAACTTACCTAGGACGCATTTCAACTGGAGATGTTGCCGGTTCATTTTTTGCTGGTATTAACTTTTTAAAGCATGATACAAATGATGGTGAAATTAGACTCCGCACTAAAGTTGCTGGTAATAATACAGATGTCCTAACGATTGTTGATGGCAATGTTGGTATCGGCACTACTTCTCCCGATACTAAATTAGATATTGATAGTCTTACAAACGCCGGAATAGCCTTTACCTCTACTCAGGTTGAGATTGATGGTCAATCAGTTCTTCCAAACGGACGAATTTTTTACAATGACTCACGTTTAATTTACGATAGCCCTGCGAACGGACACCGATTTGCTGTAGCAGGCAACCAAGGCTCAAATCTTGCATTAGAAATCTATTCAAACAGAGATATTGGATTTTACAATAGTTCAGGCGCTGCTGATTTATTCTGGGATGCTTCTACATCACGATTAGGTATCGGCACCACTTCTCCCGCAGGTAATCTTCACATTAAATCTACTGCTGATGCAGGAGATGCTCTACTAATTATAGAAGCTGATGCAGATAATAATGATGAAGCAGATAATCCTCGAATAGAGCTGAGACAAGACAATAATTTAGTTGCTGGCTATATGTATATGGAGGGTAACTCGGGTCAAACAGCTACGGGTACAGTTCCTAATTCATTCGTTATCGAAGGCAAGGCAGCAGGTAGTGATAATGGCTCACCAATTCATTTTGTAACGGGCGGACTGGCTCCTAATCAAAGTGGTGGACCTACTAACGGTACTGTTAGAATGACAGTGCATGAGCAAGGAAATGTTGGCATTGGAAAAAATAATCCTTCTCAAAAGCTAGATATTGTTGGTAATATTGGTATTAGCGGATCAGAAATTATTGACTCATCTGGTAACTGGGTAGGCCCTTCAAGTGGATTAAAAGGTGAAGTAGGTCCAACAGGCTCTCAAGGTCCACAGGGTGCGAAAGGTGCTACAGGTGCGACTGGTCCAACAGGTCCTCAAGGCGACAAAGGAGATACAGGCGCAACAGGTCCACAAGGTACGACCGGTCCAACGGGTCCAACAGGTGCTGACGGTCCAACAGGTCCACAAGGTCAAAAAGGTGCAACTGGTGTTGATGGTCCCACAGGTCCACAAGGTACGAAAGGCGCTACAGGCGCTACTGGCGCAACAGGTCCTCAAGGTGACAAAGGAGATACAGGCGCAACAGGTTCACAAGGTACGACTGGTCCCACAGGACCAACAGGTGCTGATGGTCCAACAGGTCCTCAAGGTGACAAAGGAGACACAGGCGCAACAGGTCCACAAGGAGCGAAAGGTCAAAAAGGTGAGCAAGCTGGTATTACTGCTATCTCAAATTTTGCAGATAATCGTGTAGTTACAGCTTCTTCTAGCACAGCCTTAAATGGAGAAACAAATCTAACCTTTGACGGAACAACTCTTTCTTCTCCAGTTTTATATCCTTCAGGAGGAGAGTACGACTTTACTAACGAAAGTACTGATCCTACAAATGCTGCAATTATTATAAATAAAGATGATTTTATTTATACAAATAATGATAATTATGCTCGAAGACTTTTAGGTTTGACTTCGGGACAAGATATTGAAATTGGACAAGGCGACACAGCTCTTATTCGCGATATTATACTTCATACTGGAAGTAGTGGTAATGTACTTTTCAAAACAACCGCAAATACAACAAAAGCAAAAATTGATAACTCAGGTAAAATCTATGGACAGGCATTTGTTGTAGATCAGAATACTACTGATATACATACTACTCTTGTTGCTCTTCGAAAAGATAGTGCAGGCGCTGCACACATTGACGCACCTGGTAGTGTCTTTATCAACATGGATTCAAATAACAATAATACAGATAGAATCTTTGCTGTACGAAAAGATGGAACTACCGATAATTTATTTTATGTCAATGAAGACGGAACAGTTCAACTAAAAGATGCTCTTTTAGGAAATGCAGGTGCTGGATGGCTTGACTTTGACGACGATCAAGACAGTCATTGGCCCTCAAATACCGATAATCTTACAGTTCTTGGCTCCGTTACTCACACAGTTTTTGCGGGTGATTCAAATGCAAACGGTACAGGCGGAATTTTTTATTGGGGATACGGACAAAGTCGTCTATCAAGCTCACAAACTTGGACAACTACTGCAATTTTAGATCGCGGAGGAGTATTTGACGCAAAAGGCGGATTGAAGATAAATGGCTCTAGTGTTATCAACTCAAGTGGCGAATGGACAGGATCTAGCTCTGGGCTGAAAGGTGAAGTAGGAGCAACCGGTCCACAAGGAGCAACCGGTCCAACGGGCCCCCAAGGCGCTAAGGGAGCCACTGGCGCTCAGGGTACAACAGGGTCACAAGGCACCACAGGTTCACAAGGTTCAAAAGGACAAAAAGGTGAAGTAGGGGCTACTGGTCCGCAGGGTGCGAAAGGTGCTACGGGTGCTACTGGTCCTCAAGGTGCGCAAGGACCAACAGGCCCTCAAGGTGCTAAAGGCGCTACCGGCGCAACTGGTCCTCAAGGCGCTAAAGGTCAAAAAGGTGAACAAGCTGGTATTACTGCTATTTCAAACTTCGCGAATGATCGAGTTGTTACTGCAACTTCGAGTACTGCTCTTGCTGGTGAAAGTAATCTAACATTTAATACTAGCGCACTTACTGCAAGTACTAACCGTTTATTAGGACGAGGCATAGGCACGGGTGCTAGTGGCACAATTTTATCTAAGGTTGTTCCAGATCATAGTATTGAGAATGCTGGTGTATTTGATTATGCACACCATAATATATTAGCAGGCGCTGACCAAAGATACACTGTAACTTCTACTATGGGAGGAACTTCTTTTACTCCCGCTTCTAAATGGTTTAGAGATCCTTCTGGAAATGGAGGAAACCATGTTTTTGCAGACTCAACAACTGAGCTTGTAATTCTTATTGAAGACATCCCTCAAACTGTATATACTGCGTATGTAGGAATTGTTTTCGGAAACGCAGGGTGGAGAACACGAGGCGTTAAGATAGAAACATTCCGAAACAGTGCATGGCAAACTGAGTGCGATATTACAAATAACGAAGAGAACATGGTAACTCGTCAAGTTTCTGGAAATAACGGTAACGGTGTTACAAAGGTACGATATACATTAAAGAATCCTGCAAATACGAGTGGAATGTATGCTCGTATTAATATGCTATTCTTGGGCAACTACCAAATGTCGGCTTCTGATCATGGCTACTATGTAAATAAGTACGCAAACAGCACAATTCCAGACGGCAATAAAGTACAGTTTGGTGACGATAACGATCTTCAAATTTATCACGACGGTACAAATAGTTATATTTCCGATCAAGGATCAGGTAACTTACAAATACTCGCTACAGACTTTCAGTTAAAGAATGCTGCGGACGATTCCGTATACATGACTGCGACTAATGGCGGAACAGTTACTCTTAAATATAATGGTAACACTAAGCTTAGCACAACAAATACGGGTATTAATATAATAGGCACCGCTGTAACTGACGGACTTACTGTTGATGGTAATGTTCTTATTGATGGCAACATAGATATTGACACTGATACAGGAAGCCAGCCTCTTACATTAAATAGACTAACAGCCAGCGACCCTCAGAAATTAGAAATGTGGGTTGATGATAGCAATGCAACCTTTAGAAGTATACAGGATGAAACTTCTCCAGATAGATATGGAGGGTACTTATTCCAAGCAAGCCATAATGGAACTCATTTAGATAGACTTCTAATTACGCACACTGAGGGACAAGTTTATCTCTATAATGATGAAGGAAATGCAAAAGTTCACTGGGACTCTGTGAATGAAAGATTTGGTATTAAGAAAACGTCTCCCGTTCAAACTCTGGATGTTAATGGAAACATTGGCATAAACGGAACCGAAGTTATAGCAAGTGATGGTACTTGGTCTGGTCCAAGCACAGGTCTCAAAGGCGAAGTAGGTCCAACAGGCCCTCAAGGCGCTACTGGTCCAACAGGTCCAACGGGTCCCCAAGGTGCTAAGGGAGCCACCGGCGCTCAAGGTGCTACTGGTCCACAGGGTCCACAGGGTTCTCAAGGTGCAAAAGGTCAAAAAGGTGCTACTGGTGCAACAGGCACAGGTATTACAATGGAAGGTCAAGTTGCAACTACAGGCAATCTTCCTTCTTCTGGTAACACAAAAGGTGACGCATATATTGTACAAGCAGACGACTCCCTTCATATTTGGGATGGGTCTGCTTGGGTAAGTGGTGGATCAATTCAAGGCCCACAAGGTGATACAGGTTCAACAGGTCCACAAGGTGCAAAAGGCCAGAAAGGTGAAGTAGGTGCTCAAGGTGCTCAAGGTGCTACTGGTCCAACAGGTCCAACAGGTCCCCAGGGTGCAAAAGGTGCAACAGGTGCTACGGGTCCACAAGGTACTGCGGGTGGAACAGGACCACAAGGTGCAAAAGGCGCTACGGGCGCTACGGGTCCTCAAGGTACTAAAGGTCAAAAAGGTGAAGTAGGAGCAACAGGTCCGCAAGGCACTGCGGGTGGAACAGGTCCACAAGGTGCGAAAGGCGCGACTGGTTCTCAAGGATCTACTGGAGGAACCGGACCAACAGGACCAACTGGAGGAACAGGACCACAAGGTGCAAAAGGACAAAAGGGCGAGCAGGCAGGTATTACTGCCATTACAAACTTCGCAGACAATCGAGTTCTTACTGCATCCTCCAGCACCGCCATTAATGGTGAAACCAGCTTACAATTTGATGGAAACGACCTAAATCTTACTAGTGGATTTGTAGATACTTATGGTGTTATGCAGAAGCACGCAACGTTTTCTACAGCCAGGTTCCCTGGAAGTTATTCGTCAATGCACGGGCCTATTTATACTAAAGGCTCGGCTTCTAATATTAACCAGTATGGCTATTTTGCAGGATACTCTTGTGCTTACGGTAATGATACTACTGGAGGCTACAACCCATATACTTTAGGATCATACTCAGATCCTTGTTTTGAGTTTTACTCTGTAAATTCTGGGTCTCATGACCTGCCTACAGATGGAGCAATTAGAAATGGATATTGGTACCAGTTTGTTACAGGACCGAATGGTGCTGGATCAAACCATGATTTAGAGCTTACTGATTCGAACACTACTCTTCGTTGGGGCCTACAAACAGATGGAACTGCTTATTTTAATGGAGCTCTTAGAGTAAATAATGCAGTACGCACTACAGACGGTTCTCAATCTGCACCAACCCACACTTTCCATGGTGATACGAATACAGGAATGTATAGTTCCTCTGCGGACCTTCTTGAGTTTACTACTGGAGGATCTCGACGAGCATACTTAAATAGTTCTGGATTTACTTCCGACTCTAATGTTTACACAGCTAGTAGTGGTACTTTCCGTAATTATGGAGGAGTTTGGAGTGCTTCAACCGGACTAACAGGAAACGGCTTCACTTTCTCAAACACCGTAGACGGAACAGCAATGACAATTTCATCAACAGGTGATGTTGTCTGCACAGGCTCTTTATCAGCAACAACCAAGTCGTTTGATATTGAGCATCCTACAAAAGAAGGTATGCGCTTGCATCACGGCTCTTTGGAGGGACCAGAACACGGTGTTTATATTCGAGGAAGAAACAAAGGTACTGTAATTGAGCTACCAGAGTATTGGTTAGGTCTCGTGGATGAAGATACAATTACAGTACAACTAACAGCAATCGGCGAGCCACAAAATCTGTGTGTAACCGATATTAAAGATAACAAAGTTTATGTGAAAGGCGTAGAGTACTTCTACTTTGTACAAGCCGAGCGTAAAGATATTGAGAAGTTTGAGGTAGAGTATGCAGTGTGAACTAGTTTATAATAAAACTACAGGGGAAGTAACTGTTCAGAATACCTCAGGAAGTGCTTCATTTTGGCAAGAAGTAATAGCGGATACTTCCGATCAAGTAATTATACAAATAGAAGTAGAAGATGATCCTACGCTAGAGGATACAATGGAGTTACCTGAATAATGGCTACGAGAACGTCTACACAATCTGGAAACTTTAATAGCACTTCTACTTGGGGCGGATCAGCCGTACCTGTAGACGGAGATGCTTTTGTTGTTGCTGCAGGGCATATTGTCACTGTAAGTGATGACCGTCGTACTACAAACGGGTACGATAACTCTACTATTAATGGTAAATTACATATTACTGGTAGTGGCAAGCTTCGTATGAACGGTCAGTTGGATGTTACTTCTACAGGCACGAGTGATTACTTTACAGAGAACGATTCAACTACAGGCGCGTACTTTCGCATGGAGAATGGTGCTCGTCTTGAGATAAAAGGAAACAACAGCGATAACCATAGTTTGCGATTTAACAGCCAAAAGTATAATTGGTTAGAAGTAGAAGGAACAAATCCAAATCAACAAACAACTATGGCATCTGCAGCAAGTATCGGCTCTACTTCGTTAAGTTTTACTTCAGGTACAGGATTTGCCGCGGGTGACTGGATTAGTGTTTACCGATCTTTTGAAAACTGTGATGATTGGGAGTATGATCGTTTCATGGACGAAGGAATGATTGTTCATGATATTTCTGGAAATACAGTATATCCTCGTTGGTTTGTTGGTCCTTGTGAAGAAATTACTCGAGTAGCAGGATCAAAAATATTTGTAGAAGATGCTTCAGTTTTTCGAGTAGGACAAAAAATTATTTTTGGTACCGGATCAAATAGAAATATTAAAACTATTACAGATATTGGAAAGAACGCAAACAGAATTACCTGTAATAGTGCTATATCAGGGTCCGTAGTTGGCGAAAAAGTATACAGAACAGGCACAGAATTTTACCACAACTCTGGAGATGATGTGCAAAAAATTGCCACTCCCATACTTACAGATGTCTCTAGTGGCGTAAGAACAATTCAAGTTGCCTCTACTGCAGGAATGGCTGTTGGACAAAGAGTACTTATAGAAGCAAATAATCCTAATGATACAAACTGGGATTATGAGATGATGTATGAAATTGAGTCTATTCCAAACTCTACTTCTATAGTTGTTACGAATAATTTAGCAAACGATAGAAAGAAAGGTGGTTGGGTTACAATCTTTGAAAGAGATACTGTAATTGCAGCAGCAACAGTAGAAGCAGACGGACAGGCATCAACTTCAGAAGATAGACCTTATATTTATCATACAAGAATGACAGGCGGAGATGCTTATTATAGAAGAGTTAGATACCGTAACTGCTTATTTGATGGAATTGGATCAAATAGTACAAACAGTACTTGGTATCGAGGAGTGGGCGTTAACGGCTATTTGAGCTATGAAAATACTAGCTATGGTCAGTATGCTTCTGGTATGGAGGGATGCTCATGGCAGCCAAACAACAGGGGCAATAATGCTTGTATGTATATGCGAGACGGGCATCAAATACCTCGAAGAAGAAATGTGTGCTATAACGGTACTCTAAACTTTTGGAGATATAGTAGTAATAATAACTACAACGAAAACAACAATATTTCATGGAAAGCTTCTTATGTTGTAGGGAGTTTTGATTCAATGTATGAACCTCGAGCCACAATTTGTTATAACCATTTTGGAAGGTCTGATGATTATGGTGTAATGATGCATCATATGAGAGTGGGAGCTACTCAATTTAGACATAATTATATTACGTTTCATGAACAAAGACCGATGTATATGTACTATTTTCATCATAACGCTATACTTGAAAATAATTACATTGAGTACTTTAGGTCCTGGCCATTCCATGGAGCGGGTGGAGATATTAACTTTGTAAATTGTTACATAAATAATCCTTGGGATGCAACTACTGGAAATACTTCTCCTGTAAATGGAGTACAAGCATCTAGCGATGGAAATCAAAGACCAGACAGAATGGGAGCACCGCAAATAATAACCTCTATAAATCATCAATGGAGAGAAGGAGACACAGTGCAGTGGGGTTCTTATGCTTGGAGAAGTTGGGACGATGACGAAAGTGCTTGGAAAGTATTTAGAGACACTTCTTCTAACAACCAAGCAGGATTTATGCAAATGGTATTTGTACCTGCAGGCTCTACTGTATATACTGCGGCAGAAATAAAATTAAATTCAGGGTTTAGCGGTACATATCCTTATCTATATGCAAAACAAGCAAATGCATATCAGAACGGTAGACACTATGATGGAAGTACTACTGCGGAGCAGCTTCCTGCAACTACAGCAGATACTTATGTATATGGGTTTGCAGAGTACGAACAATTTACAGCATCTGCTGTTGGGGCTTATGAAAGAAAGACTGAAACAATTGAACCTGTAAATTATGATTATTTTTTACAGGTAGGAGTTTACAGTAGTAGTACCAACGCAGGAGATGGGCTGGAACACTGGTTCGAAAAGCCCATAGAAATATATATGGACAAGCCAAGCAATGTTAAAGAGAAGAAAACGGTAATGCCAAGACAGTCAAAATTTGGACAAAACAATTCGTCTACACGCAAGCGTAAAAGACTGGGAGGAAGAATTAAATGAGCAATGATGTATTAATTACACCAGCGTCGCGGAAAATTGAATTAAAAGATTCAAGTGGAAACGTAGACGCAAAAATCGAAACAGACTCAAGTGGTAATCTGCTCATTACAAATGCTGGCGGAGATATTTCTATTGGAGATACTACTTCAGACGTATTTATTGGTGACGGCACAAATAGTGTAGATATCGTATTCGAACAGAATGGAGAAATTCGAGGCACTTCTGGAGTTACACTTACTCTTGGAGATGCAAATACTACGCTTCGTACAGGTACTGATCTCAGTTTAAATAGTAATGATATTACGAATGTAAATGATATTACTTTAGCAGGAACAATGACCCTAAATGCCGTAGGAGCTTTAAACTTTACTCCCGACGTTGGAGATATTCTTCGTGTAGATGGTCAATCTCTTATAAAGCGTTTGAATGCAGACGGGGGTATTCGTATAGGGCATGATAACCAACTTATACTCACAGGAGGAGAGGCTTACATTCCTTTAGACGCAAATATTTCAGGAGAAATAGTCGCAATAGGTTCAGAAGGCGGCGTAAGAATGTTTGCGTTTCCAGACAATGATGTTAGCTGGAGCAATAGAGAAGAACTTAAATGGGATGGCTCAAACGTTTCTGTAAACGGCACAAATGTCATTAGTGCAGCAGGTGCTTGGGTAGGCTCTTCAAGCGGACTAAAAGGTGAAGTAGGTCCGCAAGGTCCACAAGGCCAAAAAGGTGCTACTGGTGCTCAAGGGGGTACTGGTCCAACAGGTCCGCAAGGTGGTACAGGTCCGACAGGTGCAAAAGGTCAAAAGGGTGCTACGGGTGCTCAAGGTGGAACTGGAGGAACAGGTCCTACGGGTCCAACAGGCCCGCAAGGTCAAAAGGGTGCTACTGGTGCTCAGGGACCAACAGGCCCACAAGGTGCTAAGGGTGCTACTGGTTCTACCGGTCCTCAAGGTACAGCAGGTGGAACAGGTCCGACAGGTGCAAAAGGTCAAAAGGGTGCTACGGGTGCTCAAGGTGGAACTGGTGCTCAAGGTGGTACAGGTCCAACAGGCCCGCAAGGTGCTAAGGGTGCTACTGGTGCTCAGGGACCAACAGGCCCACAAGGTGCTAAGGGTGCTACTGGTTCTACCGGTCCTCAAGGTACAGCAGGTGGAACAGGTCCGCAGGGTGCAAAAGGTCAAAAGGGTGCTACAGGTGCTCAAGGATCGAAAGGCGAAGCCGGCAACGCAAATACGGATCTTGGACTCGCTATAACTTCTAATATGTCGTTGGATTCGACTGGAAACAAAGTCTCAAAAACTACGAATAATGGTAGCTGGAATGGTGAAGTAAGATCAACGGTTGGTTATACTGGGGGCTGTTATGTAACATTCTCACCTAATCAAAATAATAAGTGGTTTATGATGGGTTTAAATACAGACCCAACAACAAATACAAGCTATGCGACTATTGACTATCAGTGGTATTGTGTAGGAGACGGAGTCAGCAGAATCTACGAAAATAGTTCTAGTATAGGGAATAATGCTTCGTATAGTGCAGGCGATGTTTTCACAATTACTTATGATAATGATAAAATTCGCTATTATCGCAATGGATCACTTGTAAGAACGGTTGATGTTGCGGCGAATTTAACATTTTACTTAGACTCTTCCTTTTACAGCACAGGCACCGATATGACTAACTTCTTTAGATTTGGTCCAATGGGAGGCGTGGGTGAAAAAGGTGCTACAGGTGCTCAAGGGGGTACTGGTCCAACAGGTCCGCAAGGTGGTACAGGTCCGACAGGTGCAAAAGGTCAAAAGGGTGCTACAGGTGCTCAGGGTGGAACTGGAGGAACAGGTCCTACGGGCCCAACAGGCCCGCAAGGTGCTAAGGGTGCTACTGGTGCTCAAGGTGGAACAGGTGCTCAAGGTGGAACAGGTCCGACAGGTGCAAAAGGTCAAAAGGGTGCTACAGGTGCTCAAGGTGGAACTGGAGGAACAGGTCCACAAGGATCAAAAGGTCAGAAGGGTGAAATCGGTCTTACAGACGCGCCTTACGGAGCAGTTCCTGCGTATAGCAACGGAAACGTAAATACAATTAATTGGAATGCTACCGAAGAAGCAATGATGTTAGAAAGTAGTAGTGATACTCAAATCGGTGCTGCTTTTCCTGCTTTCCGTGTAAATCTTGCAGGTAATGAAACACACAAACTTTCTGTAAAACTAAAAGGAAGCACTTCAGCCTCTAATGGTATTTATATTCGCGTATATGAATATAATGCTTCTCTTCCGTCTGGAAAAGTCGCAGTATCAAATAGTGCTACTTATGCTCTTGTTCAAGAGGATACGAGCGGAAAGACAAACTGGCGAGAAAATCAAGGAGTTACTACAAGCTGGGTGACTCACGAGTATACCTATACGCCAACTTCAGGGGCTGCGTGGGCTTCGATTGTAATATTGAATTGGAGTGGCTTTGGTACAAATACCTTATACATTCGAGATCCAATGTGGCAGCTTATTGGCTCAAGCGGTCCAACAGGTCCAACAGGTGGTACAGGTCCGACAGGTGCAAAAGGTCAAAAGGGTGCTGCAGGTGCTCAGGGTGGAACTGGTGGAACAGGTCCTACGGGTCCACAAGGTGCAAAAGGTCAAAAAGGTCAAACGGGTGCTCAGGGTGGAACAGGTGGAACAGGTCCTACGGGTCCACAAGGTGCGAAGGGTGCTACTGGTGCACAGGGTGGAACAGGTGGAACAGGTCCTACGGGTCCACAAGGTGCGAAGGGTGCTACTGGTGCACAGGGTCCGGCAGGTCCTCAAGGTCCACAAGGTGCTCAAGGTGCAAAAGGTCAGAAAGGTCAAACGGGCGCTCAAGGTGGAACAGGTGGAACAGGTGGAACAGGTCCAACAGGTGCAAAAGGTCAGAAAGGGGAAGGCGGCCTAACAACTACTGACGCAGCTACAATTGATGGTCTAGATTCTACTGCGTTTATTAGATATGATGCGGATGATAACGTAACTGGTCACACTGAGTGGCAAGATGGTAAACAAGTACGCTTTGGCAACGGTGCAGACTTTAGAATTCAGCATACAAGCAACCATAACTATATTAGAAACTATAATCATACTTATGGAAACATTTATATTCAAGGGGAAGACAGCAATGGGTCTAATAGAAACTTAATAGTTGGTATTTGTCAAAGCAGCTCGCCTTATGTACAACTATTCCATGTGGGTAACGAAAAACTTCGAACTGTTTCTGGAGGTATTAACGTATATGGTGCTCTTGTTGCTACGGGCAATGTTACAGCGTACTCTGATATTAGAAAGAAAACTAACATAGAAAAATTAGAAAATGGCTTGGATATTGTGGAGCAGCTAGAGCCTAAAAGATTTGACTGGATAGAATCTGGAAAGCCTAGCCTTGGATTTATTGCACAAGAAGTTGAAAAAGTCTTGCCAGAATTAGTTGATACTAATCAGAATGCTATAACTGAAATTGATGAAGCTGACGACGATCAAAACATAGTAGAAGTAGGTACTGAAGAAGTTAAAAGCCTTGACTACGGTAAAATGGTTTCTGTTCTTTGGGCAGCAGTTCGAGAACAGCAAAAACAAATTAATGAATTAAAAAAAGCCTTAGAGGAGAAATAAATCATGGCAATTACTAAAACACGCACAGTAAGAGACATTACTGTACGCCCAGCCGCTGATACTTCGGCAGCAGATAATACAAATGTTAAACACCCTACCTTAGAAATCGTCTATAGGTATACTTTCGACGATCCTGATGATAATGTACTTCCTGCGGCTGTGGAAGATATTATTACTATTAGTCGTTATGTAGAGGATGGAGGTTCCGCAACAGACTATTCAGGAGAAGATACTCTTGTAGGTACAGTAGCGGCAGCAATCTGGACATAAAATGGTAGTCCCACTTTCTGGTAGTTTTACTTTAGGAAATATCCACGTAAATGCTGGAGGGACTTTGACGGGTCAAGTTTCTTTAAATGACAGCGATGTTCGTGCTCTTGCAAATGATTTTAGTGGCGAAATCAGTATGAACCAATGCAGGGGAGGCACTACTGTTACTCAGGGAGGCTCTATACCAGGCTCCGCAGGATATAGTGAAGGTATTGGCACCGCTTCTGCTTTCGGAAGTATTGCAGACGATGATATTTTTGTTACAGGTAGAGTAATGGGAATATTCTTTACAGAAGTTTCATTTAAAGGAACTACTTCTCGAACTTTCTTTGTATATATTAACGGAAATAGAGCACAGAATGCTTTTACTAGCGCGTATGAGAGTAGCCTTGGTACTTTAGCTACATCTTCTGCATCCCATGCTTATAATAGTCAGTATAATTACACAGTCTGGAGCTGGAATTTGGCTTCTAGTCCTTCAAACTGGGATGGTTCCGGGGCTCTGAAAGTAAAACTTAATCCATAGGAAATATAATGAATTACACATTTACAAATATTACATCTTTTTCAGACGCAGAATTTGATCATTGTTGGTCTACGTCAGAAGCAGACATGCTTGCAGGATCTTATCCTTTTCATTTGTACCCTCAAGTAACAACTACTGCGGAGAAAAAACAATTTATAAAAGATGCTTTTACAGAGAAGTGTTCTGACTCTAATTGGATTGTTTGGAAGATTGAAGATGAAGACACAATTATTATGCTGAACGCAGGTCAAGTAAGTGGCACGAATCTTGCATGGGAAATGTCGCTTATTGGTCAAAACAATGCGGGTAGTAAATCATGGATGTATGATCAAAACATGACAACTGCACGAAATACTTGGCTTGCGAGTATAAACTGCACAACAATGGAGATGTGCACTCCAAATGCCGATAGTAAAATATACAATCATTGTGCAAACAAAATAACGAGTAACAAAATGAATGGTACAAATGCAACCGCAATAGAAGAATTGTTAGAAAACAACTATACAAAACGGTCTATTACAATGACCGTACCTTCTTAAAATAATACTTGACTTTTTTGTTAAAGTTTAGTATAATTACTTTTTCCTACCAAACTTTTTGAGGTAACAATGATAAATAGGTTAATTATTAACTTAGAGCGCCGTCCTGAGCGACTTCAACATCACGACTTAACAGCTGCTCAAGTAATTTACGCCATAGACGGGCGAACTCTTACTCCCGAAGAAATATCTTCTGCAAAAATGCGACCAAACTGGAGAGACCCTTTTCGAAATCGTCGAATGACAAAAGGGGAATACGGTTGTTTTAAATCCCATATGCAATGTTGGGAAATTGTATCAAGAAGTGATAGTCCCATGCTTGTATTAGAGGATGATGCTCTTTTTACGGCAGAGTATGACGAAGGTGTTCTTCTTTCTCGAATTAACGACCCCGCTCTGGATTTTATCTATCTAGGATATAATGAGAATATTCCGGAAAATGTTGTACATCATGGAGATGGGTTTATAACTCCAGCATTTCCTTATAATACTCACGCATACTTATTAACGCCTCAAGGAGCTAGAAATTTATTAAATCTTACAAATGAAAAAGATTTTAGTATTATTCCATTAGATGACTGGTTTTCTGAGAAGATAGCAGAGAAAAAACTAAATGTCCTTGCTGCTGATGTAACGATGGCAAAGCAACTTTATAGAGACGTTGCAGGACATGATATTGACCCTTCTGTTTCTGACTGGTTTGATAATTATATGGTTCATGTACTTACTTGTGCTACTGATGAGTGGAAAGCTTTTAGACTGTATAAAAGTGCTGAGCACAAAAATATTTCTATTACAAATATAGGTAAGAATGTTGAATGGAGAGGCACTGATATGTCCGGCCCGGGAGGGGGTCAAAAAATTAACCTTCTTAAACAGCACCTTAGTACTCTACCTGATACGGATATAGTAATGTTTGTGGATGGGTATGATGTCTTTTTTACCGATAACCTTGAACAGATAGTAGATAGGTGGCATACATTTGGCACTCGACTGCTTTTTGCCTCTGAGAAAGTTTGCTGGCCAGATACTACTTTAGCTCCTTTGTTTCCTGAACAACCCACTCAATACAAATACTTAAACAGTGGTACTCTTATAGGAGAGGTAGGAGAGCTAAAAAGATTTCTGGAAGGAAGCATTGAAGATTATCAAGATGACCAGTTATTTATGCAAGAAAAGTTTTTGTCTGGGGAGTTCAATGCACAGCTAGACGCAGAACAGTATATTTTTCAAACATACGATGAGTCTGTAAGAAAACAAGGACATCAGATTTATAATGAAGAGACTCGATGCTATGGTTGTCTATTTCACGGTAATGGAGGCCCAGAAGCAAAACACAAGCTAGACTCTTTATATGAAGACTTTTATACAGGACTTATTCCTACAAATATGTATAACATAATTCATACAGATATGTTGGAAATAGAGTTTGCTTCTGAAGAATGGTGTAATAAATTAATTAAAATTGCTGAGCAGCACGGAGGTTGGGAGCCTCTTCCTAATGATTTATTTCCTGCTCAAGAGATAAGAGTAAAAGAGCTAGGACATGGAGTGTATGAAGAACTAGAGGAGCATTGGACAAATGTAGTGGTTCCAATAGTAGAAGCGTATTGGCACCCTATAAAAATGTATGGAGTGAGAGATGCTTTTGTTATGAAGTATACTCCAGAAACTCAAAATAAACTGGCTTTACACCATGATGCAAGTTTAGTTACGGGAAGTATCAAGCTAAATGAAGCTTATGAAGGAGGTAGTTTAGTCTATCCTCGACAGAATATGTCTAACGATAACACAAAAATAGGAGATTGCATACTTTTTCCGGGCCAGGTTACTCACGGGCATCAATGTGAAGAAATAACTGCTGGTACAAAATATAGTTTAACAATATGGACTTCTCGATATGAGGGGGATATATTATAAAAAGGGGAGCTTACGCTCCCTTTTCTAGTTCTTGTTCAAGCAAAGAAGTAAAATGCACTCTAGCAGCCTCTAGCTGATCTAGTTGCATCCTACTTTCGGAGGTTTTTCTTGCAATATCTTGCAAGTTAGCCACAATCATTTTTGCTGGATCACTTAAGTCTTCTAAAGGATAGTCCTTGTCATTGAAGTTAAGCATTGGTTTTTCTTCAGTTTCCATAATAAGATCCTATTTAAATATGTCCTGCCAGTTACCCGTAGTACTTGCTCGAGCGTACTCGGTGGCACGATTTTCGAAAAAGTTAGTGTGCTCTACTGCGTTCAACATATAGTCAAGCCACGGTAGAGGATTCTCTTCACTGCCAAAAATCTTCTTCATACCAAGACCAAGAAGTCTTC